>Ga0326727_10004070_pt1 | contig 44922 bp, 33 predicted proteins | sample MB2enrmetagenome_FD_207643 | JGI IMG/M metagenome (GOLD analysis project Ga0326727, IMG submission 207643) | Lab enriched peat soil microbial communities from McLean, Ithaca, NY, United States - MB29MY | ecosystem: Environmental > Terrestrial > Soil > Wetlands > Peat | place: USA: New York... | reverse complement strand
GCCCCGCGCGGGGCGCGTGGATTGAAACGCGCTCGACCTCACACACGCGGGGCGCGACTGGACGGCACGGGAGGGCCACCGCTATCCATCAACAATAACCCTGTTTCTCTCATCAGGCCTTTCGGGGACCGGGCCGCTGCATAACAAACGCTCCCCCGACGGGGACGGCTGCCCATTCCGCTAACAAGTCGTCGACCATCCAGCGCACGGCGTCAAGTTGTTCTCCCGTGAGGGGCCTCACAGAACTAAAATCGCCGGGCGTCCATTGCGCGCCGCTGGAACGCTCAGCCAGGAACAGAGCCACCAGTTGCTCCACTTCCAGGGCTTCCCGCGGAAGTGGTCCACGCGCTCGGTCTCCTGTAGTATCTTCGATGTCCCAACCTTGCGCGACCAACCCGAAAAAGCCCGATTGGGCCTGGAGAACGGCTTCCACCGCGATGTGCGTCAGATCGCGCAAAACGCATTGCCTATGGCGTTGCACTGCGTTTGGGGGCCTTCTTGCGAACCTGTTCGAAGTATTTCTGGACGTAGGCTTGCAGCTCCACCGGGATCTCATCTCTCGCCACATCGCCGGAAGTGGCCGCGTGTTTCGCGTTGTTGTGCGCGTACGTGGTCTTCAACTGTTGTGGGCCGGATTGCGATTCGATAGTCATCTCACCCGTGATGCTGGCCGATCGCTTGCCAATGATCTCGCTCAGCTTCCCCATTGCTTCTAGCTGTTCGGCATCTTTCAGCTCTTTGCTGCCATCGGAATGGCCCATGCCGCTGCCGGGTTTCGCGGCCGCGTTCTGATCCGTCTTGCCTTTTCCGTCGCCGGATTTTCCCTGTTCGGAGTCGGCCGCAGCCTGGTCGTCCTCGCCCGCCTGCGGCTGGCCGTCGGCGGACTTCTGACCATCCTGGCCGCCCTTTTGCCCGCTTTGCTGATTGGCGCTGGGCTGTTTGCCGTTGGCCTGCTGGGAATTCTGCTGGCCGCCAGGCGGAGTTTGGCCTCCTTGAGGCTTCATTTTGGACATCAATCCGGCCATGGCGTCGCGCAGCTTGCTCAGCAAGCCGGAACTCTCCGGTGAACCTTGGCCCTTGGAACCGCCTTGCGCGGATTGCGGGGCGCCGTCGCGGCTGGATGGCGATTGGTCGGCTCCCGGCTTCTGATCACCCGCAGCGCTTTGCTGATCCGGCGAGCCGGGCTCGTTTTGTTCGCCATCGGTTGTCTTTCCACTGGCCACGTTGGCGGGCTGAGAATTCGGGCTTGCCGGATTGGCTGCGTCCACTGCCGTTCCGGGCGGATTGGGGAGGTTTTGCTCGGTAGGGTCGTCCGGGGTCGAGGCGCCGAGGCGGCTCATGACGTCCGGGTCGGCATTCTTCTTCGTCTTCGCGGCTTCGTCCTGACGCGCGGCCATGGAAAGCGGATCTTGGTGGATGGCGACCAGAGGCGGCGTCAGATCCAGCCGCTGCTGAATGCCGAAGCGCAGGATAAACAAAAACAGAGCGAACGAAACGAACCCAGCCGCCGGGTAGAGCCAGCGCGGACGGCTGAATGGCAAAGCGTGTTCGACGACTACAGTACGGGCGGCGGCCTCCGCCTGTGACCGCTGGGCGCGAGCCGTTTCCAGGTTCGATCCCCGGAAGTGCAGTTCGGTGGAGAGCGCGTCCGAAAGGTGGCAGCGGCGGTCGAGCGTCAGGGCCGCGCGCAAGGCGCTGGGGCGCGCCTGGAATGCGCGGAACAAAGCCACTCCCAGCGCCAGCAGAGCAGCGGCAACCGGAACCCACAGCGCCAGCAGCGCGGTTCCAATGACAAAAACAAGCGCGCAAAACACTGCAAAAACAGCGGTCGCAATGCAGGCAACTTCTGTAAGTGATTGGAGGAAAACGCGCTGTTGGGCGCGTTGCAGCAATTGGTCGATCAGTTCGGTCTCGCGCCTCTCAACTATCATTGTAAGAGATAAACCATGGAGCGCACTGTTCGGGTTCTGATAGTCGACGACGAGAGCAGCCAACGCACGGGGCTCGCCGGGATGGTGAAGGCCTGGGGGATGATCGCCGAGACGGCTTCGGACGGAAGCGAAGCTCTTGATAAGGTTCCGACGTTCCAGCCGGATGTCATCGTGACCGATCTCAGCATGCCGCACATGGACGGCTACGAACTGCTGAAGGCTCTGCGCGAGCAGGGCGACATGCCGCCGACAATTGTTCTAACGGCGTTCGGGAACATTGAGACCGCGCTCCGGACGGTGCATGAGATGGGGGCTTACTGGTTTCTGGAAAAACCGGTCCAACCCAACGTGCTTCACGCGTTGCTTCGAAGAGCGGCCGCGCATGCCGGGCTGCGCACGGAAAACAAAGTTCTTGAGAGGCAGTTGCAGTACAAGGGAAGCCTGGGCCAAATGGTGGGGCATTCGCCGCGCCTCCAGGAGATTTTCGCGCTTCTGCAGCAAGCTGCGCCCAGTAAAGCCTGCGTGCTGATTTCGGGTGAAAGCGGGACAGGCAAGGAACTGGTGGCGCGCACGGTTCACTCATTGAGTCCGCGCCACGGAGGGCCCTTCGTCGCGATCAACTGCGCTGCGCTTCCGGAGACATTGATTGAAAGCGAACTGTTCGGTCATGAGAAGGGGTCCTTTACAGGCGCCACGGAGCGGCGCGCCGGTTGCTTTGAAATCGCGCAGAACGGCACCCTGCTGCTGGACGAAATCGGCGAAATGCCGATGGGGACGCAGGCCAAGCTGCTTCGGATTCTGGAAGATTCCAAGGTTCGCCGGCTGGGCGGCAAGGCCGAGTTCGAAGTGGACGTGCGAATTGTAGCCGCCACCAACAAGGTGCCCGACGAGGCCGTGAAGGGCGGTTTCTTGCGCGAGGACCTGTTTTACCGGCTGAATGTGTTCCATATCCACCTGCCTCCACTGCGCGAGAGGAAGGAAGACATCGTTGCCATCACCGAAGCGTTGACGAATGACTTAAACCGCAAGCACCAGACGCGGGTGACGGGTATTTCGACTGAGGTTGCCGAGATCTTCGAGTTTCACGACTGGCCGGGTAACATCCGGGAGTTGCGGAACGTGCTGGAACGAGCAGTGATTTTGACATCGCAGGGTGAGATTCAGGTGAAGAACCTCCCGTTGCACTTACAGAAGCTGAAGCCAAGCGCATCTGTTGCGACGGAGGCGGTGCCGGTGATGGCGGCTGCCGCCGTGGTTGGGGCGCAGATGGCGCCGGAGAGCGTTGTGCCGGTGGCGATCCTGCCGACGAATACAGCGCCGGACGCAAATTCACTTCGGTTGACGATTGGTACGACGGTGGAAGAGGCGGAGAAGATTTTGATTCTCAGGACTCTGGAGCATACGCGGAACAATAAGACACGAGCGGCGGAGATTCTAGGAATTAGCTTGAAGACGCTGCATAACAAGCTGAAGGAATACGGCACGCGGGAAGCGCTGGAGAAAGAGGCAGGCTAATGCCTGCCCCATCTTATTCGTACATGCGGTGATAGATAGCGTAGAGGGCTAACTCCAGGCGGTCCTGCACTCCAACTTTTTCGAAGATGTTGTGCATATGATTCTTCACCGTCTGTTCACTAATAAACAACTTATCGGCGATTTCCCGATTGCGGAAACCCTGCGCCACCAAGGCGGTGATTTCGCGCTCGCGCCGACTTAATGCGACGGGCTTATCGGTCTGCGGCAGGTTCCGCGGCGCCGGTATCGGCCGACCGGCTAACTGGCGTACGACATCAGCAGTAGTGGCGCGGTCTAGCCACAACTCGCCCGCGTTTACTTTGCGGATGCTCTTTAGCAAGAGCTCGGTGGGGCTCTTCTTCGGCACGATTCCAGCGACTCCGTAACGTACGGACTGCGATAGCAGATCCGCATCCTCGGTCGCAGTCAAAAGGATGACGCGACAAGGTAAGTGAGATTCCTGCAAATCGCGCAGGATCGACAACGCCGAACCGGCGCCTTCGGGTTCAAAGAGAATTATCTCCGGTCGAAACCTCTCCGCCAAAGCAAGCACGGATTGATAATCCGAAGCCTCGGCTACTACTTTTAAATCTGGTTGAGCAGAAAGCAGTGCTCGTAGGCCGTCTCGAAACACGGACGGCTCATCAGCAAGAAGGATTCGGATACCGGGAACATCCGAAAGGATGGCAGGCGCCATTACCTCTCGAGGGTTCAGGCCCAAACCGGGATTGAGATTGGCCATCGTCTCCACAGCGCTTCTATCGGAAGCTCTGTACCAAAAGTTTAGTGTCTAACTGGAAAATCTGAATTGAGATTACCATTACTCTGTGTATATTTCCTGGAACTTCTCTATGAGAATTTCTACAAAAGTCCTACCAGCATTAGTTCGCGCGGTCTAAATCTATACCTCAAGTTCTATTGCTGGTCATATAACCCTGGGTTGTCTTAGTACTACCACCCAGAGTCATATTACTGGAGTTTTGGTGGAAAGAGTCGACACTACTTATTGATTCTTCCAAAAATAGGGGTTTACCCCTATACGGAGTGACAGCAGAGCAATTGGTGGCCTCGTGGGTTTGTTGGCTTAGTGAAGGTCGGCTACTTTGACTTCTTTGGCGACGCCGGTGGCGACGAACTTCAGGTAAGCGATGATATCGGCAAGCTCGTCCGGCGTATACCCCGCGGAGGTCGGGGGATGAGACCACTTGGTATTGGGCTTCATGGATGCGACGTCGGAAGCTTTCACCTTGAGTAGGACGGCGGGCGTCTTGCTGAGATCGTAGATCTCCACCAAGTCGCCTTCCTTGGACTTCTGGATGCCAGGGAATGTGTGGCCATTCTGGAGACTAATCTCCTGGACATACGCCGTCATGGTCATCTGAATCGTCATAACCAAACCCTTTGGCCCGACGACGCTCGCCAGGCGCGTGAGATCCGGACCTATGGAGTTCCCGTTGCCTTCGAGTGAGTGGCACGTTGCACAGGCCAGGCCTTTCGGAGAGTGCAGGAACAACTCCCGCCCTCGCTGAGTTTGGGCGGTGGGCGCATCTGCCGCGATCGCCGGGGCAACGATGGTGGAACCGCTGAACAAGAAGACGCACAAGAGAATGTGTTTCATGGAGTAGCCTCCTCAGGCCGACACCTTTTGGGAGCACTTTGTATTCCTAACGCCGATCGTTTATTTTCAACGCGTTCGGGGTGGACTCCGAAACCGTATGGGTGGTTTGGCGCAAACCAAGTCACGGCTTACCCGATTGGGGTAGGCGAAATCCATCACTTCAGGTGATGACTTTCCATCTCTTCCGGTTCAGATTGAGGAACAGAGGGAAAAACTTATGCTGCTCAGTTTGTTCACAATCTTTCATGTTCTGGTTAGCGTGGTGGGTATTGGATCCGGTTTCATCGTGGCGTACGGGTTGTTGACGTCGAAAGACTTTGAAGGGTGGACCAAGACCTATCTCGTCACCACCGTGGCAACCAGCGCGACCGGGTTCCTGTTTCCCTATCATGGATTCAAACCGTCGTACGTGGTGGGCATCCTGTCATTGATTGTTTTGGGGCTGGTGATTGCCGCCCGGTATCGCTATGGGTTGGAAGGCGGCTGGCGGCGCACGTATGTGATCGGTTCCGTCACGGCGCTCTACTTCAACGTGTTTGTGCTGGTTGTGCAGCTATTTGAGAAGACGCCGGCGTTGAAGGCGCTGGCTCCGACGCAGACCGAGCCTCCGTTCCTGGTGACCCAGGTGTGCGTTTTGCTGGTGGCTGTTTACGTGGGGGTCCGCGCCACCATGAACTTCCACGGACGGTCGGCCGCAGCAGCGTAAAGGACGATCTACTTCGCCGCGGCGTTTACGGAACCGGCGGCATCTCTCGCGAGCAACAGTTGTTCCTGGAGAGACGGCAGAATGTTGGAGGCAAGGCTCTTCAGATCGGGATTGGATCCCGCGGCCGCCTCGTTCTGGAACAACATGACGGCCGTCTCCCGGTTCTTGACCATGGATTCTGCGTAGGCCTTATCGAAGGCCGCACCCGAAAGACCGGAAAGACGATTGATCAGAAGTTGATCTTTCGCTGAAAGACTCGCAGGCAACAGAATGCCGGCTTTGGTGGCGGTTGACTTCAATCGGTCGATGGCGGCGTAATCGTTGACCAGCCTTTGCCCAAAGCCCCTCACCTTTTCGCTGCTGCCTCGGCTCAACGCGAGTTGGCCAAGCTTGGCTTGAGCAAGACCGGATTGAACGGCCGTCTTCGCGAAAAGGTGATCCGTTGCCGAGATGTAGTCAGCCGCCAGAAGCCCGATGGCGGAACAGGCGATCACTACGGCAAGCTTATCAAGCTGATTCATTTCTCCTATTATAAATTCGCGCTTCGAGTGGTTTGATAGGCTGTGCTCCATGAGACCCTCGATCACACGCAGAGTATTTCTCGCTTCGACGGCGGCGGGGACACTTGCCATACGCGCTTCGGCGGCCCTGGCGCCGGCCAGGCTGGGCGTTCAGCTTTATACGGTTCGGACCCTGATGCCCGCCAAGGACGACGAGGTACTGCGGCAGATTGCCGCGATCGGCTACAAGGAAGTGGAAGGCGACCACCCGACACTCATGCGGGTGGCATCCACCTTGAAGACTTTGGGACTTGCCCCAGTGTCCTGCCATTTGCCGACCGCTTCCGTGCTGGGCGGCGAGGCCGACGCGCCGCCGCTCGAAAAGGTTCTCACGGACTTGAAGGGGTTGGGGACGGAGTACGCGGTTGTTCCCTATATCGGCCCCGAGTTGCGCAAACAGGAAGTGCTGGATGCTTTTGGCGAAAAGATGAATAAGGCCGGGGAACTGGCCAGAAAGACCGGGCTGCAGCTGGCTTATCACAATCATGCGTTCGAGTGGGGGCAGATGGGAGGGAAGCGCGTGTTCGACCGCATGTTTGCCGATACAGACCCGAAGCTGGTGAAGTTTGAAGTGGATGTGTTCTGGCTGAGCGTGGGCGGTGTGGATCCCGTGGCATTTCTGGAAGAACACAAGGGCCGCGTGCCTCTGCTGCACCTGAAGGATAAGGCGGCGGATCAGAAGGTGCAGTACAACGAGAACGTTGCCAAGGCGACGTTCAAGGAAGTAGGGAACGGAAGTATCGATTTCCCCGGAATTCTTCGGACGGCGAAAGACATTGGCGTGAAGCACTACTTCGTAGAGCAGGACCAGACGCCCGGTGATCCGCTGGCCAGCCTGAAGCAGAGCTTCACATACATTACCGGGCTGCGCGCGTAACGGCGCCGGCTACCGGAATCCAGACTTCCATCTCATATTGGCCGCGATTAGCCCATGCATAGTAGGGGATGAAGGTCAGGATGACGGGCTTGGCGTTTTGTTCAGCGGGCGCACCAAAGTCACGATAGAGGGGATCGTCTTCGAGCGGCTTTGCGGCAGCGAGGCCAGGGTGTTTTAAGACCACTACGCCATCCAGCAGGTCTTTCTGAAACTGCTCGGTGAATTGCGTGTGGACTGCCGTCAGTGATTCGTCGAAGAGGCTGGAGGCGAGCGGCTGGTCGGGTTTTTCGAGGCAATAGACCAGGGGCCCGCGCTCCACGGCGACGCGGCCTGTATCTTCGCGCACAAGAGCGTTGGCCGCGGTTAGCCGTGGCCCCATGTCGAGGACGAGTTGCACGCGATCGCCCGCTTTCCAGGTACGGCGGATCTCGGCATATTGTCCGGCTGTTGCTGGAACTTGCGCGCCGTTCACGGTTAACCGGGTGTGGCGAGACCAGGCGGGAATGCGCAGGAAAAGACTGAATTCCCTTGCGGCATCAGGGGTGATTTCAAAATCGATTGCGCCTTTCCAGGGGTAGTCGGTTTTTTCGGTTAGCTGGATCTTTGTGCCGTCCTCCAGCTTTCCGTTTAGCGTGTTGGCGTTGTAGAGATTCACGTAGAGGCCGCGCGCGCTGGTGGAGTAGAGATAGCCCGGCAGCGCGCCCATGGTGCGTTCGATATTGGGCGGGCAGCAATCGGTGTCATAGAATTCGTTGCGGATTTTTTCGCCGCGCGATTCCAGGGGATTGCGATAGCAGTAGAGTACGCCATCGAGAGACATTCCGGAGTTGATGCCGTTATAGAGAGCGCGCTCCATGACGTCTGCGAAGCGCGACTCGCCTTCCACGGCGAGCATGCGCCAGTTCCACATGAAATTCGCGATGGCCGCGCAGCTTTCGGTGTACGCCTGCGCGTTGGGAAGCTCGAAGGAATCGCCGAAAGCTTCGCCATCGGAACGCGAGCCGACGCCGCCGGTGATGTAGAGCTTGTGCTTGATTTCGTCTGCCCACAGGCGGTCGAGCGTGGCGCGGTATTGGGGATCGCCGGTTTCCGCGTAGTAATCGGTGGCGCCGCTGGATGCGTACATGGCGCGGACGGCGTGGCCTTCTAGTTCGGTGCGCGAAGTGAAGGGAATGCCGCTGAACATGTAGGTGGTTTGATCGGGGCGGAGGTGCAGGCGCTGGGTTTCAACGCCGCTGAAAAGGTAGCCCGCGAAATCGACGTAGCGGCGATCGCCGGTCTGGCGGGCGAGTTCGATGAGCGCCATTTCGAGTTCGGGATGGCCGGTGAGCGCGGGCTTCTTATCGGGTCCAAACGTGGCCAGGATGTAGTCGGCATAGCGGCGTCCGATGTCGAGCAGCTTGTGGTTTCCGTTGGCGCGGTCGAGAGCGATGCCGGCCTGCAACAGGTGCCCGAGGCAGTACAGTTCGTGCGAGCGATGCATCTCGGTGAAGCGCTTGTCTTTCTTGTCATCCACGTAGTAAGTGTTCAGGTAGCCGGATGGTTCTTGCGCGGCGCCGATGACCTGGATCATCTGGTCGACCTTTTGGCGGAGGTCGGGATGGTCTTCACCTGTGAGGAAGAAAGCCGCGGCTTCCATCCATTTATAGAGATCGGAATCGGTGTAGACGGGGCCTTTGCGCGGGGCGTTCGATTTCCCTTCGAGGCGGCGGAAGTTGTCCATCGTACCGTGCTTTTCGAGTTCTTCGAACATGCTAGGCATGCTGCGTTCGAGGGTGACTTCGCGGCGCCGGCCCCAGAAGGAATTGGGGTCGAGTTTGACGGACTGAATGGGGATGGGGTGGAGGACGGCGTATTGGGAATGGGAGGTGTCGACGATTTGGGCTAGGGTGGTGGAGGCGGCGATTAGGAAAAGGAGGACAGCGATGATGCGCATGGACTGTATTAGATCAAAACGGCCTTTGCGGCGGTGGATTAGGGCTTAACCTGGATTTGAACGGCGTGCCAGCCACATTTCCTTATCTCTTGATGTTTATGCTCTGGGTATTGTCGCCTGCCTGGTGTGGCTCGCGGCGGGGTTGATGGTGCGCACGCATATTAGATCAAACGATCTGCGGCGAGGCGGTTTGGATTTTGTAGTCCCAGTCGAGAAGAACAAAGATTGCCTCGTCCTGGCGGCGATCAAGATCACTTCGATTTCATGCTTGCGGGCCGGGGTGACGTCTGATTTCAGGGCACCAGCGGCAGAAGTCGATCGCTGAGGCCGGAGCGCCGATCATCAGGACGTGCCATCGGTGCAGGCCGACGGCGCAGAGCAAACCTTTCAGCCAGTTCGATTCGTGTTCGCGATTGGGCCAGAGCTTCCCGAGCGGAGCTAGGTCTGGGTCCATATGCTTGTATGCTAACAGCGCCTTGGTTCACGCCCAGGGAGTAGCATGTTCGAATGAAAGCCAACTCGATTCAGCGAGTCACCTTTGTCGCTGTAGCCATCTTCTTGACCTCAGCCGGCGCGGGATCGGCCCAGCACATGAACGCAAAAGACGCCCCATGCCAAGCGGGGTCAACCGCGGACGAGACTCGGTGTTTTTTCCAAGAGGCACAGGTCGCGGATCGGGAGTTGAACCTGGTGTACAACAAAATCCGAACGGCTCTTTCCCCAACCGATCAGAAAAAGTTGCAGGAAGCGCAACGGCTCTGGGTGCAGTTTCGAGACGCGAACTGCGCGGCGGAGCGGGAACTGTACGATGGCGGGTCTGCTGCGCCCATGGTTTATCAGGCCTGTCTGGGCGCGGATGCGCGACAGCGTACGGCGGAGCTAAATGTGATGTACGGTTGGCGGCTGGAAAAGTACTAGGAATCCGGATCAGGTCTTAGGGATTGAGTGAGTGCGGGAAACGAGCGCGGCGAAGCGGGGCACGGTCGCGTTCAGGATGTTCAGGAGTGGCGGAGGTTAAAGGTCACAATGATCGCCGCCTCGCCGTGAACCGCTGCCGCCAGAACGTGGCGCTGATCCATGCCTCGCTGAAGTGCATTTGCAGCTCAGCTTCTAAGTGAGCGGTCAAAGAACTCGGCCATCGAAGCTTCGCTTCCAGCGTGCGAGTTGTCTCCCGAACGATCGCCTCGGACCATTCTGGCTCGAAGAGCCGGGGCGGCTCCCGCAAGGCTCAGGAGCGTCAGAGAGAAATTGGAGAGGACGCAGGCGTCGAGGACGACGCGCGGCGCGCCCGTCATTCCTGGCCGGGAATCAGCACGCGCTCATAGAGGCCGGCCTGATCAACCGCCTGACCGATTCTCCGGAGTGAATCCAGCCGCTGTTGGCCGCGCGGACGTTCATTGAGGAAGTGCCTGATGGCCTGTCCGATCAGGTCGTCGGGGCTCTGGTAATGGCCGCTAGCAAGCTCTTGATCGACCTGGGCCTTCAAATCGGCTGGTAGCGTGACTTCCAATGCAATGCCCCTTGGCCTACTTTAACCTGATTGGCTGACTCTTCGTCCCCGTACCTTCTATGGCAGAAAGCGAACGCATGAACGACACGCCGCACATGGTACGCAAGCACACCATACTGGCAGAGCCGGCCCACGCATGAGCGGCTCGACGCGGATAGGCACTAATCCTACGCCTTGACGGCCTCGCCGAATAAACGCAAAAAGTTCCCGCCGCCGATTCTTCCGATTTCATCCGGGGTGAAGCCAGTCTTTAGCATCGCATCCACAACAACGTAGTAGAACCCAGCCGTTTGATCCGGCCATGCGCGATTGGTGTGCTGGGTGAGTTTGGTATCGGTGCCGATGCAGACATGATCGACGCCGATGACTTCGACGAGCGCGCGGATGTTCCGCGCATAGTCCAACGGCGTGCCGGCCAGATGCGTCCAGGCGCCGACCAGTCCTCCAGCGTTGGCGACCAGTTTGGCCTGCTCTTTGCCAATGAGCCTGGGGCGCATCATTTGCGCCATGTTCGGATTGCTTCCTAATTGCGTATCGAGGCCGGTGTGGGAAACGATGACCGGCCGCGTTGTGACCTTGAGCGCCGCTTCTGTGGTTTGCATGTTGGCGTGGGCCAGATCGATCAACATGCCCAGCCGGTTGCACTCCTTGATGACGGATGCGCCAAACGGGGTCAATCCGCCGTAGCGCGGCGGGTTGGTGTAAACGTCGCCCAGTGGCACGGATGCGTCGCTGTCGTGAAGCAGGCCGAAATGCCGCAAACCCCGCCGGTAGGCTTCTTCCACGCGCTCCAGATGGCCTTGAAGAAAGTGTCCGCCTTCGATGGCCTGTATGACCGTGGGCTGGCCGTTCGCGTGGGCGGTGCGGACGTCATCCGGAGTCAGGGAACGCTTCATGCCGTTGCGCTCCAATTGCCGATCCATGGACGCCATCCCTTTCAGAAAGCGGCCGTAGGCATCACCGGGCTGGTAGTCGGTGGCGAAGGTCATGCAGATGGCGGAGAGGCCGGAACGCTTCAATTCGCCGGCCAGGTCGATATCAGGGCCTGGCATTTCGGCAGCGGTGAGGGGAACGTCGACGTGATTATGAGTATCGATCCCGACCGTCTTCGTGACGATGCCGGCGACGCGCCGATCGGTTGTGTCCGCTGCGAGGCCGACCACGGCGCCCGCTGCGGTCGCGACGGCCGAAAGAAATTGCCGCCTTGAGGTCTCCATCGCCGTCTCCCCCCTTACGACCAAACAGGCACAAAATGCGCCACGACGATTGTCAGGTCGTCTCTCAGCTTCGACGCGCCCGAGAACGCGGCCAACGAATTGAGAATCGACCGGCGAATGGCGTCAGCGCTTTTCTCGATCCCGGTGGCCAGCACCTCGCGCAATCTGTCCTCCCCATATTCCTCGCCATGCGAATTTGCAGCCTCGACCAAGCCATCGGAATACATCACGAGAATGTCGCCGGCGGACACCTCAACCCTGGCGTGCTCATATTGTGCATCAGGAAGCATTCCGAGCACGGGTCCGCCCTCGCGCAGGGACGATATTTCCACGCCACTCCCGTTTCCACGGACCAGAAGCGGCGGACAGTGTCCTGCGTTCACATAGTTGAGAGACCGAACCGAAGGATCGTAGTAGCACCAGAACATGCTGGCGTATCGCTCTTGGGAAGCACTTTCGCACAGGAGGCGATTCAGTTCCTGCGACTCCGACTCATGCAGCGCGGGCGATTCAAACCACAAACTGGAGCGCACGGCGCCGTGAATGACGCCCGTGAGCAGTGCGGCCGGCACGCCTTTGCCGGAAACATCACCCATCACCAGGGCTGTCCCTACGTTCTTTACCTGGAAGACGTCATAGAAATCGCCGCCCACCTGTTCGGCCGGGGTGTACTCCGTGGCCAGATCGACCCCGTTATATTTCTTCGTCAAGGACGGCAACAGTTCGGACTGAACTTGCCGGGCAATCTCCAGTTGTTCCTCAAGGTGTTTGCCGTGCGCGTAGGAACGGAAGGCAAAGCCTGCCACCACCACCGTCACCAGCAGCGCCAGCGCACCCGAGCAGTTGATGAAAAGATTCCGGCGTATGGGCCAGAAATTGGATTGATCGACATCGCTTAGCGGCATCGCCATCTCCAGCATCATCGGGGAGGGCGGACCGGCGTGAATCTCGGCATGAAACGCAGGGCTTGCGGGGAGCGGGTTAGCGGGGGCGCGAATGGGAAAAACTTCCACCACGACGTCCCCATTCGCGGTCGTCACAACTTTGTAGAGCGGCTCATGATTTCGGGCGTGTCTCCGATACTCACCATCGGAGAACGGCCGTTGTGGTGAAGCGCCCGCATGCTCAAGCAGTGAACCGTCATTACTGCGCAATTCGGTCCACACCGCGTGACCTCCTGCCTCCATCAGTGATGTAAACGCCGATGCCCTCGCCTTCGGATCCTGCCGCAATTGGTGTTCGAGAGCCGCGGCGCGCTGGCTCATCTCGTGACGGATCTGCTGGGTGGCAATCAGCCGAGCAACGAAAAAGTAGTCTCGAATGGAATTGGCTAATAAGAGAAGGGCAATCGCCGCACTGAGAGAGAGCCATACGGTGACCCAGCGATAGATTCTTCGGGAACGCGCTTTGCTGCTCTCAAATGCTTGGTTGATGGAACTCATGGGGCGATTTTCTCACTCGTGGAGTTCCGGTGGTCGCGCGGAATTGCGTGCTGATTCAACCAAATGCGGTTACCTCGCAAGACTAGACGAGGGGAAATGACGAGTCGTTACCGGTTCGGCAGTTGCAGCGCCATCGCGTTCTCTCTTTGTTGCCTATGCGCGGCGGGATTTCGCGTTTACACCTTTGGGCTGTTCGATGCTTTGGGCCAGACTCAGCAGGTTGGCTGCCCGGGTGGCCGATGGGTCCATCATCTGAGCCATCATGTAAGGCGGCAGGTTCTCGGCTTCTTTCACGAAGGTGAGGGATTTAAGAGACTCGTCAAAATCCACCTTGACGTGATCGCCGCCACCCACCTGGCCGCTGGCTACTAAGTTCGAAAGCGGATTCACCAGCGAGCGTTCGATGGCCCGCTTCAAATGCCTTGCGCCATATTTCAAGTCCGTGCCTTCTTCCAGCAGATAACCACGAGCGCAAGTAGAGACGCTGAATACGAAGGGTGCGGCGGCTTGTGACAGGAAGATGCGCTGCTGAACGGCGTTGAGCTCAAGAGTCAAAATTTTGTCCAATTCCGCGGTTCCAAGCGGTTTGAATACCACGGCTTTGTCGATACGATTCATGAACTCCGGCGTGAACTTGCGGCGGGCGGCCTCAATGGCTGAGCGCGTGATCTGATCCGTAGTCTTTTCCGAGCACCGGCCCGTCGCCTCTTGTTCGGACTGCATGCAGGTTTGGAAACCAAGCTTCGGCATCAGGATCGAACTCATCTCATGTGCACCCAAATTACTGGTCATGAAAATCATGGCGCGGGAGAAATCGACGCGGCGGTTATCGCCCAGCGTCAAAGTGGCTTTATCCAGTATTCCCAGTAGCAGGTTCCAGAGCGAGTCGCTGGCTTTCTCGATCTCGTCGAACAAGATGAAGCTGATCTTCACCTTTTCCGTGTGATATTGGTTCAACACTTCCTGACTCAGCAGGGGATGTGTCTCGCGGTGGCCGAGATATCCGGGGGGCGAGCCAATCAGTTTCGCGATCTCATGACTGTGCTGGAATTCCGCGCAGTCAATTTTGATCACACCGCGCATGTCCCCAATCAACGATTCCGCAACGGCTTCCACCATGCGGGTTTTCCCTGAACCTGTTGGTCCCATGAAAAGGAGGTTTCCAATGGGTCTGCCTGGGCTGTTCATGCCGGCAAGAAAGGTCTGGTAGATGCTGACGATCTGATGGATGGCTTCATCCTGCCCTACGATTTTTCCGTAGAGGTCGGCATTCAATTTCTCCGCATCGTGGCCCGTGCGGGTTGGGTCTAGTTGCTTTGATGTCCGCATATTTTGCTGCTGCTCCCCCACCCTGATTCTCTTGTTCTCGAGTTTGTCTTGCGGCGTCCAGATCGTTGTAAGCACGTCGTTTGACCCCTGTCGATGACTTATTGAAGCACGCGTGTTGCCAACGGGGAAATCGTCTTAATCGGAACAAGGAAATGAGGGGAAATGCCCTATGGCCTAAGGGAGAACGTGCGTCATTTCACAGGAAAACAGTAGATAAGCCTGGTTATTCGTTCTCTCCGCCCACTGTCGTCCGGCGGCGCGGGGGCCGCTCTCTCCGGCCATACGTTTCAGTTCGGTTTCCCAATCGGCAAGACAAATCTCATTTGAAACGACGTTTGAAACGGCGTTTGAAACGGCGTTTGCGATGTAGAAGGAATAAAACACTCGTCGATTCTGCGACCCGACATAGACATCCATAAGGCGCATCGCGAAGAACTGTCCTACCATTGAGAGAGATGAGCAGCACGGCCATGGATTGGCAGATCAAGGATTGGCAGACCAAAGCCCGCGAGCAGTTCGAATCGATTCTGTTGAATGTGGGCCTGGCTTGGAAAGCGGAGCAGGACAAGCACACCGTTTCGATTCAGGCCGGAGCGCGCGAACACTTTGCGGTTGCCCTGAATCTAGGGTTAAGGCGCCTCCGCTCGGCCACGGGAATTGAGGAAGTGTGCGCCCTGGCGGTAGAACTGGCCGCCACATCGGCGGAGAAGGTAGCGGTGTTTCTCTTTCAGAACAGCGGAGCGCGCGCGCAGGCCATGCGCAACCTGGGGAAAAGCGCGATTGAGTTTTCGCCCAATGAGGCCGCTGCTTTCCAGACCGCGATTGAAACGCAAGACCCGGTGGTTGCGATGGGCACGCCGCCGGAGATCTCCGCGGTGCTGGCGGAGCGCTTGGGTGCGGAAAACGCCGAGCGCGTGTTCCTCTACCCCATGACCGTTCGTGGGGAAGTGAGAGCCGTCTTGCTCGCCGCGGGCGGGGTGCAGCCCGCTACCGTTGAGTTGATCGCCGGTATGGCGGCGGTACAAATGGAAACGTTCCTGCGCCCGGCGCCGTCGAAAGACCTGGTGAGTATCTCCGTAAGTTCTGAAGCAAAAGACGCAAAGCCAGCCCCCACCGCGTGGGATGACCTGAGTCCGGAAGTGCAGAGTTTACATCTGAAGGCCCAGCGAAAAGCGCGGTTGCGAGTCGCGGAAATGCAAATCGAACACCGGCAGGCGGTAGAGCGCGGCCGCGCGAAAGCCGATATCTACGGTGAGTTGCGCGAGCCCATCGATGTGGCGCGAGAAGAATTCAAACGAGATTTCCTCGGTTCCACGTCCACCATGGTGGATTACCTGTATCTCGAAATGATACGCGGACTGGCCCAGGGTGATGACCATTTGCTGGGCGCGACCTTCCCGGGTCCCCTCGTTTAGAACGGTGTTGCCATGAAACGCAGTCCTGTCCTTCTGATTACCGCCGCCATCGCTCTCGCGGCGCAGCCGCAGACCGACACCAAGACCCACAAGCTTCCCGCCACGAAAGCCGCGCCAAACAAGCATCACATCACTGCTGTGGCCGTGAAGAAGCCGGTACGCAAGCCGCAATCAACTTTGCCGGTACACGGCACGGCCACCCAGGAACTGATGCCCCTGGCCACTGGTATCGCGCAGTTCGAGAGCCGGAATTTCACTGGAGCCGTGGCTTCGCTGAGCCGCACCCGAACCGCGTACCCCAGGCTCGCGGATTACTCTTCCTACTACCTGGCGGCTGCCGAAGACGCCCTTAGGGAGCCGCAAGCGGTGGTGAGCACGCTGGGGGATCTGGCCGATTTTCGAACCTTGCACTCACCACTCCTGGCCAAGGCGCTCATGCTCGCTGCGCGGAATCGAATCTTCCTGGAAATCAAATCGAACGAAGTTTTGAAGCCAGCCATTGAAAAGCTGCGCGAAGATATGGTGACGGCGCCCAACGCCATCGCCCAACCGGAAGGCGACTACGCGCTAGCCCTGGCATACGATGCGCTGGGCGACGGTGTGGACGCGGCAACCTACTATCAGCGCGTTTACTTTCTCTATCCCGCCACTACAATGGCCGCGGATTCCGCCGCAACGCTGGAACGCCTGAAACAAACCGTGGGAGCGTCTTACCCGACTGCCCGTCCGGAGATGATGCTGGAGCGCGGCGACGCCTGGGTGAAAGCCAGAGAGTACGGCAAAGCGCATGAGGAATTCACCAAGCTGTTTGTGATTCTGACCGGCGAGGCGCAGGACGTGGCTCGGGTGCGGATCGGCGGCGCGCAGTATGAGAGCGGGGATTACCGCGGCGCTTACGCGTACCTAAAACCCATGGAACTGCCTCGCAACGAGGCCGACGCCGAACGTTTGTTCTACCTTGAAGAATGCGGACGGCGCATGGAGAATGACGAAATCATGATGGATTCCATCAAAGATCTCGCCCGCCATCATGAACGGTCCGTGTGGCGTCTGAAGGCTTTGGTTGACGCGGGAAACCTTTACCTGATGAACCATCAGCCCGACAAGTACGAACCCCTGTACCGCGCGGCCTGGCAGACTTTCCCAACCGACTCCACCACGGCTTACTGCCATTGGAAAATTACCTGGGATGCGTATCTGGCGAATAAGCACGATGCGCGCGATCTGATGAAAGAGCAGGTGGAACACTATCCCGGCGATAACAAAGCGGCCACCGCGCTCTATTTCCTTGGACGGACGTCCGAGTACGCGTCCGACTTTGCGTCGGCGCGGGCTTACTACGAGCGCGTCGCGAAAGAGTTCCCCAACTTTTACTACGCGGTGCTGGCGCGGGAGCGGCTCAGTGAAGCAAAGGTCTCCGGGGCAACCCCGTCAGAGCAAACCAACGCATGGCTGGATTCCGTGGAATTCCCGCCGCACGCGGACTACTCCAACGAAAACATGACCGCGCCAACCAAAGCGCGCGTGGAAAGGGCACAGCTTCTGGTTGCCGCGGGCCGTGCGGACCTGGCTGAGGCGGAGGTACGCTTCGGCGCCAGAACCGATGGACAGGCCCACTTACTCGCGGTGAAGTTGGCCGAGACTGACGCGGCTCCTTATCTCAGCTTGCGGCACATGAAATCGCTTGCTCCGGATTATCTGTCCACCAGCGTCGAAAAAGCTCCCAGGCAATTCTGGCAGATGTTGTTTCCAATGCCGTTTGAAGGCTCGCTGGTGTCCAGCGCGCGGCGGTTCGGTCTTGATCCTTACATGGTGGCGGCTTTGATCCGTCAGGAATCGGAATTCAACCCGGTAGCGCATTCTTACGCGAACGCCTACGGGTTGACCCAGATTGTCCCGGCTACCGGGCGCATGCTGGCGCGGCAGCAGGGCATCGCATGGTCGTCACCCGCGGTGCTCTATCAGCCGGAGACCAATCTGCGCCTGGGGACGTTCTATATGCGCGCTCTGCTGAACCAGTGGAACGGGCATTGGGAAGAAACGCTGGCTTCCTATAATGCGGGGGCGAGTCGCGTGAAGCAGTGGCTCTCGTGGGCGACCTATCGCGAGCCCGCGGAGTTTGTGGAATCCATCCCCATCACCCAAACTCGCGAGTATGTGCAGTCCGTGATCCGGAACGCGGCCGTTTACCGGGAAGTCTACGGGCCGAATCCGCCCGAGGCGGGAAGCGATGACGACTTGCCTGTGGCGCCGGTTCCTGCAGTGGCGGCAAAGGCCGTGACTCATCATGCGAAGAGCCACTTCGTGGCCAAGGCAACGACGAAGCGGAAAGCGGGCTAATCGCCGGCCGCGGCTTGCCGCACTTGCACGGGCCGCGCTTCCGGCCGGACCGCCGCGGGTGCTGGTACAGTTTGCACGGGCAGATGTCTCCGGGGATCCTGATACCGAAAGCGGGTCCGGATAACCTGAGGCCGTACTTTGCGCCGCTGATCGCGCGATGCAGAACGCGACGCAGAAATGGATATCAGGCGTGGACTTGGCTCCGATTCGAGAGTCGAGATCGGTTCTGGTGATTCGGCGACCTCGACCGCTTCCATCGGTTCTTCACCGCGCGCTTCCCCGCATTCGACAGCCGCGCATTCCGCCGCCGCGATGGATTCCTTGGTTTCTTCCGCCACGATGTTTTCAACTTCAACGGGAGGCGTCACGACTGCTTCATTCTCAGAAATTTCATTCTCGGAGACTGCGTGCTCAGAAACTGCGTGCACCGCTTCGGCGGCTACTGAAGGTTCTAAGGCAGCCTCTACCACCGGCGATTCGGCGGCCACGACGGGCGTCTCAACCGCGGCAGGGGGAGCTTGGACCGTCACGACGGGAGCCGGCGCTGTTAATGCCGTCATCAGACTCTTGGAACTGGCCGCGGAGCCGCCGCCTAACAGGCGGGTAGCGGAGGCGAAGAACTTTGAAAGTGGGGCCCGCCCATTGGAACTCGGGAGCGGAATCCGCACGGCCGAGAAGGGCAGCGGAGGGGGCACAAGCGATACGGGCGTAGCGGCCTTGACGGGTTCGGGTTCTACGGGCGGCGCCACGGTTTCTACAACGGGTGGAACCGTTTCAACAACCGGTGGAACCGTCGCTGCAACCACAGGAACCTCCTCGGCGGCAGCAGCTACGGCGGGGGATTCTGTTTCGGTGAGCAACGCGGCTGGCTCTGCTTCCGCCTTCGCTTCGGACACCGCAGCGGGCATGTCGTCGAATACGGGGAATGCGGGCTTGACACGCACGCGCGGCCACGCATATTCAGAAAGCGGGTTCTGCTCCGTGCGCGTTGCCACCGGCTCCGGTTCGTGAATGATGACCGGCGCCGAGGTCGCTATCGTGAACAGCTTCTCCATAATGAACTTAGCGGCAGCCTCGGGAGTGGTGAACATCGTGCCGTCCAGGCTCATCACCACTTGGTCGCCTTCCACGCCGAACCGGCACGGTAGAAATCTACCGGGGACGCCGATGTTCTGTGGAATCTCCGGATTCACCACCGTGTAGGTGAAATGAGCCGTGGTCTCCGAGAAGTTCGGAGTGGCCGAGAAACTCACAAAAGGATACGCCGATTTGTTGATGGTGATCCCGCCGCCGTAAGGGCTCCGCGTGAACGAAATCTTTCCCTTGGTCACGTGGTTTCCGAACAGATCCTCCATCTGGCGGAATAGCACCTCAAGCGTATCGGTAAACTTCCTCCAGAAGACAGGTCCATTTTGGGCGATCAACTCCGCGCGGCGGACGGCCTGGTATTCTCTTTCCGCGACGGCGTGGTCTTCCTTCTTGATCGCTTCAACGAGCGTCGTGAGCCACGGTTCGGCGGCCAGTGGGCTCTGGGAATCAGTCTCTTTAGAAAGGTTTCTCATAACCTATGGGGCCATTCTACGCAAAGAAAACTTTTAAGACATCCCTGTATGGTTCAGGCACTGTAGTACTGATTTTGCGGGGTGTCACGCTGGACCTGCAATCAGGGAAATCCTGATTTTTGGCCGCCTCCATACCCGATTGCATCGCTGGCCCTAGGGTTTGCGAGCGCTGAGTATCCAGGGATACCAGAACAGGTCGAAGCCGACTCCGCGTAGGGGTTCGGGTACCGGCGCGAATTTCGCGTAACGCGCCGATTCCATGGTTTGCCCGGTTTCGGCGAGTACGCGGGCGTAAATGGTCCGCGTCCACCAATCGTTAGGGCTCGCTTCCTCGGCCAGCTTGCGCCATTGAGGAACCGCCTGTGCGTAGTCTTTGTTCAGAAGGGCTTTCAAAGCAGGGCCCACAGGTGGCGCAATCGATCCGGGGTTCTGGTCGAACAGGGCGAGCTGTTTCTCCGCAGCCTCGCGGACCTCGGCCAACGGCGAGTTCAAATACGAAGCCAGCGAGGCTCTCGCGGAGCTTTGCCGGCCCGCCAGGTATTCCACCATCGCCACGCGAAACGCAGCCAAAGGATCATTTTGCTTCTGCCTCTCGTTCAAATACCGGTCAAGCAGCTTTATGGCGCCGGAAGGGTCTTGACGTATCAGGCGCGTCCAGGCGGCTTTGATCAGCTCGGTTCCATCCGCAAACTGAGGGTCTCGCCGGTAAGCGGCCATGTAGTCCTGCTCCGCTTGAGCGAATTGGTTAAAAAAGAAATGACCGTCGCCGGTGGAATCAAACGAGTTGGCGCTATCGTGGTCCAGACGCTGGAAATCCTGGAATGCCTTGGTGGCGCCCGGTTCGTCACCGCTATACATCAGTGCGTATCCCAGGCGATTTGCAGGCTCTGAGTCCGACGGGAGCAGGCCAGCCAGCCGGCGGTAATGGTCAGCGGCTTCGACGTACCGATTGATCTCCAGCTCGGCGTCTGCCAGTTCCCTCAGGTGAAACGGGTCCGCGGGGGTAATCCGCACCAACGCAGCCAGAGCGTCCACACGCTCCGCCGGGGTGGCGTGCATTTCCGCGTCATCCAAATTGAGGATGGCTCGGTATACCGGGCCAATTCCGCTGCGGGCGCGTGCCGCGGCCAAGACTGACGAAAACGCCGGCAAATCATGTTTGGCAATCGCGGCCTGTGCCAGCGCGACATAGGGCGGCCCGAAATCCGGATCGAGCTGGATCGCCTCCGCATATTGCCCCAGCGCATAGGCCCGCAAGCTACGCGCGCTGCCTGTGATCGGGGGTTGAGCGTCTTCGTCGATCTTGCGAGCAATCTGCTCGCAGAGATGCAGCACATCGTCCACCGAGCCGGTACCGGAAAATAGCGGCTCGATCGCCCCGCCAGGCACGGATTCCATCACTGCCGTAATCGATAGCCGGCCATCGCGCACGGAATAGTACCCGGCAACAATCCGGCTGGCGCCCGCCGCTAACGCCCCCTCGCGCTCCGGTCCACCACCCATGTAGTTGTCGATGCGATGGATCGCGGTGGACGAAACCACGGCGCTGTGGCGTGTTCCCTCCAGTTGCCCGGCGACTTCTTCACTTACCGCGCGACCGATCCAAGCCTCGCCGGTGGCCGCCGCGGAGAGATTTTCAAAGGGAAGCACCGCTACTCGATGAACGCTTTCCGGTCTCTTGCATGAGACCGTGGCGCACGAGAAAAAAGCGACAACTGCCAGCGCCCAGATGGCGCGGCTACAGCACACGAGGCTCGGATTTCATCAGCGCCTGGAACTCCTGGTTGCCCCGTAGCGTGACAAACTCAGGATCTTCCATAAACTTCTTGCGCTCCTCGAAGCCTTCTTCGAGCGATTTTCTGATGCACAACAAAGCTCTGTCCGTGAGACCGCTCTTGGCGTAAGTCTTCGCTAAGTAGTAGTGGAACCGCGCACGATCTCCGACATTGTTGTTCTGAAGCAGGATGCCGTAGGTGTTATGGTGCTCGAATACGTCAGGGTCCAACCGTAACGCTCTTTCGTAAGCTTCCGTGGCCTTCTTATAGTCCTTACGGGCGAAGTAGGCAGTGCCCAGGTTGCTGTTAATCGAAGCCGATTCCGGCAACTCCCGCAGCGCTCTCTTGTACTGGCGGACTGCGCGCCGGTAGCTTTGCTGGCCGTAATAGATGGTGCCCAGATTATTGATCGCCTCGCCGTATTTCGGGTCCAGCCGGATGGCTTCCTCGTAATTCTTCTTGGCGCTGCGGAGATCCTGAAGCTGGTGGTAAGCGATCCCCATTTTGTTCCATCGCGTCGGCGAAGACTCCGGCGCCTGCGCATACATGTCGATCGCTTCGCGGTACATTTTCCGGGCCATAAAGATATCGGCACGGTCCTCGGCCGACAATTCACGGATCGGTTTAGATGGAGGGGTGGGGTCTTGCGGCGGCAGGAAATGCTGCGCCGAAAGTAAAGCCGCTCCTGCGAAAACAAGCAGAGCGGGTCGGGCGAGAGTGGCGGTGACGGAAACCATCAGGCCTCCTTAATGGCTTCATATTATCACCAAAAAGGTGGGCAGGCGGTTTAGCCTGCCCATTTTTTCGGGCGCGAGAGACTTTAGAACTGAATTCGCGCTCCCACCTGGCCGGTGCGGCTGCCGCCAAAGTCCGACGGCCGTGCGCTGGTGATTTGCCCCACGCTCGAGTTGTCGATCGCGAGAACAGGGTTAGCAAGATTGACGTGGTTGAGGACGTTTGTAAATGATCCTTCCACCTTGATCTTTACCCGCTCGGTCAACGCGAAGCTCTTCGAGAGACCACTGTTCAGGTTGACGGTCCCGGGTCCGATCACCGTTCCCGGTCCGGCGTTGCCGAAGCGGGCAATGGGCGCGCCGTTGCCGGGAGTTCCGATCAGGCAGGCCGTTCCGGGTTGCCAGCCCGGAGTCGCCGGGCAAACAAAAGCGTCCGTGTTAAACCATTGGGAAGCTGTGGGATTGCTCAAGTTCGGATTTCCATTTACGTCCGGCGCTTGAGCGCGGCCGATGACGCCGGAGCCCGTTCCCGAAGGGTCGCCGGTGTTGAAATAAGGCGTCAGATAGGGGCCGCTCTGCCATAGGAAGATGTTGGAGAGCTGCCATCCTCCGATAATCGCGTCGGCAAAACGGTTCATGTTGCCGCCGAACTGGCGCCCACGCCCCACGGGGAGTTCGTAGATGGCCGATGTGATCCAGCGATTCTTGCGCACACCGTAAACCGGCCCATATTCATGCGCCAGGTCGAGAGCGTCCATCGTACGGCCGCCGGCGTTTTCACCCGCGAACGAAGTCGGAGTGTACCCTTGATTGTCCGCAAAGTCCCGCGCGAACGTGTAAGCCGAATTGAGAGTCAGCCCGCTCTTATATCGGTGGTTGACCTCGATCTGCGCGGCATTGTAGTTCGAGGTGGCGCCGTTCGCGCGCGTGTTAATGACTCCCCAGTTCGGGAACGGCCGGCTGCTCAACGGCTGATCGACATAGTAAGTTGTCGAGTAATAAGACTGATTCAGGTTCGGCGCCCATACAAGGTCGCGCGTACCGGATCCGATATAAGAGATACGAAGGCCTGTATTGAAGCCGAGATCCCGATCGATGGAGAAGTTCCACTGCATGGAATAGGGATCTTTGTAGTTGATTTGGTTGGCTGTTCCGAAGTAATCCGTGCCGGCCGGGGGCACTGTTATTCCGGAACCGCCGCTGCTGACATTGGGCCACACGATAAGCGGCGTTCCCGAGGTCGCGTTGTTGGCGAAGCCGTTGTTATAGGTGAACGTGGCGGACTGTACGGTTCCGGTAAGTGCGTAATAGATGGAGCCCAGCACCTCGGTGTTATAAACACTGAACCCACCGCGGATCACCGTCTTATTGTCGAATGGGCGGTACGCGAACCCGAAGCGGGGCATGAATCGTACCGGAGCCGTGCGGAGGCTGTTCGGCAAGCCCGCCTGGCTGGCGGAAAGAACCGGCATGCAGGGCACTCCATTCAGGCTGGGCCCCGTGGTGCTGCCCAGCGTGGGACAGGCGTTCGCACTTTCCAGGAACCCGGTGGCCAGCAGATTTGCGGCGCCGTCCGGGTAGATCACAGCGCCCGAACCCTTATAGTTCGGATCGAAGTTGCCGATGTTGCCCGAAGCATCGGTATAGCCGGGGTGGAACTCGAATCGGAGCCCGTATTCCAGTGTCAGCTTCGGGCTCACTCGGAAGCTATCCTGCGCGTAAGCGTTGTAGTGGTTCGTCAGCCCATCGTTGTCCATCTGAACGTTGTCATAGCCCGTTGTGCCCGGGATACCCAATAGAAAGTCTCCAAAACCCGAGCCCGTGAACTGCCCGGTGAAGTTGAAGTTTCCGTAGTTATCTCCACCGATAAAGCCCAGTGGATCGATGGCCTGGATGTGGCGGTAATCGAACCCGAACTTCATGGTGTGGCGTCCCTTCACCCAAGACAGGTTGTCCACTGTTTGCAACGTCCGGCCGTGCGTCACGGAATTGAGGCGATCGATGTCCAGACCCGTCAGTCCATTGATATCCACCTCCGGAAGGCCGTTGAAGAAGGCGGGCAGCCCGATCAGCCCCTGCAATCCCAGCGTCGAGGAAAACGCCGAACCGTTGAACGGGTTCGTCGATCCCGTATCCTGATGCGTAAATCCAAAACGGAATTCATTAATCAGGTTGGCCTTGATCACATAGTTATGGGCGAGAGTCAGCAGGCGATAGTTATCCGGGTTGTTAGTTGAAGGCAGCAGCAGGTCGTTCGCCGACAGTGAGTTGATGTCTTTCCATGTCCAGCGGCCAAAGATCGTCTGCTTCGACGTCAGGTACTGGTCGATCCGTATGTCGTATTGGTTCGAACTATAAGTCGTGTTTTGATTCACGATATAGTTTGCCGCGTGCAATGTATTCAGGTCGCCGGCGTTCGGCAGCGGATACAAGCTGAGTATCTTCTGAGCGATCGGACTAATCAAACTGCTCGGGATGGTGTTGTTCGCGAACTGGGTTCCGTTGTAAGGATTGATAAGCGGAGTGCTCAACCCGCTGAAGTCGCCGTTGCGCATCGCCTGCGTGGGAACTTCATCCTGAACCGTTGAAGCTCTTGGATACTGGAACCCTTCATATGTGCCGTAAAAAAAGGTCTTGTTCTTGCCGTTGTACAGATGCGGGATGATAACCGGGCCGCCGATGGTGCCGCCGAAATCATTCGCGATCAGCTTGGGCTTGGTCAATTCGCCGAAGTTCACGGCGTTCATCGCCGCGTTTTGGGAATACCAGAAGCCCGCGCCATGATACTCATTGGTGCCGCTCTTGGAGACCGTGGTCACATCGCCCATCTGTCCATACTCAGCCGGATTGCCGACGCCCTGTACTTTGATTTCGGCAATTGACTCCGACGACGGGAATGCGTTCGTGAGCGGTGAGTTGCCGGTCACGTCGGTGATGGAAATACCGTCAAGCGAGTATTGCGTTTGCGACTGAATCCCGCCCTGAATCGAGAAGTTACCGCTGTCGTCAGACTGTACCCCGGGCAGCACCTGAATCAGTTGGTAGGGGCTGGTGTTACCGTTTGCGCGAATGTTGGCGGGCAAGTCTAATAACTGCTGCGGATCGAATGTCTCCTGAATCACCTGCGTGTCGGTCTGGATCACGCCTTGTTCCGAACTCTCTACAGTGACTATTTCTGACATCTGGCCCACCTGGAGTCCGGCATCCACGCGAAGCGTTTGACGCGCAACCAGTAATAAATCCGTTGCGGTGAATGTCTCAAATCCCTTCGAAGTGACGGTCACTGAATAGTGCGCCGGCAGTACGTTCAATAACTCGTAGTCTCCGGAAGCATTGGTCGCCACTTGACGCGTGGTGTTCTCGTCGGTGTTGGTTATCTTTACCGACGCGCCCGGCACCACGGCGCCCGATGCATCCTTAACTGTTCCAATAATCGAACCGAATATCGACTGCCCGAACGCCGAAAAAGAATTCAGGCAAGCAAATAGACAAAGACCGGCAAACGCTTTATACAACAAGTGATTTAAATCCCCCTGAAAAGTGATCCCTTGAGGCTAGCAACGCTGTGTTACCGGCTAATGTAAACCGCGTCACGAAACCACTACAGCGTGAAGGTCATTTTCGTGTCGCTAAAACAACCACGGAGACGTCGCCGAAATCACCGATCTCGCGCCAACCAAAATCCGAAAACCCAGGCTGTTTCAAATACCAGTCCCGCCAGAATGCAACGCTCGGAGCTTGGCCATAAATGGCGAATTGCCGGCCCAAATTGAGCTGCGATGCCCAACGTTCGGTTTCGGCGGAGGTCTTGAACGGGAACAGGATCAGGTGGCGATGGACCGGATAAGCGGCCAGGTGCGCATAAAGGAATCCGGGAAGCGCGTAGGCGGGAGTCCACGCCGGCGGTCGCGCTTCCAGAAAAGGACTGGGGCACAGCACCGGCTCATCGGGAAGGGCGTTGATAGCCGCGGCGGCGGCGCGCCAATTGGAGTTATGATGCGGCGGCCAGAGTTGGCGCCACTCGCCGAGAAACACCAGAACGCCCGCACCGAGGATAATGGCCGACCAGTTCCATCTTGCCAGCGGCATGACCGTCGCCGCGGCTGCCGTGGCGGCAAGAGCGACACCCGGCAAACCGAACGACAAATAGCGATGCACGAAAACGCTGTTGCCGGTGCCCAACGAGAACGCATACAGCGCGAGCGGCGGGATCAGCCACCACATCAGAATGAGGGCAACCGCTGGACGAGGGCGACTCGCGCCCGCGCCGGAACGGATTCGCAGGGCGAGAGCGATACAAAAGCTCAGCACGATCAGACCGATCTTGAACTCGCGGAAGAGTTCCTTGGGCGGCGGCGGCGGAGCCATCACGTGCGCGGCGGCCTGCCCTGCAAGGGAGATCGCCTCGAACATCACCGGGATGAGTGAGAGGCCAATCAGGCTAAACACAAGCAACGCGGCTTTCCAACCGACCGGCGTTTCCGAGCGGGCCATGCGGATCAGCGCATACGCCGCCGGCACCATATAGAAAGGCCAGAAAAGAAGATGCACGCGCCAGATCAACGCGGCGCAAATCACAAACAAAGCCGCATCCAGGAAACGGCCCGCATCCAGCCAGCGGATCAGAAATAACACTGTTGCGGAAACCACCAGAATGCCTAGCGCGTACGGGCGAGCATTATCCGCTTCGTAATCGAATCCGCGTAAGGCAAGGCAGGCGAACACAGCGAACCATGCCGCGCGGGGATGAATCAGGCGAGCCGCGATTTGCGCGATCACGAAGAGGGCAAGCGCCATAGCCAACAGCGATGGCAACCGGTACGCCGTTTCTATGATCCCTTCTTTGTTGGGGAACCAGGCCGCGAGGCGGTCCATCGCGCGGGGCAGCCAATAGTAAATCGAAATGGGAACCTGGGGCACGGCAGCCAGTGAAGGATGCTGGGCGCCCTGCCTGACCACGAACATGGTTCCGGTTTCGTCCACCCAAAAGCTGGACGGAAGTGGAATCATCCAAAGACGGAGAATGCACAGCGCCAGCAGCAGTTTAAGCAGGCGGTTTTGGTTTTGTGCCAAAGAGCTTTTTCCAGAAGCCGCGCTTGGCCGGCTGGGCTTGCCCATTGGCGCCGGTGGGGGCAGGTCCCTCAGCCTCATTCGCCGCGGGAGCGGGAAGCGGATCGGTACGTAGCGGAGGCAGGTGGGCCGCCGCATTCGTCGCTGGCGCGGTGCTCCAACCGGCTACGTTGGTCGCATCGCCGTTCGAAAGCGTGGTGGGTCCGGCGCCCACCGGCTCGGTCCCCGCGATAAACACCTCGGCGACCATATCCTGCGAATAAGGAGAGGCGGGCTGGCCGGTTGAGCCGTCGATCTGCATGGTCACAATTCCGTCCGGCGCGGTGAACGGCTTGGCGTCCCTGTAGCTCCGGTATGAAAGTGCCTGCTTCATGAACTGCGTCCAGATCGGCAGCGCGGAGTGCGCGCCCTCCAGCCCCAACTCGCTGTTATCGTCGAACCCCACCCAGACAATACAAAGCAACTGCGAGGTAAACCCCGCAAACCATCCATCATGCGAAGTTCCCGTCTTGCCTGCCGCCGGAACCGCGAATCCTTTGGCGCGCACGCCGGCTCCGGTACCCGACCGCAAAACCTCTTCCAGCATGCTGACCATCAGGTAATTGACACGCGGATCCAGCACATTCCTGGTATCGGGCTTGCTGCGGTAAATCAGATTCCCATTAATGCCCCGCACTTCGTCCAGAATCACGGGTGAAATCCGCGTTCCATTATTCGCAAAAACCGTGTACGCACCCGCCATTTCAATCGGCGTGGCTTCGTAGGAACCCAATGCCATGGCGGGCGTGGCCTTCACGTCGTCATTGAGTCCAGCCTTGTGCGCCAGGTTGACCACCGTGTTGTAGCCCACCATTTCCGCAACTTTGATGGTCGCGATGTTCATGCTGTGGGCCAGGGCCTGCCGTAGCGTGGTCATCCCGTGGTATTCCTTCTTGAAGTTCCCCGGTTCATAAGGTTTCCCGTCGAACCAGAACGTCGTTGGAACGTCGTCCACCATGCTGGCCGGTGTCAAAGTCTGGGAACCGCCGCCCAGCGCTGTGTTCATGGCGGCGGCGTATACGAAAGGTTTGAAAATGGAACCCGGCTGCCTCTTGGCCATCACATGATCCAGTTGGCTCTCGCCGTAGTTGCGCCCACCCACCAAGGCCTTGATTTCGCCGGTGTGCGGATCGAGCGCAATCAACGCGCACTGCGCTTCTTTGTTGATCTTCCTCTTGCGCAGCATCTCGTCCACCAGCTTCATGCCGTCTTGCACCGCTGCATTGGCCGCGCGCTGCAGGTTCAGGTCCAGCGATGTGTAGATGCGATAGGAACCCGCCTGGAAATCGTAGTCGGAGAAGCGGTTCTGCAACTCGTCATTCACCAGATCGACGAAATACGGGGCGTCGCTCGATTCGGCGCCCGTGGTGGCCAACTTCAACGGCGCGGCCACCGCCATGGCGTACTCTCGATCGGTAAGGTACCCGTAATCGCGCATCAACCCGAGGACCGTGTTGCGCCGCTCCGTAATACGCTCAGGGTGCCGGAAAGGATTGTAGTAGCTGGCCCCGCGCAGCATCGCTGCCAGCGTAGCTGCCTGGGGTACGGTCAGTTGCTGGATGTCCTCGCCGAAATACGCCTCCGCCGCCTCGCCGAATCCCCGGATCGTGAAACTCCCGCGGCGCCCCAGGTCGATCTGGTTGCAGTACATCTCGAAAATCTGCTGTTTCGAAAGCTTCTGCTCCAGTTGCAGGGTGATCATCACCTCCGCGGCTTTGCGCTTGAAACTACGCGCCGGCGTCAGCCACATTCCCCGCGCCAGCTGCTGGCTGATGGTGGATGCGCCTTGCTCTTTGCGCCCTTCCCGCAGGTCAACATAGGTGGCGCGGAAGACGCCAATGGGGTCGATCCCTGAATGCTGGAAAAAACGGCGATCCTCCGCCGAGATAACCGCATTGCGCAGCACCGCCGGAATATCCGCGTATTTCACGTATCGACGTTTCTCACGATTCCGGTCGTACAGATTTGTGATCAGGAGCGGTTCCAGTTCGTATTCCGTGCGGGAGGTGTTGTCGCTCAGCGAGACGATGCGCAGAATACGGCCGTCCGCGAAATGGATGACGCCAGGCTCGTCGCGAAAGTAAGATTCAGGCCCAGGATAGATCTGGATTTCATCCGGGTGGAGTTCATAGTAACCCTGCGGGTTATTGCGGCTTTCGGTGTAGCCCGAGCGCCGCAATTGCGCGGCAATCTCGTCCGGAGTCACCGTATCGCCGATGCCGATCACGATAGGGGCGGCGTAAATGCGCGACGTGGTGACAAAAGGGCCAGCCTTCAGCTTGGCGTCAATCAAATGCGAGTAATGAATGTAAAAATAGGTGAAAACCGAGGCCAGAGCCAGCGATGCCGCCAGTAAGGATGCCAGCAGAATCTTGCCGGGCGTCGAGAAGAAAAACCTGGTAAGAAGCGCATTCTGTGGTACGCGAACGCGGACGTTCTTCTTATCGGTCGGCACTGCTTACTATTCTCGCATGGGGCGGCGGGTTCGCTCTAAGCGTTTGAGTCCACTAGTTCCAGTGTTTCTTCCAACGACTCGTGAACCAGTTCCAGAGTTGTTTCGCCCACCGCTGATTCGTTGTATGCCTGGATCGTAACCAGCCCGGAAACGCCCGGTTCCGCAGTGGGACAGATGAATTCAAGAAGGTATTCGCTCTTGAACGATTGGTACAGAAGCTTCATGGCGGGCCCGATGCCCTCAATATCGTTGACGACGTGAAATATGCCGGCAGACCCCTGGCAGAGTCTTTCCAGTTGCATGTTGTCCTTGGTCGAAATCGCGTTGATTGAAATACCGCTCGACCACGCCGCCTGAGCCATTTCCTCGAACCGCTGACCGTCTATCTCTTCCTCGCTATCGGCGATAACCAGGATGTACCGGGCGCTGCGTATGGGTTTGAACCCGCCTACCATCTTGGTGATGGCTTCAAAAACGCTGGAGGCGGTGTCTGCCCGAAGACCGTTGGATTCTATGTCCGTTCGCAATGCGGGCTGGGCGCCGGTCAGGTTTATGGGAGTTTTCTTCTCTACGACGCGGGTTTCTTCGAATGTTTGCCCAAACATCCGGAACGACCCGGATACCGACCCGGCGCGCGAGCATTCGTAGTAGCGGACAATACTCCACCGATCTCCGGCGGGTTTCTCATCCAGGCATTGCAGAAGGGCCTGCCGCAGGGGTAGCCTCAAGGGATCGGATTCGGTCTGCCTTCTCGGGAACACAAAAGCTGCGCAGATGATGGAATTCCTGCGTTCCATGCACGAGAACTGCTCCACCGGTTTTCCGAACGCCTGAATGGCAAAACCAGTTGCGGGGATCTGCGGCGATTCCACCGGGTGCGAACCTGCGATGGAAAGGCGAATCTGAGTCTTCCCGCGTTTGCCGTGCGCGATATCAATAATCGTCAGCGCCAGGGGCGGGTTTTTCGCGCGCCGGGCTACTGCATTCTTAATGGCTGACACCGAACGAAACACCGTTTTCCGCAGGTTTACGTGAGGCTGTCCGAGTAATCGGCCAGCGTCGGGAAGAAATCGAGGGTCCTCCGTTTTCCCCATTACCCAAGCCGCGGTCTGACGGAAGGGGGTTTCAGTGTGCGCCGCCATCTTGCGAACGTACGCGATCGATTGCGGGTCGCCTGCCAGATACAGTCCGAGTACCGCGTTCCCCGCCACTCGGTTATGGGGATCCGAGAGCATGTCGCAAAAAAGATCGAGAATCTCACGATCCCGGCTGGACCAAAGCGCTTCCAGCGCATTCGCCCGAACCCGGGGGTCCTCCTCGGGGTCCGACAGGAGTTTCCTAAGGGCACGGCCTCCGTGGCCGCCTGACCCGACTAATAAGGTGATTTTGGATCGGATTCTCGGGTTGGGGTGCTGCAGCATCTGCCGCAGGAACCCTTGAATCGCATGGGGTTCGCTAATAGCCCCCAGCACTTCCAGAAGGCGGTTTGCCGTCTTCTCCTCAACGTCCCGGCCTTCCAGCATGCCCGCAACCAGAAACCGCGTCAGACGAATATGAAGCTGCGTGTCTACTTTTATGGCCGTTTGTGAAATCGAAATGCTCAGTTCCCTCGAAAGCGTCACATCTCCAAGAATCGAGATGAGCAGATCGTTGGTCCACAAAAGGGTGATCAGGTAGCGAAGTCCACGGATATCCAGGGATTCGCGCAGCACCACCAGCGCGGCGGCCCGGAAACCAAAGTAGTCCGCCAGCAGCAGATCGCGGACATGTTTGCCGCTCCGCAGCGGTGACAGACTGAAATTGTTGAGCAGCGCGCGAAGCACCTGCTCGGTGGTTCCGGTCACATCATCGGGTTCGTAATCAGGAAGAGCCATCGCGAATCACCATCAAAGATGTAAGATCGTCATTACGGCTGATTTCTTTACAGGCCTTCACCGACCCGTCTACCCAAACCAGTGCGCAGCCTCTTTCTCTACCTCTCCAGCAATCGCGGTCTCCGCCACTTTATGGAAACGTCGCCTCTGGCCAAGCGCGTTTCAGGACGTTTTGTGGCCGGAAGTTCCCTTGAAGAGGCGCTGGCGGCCTGCCGCAAAGTGAATCACGACGGTCTGACGGTGACACTCGACTACCTGGGAGAGAACGTCAGGTCTATCGACGAAGCCAGGGTCTGCCGTGACGTGTATCTCCGATCCATCGGCGAAATCGAGTCCCGCGGTATCAAGGGAAATGTCTCGCTTAAGCTGAGCCAATTTGGCATGGATCTTTCCGAGGATGCCTGCCGGGCAAACGTCCGGGAACTGGTTCAGGCCGCCGCCGGGACCGGAAACTTCGTGCGCATCGACATGGAATCCAGCGCCTATACCGAGCGCACACTGCAAATTGTCTACGATCTTTTTTCGGAAACAGGCGCTTGCGGCGCCGTCATTCAGGCTTATTTGAAACGCAGCGAAAGCGATATCGACCAACTGAATACCCGCCGCATCAGGGTCCGCCTTTGCAAGGGAGCCTACCTCGAGCCCGAAACCGTGGCCTTCCAGGACAAAGGCCAGGTGGATCTCAACTTTGTAAAGCTGGCGAAAAAGCTCCTCACTGAAGGCAACTATCCCGGCATCGCCACGCACGACGAAGCCATCATCCAACAGATCATCGCCTTCGTCAGGGAACAAAACATCCCGCCCGAACGTTTTGAATTCCAGATGCTCTACGGGATTCGCCGTGATCTGCAGACCAAACTGGTTCGGGACGGCTACCGCATGCGGCTCTATGTTCCGTTCGGCGAAGCATGGTATCCCTACTTTATGAGGCGTTTGGCCGAACGGCCCGCCAACGTGCTCTTCATCGCCCGGCAATTTCTTCGCGGCTAACGCAATATTTCGGAGGAACCTTCGGATGTCCTCAAGTGTCAAACAAGGTGTGCGCTACTGGGGATTCCTGTTTCTCAAGTGCCTCCTCGCGGGAGGCATCACTATCGGGCTCCTTGCCCTGCAAAGCGCATTCTGGCCGGCGCCTCACGGGTACGACACCACGTATATGGTGTATCTGTTCGTCTTTAGTCTGATTGCGCTAATCGGTATAGGTTTGTTTTACCTCGCGATTCTGGACCAACGCTACCGCTGCCGCGTTTGCCTCCGCAGGCTCCGCATGCCGGTTCTGACCGGATCCTGGAGCAAAATGCTTCTGTTCGGGCGTCCGCAGACGCAGTACATTTGTCTGTACGGACATGGGAAGCTCGATATCCCGGAACTGCATTTCACCGGTGTTGAGGAAACCGCGTGGACCGAGCACGGAGACTATTGGTCCGAGCTTTGCGGTACGGGCGAGGAATCGGGCAAACGCAAGTAAGATTTTCAATCCACGATGATTGGCCAGGGATCTGAACTAACTCCCGCACACACAACGCGCAACGGTTGTGGACCCCGGTCAGTTGTGCCGGGAACAATCGCGTTCACTTGTCGAAACCCATCGTCGTCCGGCGCGCCGACGTAGTCGATTTCTAACCGCTCTTCGGAAACGTAGGCCTGCACATTCACTCGATCGGCATTCTCCGCTAGGCCGCCAACCCAAAGCGTTATGAATCCTCGATCCTGGATTCCTACGTGATCGGGTTCCCAGGTCAACCCGTCCTTCACGCCCTTTACAACGATCTCCTTGACCTCGGCGGCCTGCCCAACGGCAATGCGAAACATTCGGCTGAATCCGGAATTCACTGTTCGGAGCCGAACGTTGTGCCATCCGTCCGCGAGTCCGGGAGGAATTCTGAAATTCGCGAGCCAGCCCTTTTCCCGCCGGGCCAGGTAGAGCGCCGGCACCCCATAGCCGCCCACCTCGAACCGCAACTGCTCCCGCGTCAAATCATCCGAGCCGCATCCGAAACTGCACGAGATGTACTCATCGCTGATCAACTTGTGGGTCGGTTGGTGTGACGAGAAATTGATTCCACCAGTCCTGGTGTTGATGACATCGAAAATGTCCGGGGGGCCTTCACCGGGCGTCGGGGGTGGATCTTCCCATTTTCGAAAGCAGGCCACCCCCGCGTGACGGCCCGACGCATGCAGCAAATCCACACGGGCGAAGCCGGCGGCGCGGCAGAGTGCAAGCAGGCAACCTACGGTCGGGCCGATCCAATTATCCATCTGGTTGCCGAGCTCATCGGTTTCGTAAAACTCCATGGATGGGACGTCCTCGCGATGCCGCTGCCATTCGTCGCCGTCCGTCACAAACGATTCCACAATGGCCGTTTCGGTTGTCATGCCGCAGACCATTTCGAGCGCCAGCAGGGGGTGCTTCAGATGGTAAAGGACGCCGAGAAACAGCACGTAATCAAATCTCCCGAGCTCCGCGGTCGGGAGATCGAAGAAATCGAGGATACGGTAGTCAACCCCCGAGGACAACGCTCGATGAATACTCCGGAAATTTGGAATCTCAACACAGTCAATCGCCGTGACTGCCGCACCCCGGCGCTCGGCTTCAAAGCTGAACCAGCCATCCCACGCGCCCACGTCCAAAAGGCGTTTGCCCCTAAGATCCGCTGGGATGGGAAATCGAGACCAACGCTCCAGTTGGTGACCAAGGCTCATATGGCCCTCGATCTCGCGACCGTCGGGTAGGCGAAAGCTGTGATACCAGCCCTTTTCAGCCAGCGCACGGCTGAAGTCCACCCCCCGGCGAGGGCTTCCCTGCGCACGCTCCGCAACGCGCCCCTGATCCACGTCCACAGTTGCCTCCCAGCACCCAATTCTGCCACGTTGGAATGCAAGGCTCAGTCGGGTGCCGGGCTGCCCCATCCGTCACCGATGATTCAGAACAATTTCGGCCTGTCAGGGCTTTCGGAGCGGGCGCGCAAGTCGCTGAATCCGCGGGCTTTCACCAATGCCCACGTCGTGCTGCGCGCGTTTGGTTCCCGAATCGATGCCGGTCAAGCGCCCCCAGCGATGAGACAATGGGTTTGTTGGGAGAAGCGGCTGCGGAACCCCGGCGACTTGCTTTGAAAGCGGGCTTTGAAATCTACCCCAACGGGACTTTTTTGACAAATGGCAACTCTAGCAGAATCAGCAATATCCAGGCAGACCTTGTTTTGCAAAGAGACGCTTCGCGCTCTCCCCAATCGTTCCTAACAACCAGGCATGTAGACTAATTCGTCAGGTGGGTTCGTTCCTCGTTATTGCATTCTTGCTGTTTGCAGATTCCACGCAGGATCTGTTCCAGTCCGGACTCGCCGCGATGGCCCAGGGTCGCCTCAACGAAGCGCGTGGTGATTTCGAACAGGTCCGGGCCGCTCAACCTTCGAATCCTCAGGTTTGGCTGGCGCTAACCGAAATCTATGCGATGCAGAAGGACGAAGTCCCGCGAAAAACCGCCGCCCAACATGCGGTCGACCTGGCGCATGCGGCGAACGGGTGGGAATCTTCCGCTCCGGTCCGCAATTATCTAGGCAAGGTTTATCTGGCGAATGCCGAGTTTCAGCGGGCCATCGGCGAGTATCGCGAGGCTGTGCGGCTGGGTCCTTACGAGGAGAGTTACAGGTTTGACCTGGCACAGGCTTTTTTGGGGCATGAAGAATTCGCCCAGGCGGCGGAGGTGCTGGAAGACGCCCACAAGGTATTCGATCGCAGCGCGCAAATCGAGCTGGCTCTGGGTGTCGCGTATTACGGCGAACGGCGTTTTCCAGACGCCGTCAACAGCTTCCTGCGAACCATCGAGTTGGCGCCTGAGGTGGCTCAGCCTTACGTGTTCCTGGGTAAGATGCTGGATCAGGCCGGGGATCGCCTGCCGGAGATCGAACGACGTTTCGCGGAGTTTCAAAACGCCAATCCTGAGAATCCGACGGCCTATCTGCTGCGAGCCAAAGCCATGGCGGCCGCGGGCGAAGACGCCGCGGAAATCGAAAAGCTGCTGCGAAAGTCTATTGCTTTGAAAAATGATGGTTGGGAAAGCCATTATGAACTGGGGGTTCTTCTGGAAGGCAAACGCGATTTCGCGGGCGCAGCGGCGGAACTGGAGCGCAGCACGAAACTGAATCCCGAGGTGGCCGCCACGCATTATCACCTCGCGCGGGTGTACGATCGGATGCAAAGGCCGCAAGACGCTGCACGAGAACGCGCCAAGCACGAAGAGTTGACGGCGCGCGAAAAGGTGACGGCGGGAATGGAGCCCGTGAGATGAGTTTTTTGATTTGTTTCTTGCTGGCGAGTTCGCCGGATGTACATGAAGCCGTGCATGCAGCCATCAACCGCCTCGCGGATTCTGCGCGCGTAACGCTCATCGATGGGCGCGATGCGACCCGCGGCGTGCCTCCGGGAGTCGCTCCTGTCTTGAGTTTCCGGTACATGGAAGGCTCGCAAAAACACCGGTTCGGCGACTTGGATCTGATGGTGGATGATGCCGGGCATTAGCGCTCTCGTCTTTCTAATGGTCGTGGCTCAGACGCAGGGCATTGACGCCTTTCGCGAGGGGCGTTTCCAGGACGCCCGGGTGGAACTCGAGAAGGCCGTGGCCACGCACCCGGACGACCCTACCGCTCGCGCGTTTCTGGCGATGACGAAGGCGGCTCAGAAAGACTGCGCGGATGCCGTACACGAGTTTCAGACACAAGGCGATGGGCAACTGGCGCGGCTCACGGGTATTGCCGCGGTGGAGTGCCTGTCGGCGACGGACCGCACCGGTGGGGCGTCCAGCATTATCTCCGCGGTGCTGGCGCGATTTCCCTCCGATCCGGATGCCCTCTACGAAAGTGCCAAAGTTCACCGCAAGGCCTGGGATGATGCCGTGCTCGGCCTGTATCAGAAGGCCCCTGCGTCCTTTCGCGTAAACCAGATTTCGGCCGAGGTTTTCGAGACGGAAGGCAAATACGGGGAAGCGGCGGCCCAGTATGAGAAAGCCATCGAAAAGGCGCCCACCGCTCTGAATTTGCACTACCGGCTGGGGCGCTGCCTGCTGCTGGCCAGCCCCGGGAACCTGGAGAAAGCACGTACGCATTTTGAAGCGGAGCTGAAGCTGAATCCTGCCGATGCCGTGGCGAAATTTCAAGTTGCCCAGATCTTGATGGCCCAGCAGAAGCCGGAGGAAGCGGGTAAGTGGTTCGAACAAGCCCTGGCATTGAAGCCGGATTTCGCCGAGGCGATGATTGCCATGGGACGCCTGCGCGCCACCGACAAGCACTACGACGAAGCCGCGCGGTTGTTCGCCCACGCCGCCGCGCTGCAACCGGAAAACGAGGCCGCGCATTACAACCTGATGCTGGCCTATCGCGAGCTGGGCCGCAATGACGACGCCATGGAACAGAAGAAAATTCTGGACAAGCTGCAAAAGCCTCCAGAGGGTGAGTTCACCGAGTTCCTGAAGAAGATTGGAGAGAAGGCGCCTGAGCAGTAAAGCCTTACCGGCAGTGCTCTGCGCCGGCCTGCTATGCGGCGCGGGGTTTCGTCCGGATTTTCGAAACATCGCGGGCCAGGCCGGCTTGACCGCCAAGTTTCCCAACGGCGGCGATACCGGCAAACAGTTCATCATCGAGACCACGGGCAGTGGAATCGCCCTGATCGATTACGACAACGATGGATTGCTCGATCTGTTTGTGCTCTCGGGGCCGGGCGGGATGAGCCGCATGTACCACAACCTGGGGCATGACCGTTTTGAGGATGTGACGGAGAAACTGGGTTTGAACCTGTCAACCGATAGCTGGGCGCAGGGCGTCTGCGCGGGCGACTACGACAACGACGGTTTCACGGATCTGTTTGTCACTTACTGGGGCCGCAACATTCTCTATCGCAACCGCGGCGGCAAGCGGTTTGAAGACGTCACCAAAGCTGCGGGGCTGGAGCAGGATCGCAGGCGCTACAACACGGGCTGCGCCTTTCTGGATTACGACCGCGATGGCAAGCTGGATCTATTCGTCGCGAATTATTTGAAGTTCGATCCGAACGCAACGCCGAAGCCGGGCGAGAATCCATACTGCTTCTACCGCGGATTGGCGGTGGCGTGCGGGCCCCGCGGGCTGCCGTTTGATCGCAACATTCTTTATCACAATGAAGGCGGCCATTTCCGGGATGTCTCGAAGCCATCGGGCGTCGCCGCGCCCGATGGAAATTACGGGCTCGGTGTGCTGGTTGGTGATTTCAACGACGATGGCTGGCCCGATATTTATGTGGCTTGCGACCAGACGCCCTCCATTCTTTACATCAACAAGCACGATGGCACGTTTGAAGATGAAGCGCTGCTGCGGGGCGTGGCGTTCGATGAGAATGGGCGCGCGCTTTCGGGGATGGGCGCGGCGGCTGCGGGTGGGGACCTGTTCCGATCGAATTTCTCGGATGAGCGGGAGACGCTTTACCGGAACCACGGCCGCGGCGAATTTGAAGACGTGACGCGCGGCGCGGGCTTAGGGAATAACACGCGCTATGTCGGGTGGGGATGCGGCTTTCTGGATTTTGATAACGATGGGTGGAAGGGCCTGGTGCTGGTGAATGGTCACGTGTTCCCCGAAGTGGAGCGCCTGAAAACCGACCTGCATTTCCGCGAGCGCGCGATTCTTTACCGAAATGACGGGGCGGGAAATTATATCGATATTTCCTTGAACGCCGGACCGGCGCTAACGGAGTTACACGCGGCACGCGGCCTGGCGCTAGGCGATATAGATAATGACGGCGCCGTGGAGATTGCTGTGAACAATCAGAATGAAGCGCCGTCTTTGTGGAAGCAATCGCCGCCCCCCGGGAATTGGGTGGTGCTGCAACTGGAAGGAACGCAATCCAACCGGAGTGCGATTGGCGCGCGCGTAGCGGTGACAACCGCCGGGCACACGCAAGTGGATGAGGTGCGCAGCGGCGGCAGTTACTTATCGCAAAGCGATCTGCGGCTGCATTTTGGCGTAGGCGCGGCCAGAAAGGTGGATCGAATCGAGATTCGTTGGCCTTCGGGCGAGACGCAGGTGATTCAGGACTCGGCGGTGAATCAGGTCACTCGGGTGCGAGAAAGGTTAAATTGACCGGGTTGGCGGGAGAAACCAGATTGGATGGCCGGCCCACCCTGAACGGCAACGCGAGTCCACACCCCCGAGACGGATACCTCGAACACACAGTTTTCTGCGGTTGTCGCGAGGTATTGCGACTGCCCGGGGGCTGTAAACAACGTGACGAGAAGCGCGGCGAAGCGCGCGCTTCTTCCGAATGGCATGCCGTTTTGTACGCCTTGTCATAACATAGTTTCGATCTCGCCAAGCTCTTCCGCGCTAAGCCGGAATTCAGCCGCGCCAATCACGCCCTCCACTTGAGCGGCGGCGCGCATCCCGACGATGGCTCCGGTTACCGCGATGTTCGCCAGCGTCCACGCAATGGCGACCTCGCCGGGTGTGCGGCCATGCTTCGCGCCGACGGCTCTGAGCCTCTCCGCCAGTGCCAGATTCTTCGACAGCTTGGGCTCTTGAAAATCAGGGAGGCGCCGCCGGAAATCGTCTTCGGGGAATTGCGCGACGCGCTCCTTCGTCATGCCGCCGGAAAGCAAACCATTGCGCATCGGCGAGTACGAAATCACTCCAATGTTGTGCTGAAGGCAGAAGGGCAGAATTTCCGCTTCGACTCCGCGCACCAGCATCGAATAAGGCGGCTGCAGGGAGGTAATGGGCGCGATCTTGAGGGCCCGCTCCATCTGCGTCACGTTGAAGTTGGAAACGCCGATGTGCCGGACCTTGCCGGCGGCCTTCAGTTCCGCCATGGCGCTCCAGCCTTCTTCGATGTCTTCATCCGGTTCGGGCCAGTGGATCTGGTAGAGATCGATCACGTCGATATCGAGGCGCCGCAGGCTGGCATCGCATTCGCGCAAAATGGAATCGCGCTTCAGGCTCTTGCCGATCTGGCGATCTTCTCCCCACACGCGTTCACACTTGGTGAAAACGTAGGGCTTAGCAGGCAAGGATTTCAAAGCCCGGCCGACGATCTCTTCCGAGTGTCCGAGCCCATAGACGGCGGCAGTGTCCACCCAGTTCACGCCTTTCTCGACGGCCGCCTGGATTGCGGCGATGGAATCGTTGTCGTCCTGAGAGCCCCAGGCGAACGCCCAGCCGCCACCGCCCATGGCCCAGGCGCCGACGCCAATGGGTGTGATCTGAAGGTCGCTATTACCAAGTGCCCGTGTTTGCATCTTCCCTTTGTATCAACTCACCGAATCGAATTGGCCGCCGCGAATGGCGGATGCAATAGCGGCGATGTCATCCGCCATGACACGGTCTTCTTCGAGCTTCGGAACCAGTTTCCGGACGATTGCATGGGCCTGTTCCACGCCCCCGCCGGCGCGCAAAGGACGCCGGAATTCAATGCCCTGCGCGGCGCACAGCAGTTCCACCGCGATCACGTTTTCCAGGTTCGTGACGATGGAGCGGAACTTTAGCGCCGCAGTCATGCCCATCGAAACGTGGTCTTCCTTGCCCCCTGAAGTGGGCAGGTTGTCGACGCTTGCCGGGTGGGCCAGCACCTTGCATTCGGCCAGTAAACTGACGGCGGCCACGTGGGCAATCATGAAGCCGGAAGAAATTCCCGGGTGCGGAGTCAGGAACGCGGGCAGGCTTTCGTTGAGATCCGGATTGATCAGGCGATCGATCCGGCGTTCGCTGATGCTACCGAGGTCGGTGAGTGCGATGGCGGCGTAGTCGAGCACCAGTCCGAGCGGCGCGCCGTGGAAGTTGCCGCCCGACAGGATCTCTGTGTCGCCATCCGCGCAGAACACCAGCGGGTTATCGGTGGCCGAACCGGATTCGATTTCGAGCACGGAGCGCGCGTGCTCCAACGCATGCTCCACGGCTCCATGCACCTGGGGCATGCAGCGCAGGCTGTACGCATCCTGCACGCGCGGGTCGCCGGCCAGATGGGACTCGCGAATCTCGCTATTGCGCAGCAAATGCCGAAGGCGCTCGGCGGCGCGGAATTGGGCGGGGTGCGGGCGCGCCTGATGGATGCGCTGGTCGAAGGCGACGGGCGTGCCGAGGAGCGCTTCCAGGCTCATCGCGCCGGCGATGGAAGCAGCGTGGCCGACTCGGAAGGCTCGCCACAGAGCGAGCCCGCCAACGGCGTTGATCGCTTGCGTGCCGTTGAGGAGCGCGAGACCTTCCTTGGCCTGAAGCTCGATGGGGTCGAGCTCCGCGCGTTTCAGGCCCTCCGCGCCGGGAAGCACTTCGCCCTGGTAGCGGGCATGGCCTTCACCGATCAGCACAAGGGCCAAATGGGCCAGGGGAGCGAGGTCGCCGCTGGCGCCCACGGAGCCTTTTTCAGGAATGACAGGGAGTACGCCGCGATTGAGAAGCGCGTTGACGCCTCGCGCAACTTCCGCCCGAGCTCCACTGAATCCGAGCCCGAGGGCGTTGGCGCGCAGCACCAGAAGCGCTCGCGTTTCTTCGGGACTGAGCGGGTTTCCGATGCCGCACGCATGGCTGCGGACCAGGTTGCGCTGAAGTGTTTGGAGTTGATCGGGCGGGATGACGTGATCGCTGAGGCGCCCGAATCCGGTGTTAACGCCGTAGGCCACTTTCCCGGCGGCGAGCAGTCCCGCAACAGCACGGCGGGATTCCTGCATGCGCGCGATGGAAGCGGGCGAGAATTCGGTGGCTAGTTGGCCGGTGGATACGGCAGCGATTTGAGCCAGTGTAAGCGGGCCATCTCCGAGTAAGAGCACAAGGGACTATGATAACCGCGCGGTAATGATTCCGCCTACCCGACCAGCGTGAGCATGAGCTGGACCGAGCCGGTGCAGCCCGCGGACGTGGCGGCAGTCGGGATTGTCGCGTGGGATACGCTGCGGAACTCGGCGTTCTACGGCACCACAATTTCGGCGTCGGCCTGGGCCGACCCAAACGTCAACCCGAACACCTCTTACACGTACGCCGTTACGCCCATTAGCTTTCACGGGATTGCGGCAGCATGGTCAACGGCGATCACCGTTGAGACGCCCTCAACCAGCAGCATCGACCCGCGGCGCACCGGGGTGAAACCACTGGGTGCGTACTGGGGCGCGAGCCCGGAACAGATCGACGTGGAGAGCGGTAACCTGAACCTGACCGTACCGGTGATTCAGGCGCAAGGGCGCGGCGGATGGACGGTGCCGATTTCGCTGAGCTACAACTCGCAGAACTGGAAGCGGGACCAATCGGGCATCACGATGTCGAGCATCGACGTGGGCTATGGGCAGGGGTGGAAAATGATGGCGGGGTCATTGACGCCTTACTGGAATTCCCAGACACTGACCATCGACCATTACCTCTACATCGATTCCACGGGGGCCGAATACCGCCTTTACAAGATGTCGACGAATACGCCCAACATCTGGACTTCACAGTTGTATCCCGCGAGCGGCGTGGCGAATGGCGAGGGGATCTACGTTTACTACGATTCCAACGCAGGGCTACTGCATTTCCGCGACGGCAGCTTCTGGGTCATGGGCTGCACGTCAAGCGGCGACGAACAAGATGCGGGCACCATGTATCCGACCGTAATTGAAGACCGGAACGGGAATCAAGTCCTGCTGACTTACGGCCCGGGAATCAACACGACTTATCCGAACTCGAGCGCACGGATTTCCATTGTGGCGGACACGCGGGCGCAATCCGGGGTGTCGTATGAGTTCTTCTATAACCCGGTGAATGCGAGCGGGGTACCGCATATCGGCTCGATTGGAAACTATATCGGGACGGACGAAACGTACTGGTTTTATTACACGGGGAGCCCTTTGACAGTCACAGACCCGTTCAGCCAGGGAAATAATTATCCGAACATCACCGAGCTCACGAACGTGACGGACCAAATCAATTTCACGCGGCAGTTCGGGTATACGACCAGCGGCGAGGTGAATTCTTTCGAGCTTCCGAACGGAGGGACCTTGCAGTGGACCTACCAGTCCAATGAGTACATCTGGAGTTCACCGTCCACAAACCACATTTACGAGCGCGCAATAGTCAACCGATACCTCGACGTAAACGCCAACGCGTTTTCGCTGGTCAACGCCAACCCTGGGACCTATTACGGGTGGCAGTATACGATGTCGTATAACAACTATGCGACCGGGGACTCAGTTGTCCCGAACACGTGTTTGGAGGATGTAACGGCGGCAGCGCAGCGGTGCTGGACCTTTTCCAACACGGATTCCACTACGGCGCCGATAGGGATGGTAACGGACCCGGCGAACAACCCATACGTGGCTCAGGACTTGACGACCGACTCTACGGGGCCAAGCCCGGTCTATTCACAGAAGCAACAGCAACTGGACCAATACGGGAACGTGACTCTCAGTTCGATGTGGGACTGGAGCGCTACGGCGCCAAGCGGCTCCACGGGGTGGAAGCGCCAGTACTCGAGCGTATTCAACAACGCTTGCACGAACCCGTTCACCAGCGGCAGCAGCGGGGCCAACTGCACTTACGTGAATAAGTTCATTCTTAATCTGCTGGGGACGCAGACTCTAACCGACTCGTTGGGGAATGCCGTAACGTTGCAATCGAATACTTTTGACAGCTACACCGCCCACCCGCTGACGTCCGTCTCCGGGCTTACGGAGTTCGATTCCAGCTACACAACTTCCTACACAACGCGCGGGAACATCACGCAGAGCGTTGTGCCGGGCGCGACCACGAACACTTATTACGACATGACCGGGATGCCGACCGGGGCGGACGACAACAATAACCACGCCATCGCGGTGACCGCGGCTTCGGGGACGAACAATTCCGCGCCGGGGCTGATTCAGCCAAATACGGGGAGCTCGAACGACGCCAACCTGGCGACTTCGCTGACTTACTCGACATTCCTGGGGGTGAGTTCCGCGACCGCTCCGAATAGCTCACTGACCACGGTGGCTTATGATTCGCAGGGGCGGCCTTTGACGGCGGTTGCGGCCACGGGGGCAAGCACGGGATACGTTTATGCGTTTGGGACCACCACATCGGGCGGGAGCATCGGCAACGGCCCGTACACCACGACGGCGACCACCAACACGCACTGGGCAACTACGATTACCGATGGGCTGGGGCGGACGATTACCTCGCAGACGGGATACCTGACGGGGACGAACCCAACACAGGTTTCCGAGGTGGACACGGTCTATGCGCCGTGCGCATGTTCGCCGGCGGGCAAACCGGCCCAGGTTTCGCAGCCTTATGCGCCAGGGGCGACTCCAGTTTATACGGTTTATGGCTATGACGCGCTGGGGCGGACGTTGACGATCCAGCTTCCGGATGGGGCCAGCACGACTCATTACCTCTACCAAGGGAATTGGACCACGGTGACGGACCCGGCGGGGAACTGGAAGCAGTACGAGAGCGATATCTTTGGGAATACGATTGTGGTGGTGGAACCGGACCCCAGCTATAGCCCGTTGGTGACGACGGCGCCGAACCCGCCGTCGACCACGGCGAGCGGGATACTGGTCACGAATTATACTTATGATTTCGTGAATCACTTGACGAATGTGAGCATGGTTCGGGCGGGGGTGACGCAGACCCGGACGTCTACTTATAGTCCGACGACTTTGTTTCTGACGAGCACGTCGAGTCCGGAGACGGGGACTTCGTCAGGGAACGGGACGACGTCCTATGCCTATAATGCGGACGGCACGCTGCATACGCGGACCGATCCAAAGGGGCAGGTGACAACTTACACCTACGATAGTTATCAGCGGGTGATTACGGTGACTCATGGAAGCGATACGACGCAGACCTATAACTACACTTACGACACGGGGACAAATGGGTATGGGCGACTGACGCAGGTGACTTGGGGCGGAACTTGCGGCGGCTTCGTGGCGGTGTATACGGAGAGCTACAGCTACACCGTCGCTGGGGAAGTGAGCGGCAAGACGCTTTCGGTGGCGAAGAAGGCCAGTAATGGTACGTGTTATCAGATTCCGATTACGGGCAGCTT
>Ga0326727_10004068_pt1 | contig 44948 bp, 40 predicted proteins | sample MB2enrmetagenome_FD_207643 | JGI IMG/M metagenome (GOLD analysis project Ga0326727, IMG submission 207643) | Lab enriched peat soil microbial communities from McLean, Ithaca, NY, United States - MB29MY | ecosystem: Environmental > Terrestrial > Soil > Wetlands > Peat | place: USA: New York... | reverse complement strand
GGCAGCATCTCCGCCGCATGCACCGGTTTGCGAGCCATTTCCGCCGATCCCATCATGTGTCGCCTCCCTTTCGGGAGACCGCAGATTTTCCGGAACCGGGGGCCGCAGATTTTCCGGAACCATCAGGAGGTCGATCGCGAGGAGCTGCACGGCGACGTCGGCGCTCCGGTGAACGTCGAGGCTGACGAAGAAGTCATCCACGACGAAGGGGACCAGCGTCCCGACGTAATAGAAGCCGTCGCTGACCGCGGAGGCGGCGGATTGAACGGCCGCAGTCTTGCCGCGGAAGACGCTGCGAGCCCAGTCGTCGAAGAGGACGCCTCCGCGAAACCTGGTCTGGCTGATGGGTACGTGCTCCTCGAACTCCGTGTCCCCGATGGTCAGCGCGAACGCATCCAGCACCTCCCAGGTGTGCACCCTGGGCCAGTCGTCGCTCCACTCGACGCGGTCGGGATCGGTGGCGCGGGCGGTCCGCGGAAGGAGAGCGGTACAGACGAGCGCGACCCCGGTAGCCAGAGCTCGCCTCATGGCCATGTTGGATGTCACGAGGAGCGGCCTCGTGACAGTCCCGCCCACTTCGACCTCACTGAAGACGCTCCATCAGCTCCTCGCGATCCAGTGACAAGGTGCCGAGCGTGGTCCGGACCATGTCGAAGTGCTCCTCCATGAGGTCCAGCCAGTCTGCGACCGGGAAGGTGAGAGCTCGCCCCGCCGTGCGGGCCCGCGCCTCCCATGCGCGAATGGGGTCCCCGAACGCTGCCGTGCCGCAGACGATCTCTCCTGCCCCTCCGCGCCACACCACGGCGGGCGCTTCGCGAGCAGCCTCGACCTCGCCGTCGAGGAGGATCGTGACCGCCGTCGGCTCCCTCCCTCGCTCGACGAGCACGTCACCGGACCCGAACGCGACGACGCTGGAGGCCGCCGCCAGGTCGCTGAGGATCTGGACGCCGACACGTCGCAGCAGCGGTGTCTCCGTCAGCACGGCGAGCCGCTCGATGACGTCCAGCTGCGTCCCTGGCGAACACGGCGAGACCCGTGGACGGGGCAGCACGCGGCCCGCCCTCCACAGCCTCTCCTCCAGCTCCGCGACGATCCGCACCAACCCCACGAGCGACGCGCGCGCGAGGGCGAAGCTGTCTTCCAGCAGCCCGATCCACGCCTCGGACTGGACCTTCATGGCCTGGATGCCCGTGACTGCGCGCGCCGTCCGTACACGGGGCCGCTCCAGCAACGCGTCGGACATGCCAAACACGGACGGCCCGTCGTAGGTCCACGGCGCGCTTCCCTCCCGCGTCAGCTGCACGCGACCTTCGCGGAGAAAGTAGTAGAACTCCGGCGGGTCCCCGACCGAGAACAGCGTCTCGCCCGCGCGCACGGTCTCCTCTTCGAGCAGCGAGGTGAGGCGGTCGGTGACCCAGGACTCGGTCGCGCCCACGTTCGCGCCGAAGGCGGCCAGGAAGAGCTCGCGCTGGATGCGCTCGTGGCGGAGGTCACGCATGGGTCGCTGCCTGCGTCGCCGGGTGGCTCGACGCTCCAGCCGCGGCGCAGGCCGCCGCCAGATCCGCCAGGACGGAGTCGTGGTCACGCCTGAGGGTCGCCAGCGCCTCGTCGCGGCCCTTCGGGAGCGGGCGCTCCACGAGTGACGCAGCCTGCGCCGCCCGCTCCGCGGGGGACAGGTCCTCGGTGACCAGCCGGAGGAGCACGCGAAGCGGCTGCTGATCGCGGTGCTGCAGCAACGTGTCGAGGAGCTCGCCAGCGTTCGCGCGCGTGTAAGCGTCGTCGGAGAGGCACGCGAGCCGGAGCCGCCTGAAGTCCTCCCGTGGCTGGGCGATGGCGAGCAGCCGGAAGGCGCGCTCCAGCGACTGGTTGAGCTTGTCGTCGAGGAGACCGGCGAGGAGACGCTCGGCAGCCAAGGTGCGACCCTCCGCGACAGGGGGCGTGCCGAGCGCCACGCGCAGCGCGAGCAGGCGGAAGTGCCGCGTGAGCGAGTCCAGGGCGAGCCGCTCCACCCGGACCCGGTCCACGGGGATGCGCCGCTGCACCACGAGCACCTCCAGCGCGCGGATGGACTTGTAGCGCACCAGGCCGTCCTCCTCGGTCTCGATGTTCTCCAGCAAGTACTCTGCCGCGGCCCTGCTCTCGAATCGCCCGAGCGTCTTGGGGACGTGGACCCGGAAGCTGCGCGGTCGTGTCGTGTCCCGCAGCGCCCACCACACCGCCTGCAGCGCCCCTTCACCGAAGCTGACGAGCGCCGCCCGGACTGATTCCCGCCCCTCGCGGGCCGAGAGCAGCTCGACCAGGGGTGGGATCAGGCGCGGGTCGTGCTGGCGAGCGGCCGCGCGCGCGAGGAGCTCCGTGTGCTCCGACGAGCCGTTGGGCATCTCGCTCAGCGCGAGCAGGAGCCGGGCCAGGGCCGGGGTCGGTGCGGCATCGGCGATCGCAGCGAGCATGCCCAGACGGGCCGCGTCCCCTTCCCCACCCTTGCGTTCCATCAGGGCCGCGATCCGGTCGTCCTCCAGCGCGTCCTTCACGGCGTCGCGCAGGGTGAGATCGACGAGCGCATAGCCGCGCACGCGCCAGCCGACGTCGTCTGCCAGGCGCTCGAGGTCGAGGGCATCGTGCATGGCGAGCGCACGTGCCGCCGCCATCCGGACACTCTCGCGTCGGTCACCGAGCAGACGCCGCGCCAGAGGGAACCAGTCGGTGCGGGTCGAAGCCCCGAAGTGCTCGAGCGCCTGGGTGAGGACGAGCTCGTCGGTGTGAAGCAGCACCAGGGCGGGCACGAAGCCCTCGTGGCCACGCCGGGAGAGGGCGCTCATGGCGCCCACGACCTCGAGGGGGTCCTCGCTCGCGAGGCGCTGGACGAGGAGCTGCGCGCTCTCCAGATCCAGCGGATCGGGGCTGTCCTGCGTGTGCAGGGCCCCCGTCGAGATGGCCCCGCGGAGCATGGCCAGGTAGGGCGTGCGCATCGACACCGCGACCGCCAGCCACGCGCCCACCAGCACGGTGACCCCCACGGCGAGCGGTCGTGGCGCGAGGAGCCACGTCCCGCCGAGGGCGAGCAGGGCGCCGCCCGTGACGGTCTGGGAGGCACGCGCCAGTGCGCCGTCGATGAGCGGCTTGAAGTGTTGCCGGATCCGCCCCTGCACAGGCAGGTACACGAGCTCTCCGGTGATGCGATGGATCGAGAAGCGCAGGCCACCGTCGATGGCCTTCATCACGAGGACTGCCCCCATGGCCGCGCCGGACAGCACCACGCCGGCGGCCCCCAGGAGCAGGAGCAGCGGGGTCAGGACGATCGCGGCCATCACCCCGAGGCGCCGCACGACGGCGCTCCCCAGGAACATCTGCACGATCAGGGACAGGCCGTTGAGGGCGAGGTAATAGCGGGCGACGAAGGGGCCGATCTCGGCCGGGGGCAGCGATCGCGCGACGGTCGACTTGAAGCAGTAGTCGAGCACGAGCAGCGCGGACGTCGAGACCACCACGCTCAGCGCGATGCGCGCGAGCAGAGGCTGCTCGCGCAGCACCTGCGCCGACTCGGCCGCGGTCATGGGGGTGCGAGCGCCGGCGCGGTCCGTCCGCTCGTCGCTGCCGACGCGCAGGAGCACGGCGCCGGACACCACGAACATCGCCGCGGCGACGAGGAGCAGCGCCCGGACGGGCAGGAACAGGAGCACGGCTGCCGCCGCGCCGGACCCCAGCACCCCGCCCACGATGCCCGCGGCGGCGACCAGACCGAAGAGCCGGCGCCCCTGCGCCACCGTGAGGGCCTTGCCCACGAACGTCCAGAACTGCGGGACGACGATCGAGCCGATGAGCCCACTGACCACGTAGACAGCCATGGCCGTGGCCGTGCTGGGCGGCACCACGAAGAGCGCGACGGGGAGGCCGGCGGCGAACACCAGCGTCCCGCCGAGAGCTCGCCGGGCCCCGAAGCGCTCCCCCACCCGGGCGACCAGCGCCGCCGCGGGCCACGCGCAGACGGCGATCACCATGTACACGAGCCCGAGCGCCCGCGGCCCGGGGCCCGCGAGGAGCAGCGCGTCACGGGCCGCCTCGAGCACAGTGTGACCCGTGACGATGGTCAGGAGCAGCGCCGCAAAGCCCAGCACAGCCGCGCGCCCCTCGCCGTCGCGTACGTCGAAGAGGCGGGCCATGGCCAGAGAGTACCTAGCAATCGGCGGGCCTCGACATTTGCCGCATCGTCACGTTCGTGGCCGGCCGGCATCGAACACGGGATGGTCCGGAGAGCTCGCGGTCTGGCCGTCGCGCTGACCGGCTGCGTCGGACTCTCGACGGGGACCGCCAGGGCAGACCCACCCGGGACGCCGCTCCAGGTCGGCCAGCACTTCTCGATCGATCCCGTCGCGGACGGGGTCCTCATCGGCGGCGGGGGCGGGCTGGCAGGGTTGCTCAGCCTGGTGCTGTCGACGGGGGAGATCACGGCCACCCCACCCGGGCCGACGAGCAACCTGCTCTCCATCGATCGCGTCGCGGTCACGCAGACCATCGACCCCCACGCCGCGCTCTACTCGAACATCGCGCTCTACTCGGCGATCGGGTTCGCGGCCCTCGATCCCATCCTCTCGGGCGTGCGGGACGGGTGGGACGCGGCGCTGGTGGACGCGGTCATGTACGGCGAGTCGTTCGCGCTGACCGAGATGGTCACGGACATCACGAAGATCGCCGTCCGCCGGCCGCGACCGATCGACTACATCGACTGCCCGTACGGGAGCGCCGCCTCGTCGAGCTGCACCGGCACCAATTACCAGCTCTCTTTCTTCTCCAGTCATGCCTCCTCCGTCGCGTCCATCGGCGCGACCGCGACCTATCTCGCGTTCCAGAGGACCACCGCGCGTTCACCCCGGCCGTGGATCACGCTCGCCGCCAGCGTGCTGCTCACGGCCTTCGTCAGCTACGAGCGGGTCAGGGCAGGCGTTCACTTCCCGACCGACGTCATCGCGGGGTCCATGGCGGGGGCCGCCATCGGCGTCCTCGTCCCGCACCTCCACCGGCACAAGGAGGAGGCGCCCCCGGTCTGGATCGGCGTCGCCCCGTCACCGCATGGTGGAGGCGCGCTCACGCTGGGCGCGGTCTTCTGACCTGGGCCGGTCTCAGCGCCCCATCGCCGACTCCTCCTCGGGCGGGATCACCTCCTGCGGTGGATGCTCGTGCCCCGTCGCCCACCGGTAGCGAATGCCGAGCTCGGTGTAGTCGGCCCCGGCCAGCCCGAGGGAATCCGGCCCGAGGACGGGCACGACCAGCAGGCCCACGGCCTGCAGGTGGTCGTCGATGTCGAAGGTCGCGACGACGCCCGCGCGATAGACCTGCGCCTGGCGGCCCGGAATCTCGATGACCTCGCCCACGACGCCCACCTGGAGGTTGCGCTCCTGCAGGAAGCGGGCGGCGTACCCCAGCCGGCCCCGGTACACGGGAGGTGGGCTCACGATGACGTGGAGGGTCTCGTCGTAGACGTCGTATCCGGCGGGCACGAGCTGGATCGACTCGGCGGTGGCGAGGACGAGGATGTCGCCTGGCCCCGCCGGAATGGCACCCGAGATCTCTGCCTCGAGGCTGAGGTAATTGGCCGGACGTCCGATGATCTCCGCGAGGTCCACGAGGGTGTAGGACGGCTGCTGCGGCAGGAGCTGGTGCTCGAAGGCGTGCACCGCACGCGCGCCCGCGCGGAAGTCGAAATACGGGACCTGCAGGTGCAGCCCCGAGTAGCCGCCGACGTAGCTCGTCGTACCGATGGGCGTCACGTCGATCCCGCCCCAGAGCGCGTAGGGCCTGCCGTAGCCGAACGAGAACCGGGGCTTGAGGTAGAGGTAGCCGACGACGGCGGTGAGCGAGAAGAACGGCCGGTAGGGCTCGCTGGTCCAGTGTTCCGGATGGCACCTCGGACACTCGATGGACGTGTCGACGGGGGTCGGGGTCGCGGCCGGGGGCGGTTCGTCGGCACGAGCCGACGGGGCCAGCGCGACGAGCAGGGCGCCGGCGAGCACCAACCGGGGAGCACGTGCGGCGGGGACCATCAGAACGTCCCCACGAGCTGGGCGCCGTTGAACGACGGCACGAGGTTCAGACGCAGGACCGACGAAGCTCCTGGCCCGGGAGCCCGCTTGTAGTGGTGGAGGAGCGGAATGCCGAGCCCGACCGCCGTGCCGACGGCTGCTCCGACCACCACGTCCGAGAAGTAGTGCGCGTCCCCGATGATGCGAAGCGCCCCGATCGTCGTGGCGAGCGCGAGCCCCGTCGCGCACATGACCGGGTCGGCCGCGCTCTCGAAGAGATCGAGGGCCAGGTGGTGCGCGCAGATCAGGGACGCACCGGTGAAGCTGATGGAGGTGTGACCGCTGAAGAAGCTGCGGTTCTTGGTGTCCGTCGTGCAGTCGAGCGAGTTGGAGGGGATGAGTCCACCGCACTCCTGGGCGAAGGGCCGCGCGCGACCCGAGAGGAAGTTCGCGGTCCCTGCGAGCGCGCCCGTGATGGTGAACGCCTCGACGTCGATGAGCGCCATCTGCAGCGCGACGTCATCGCTCCCCCGGTACCAGTAGGCGACGATGACCGAGTCGACCAGGACCGGGTACGTCACCATGATCGCGAGCCCCACGTCGCTCGCGCTACGGACCTCGAGCTGGGCGTCGAGGGTCGGCGCTCGCAGGGACCTCACCTGATCGTCTATGAGAATCCCGCTCGCCCATCCCGTGTCGAGCGGGTGCAGGATGTTCGTCGTGAGGGCGACGCCGGCGGCCACGCCAGTGACGACCATCTCCGGCAGGTCCATCCGGTCGAAGCGTGGGTCCCAGTACAGGCGCGTGCCGTGGTGGCGGCGCGGGGGTGGGGACGTCGACGGCGGTACGCCGGACGACTTCGAGGCCGTGGATGACGTCGCAGGGGCCGTACTGGAAGCGGGGGCTGCCTGGGCCCATGCCGTCGCGGGGCCGAGACAGAGCAGAGCGGCGACCAGGGCACCGCCGAGGCACGCACGACCGGTCCGTAGACGCAGAACACCCACACCGATGTTGATGCCGACGGGTCTCCGCCGTGACCGACGCTCCCGGCGCGGGATGTCCTCCTTCTGGAACGTCCTGCTGGGGCTGGCCATCGACTCCTTCACCGGCTTCGTGGAAAAACCTATAGACGGAGGCGCAGCACGGCGTGAACGGTCGAGAGATCCCCGCCGTCGATGTCGTTCGTGGTGACGGCCGAGAAGCTCTCTCCGAGCTGGAAGTGATAGGCCGCCTCCAGATCGACGCTGAGGTACCAGGTGAGCGGCACGTCGAGGCCGAAGCCCATGGGGATTCCCGACTGGGAGCTCGAGTGCAGCACCGAGCCTGCCTGCGCGGTCGACGAGCCACTGAGCGCGACGTCGTAGTACCCGATGCCCCCGAAGACGTACGGGCGGACGAAGGGGAGAGGCGCCGTGAGGCGGAGAACTGCCTCGCCACCGCTCGTGAGAAAACCGACGCTCCCCGCCGGACTCGCCGAGGCCTGCGCCGGGTTGTACATGCCGACGTAGCGCGCCTCGAGTCCGAGCCAGGGCAGGAAGTCGATGCCGGCGCGCACGCCCCACGCCGGCCCCGCCTCCGTCACGCTGCCGACACCCTTGTTCAGCCCGAACGGGCCGGTCTCGGTCATCGCGGAGACGCCGAGATCGGCCCCGAAGGTGAACTGCGGTCCCGTCCACGGCCGGTCGCGGCAGAGTCCCATGGCGTGCCAGTTCGCACGGCACAGCTTCGCGAGGTACTCGTCGTCGGGCGCGGGTGCGGCCGGGGGTGGAGGTCCCGGTGGCGTGGTCTGCGCGAACGCAGGGTGCGAGGAGCTCGTGGCCGCGACGAACGCGAGAGCGACGGAGAAGACTCGGGGGGAGAGAGTCACGGCCAGCTGCTTTCCAGCGAGGTTGCGCGGGGAGCCTGTGCAAGACGGAGGCCGGGCCGTCGTGCGTCACGTCGCCGCAAGGGACATCGCGGTCGTTGCCGGCCTCCCGCAGCCTCTGCATGTCTGCGCACGAATCGCGGCGTGAAGGAGAGCGATGAGTCCGGGATGGCAGCCCCAGCTTCGACCGCGTGCGCCATCGCGTTCGCGTGCGCCGCAGGCTGCAGCAGGTCAGCAGGCTTCCTCGCCGGAAAAAGCGACGATCTCGACCGTAAAAGCGACGATCTCCGCGATGAAAGTGACGATCTCCGCCGTGAAAGCGACGATCTCCGCGATGAAAGTGACGATCTCCGCGATGAAAGCGACGGTCTTCGCCACAAGAGCGACGATCTTCGCGATGAAAGCGACGGTCTCCTCGGTGAAAGTGATGATCTCCGCGACGAAAGCGACGATCTCCGCGACGAAAGCGACGATCTCCGCGATGAAAGCGACGGTCTCCGCGATGAAAGCGACGATCTCCGCGACGAAAGCGACGGTCTCCGCGGTGAAAGCGACGATCTCCGCGGTGAAAGTGACGATCTCGGTCGAGAAAGCGACGACTCTCGTCGTGAGCCCCGCTGTGAACGGGATCATCTCGAACTTTGCGACCGGAAAACCGGCGTTCTCGGGAGAAAGAGCTGCTTTTCACCGCGACAAAGCGACGAGCACGAGAAGACTGTATCGAGCAGGCGGGTACCCGTGATGCGCTATAGCGAGGTCGTGCGCGTTCGCCGGCGGCTCGCGGTCACGGGTGCGACTCTGGCGCTGTGCCTCGAGAGCACCCTGGCTGCCGCCCAGACGCCCGCGCCGACCCACGCGCTGCGCTGGGATCCGGCCCTCGACGTGACGGTCACGGTGGGGGGAGCCGCACTCTGGCTGGCGAGCGAGTACCTCTTCAAGGGAGACCTCGCCCCGTCCCGGTGCCGCTGGTGCAGCGTGGACTCCGCGGACGCCGGCGTCCGCGACGCACTCGTCTGGCGCAATCCCGGCTCGGCGGATGCCATCAGCAACGTCACCGGGTTCGTCCTCATGCCCCTCGCCGCCGTGGGGCTCGACGCGCTGGCCGCCGCGCACGAGCACGCTTCCGGCAACATCGGAGAAGATGCGCTCCTCATCGTGGAGGCGGGGGTCGTCGCCGAGGACTTCACCCAGCTGACCAAGATGCTCGTGGGGCGCGAGCGACCCTTCGTTCATGCGCTCCCACCCGACCAGAAGCCACTGACACCCCTGCCCTCCGACAACAACCTCTCCTTCTTCTCCGGTCACACCAGCGAGACGTTCGCCCTGGCCGCCGCGTCCGGGACGGTCGCCACGATGCGCGGATACCGCTGGGCGCCCCTCGCGTGGAGCGTCGGCGGCGCCATCGCTGCGACCACCGGGTACCTGCGCATCGCGGCGGACAAGCACTGGCTCACCGACGTCGTCGTGGGCGCGCTGGTGGGCGCGGGAATCGGCTTCGCGCTGCCTTTCGTGTTCCACTCTGCGGTCGCAGATCCGCCCGCGGGTGTGACCTCGTCCGGACTTCGCGCTCCGGTCCTGCCTGCGGGCACCGCGATGACCTTCCTCTGGTGAAGAGCGCTCGTGGCATGGTGCTTGCGACAGCGTGGCCCGTGCTGAAGCCCTGCCGGCGAGCGCTGTGCCTCGCCTTCGTGCTGTGTCTTCCGTGGTGCGCGAGCGCCTGCGCGCCGGCGATCGACGTTCACGCCATCACGTTCCCTGCGGCCGATCTCTCCGGGTACGCGACCTTCTCCTTCGGGACCACGAACGACACGCCCCCCGAGTACGTCGCCTCTTCACGGTCCACGGAGGTGAAGCGTCGCGTGCACCTCTACGTCGAGGCCATCCTCGCGGAGAAGGGCTACGTGCAGAAGCTCGACGGCACCGGGGACTTCATCGTGCAGATCGCGACCGGTCGACGCGAGCGCGAGGAGCTGGCGTCGGTGCCACCCTTGCCGCATCCCAGGCCCACGCGTCCGGCGTGGTTCGAGGAGCACGAGGAGAAAGAGCTCCTGGAAGGGATCCTGATCATCGACGCGCTCGACGGCAGGACGCAGGCGGTCGTGTGGCACGGCGCGGCGCACGTGGAGCTCGACCCGGAGAAGATCGACGAAGCCCTCCTGAAGCGCGCGACGATGAAGGTGCTGGCGGCCTTTCCTGCGCGGCGTGCTGCGCCCCCTGCCCCGTAGCGGGGGCCGTCACCGGTCGGGACGCTCGAGCCCCACGAGCCGGTAGCCCCGGGTCGGTCCCAGATCGTAGAAGTGGGCGACCAGCGGCCCCCGCGCGACTCCGTCCTGGATGCGCACGCGGACATAGCGACCCGGCGCGTCGTCCGCCATCGACCCCCCGTCCGTCGCGACGTGAGGAAGGGTCACGCAGACCTGCGCGCCGACGCGTCGCTCGACCGGCAGCCATCCCCCGCCCACGAGCCTGGCCGCGTACCGGAACGAGCCCGCGTCGCGAAGGCCGCGCTGCTCCGCGAGATCGACGCCGCAGACCACGCTCGTCCCCTCCACGTGCACGTGGGTGATGGGAGAGACCCGGGTCAGGTAGCGTTGGAGGATCTTCTGCAGCCGGCCCGAGAGGACGCTCTCCAGGTAGTCGGTGTTGGACGGGTCCTCGAACTGGGCCATCTCGGCCAGCGTCCGGATCATGGGAGGCGTGAACCCGGCCAGGATGCGCGCCATCCAGGCCCCGTCGCGCTCGGTCATCCGGCTGAAGGCCGGGTTGGGGTACTCGTTCTTCCAGCGCTCGGGGTCGAAGTCGCGGACGTTGTTGTAGTTGAAGATCTCGCGACCGGGCGTCTTCTGGATCCTCTCCCAGACGTCGGTCGCCGCCCCGAGCGTGAAGAAATCCTTCGCCATGTCTCCCCAGTCGGCCACGTACGAGTAGCCCAGCCGCCGCGTGATCGGGTCCCAGTCCCACGCCGAGCCGAGCGCCGCGCTGGTCCCCATCTGCAGGTGGACGAGGTGCCCGGGCGACGCGTCGGGCGGGCCGCCCTTGACGTCGGTGATCCAGGTATCGAGGGAGTTGCCCTCGCGCGAGTCGAAGTGATCGATCCACGCCGAGAGCAGGCGCGCGCCGCGGAGGTCGCGCCGGTCCTGGTGGGGGATGACGTCGTTGGGATCGTCGCGCCGCGTCCCCTCGTAGCGCCACTGCTGCGTGATGTACCCCGGGACCCACGCCGACGCGCTGAGCCGCAGGAGCCCGTGATGCTTGTTGGACTTGGCGAAGAGCTCGTCGACCGCCTTCTGGTCGAAGTCGTACTCGTCGCCGAAGTTGCCGTGCGAGGCCCGGAGGCCAGGCTTCAGCTTGAAGACCGAGGGGCGCACCAGCAGCGCCTGCTCGCACGTCGCGTTGTAACCGACGGCGTAGTAGACGGCCTCGCCGATGACCGTGGCCGCCACCTGCCGCTCGGGCAGGCCGGTGGCCTCGAGCTTGACCATGTACTTGCCCTTGCCCGGGACGTTGATGCGGAAGCCTGGCGTCGAGCCGCTGGTCTTGCCCTGGTCGATGAGCCACGAGCCGTCCGCGGCGTGCTCCGGGTCGAGCAGCCACTCCTGCTTGCAGTCGTTGCGCCGCAGCTCCTCGAGGCTCACCGGACGGATCCCGAGCCGGTTGGTGAACCAGGACGAGTCCGGGACCTCGTCCATGCTGTTGACGTTCAGCGACTCGCCGCTGGTCACGATCCCGAGGGTCTCGGACAGCGGGCGGAAGAACATGTTGTCCACGCCGTCCCAGTCGGTGGGCGCGTCGTAGACCTCCGGAGCGCACGAGACGTGGTGAGGATCCTTGGAGTCCGCCTGGTGGTGGCAGCGCACGTACACGGGCTGGAGATCGGCGTCGCGCCACAGGGGCTCGCGCAGGGGGAACCGTCGCTCGACGGGTGCGCAGGCCACGAGCGCCAGCGCGGCGAGCGCGCCGCACGCGAGTCGGGCAGGGCTGGGTGGTCTCATCGGCTCATTCCTTCAGAACGTCTGCGGCACGCCGAGCATCACGCGCGCCGAGTTGAGCTGCGCTCCGTGCTCGAAGATCTCGCTCCCCAGGCCCACGATGAGCTCGACGGGAGCGTCCTGGAAAGGGTTGTTGTTCGTGGCCGCGAGGGTGACCCCGAACGCGCCCGAGAACCGCAGCAGCCGGACGTCGAACCCCTCGAGGTGCGCACCGAACACGTTGCCGACCTCGAGCTTGAGCTCGCCGTCGAGCCAAGGACCGATGGGCCACATGTAGCTGGCGGTCGCTACCGCCGCGCTCCTGTCGCGTAGCCGTCCGTCGTAGTAGCCCGGCATCGGATGATCTCCCCCCAGATAGACCAGCTCGGTGAAGGGCACCGGCTCGGAGCCCAGCGGATCGACGAAGAAGGTCGTGGCGCTGAGCCCCAGGATGCGGCCGCGTCCGGTGAGGTCGACGTAGCCCCCGGCGATCGCGCGGTAGCGGAGCCATCCGGATGCAGGCGCGTTCCGCAGGTCGCTTCCCTGCTCGGCGGCGACCTCCAGCAGGGCGCCCGGCGCGGGCCCGCTCGCGACGGCCCGGCTGTCGACGGAAGCGAGGAGCTGGTTGTACTCCGCCGTGTACTCCCGGCCGAAGCCGAACGGGACGGCGAAGGCCCCGCTGGCCACCTCCTGGGTCAGCGTGGGATCGCTCTCGAAATGGCCATCCCGCGTGGCCACGTCCCGCACACCGACCGCGGTCTCGATCCGGCTCGACCGCCAGAAGCGCCACTCGTAGGCCGCGCTCCCGTCGATCCGCTGGAGCAGGTAGCGGCTCTGGTCCGCCTGCAGCGAGCGCGGCCCCAGGCCGTAGAAGACCTTGTCTGGCCGGGTGAGGCCCGAGATGCGGAGCTGCAGCGTCCGCTGGTCGGCGAGCAGGATGCGCTCCATGAGGGAGCCATAGAGCCAGTCGTCGGGCCACGCCTCGACGTGCGCCCGTAGATCGTCGCCCTTGAAGCCGGCGTCGTCCCAGAACGCGTAGATGCCGACGCTCGGGTTGAAGTTGAACTCCACGAGGCCGACGGGGGTGAAGCCCGCCTTGTGCTCCGGTCCGAAGGTGAAAAAGTCGTAGACCTTCCGCGGCAGGTCGGCGTTCTCGGCGGCCGGCACGACCACCGAGAGGGGGGTGCGCAGCACGTACTCGCTGGTCAGGTAGAGGGGGGAGAGGATGACGCGAGGGATCCAGAGCGCGGCCTCTCCTGGCGGCGCCGGCGGTCGGCCCCGGCCGTCGTAGTCGGGCACCGGCCGCTTCGGCGACTCCGCAGGAGGGGCCGGCGTTCCCTGCGGAGCGGGCCCCTCTGCCCGTACGCTTGCGGCGACGAGCAGCTGGAGCGCGATGACCGCGAGCGCGATCCACGGCTTCATGAACGGCCAGTCATGGGGGGTCTGATGCCAGCCAGCCGGTCCATGTGACCCGGTCACGGATCGACCACGGCGGCATCGAACGCTCGCACGATGGGGGAGCTCTCCTGCCAGCGCTTCGTCGATCTGCTGGGCGACTACGTCGAGGACGTGCTCTCGCCTGACGAGCGCCGGACGATGGACGCGCACTGCCTCGCGTGTCCCCAGTGCCGCCAGCTCCTCAGCGACTACCGGCGTCTTCCCGAGATGCTCCGGCGCACGACCGATGCGGCGATGTCTCCCCCCGCTCGAGCTCGCCTCGGTCGTGTGCTTCTCCAGGCCAGACTCAAGCGCACGGAAGGAGACAGCTAGAGAGCCAGAACGCATGGACGCCAAGACTGCGTCTTCCCGCACAAGATGCGTGGCCTGGGTCACGGGCTGGTGTGCATTCCTTCCCATGTTCGTTCGATCGACCCCTGGCCGGCGGGGTCGCCGCATGGTCTCACGCTTGCACCTGCCGCATCACCCTCCATGCTTCAGGCCTGCATCGACCGGCAACTCGCGGTCTCCGACGAGGTCCTGGCGACACGGGCACGCGACGGGTCGCGGAGCGCCTTCTCGGCGCTCGTGGCCCGCTACCAGGACCGCGTGTACCGGCTGGCTCTCCGCATGTCCCACAACCCCGCCGACGCGGAGGAGATCGTCCAGGAGACGTTCCTGCTCGCTCACCGGGGCGTCGCCTCGTTTCAAGGCGAGTCGCGGTTCGCGACCTGGCTCTACCGCATCGCCATCAACCAGGTCCTCATGCGCCGGCGATCTGCCAGGCGCCGTCCCGTTCAACCCCTCGAGCTGTCGCCGTCGGGAGGTGCGGCGCCGATCGCCACCGCGAGCGGCGAGCCGCTCGAGGGGGCCGACGAGCTGGTCGACCGCAAGATGCTCACGCAACGCGTGCGAGACGCACTCGCCAAGCTGGACGAGTCGCACCGCAGCGCCCTGGTGCTTCGTGACCTGGAGGAGCTCTCGTCCGAGCAGGCCGCCGAGATCCTCGGCGTCTCCCCGGATGCCGTGCGCCAGCGCGTGCACCGCGCCCGTCTGAGGTTGCGCGAGCAGCTGGGAGAGCTCGTGCGCGTGGGGGTGCCGCTACGTGCATGAAGAGAGAGGGAGGGGCCGATGAACGTCGAACAGGTGATGACACGGGGAGTCCGCGCCTGCGGGCCCGGAGACCCGCTCAGCCACGCTGCCCAGATCATGTGGGAGGCGGACTGCGGATGCGTGCCCATCGTGGACGCCGACGGGAGGCCGGTGGCGATGCTGACCGATCGCGACATCTGCATGGCGGCCTACACCCGCGGGCTCTCGCTGGGCGACATGTCGGCGTCCAGCGCGGCTTCGCACCGGCTCATCAGCGTCCGCGCCGATGCGGCCCTGGCGACCGCGGAGCAGCTGATGCGCGAGTACAGGATCCGCCGCCTCCCCGTCGTCGACGCCGACGGCAAGCTGGTGGGCATCCTGTCGATGAACGACCTGGCGCGCCGCGCGCGACGTCACGAGGTGAGCGCGGAGGGCGTCGTCAAGACGCTGGCCGCTGTCTGCGAGCCGCCCCTGCCCTAGGAACGAAGCTCAGGGTGTCTCGAGGTGCGGGAGCGGCGGCCAGTCGGTGGTGAACAGGAGGTCGGGGTTGCGGATGGCCAGGAGGCCGACGCGCCCGATCTCGAGCTGGGGCCCGCTCCCCATCACGAACCGCCCGACGATCGTGTAGCGGCCGGGCTCGGTCGGAGCACACGTGACCGGCACGCGCACCACGTGGACCTCGCCCGGCGCGAGCACGTCGGGCTCGTCGAGGGGCTGCTCCCGTCCGGCGCACGGCAGCCCCGCCCCCTCCTTGAAGACGAGCAGCGAGACCCGCGCGGAGTCGAGCGTGGCCGGCGCGGGTCCACCGTTCACCAGCGCGACCGCGACCTGGTAGCCCCCCTTCATCCACGCATCCGAGGGCATCGGCGCCGACACGGTCGCGCCCGTCAGCAGGGCGTAGAGCCCAGGGTGCGACGGCACGGCGAGCGGCGCGTTGTTCTGCGCCACGATCTCCACCGGCGAGGCTCCGACGTAGACACCGCCCCCGGGGCGGCTGCGCTCCTGACCCTCAAGCTCCGCGTGGTGGATCCAGACCCGCAGCTCGTAGCGACCAGGCAGGGGCATCGTGCAGTCGAGCGCCCGTTCGAGGGTGAACGACTGACCCGGTGCGAGGTGCGAGGGCTCGATGGCACCCTCGGCCCCGCGGACGTGCGCGTTGCACTGGAACGCCACGCCATCGCGCACGGCCGAGAAGGTGGCGTGAAGGTGGTCCACCAGGACATCGTGCGTGCCGGTGTTCTCGAGGCGTATCGACACGAAGTGCCGGGCGATGCCCAGCGACTGCGGATCGAAGTCGACGCGCGCGGGCACGTGCAGGGAGGCGCGCAGCTCCGAGAGCTCGCCGACCGCAGGTCCGGGCGGCGTGGACGGAGGGCCAGGCGGGGCAACCGGAGAGACCGGCGGCTGCGAGCTGCCGCACGCCGCGAGCAGGGCGACGAGCAGGGCGACGGCCCGGGACGTCAATTGGGGCCGCCGTCGGCGGAGAGCGGCTTGCAGCAGAACTCGTTGCCTGGACAGGGATAGGGCAAGGACTCCCCGCACCCTCCTCCGGCCGTGCAGATCCCGCCCACCGAGGTGCACGCCTCGCCCGGCGGCGGCGAGCTGTTGGCGCAGCCCCCGGACACCAGCACGCCGAGGGCCAGACACATCGCGGCGACGGACGGAGGGACCCGGCTCATGGCGCGGCAGCATAGCTCCGCTCGCGGGTGGTTGGCTCGCCGTCGAGGATCTCTGGCGATCGCAGCGCCAGTACGACTACGCTGACGCGCAATGACTCGATCGCGCCGCTGGTGGGCGACGCCGTTCTCGCTCTCGATCGTGGCCATCGCGATGGTCGCGGGTTGCTCGCAGGCCAGCAAGAGCCACGGACAGCCGGGGCTCGACGGGGGCGCGGACGCGAGCGCCTGCGGCGACGACTGCGAAGCGGACGCGGGGGCGGACGCCGGCCTCGTGGACACCGGCTGGGTCTGCCCCATCGTCCCGGGGACCAGCGCCGGAGCCAGCTGCGATGCCTGCATCCAGAGCAGCTGCGACGCGGTCTGGTGCACCTGCGCGGAGGACAAGTTCGGCAACGAGGCCGGCGTGCCCGGGTGCTTCGGCTACCTCACCTGCCTCCAGAGCTGCGCGGCCGACGGCGGTGTCCCGACGGACGGAGGGGACGGCGGCCCCACGGGCCCTTGCTCCGAGTGCGCGCCCGGTACGTACAGCACGGCCGAGCAGCAGGAGGCGCAGGCCGTCCTCGCATGCATCGCGCAGTCCTGCGCGACGCAGTGCCCGGCGACCACCACGTTCTCGCTCTGACCGGATTCGACCCCTACTTCGGGGCGCTCGCCACCGTCCCCGCGCTGGTGCCCGGTCCGGCGTTCGTCCAGTAGACCCCGGTCGCGCCCACGGCGATCCCCTGCGGACAAGACTGACCCGCGGCGACGGTCACCGGTGTCCCGCCGCCGACGGGCACCTTCATGACGGTGCCGCTGGCCGTGCTCGTCCAGTACACGCTGGTGCCATCGACGGCGATGCCCCAGGGGCGGCCCCCGGCGGCGAGGGTGGTCGGGCTCCCCCCGTCCAGCGGTGCCTTCACGATCGCGCCGCCGTCCGACTCGTCGGTCCAGTAGGCGGTCGTGGGGTCGAGCGCGAGCGCCGCAGGCGTGCCCTGTCCCTGGACGAGGGTGACGGCCACGCCGCCGGTGAGGGGTGCGGTCATCAGCGTCCCGGCTCCCTCGTCCAGCCAGTACACGTTGCTGGCGCCCACGGCGATGCCCGAGGGCTGCGCCTGACCCGTGGCCACGGCGATCGGCGCCGCGCCGTCCGCGTCCACGGGCACGCTCATGACCGCGATGCCGTCGAAGTCCGTGAAGTAGACCACCCCGTTCGCGACCGCGATGCCCGAGGGCTGCGACTGGAGCGACGCGAGGACGACGCTCGCGCCACCATCGAGGGGCGCCATCATCACAGTGCCGCCGGGCGGATCGGTCCAGTAGACGTTGTCGGCGTCCACCGCGATGCCCTGCGGACCATCCTGGTCCGTGGCGAGGACCGAGGGTTGTCCCCCGTCGAGCGGCGCGCGCATCACGGTGCCGGCGGTCGAGTCCGTCCAGTACACACTGGTCGAGTCCACCGTGATGCCGATGGGATCGCCCTGTGCCGTCGCCAGCGTGACGACCCCGGCGCCGCCGTCCGCGGCGAAGCTCGGACACCCGTTGCCGAGCCCGGCGTCCTCCTGCCCGCCGTCCAGCTCGCCGGTGACGCCGGCCTCGGTCCCGGTGTCCGCGCCTGCCGCCGCCTCGCTCGCGCTGCCGTCGCCGGCGTCCGCGAGGGCGGGGAAAGCCTTGACCGCGCTCGTGGAGCAGCGCGCATGCGCGACCGCGATGGCGACGAGCATCGCGAGCGTCGCCACGGCGCGGAGGCGCGAGGAGGGACCAGCCACGGGACGAGACTAGATGACAGCTCGTAATCTTCGATCACGAACCGTCACTCCGTCCTCGGAGTGCCGAAGGCATGTCACTCCCCGCTCAGCCATTTCGCCAGGGTCTTGCCGTCCACGCCCAGGGCCTCCGCCGTCCGCCCCTTCTGTCCTCCGAACCGCTCCAGCGCCCAGGACGCGTAGCGCCTCTGCACCTCGCGGATCGGCAGGACGCCGCCCGACAGGACCTCGGGCAGGCCCGGAGGCGCGACGTTCGTGACGTGGGGCGGCAGCTCGTCGGCCGACACCTGGGCAGCCCGGCCGAGCAGGACCACGCGCTCGATCACGTGGGCCAGCTCGCGCACGTTGCCCGGCCAGGAGTACTCGAGCAGCTTCTTCATGGCCTCGGGGGCGAAGCCCTCCACGGGAGATCGCGGGTGCCTGGCCTTCGCCTCGGCGAGGAAGCGCTCGACCAGGATGGGCAGGTCATCGCGCCGGTGACGGAGCGCCGGGATCTCGATGGTCACGACGTCGAGCCGGTACATCAGGTCCTCGCGGAACGCGCCCGCCTGCACCCGCTCGCGGAGATCGCGGTGAGTGGCCGCGATGATGCGGACGTCGACCGGGCGATCCTTGCCGGCCCCCACCGCGCGCACCCTCCCGCTCTCCAGCACGTGCAGCAGCTTGGCCTGGAGCCCGGGCGACATCTCGGCGATCTCGTCGAGCAGCAGCGTCCCCTCCCCCGCTTCCTCGAAGAGCCCGGCGCGACCGGTGGTCGCCCCCGTGAAGGCACCACGGACGTGCCCGAACAGCTCGCTCTCCAGCAGCGTCTCGGGGAGCGCCGCGCAGTTGACGGTCACGAACGGCTTGGCCGCGCGCGGACCCGAGGTGTGGATGGCGCGGGCCAGGGCGGTCTTGCCGGTCCCGGTCTCGCCCACGATGAGGACCGGCGTGGTCACGTCGGCGAGCCTCGCGGCGATGTCCAGCACCTCTCGCATGCCGGCGCTGGCGGCGACGAGGCCGCCGAAGCCAGTCTTCTCGCGCAAGGTCGCCCGCAAGCTGCGCGCCTCGCGACGCACCCGCGCGTCGTCGAGCGCGCGCTCGAGGAAGAGCGCCAGCTCGCCGACCCCGAAGGGCTTGGTCATGTAGTGGAAGGCGCCCTGACGGATGGCGTCCACGGCGGTCTCCACGGCGCCGTACGCCGTCATCACGATGACGGGACGCTCGGGCGCCGTCCGGCGCGAGAGCGCGAGCAGGCCCAGTCCGTCGACCTTCGGCATCCGCAGGTCCGTGATCAGCGCGTCGAACGGCTCGGTCTCCAGGCGCTGCGCTGCCTCCGCGCTCGAGGCGCAGGCCACGGCGTCGTAACCCTGCTCCGACAGGCCTTCTGCCAGCACCTCGGCCATCTCCACGTGATCGTCCACGACCAGGACGCGGGCGCGCTTCGGGTCGGGCGCGTCGGAGGCCATGGTCGGAGAGCACCGTTCACGCCCCCCGGTGTCAACCGGGAAGCGTGGCTACTTCTGCGCGCGCTGCTCGGCCTTGACGAAGGCCCGCATCGTTCCGTTCTCCTTCTCCAGGCGGTCGGCCACGCGCCCCACGACCAGCGGAAGCGGGGTGCGGGTCGAGACCGCCCGCTGCTCGACGCGCAGCCGGTCGGCGAAGGCCTGCAACACGCCGACCCAGGCCAGAGATTCGCGATCGATGGGCTCCGTCACGCCGGCCGGGACAGGGTGCCCGGAGGCCGCGGCGACGTCGACCAGGTACCCCGGCCACGTGCCGGTCTTGATCGGCACCGTCGGATCTCCGGGCACGACCGGCGGCTGGACGCCGAAGACCGGCACGAACGGCGCGCCCACGGCGTAGATCTTCAGGTGCTTGGGCAGCTTGCGCGCGATCTCGAGCCGGTCGAGGGCGCAGAGCAGCCCGAGGGCGCGCGCCTCGTGCGCATACTCCCCCGGCGGGAGCGTGAGGAGCGCCTGGATCCCGGCCGTCCGCTCGAGCGCCTGCCCGGCCAGCGTCTTGTCCGTCGCCCGCTCGGCCGGTCCGCTCGGACCTGCCTCGTCCCTCTTCACGTCGTCGGCCGCGCTGCGCGCGAGGATGTTCTCGCGCTCCGCGTCCGCCAGCACCCGCAGCAGCTTCGCGAGCTCCGCGGCGTGCGGCTGGTCGACCCGGTCGGTGGCTGCGATGGCCTGGACGCGCGCGGCGAGCTCGTCCACCAGGCGCGGCTCGACGGCCCGGAGCTGCTGGTACTGCGTCGGATCGACGACGCCGTAGGCGTGCACCAGGAGGGCCTCGCACCGGCGCTGGATGCCGGCGGTGCGGGCGTCGTGGATGTCGCTCACGTTGAAGGGCGGCTCGTCCTGCTCCCCGAGGGCGTCCGCCCACAGACCTCCCATCCAGCAGGATGCGGCGCCCATGACGAAGCGCTCGGCCTCGCCGTCCGTCTGCGGGCCGGGCATGGGCTTTGGCCCCATGGCGCTGACGGGCACCTCGGCCTGGCGTGGCTCTGGCCCCGTGCAGGCACCGAGCGCGAGCGTGGCGACACATGCGGCGACGAGCGGCCAGGAGCATCGATTCATGACGTTCACCCGCATCCCGGGCAAGCATCAGCGATGCCGGAGCGACTCTGCCGGCTCCTGCAAGGAACACGCGCGCCGGCGCGGCGAAGAGGATGCGCGCCGGTGCACTCTGTGCGAATCAGCCTGCGCGAGGTTCTCCCTTCCCCATGTCCTGGCTCTTCGCCTCCATCTACGACCCCTTCATGCGCAGCGCCGAGAACGCCTGCCTCTCACAGTGGCGCGCGGAGCTCCTCGCCCGGGCCGGGGGGGACGTCCTGGAGATCGGGGCGGGCACGGGAGCGAACCTGCCTTTCTATCTCCCCGCCGTCCGCAGCCTGCAGCTCACGGAGCCGGACCCCGACATGCTGGCGCGGCTGCGGCGCAGGATGGGCCTCGCCCGCGCGGTGAAGCAGGTGCAGGCGAGCGAGGCCGTGATCGACGCGCTCCCCTTCGCCGATGCTGCCTTCGACACTGTGGTCTCGACGCTCGTGCTCTGCTCGGTGCCCGACGTCTCGCGGGCGCTCGCCGAGGTTCGCCGCGTGCTGCGCCCGGGGGGCCACCTGCTCTTCCTGGAGCACGTGGCCGCGGACGACCAGCCCGACAGGCTGGCCTGGCAGCGGCGACTCGAGCCGCTGTGGACGCATGTCAGCGGCAACTGCCACCTCACACGGCGCACGGGGGCGCTCATTCGTGGCGCCGGCTTCGTCGTCGAGCAGGAGACGCGCGAGAGCATGCGCAAGGCCCTGCCCATCCTGCGCCCGAGCATCCGGGGCGTCGCACGACGCGACGCGTGAGCCGGTCCCGCTACTGGTGGAGCCGGGCGCCGACCATGCTCAGCACCGGGATGCCGTTGCCTGTCCCAGGGTCGGTCGAGATGGTCTTCCCGTCCGCGCTGACCGTCCCCGTACCCACCGGACCCCAGGCGCCGTACGGGACGGCGACGCCGGGCTCGGGCTCGACGCCGTTCATGTAAAAGTCGACCTTGGAGCCCGCGGGCCAGGCCGGACCGTTGGGGATGGTGAGGGTCCCTGGAGGCGTCAGCGTGGCGTTCACCGGCGCGAGGCCCCAGATGACGTCGAGGCTCAGCGAGGCCGGGAGGGCAGCCGGGACCTTGGTGACGTCGACCTGCGCCGCGCGGAATGCCTGGGTGTTCGCGTCGGTCGCCTGCGACGGGTCGAACGTGACGGCGCCGGCGGCGATGGCGAGCGTGACGGGGCCGGAGGTGACCGTGCCCGCCGTCGTCGGGATCGCGGCCCCGGTCGCGGGGAGCGGGAAGACGGTGATGGGCGGGAACGTCGTGTTCTGCTGCGTGACCGCCGTGGCGAAGCTCACGTAGGTCGGCCCCCCCAGGAACTTGAGCGCGGGCAGCACCATCTGCTCGCAGAGGAAGAAGGTGGTCGCGCCCTGGCTGTCGGTCTGGCCCGGCAGGGAGCAGAGGTTGTCTCCGCACACCAGCAGATCCTGCCCTGCGACCGGAGCCCCGGTCGCGTCCACAAGCGAGGCCTGGACGGTGACGACGCAGGTCGCGTTCGAAAGGGTGGTCGCCGGACAGCCCTCATCGCAGCTGGGGGCGGCGTCGGCCGCGTCCTCGGCGGCGTCCTGGGTCCCACCCGTGGCGTCCGCGTGCGGGGCGCCCGAGTCCCTGGTCCCGGAGGCGGACGGAGAGCTGCTCGAGCACGCTGCGCCCACCACGAGAGACAAAGCCGTCGCCACCGGAACGGTGAGAAGGCGGACCCTGGACCACATCCGAACAGACATAGCATTGACCCTGCATTCGCTATATACGACACGCAGCAAATGCGCGGTCCCCGGCACCCACTGCCGGGGTGTGGGCGGCGCTTCGGGAGACTGGAATGCTTCGTTGGGCGATTGATGCCACGGCACTGGCGCTGATTGTGGCCGCCAGCCCTGCCATGCAGGGGTGCAGCTCCGGCTCGAGCTCCGGGGCGCCGGACGCCTCTACCGATGGCAACAGCCTGACGGACTCGCCGGCAGGCGACGCCTCCGCCGAGGGCGGTGACGCAGGTCCCGACTGCGGCGCGATGCCTCCGACCGGCAAGCAGCTCGTGGCAGCGACCGACCCCCTGGTCATCTTCAAGCTGACCGCGGACGGTCACGCCGTCTACGAGGACCTGACCACGCAGGAGCTCTACGCCGTACCGATCGCGGGCGGCGCGCCGAGCGACATCGGGAAGATGACGAGCCAGGGCGGCACCGTGTGGACGCACGGCAGCGCGGTGGTCTACCTCCCCTCCGCGGCGGATCCGCAGACCAGCATCGCGCCCATCTCGGCGTGGACCGCCGCCAGCGGCACCGCCGTGATCTCCAAGTCCGCGGTCGCCGTGGACTCGTACTACTACACGTACGACGCCTCGAAGGACGGCCTGTACGTCGCGTACTTCGCGACCAAGGACGCCAGCACGGCGACCTTGACCGTGTCGACCATCGACGGCAAGACCCAGACTCCCCTCGCGACGGACATCGACCTGACCAACCAGAACTGCTTCCCGCCGGCGGTCCAGTTCGTCAACGACACCCTCATCGCCCAGTACTGCGACGTCTCCACCGATGGCGGAGCGGAGACTGCCACCATCGCCAGCTTCACGGCGCCCACCTTCACCACGGTCCCCCTCGGTTCGTTCTCGCCGTCCCAGGGACCCGTCGCGGTGGACCCGACGGGCACCCTCGCCCTGCTGCCCGCACCGGGCGGGGCGGGGATCGCCACCTACCCCCTGGCGGGCGGCGCCCCCACGGTGATCGACGCCGCCGGCTCCGCGGCGCTCTTCACGCCGACCGGGGACATCCTCTACACGACGACGAGCACCGCGCTGGTGCGCTACTCGGCCAAGACGGCCACCAAGACCACGCTCGTCACGAGCGGGCTCGAGCTCCCCATCGATCTCTCGCCCGACGGGAACTGGCTCCAGGCCGCGGCCAGGCAGGACACGACCACGGGCCTCACCGACCTCTACCTCGCCTCGGCGACGACGCCCGGGCCGGCCACTGCCGTCGTCACGACGACGACCACCTCGCCCCAGGGGTTCACGGCGGACTCGGCCTACAGCGTGTTCGGGACGAACTTCCCGACGGACTTCGGAGCGGTCACCTACTCCCTCGAGGCCTCGAAGACCTCGGGCGGCGCGGCCACGAAGGTGCTCGCCGCGGCGAGCGGAGCCCTGTTCACGACCGGCTCCAAGCTGGTCTGCAACACGAACCAGTCGAAGACCACGGGCGCGGCCGACATCGTCTCGCTCGATCTCTCGACCACCGGCGCGCCGACGACCCTGGTGACCCAGGCCGACCCGAACCTGTTCATGTCGACCACGAACCAGGTCGTCTACTCCTGGTACTGCCAGGAGAACGCCATGGCGGGCGTCTGGGCCCTGACACCTCCTTGAGACTTGGCGTCGTCTCGGTGGACGCCATCATGTAACCGCAACGAAGCACTCGGGGAACGCATGAACAGCACGACAAAGCTCGGGATCCTGATGGTGAGCCTCCTCGCGGGAGGTTGCTCGAGCAGCAAGTCGCAGGACCAGACGACGGCAGACTCCGGCACCCCGGACACCGGCGCTGCCCTCGACGCCGACACCGACGCCGATGCGGACGACGCCGGGCCGACCGGGTGCGTGTACCCCAGCGGCCCCTATGGCGTGACGGTCGGCAAGGTCCTCAACCCGGCCCTGCAGTGGCAGGGGTTCGCCCCCAACGCCACGACGGCGTCGACCGTGAAGATCACGGATCTCTACGACTGCGACGGGTCGAAGGGCATCAACGCCATCCTGGTCGACTCCGCGGGGCAGTGGTGCGTCGCGTGCCAGGGCATCGCGCAGGAGATCCCGACGTGGCTGTCACCCAGCGGGGACAACTACACGAAGCTGGGCATCCAGATCCTGAACCTCGTCATCCAGAACAACGATTACGAGCCCGCCACGGTCACCACCGCGCAGCAGTGGCGGACGCTGTGGAAGCTGACGTCGATCTACGTCGTGGCCGACCCCAACGACACGTTCCCCACCGATTCCCTGCCCTACGAGCTGCTCGTCGATCCCCGGACCATGAAGGTCGTTCACGATCTGAGCAGCGACACGAACGTGAACGCCGACGACTCGGATCCCCAGGTGACCCAGCTCGCCGCGAAGAACGCGGGCATCGACGCAGGGTCTTCCAGCACCGGCGGCAAGTAGTCACCGCTCACCGCGCGAGCATCTCCTTCACCGGCGCGACCGACGCAGGGTCGCACGCCGCGGGTAGTCACTGCGCGCACGGCTTGCGTCGGGGTGCATCACCGGCGCAGGCCCGCCTGCACGACCGGCTGCCCGCACGGGCGACGCGCGTGGAACGACCATTGCGTGGGTCGGGGACAGATGGACAACGCCGACGTCGCCAGGATGCTCGACGAGGTGGCCGATCTCCTCGAGATCAAGGGCGAGAACCTGTTCCGCGTGCGCGCCTATCGCACGGCGGCCCGCACCCTCGAGTCCCTCGGCGAGTCGGTGGAGTCCATCTGCAAGCGGGACGCGAGTCGGCTGACCGAGCTCCCCGGCATCGGCAAGGATCTCGCCGGCAAGATCGCCGACATCGTCCGCACCGGGCGGTGTGCGGTGCTCGAGGAGCTCTCGGCCACCCTGCCACGCACGCTGGTCGAGATGATGCGAATCACCGGCGTCGGCCCCAAGCGTGCGCGGCTCCTCTTCGAGCAGCTGGGGATCCACAGCATCGACGACCTCGAGAAGGCGGCGCAAAAGGGCGAGCTCCAGCAGGTGCGCGGCTTCGGCGACGCGCTGGTCGCGCACATCCTGCAAGGCTGCGCCGAGCACCGCGCCCGCAAGGGACGGTACCGGCTGTCGGAGGCCGACGCGCACGCGGCGCCCCTCGTCGCGTGGCTGCGGGAGGCACCAGGCGTGGAGCAGGTCGAGGTCGCGGGGAGCTTGCGCAGGCGGAGGGAGACCATCGGCGACCTCGACATCCTGGTCGCGACCAGCCACCCGGAGACCATCGCCGACCGTCTCACCCGCTACGCCGAGGTCCGGGAGATCCTCGCCCGCGGCGAGACCAAGTGCGCCGTGGTGCTGCGCTCGGGCATGCAGGTCGACGTCCGCGCGGTCGAGCCTGCGACCTGGGGCGCGGCGCTGCACTACTTCACCGGCTCGAAGGCGCACAACATCGCCGTGCGCCTGCTGGGGATGAAGCGCGGCCTCAAGATCAGCGAGTACGGCGTCTTCCGGGGCGCGAGGCGGCTCGGCGGGCGTACCGAGCAGGAGGTCTTCCGCGCCGTCGGCCTTCCCTGGGTACCTCCGGAGCTGCGCGAGGATCGCGGCGAGCTCGACGCGGCGCGCGCCGGGATGCTCCCGGAGCTCGTGGAGCTCCGCGATCTCCGCGGGGACCTGCACATGCACACGAAGGCGACCGACGGGGCGAGCTCTCTCCGCGAGATGGTCGACGGCGCCCGGGCGCGCGGCTACGCGTACGTCGCCATCACCGACCACTCGCGGGCGGTGCGGGTGGCGCACGGGCTGGGGTCGGCCGAGCTCCGGAAGCAGGCGCGCGAGCTCCGCGCCCTGCGCCAGGAGGTGAAGGACATCGTCATCCTCCAGGGGGCCGAGGTGGACATCCTCGAGGACGGCAGCCTCGACCTCGACGACGAGACCCTCGGCGAGCTGGACGTCGTCATCGTGGCCGTGCACTCCGCCCTCCACATGACGGAGGCGGCGATGACCGAGCGCGTGCTGCGCGCCATGAGGCACCCTCGCGCGGCCATCCTGGCGCACCCCACGGGTCGACTGCTCGGCTCCCGCGAACCCTGCGCCATCGACCTGGAGAAGATCGTCAAGGCCGCGCGCGACCTGGGCGTCCTGCTGGAGATCGACGCGCAGCCCGAGCGGCTCGACCTCGGCGACGTCGGGATCCGCATGGCGAAGGACGCGGGCGTCAAGCTGGTGGTCGACAGCGACGCGCACCGCGTCTCCGAGCTCGACTATGTACGCTACGGCATCGACCAGGCGCGCCGTGGCTGGTGCGAGGCCGGGGACGTGGCCAACACGCTCCCGCTGGCCCGGCTGCTCCCGCTGCTCCGTCCGGGGAAACGTTCCAGCGTGCCTGTCCGGGCGAGGTCGAGCGCGACCGAGAAACGCCCGGGCTGAGCCACAATCCGGTGCGAGCCTTGCAGCGCCCGAGACCGATGGAGCAAGCGGACCGGCACGACGGCAACGGCGCGGCGGCGCGGCGCGGCAGCAAGCCCGCGATCCCTTCCGCCTGGGCTGACACTCTCCGTCACGGACGAGCCGTCGCGAGCGACGGCACGGGCATCGCCTACGAGGTGGTCGGCGCGGGCGAGCGAACGCTGATGTTCGCGAACGGCCTCGGCGGGCGTCTCTACTCGATCGAGCCCGTCATCGAGATGTTCTGGAAGGACTACCGCATCATCACGTGGGACTATCGCGGCCTCTTCGAGTCCGACGTCCCCTCGTCGCTGCGGCGCCTCGCCGTCACCCATCACGTCGAGGACGCGTGGACGATTCTCCAGGCCGAGCAGGTTGACCGCGCGGTGCTCATCGGGTGGAGCATGGGGGTCCAGGTGATGCTCGATCTGGCGGCGAGCCACCCCGACGTCGCGGCGGGGCTCGTGCTCCTCAACGGCACTTACGGGCACGTCTTCTCGACGGGATTCCAGCCGTTCTTCCCGGTTCCGTCCCTTCCCCGCCGCCTCCACGCGATCGTCGAATTTCTCCGGGCGCGCCCCCACCTGGCACGGACCATCGCGGCGGTCACCCGCCTCACGGAGTGGCCGACGACCCTGCTCACCTTCGTCACCGCCGGCCGCCGCGCCCTGGACCTGCGCCCCATCCTTCGCCGCTACTACGCCGACGTGCTGGGGCCGAGCTTCTCCAACTACCTGCGCCTCTTCCAGGAGCTCGATGCGCACTCCGTCTACCACCTGCTGCCGGACATCCCGGCGCCCACCCTCGTCGTGAGCGGCGCCTTCGACTTTCTCACACCTGCGTACCAGAGCCGTCAGATCGCGGCGCGGATGCCCGATGCGGAGCACGTGCACCTGGGCCGGGCGAGCCACTTTGCCCTGCACGAGCGTCGCCAGGAGGTCCTGCATGCGCTGCGCGTGTTCCTCGACACCCGGGTACGCTGGTAGCGCGACACGACTGCGGCGCACGGGACGCGCTCGCGCGCAGTACTTGCGCTCTAGTCTCCGGGTACCATCGGGACGAACGCCACGGGACCGAGGTCGTCCCGCAGAATCCGTCCGCCTTCCTTGCGGCAGCGGAGCAACCGCTGGCTCCAGCCGTGGGGTCCCACCGGGACCACCAGGATCCCCGGGTCTTTCAGCTCGTCGAGCAGCACGTCCGGCATCACGTCCGGTGCAGCCGTCACGATGATCCGGTCGAATGGCGATTGCTCGGGCCACCCCTCGTAACCGTCGCCCGCTCGCACGTGCACGTTCGTGTACCCGAGCTCGAGCAGGCGCGCGCGAGCCTCCTCCGCCAGCTCCTTCACGACCTCCACGCTGTACACCTCCGCCGCCAAGAGCGAGAGGATCGCCGCCTGGTAACCGGAGCCCGTGCCGATCTCCAGCACCCGCTCGTTTCCCTGGAGCTCGAGTGCCTCGGTCATGATGGCCACGACGGTGGGCTGCGAGATCGTCTGGCCGTGGCCAATGGGCGCGGCCTGGTCCAGGTAGGCACGGCGCAGCGAGACCCCGGGCATGAAGAGCTGGCGGGGGACGCGCGCCATCGCGTCGAGGACCCGGGCGCTCCGGATCTCGCCGCCGAGGTCCCGGACGAGCTCCAGGCGAACCGCGCGAGCCTCTTCCGAGTCGCCCTTCACGGTTCAAAGAGCGAGCAAGGGGCGGGCCATCAGGGGTAGAATTCATCTGCACCGTCAGGCGCAATAATGGAGTGGAGCCAGTTCGACACAGTCGCCGCTCTCGTGACCGTGCTCGATCGCGAGGGGCGCATCGTGGCGTTCAACCGCGCGTGCGAGCGGCTCACGGGCTGGTCCGCAGCCGAGGTGCTGGGCCGGCCGTTCTGGGAGATCTTCATCGCGCCCGAGGAGCTCGTCGAGGTCCGCGAGACCTTCGCGAACCTGCAGGCTGGCAGGTTCCCGAACGAGCACGAGAACTACTGGCTGACCCGGGGCGGCGGGCGCCGCTGGGTCGCCTGGTCGAACACGGCGACCCTCGACGTGCGTGGCGAGGTCGAGCACGTCATCGCCACCGGCGTCGACATCTCGGCGCGCAAGCGGATCGACGACGAGCTGCGGCGCAGCGAGGAGCGCTTCCGGGTCCTGGTCGATCGCATCCCGGACTACGCCATCTTCATGCTCGACGCCGAGGGCCGCGTGGCCAGCTGGAACGAGGGTGCCCGGCGGATCACGGGATACCCGGCCGAGGAGATCGTCGGACGCGACTTCTCGGCGTACTTCACGCCCGAGCAGATCGCGGCGGGCAGGCCAGGCGAGCTGCTTCGCGATGCGGCGACGCGTGGCCACGTCGAGGACCGGGGCTGGCGGGTGCGCAAGGACGGCACGCGCTTCTACGCCGAGGTGAGCGTCACCGCGCTCCGCGACCCGGACGGAACCCTCCGTGGGTTCGCCAAGGTCACGCGCGACCGGACCCTCCGCTGGAAGGCCGAGCAGCGCCAGCGCCTCTTCGACGAGGTCAGCGACGTGCTGGCCCACGCCCTGCCGGACTACGACGAGACGCTCCGGGGCATCGCCCGGCTCGCCGTCCAGTCCTTCGCGGACATCTGCACCATCTCCGCGGTCGACGATGGGGTGGGTGATGCCCGGCGCGTCGCGACCACCTGCTCGGATCCGGCCAAGCAGCACGTCGCCGAGGGTCTGCGCTCCCTCGAGCCCGGCCAGACCCAGTCGGTCATCTTCCCCCGCGTGCTCCTCACCCGCCGGGCGGAGCTCCACTCCCTCGCCACGTACCTCGCGGACACCGACCGGCTCAACCCCGAGTACGTCCGGCTGATCCGGGAGCTGGCCCCGAACTCCGTCATCATCGCGCCGCTCGTCTCGAGGGGGCGGGCGCTGGGCCTGCTGTCCTTGGCCCGGACGCGCTCCGGCGAGTACGTCGAGGACGATCTGCGCCTGGCCGTGGAGCTCGGGGAGCGCGCAGGGCTCTACATAGACAACGCACGCCTGTACCGCCGTGCCCAGGAGGCCGTCCGCGCACGCGACGACGTCATGAGCATCGTGGCCCACGATCTGCGCAACCCGCTCAACAACATCAACATCCAGGCCCAGATCCTGCTCCGCGGCCTGTCGAAGGAGCCGCGCCCCAGCGAGTCGCTTCGCACGGCGGCCTCGGACATCCAGGGCTCGGTCGCGAGGATGGGCCGGCTCATCGGCGATCTGCTCGACGCTGCCCGCGCCGAGGCCGGTCAGCTCGTGCAGGGCGGCGTGCCTTGCGACCCGGCGAAGCTCGCCGCCGAGGCGGTCGACAGCGTGCGCGCGCTCGCGGCGTCGAAGGAGCTGGCCCTCAGCTCGACCGTCATGCTCGACCTGCCGCTCGTGCGCGCCGATCCCGAGCGGGTCCACCAGGTATTCGCCAACCTGATCGGCAACGCGATCAAGTTCACGCCGCCCGGCGGCTCCATCCAGGTGAAGGTGGAGCGCGGCGATGGCTGCGTCGCCTTCACGGTGGCGGACACGGGGACGGGGATCGCAGCGGAGGATCTGCCCCGCGTATTCGACCGGTACTGGCAGGGTCGGCGCTCGGACCGGCGAGGCGCCGGGCTGGGCCTCTGGCTGTGCAAGGGCATCGTCGAGTCCCACGGCGGGACGCTGTCCGTCGACAGCGCGCCCGGGCAGGGCAGCCGCTTCCGGTTCACGCTGCCGGCTGTGCGGCCCTGAGTGACAGCTCGCGATCTTCGATCGCGACCGTCATTCGGAGCCGGTGGCCAGCGGAACGGCGAACAGATCGCTCATCGGCGCCACGGCGTTCGGGTCCGTCGCGCACGGGAGCGCCTCGACGCCGAGGATCTTCTCGACCGTGAGCAGGAACGAGCTCGTGTCGTACGACGTCTGCGAGACCGTTCCCGGCGTGATGTTCGGAGAGACCGCGATGAAGGGTGGGTCGTCTCCCGAGTTGGCGCCCTCGTCCCAGAGGAGAAACAGCACGCCGCCCTCCTTGTAGGCGCTGGTCGCGAGGATCTTCGGCACCTCCGCGGCGAGCCACGCATCACCCTGCGCGACTGTCCCGTCGTGCATGTCGTCGTCCAGATCGGGCGTGATGAAGACGTAGTCCGGCAAGGCACCCGCGGCGACGTCTGCGTCGAGCTCCGTGTAGTCGACGACGTGCTGCATGCAGCGGGCGCCCGGGACGAACTGCGTGCCGTCCCAGCCGTTGATGTCGCTGAAGTAGACGAACGGGTCGTGCTTCGCCGCGTACAGGCCCTGCGACTGCAGCCCGCACGGTGACCCCATGGCCTCCTCGTACGCCCGCCAGGTGAGGTCGGCGAGCTCGAGCTGATCGGCGAGGTGGGACCGGGACGCGATCGTGTTGGATGGGCCGGGGTCGTTGTCGTCGAGGATCCCGAAGTTCTCGCCCGCGACCATCCAGAGGTAGTTCGGCTCGCTCGGGTGCACGTAGGAGTCGTGGTAACCCGCGGCGACGGCGCCCTGGGCGGCGAGGCTGTTGATGAACGGCGCGTCCGAGCTGCCGAAGATCTGATCGCCGCTGTGGTTTTCCATCACGATCGTGAAGACCGTGCCGCTCCACCCGGCCGGGCGACTCGCCACCGTCTGCGTGATGGCTCGGCAAGCGACCGAAGTGTTGCCGGAGTCGTCGGGGCTCGACGAGCAGGCGACGAAAGCCACGGCCGGGGCGAGGAGAAGGGGGCGGGCGAAGAGCCTGAGGTCGAGCATGTCGTTCGCGCTGAACCCAGCGCGCCATCCCGCCAAGCTAAGGCGCGCTGGACCGCGTGCAAGCTCTGGCGTTCGAGGAGCGCGCGGCTCGTCTCATCGCCCCTGGCAAGGACGCAGGGCCCCGAGCACGTCGGGATCGGCCTTGTCCCCGGGAGCGCCGACCCACGGTGCGAGCACGGTCCGCGCGCGGCCGCAGTCTCCGCGCTGAGCCGCTGCCCGGGCCACCAGCACCGAGGCCTCCTCGCGATGAAACGAACCGGGGTAGCTCGCCAGGTGATGCTCGGCCGCCAGCGCCGCCGCGTCGACGCGACCCGCGCGCGCGAGGGCCACGGCCTCCAGGAACGAGGCGTCCTCGGCCTGCGCCGAGTGCGGCTGGGCCAGCGCAAACGCGTGGAACGAGGCCGCGGCTTCGTCGTTGCGACCCGAGCGCAGCAAGGTGACGGCTGCGGCGTAGGCAGCAGCGTCTTGCGCCGGGGGCACGGGCGCGAGCGACAGGGGTCGTGCAGAGGATGTGGGGGCGCTGGCCGGAGGTGCCGGCGGCGTGGCGGCCGCCGTCCACGTGTCCGTCGCCCCGAGACGCTGCACCGGACGTCCGACCAGGCGGAGCTCCACGACGCCCTCCTCCACGTGCACCTGCGTCGTGACCCCATCCGCCACGGCCACCTCGAACGTCGTCCCCCGGACCTCCAGCTCTCCGTCCGGCATCGACACGAGGAAGCGCTCGCCGATCCGCTGCGGACGCACGTGTATTCGCAGGGCCCCGTCGTCCAGCACGATCCGCTCGAGCCCATCGGCGCGGGACTGCGACCATCTGGCCCCCGCCGAGGCCGCGACGGCCCCGGCCATGGTCTCGGGCGGCGGAGTGGCGACGCTGGCCGAAGGGAGGGCTGCGGTCGTCGTGAGTGCCTGACCCTCCGGCCCGCCACGGCGCAGGAACAGGAGAAGGCACGCCGCGACGGCCACCAGCGCGACCGCGGCGATGGCCGTGTGCGCCCGGCCCCTGGAAGGCGCGACTCGTGGCGCGACCCCGGTCGCGGCGTCGCGCAGCACACGGGCCCGGAGACGGCGCAGCGCGAGCTCGCTCGGGTCTTCGTGGGGCAGCGCGCGCGCCAGCTCGCGCAGGCGCTCGTCCCGCTGCTGCTGGTCCCGGCACACCGAGCACGTCTCCAGGTGCCGCTCGAAGGACCTGGCGTCCTTGGTGCCGAGTCGCCCCTCGCGGTACGGCTCGAGCTCCCACAGCCGCGTGCAGCTGCTGCCTCTCACGTCACCCCTCCTCGCTGCAGGGCTTCCTGGAGCTCGCGACGCGCATGGAAGAGACGGGTGCGCACGGTCGCCGCGGGGATCTCCAGGGCCAGGGCCACCTCCTCGGCCGACAGACCCTCGAGCTCGACGAGCACGAACACGGTGCGCTTCTTCTCCCCGAGCGCGGAGAGCGCGCGCTCCAGCACGGCGAGCTCCTCCCTCTCGCTCGCGTGGCCCTCGGGAGTTCTCCCGGTCCGGACGGTGAGCGTCTGCGCGAAGGCGCTGCGCATGCGACGGAAGCGACCGGCTCCCCGGCGGTGACGCATGGCGAGGCGAACGCCGATGCCGCACAGCCAGTTGCGGCAGCTGGCGCGTCCATCGAACGAAGCCGCGATCCGCGGCAGGTTGAGGAAGGTCGCGTGCACGATGTCGTCCACGTCGGCGCTGTCGGTGAGGGAGCGGCGGATGGCTCGCCAGACATCGCGCGCGTAGCGGTCGTAGAGCTCGCCCAGCGCGCCGAGATCCCCGGCGGCAACCTCGCGAAGGAGCTCGGCGTCGCCGGTCCCGTCCCGCGGCTCGAGCACGGGCCGATGGCCGGACGTGGTCATAGCAGCGCTCCGAGCGCGCCGACGCGGACGCCGCCGGTCCAGGCCGGAAAGAAGGACGGGCGTGCGTCCGCGGCCACCCCGGCAGGCACCTCGAGCTGGACGGGTTTGACGAGCAGGTTCGGGGCGAGGCCGGCGTCCATCGTCAGCGTGAGCGCCCAGTCCTTTCCGATGGGGACGGCCAGGCGCGCCGATGCGTCGAGCCGGAGGGTGATCTCGGTCGCGGCGAAGCTCTCGTCCTCCGACAGGGCGTCGTACTCCATGCGCATCACCACGACCGAGGGCTCGAAGGCCACGTCGAGCTCGGCGCCGCCCGCGGGGATCCGGCGACCGACTCCGACTCCCAGGCTGACGTCGTTGTAGACATCGCAGTCGACCCCCTGCCCGCCGAGGCAGGACACCAGCGCGGACCGGATCGTCGCCAGCAGGAGCCAGCGATCCATCACCAGGTCCGCCCGGGCCTCGACGTCCAGCACGGTCACGTCGGTCGGTGCCGCGAGCCGCACTCCTGCCGACAGTCCGGCCCATAGGGAGAGAGTGCGCGGAACGGCCACGGCGTGAGGCGGTGCTGCCTGGACGGACTGGACGGGGGCAGGCGGTGGAGGGACAGGCGGAACCGGTGCGGGAGGCGGCGGGAGGGGCCGCTGGGCGGGTGACTCGGGGCGAGCGGGGGGCAGCTCGGGGGGGATGGTCATCACCAGACCGATCGCGGTCGAGACCAGCGTCTCCGGCTGGGTCACCCTGCGCTCCGTCCGGGCGCCGTCCGGCCTGGTGGCCACGATGCGCATGGCCCCATCGACGGGCTCGAGCACCAGCGTCGTCGGCTGGCAGTCGGACGCCGGAAGCAGCGCAACCTGTGCGCGAAGCTCCTCGACCCTGCGGGACCACGAGGGCGACAGACGGTCGGGCGCGAGGATGGTCGCGCACGGCCCCGTGCCCCAGGCGGTGGAGCCGAGGAACATCGCCGCGCTCGCCATGCTGCCTGCGATCATCCGAGCCACGTCGACGGCCCTCACTGCGCTACGCGATCTCCCAGCGATCTTCTACACCGAGGGAGGGAAACGAGGACGCGCCTTTGACGTCAGGACAATCTGCGGGACAGTCAAAAGGTCGCCGGCGCGTACTCTCCCTGCCTTCTCCGCAAGGCAGCCGGACGTTCATTTCCTGCCGTCAGCCGCCGGGTTTTCGCTGCTCGGCTCGAGAAGCGCCCCGTGCGTGAACCCAGCTCGACGGCACGACGGATGCTTTCCTTGCCGGCTGCCCCATGCTCTCTGCACCCCATCCGTTCCGGCAACCCACAGGTGCGTTGCTCGCCGGAGCGATACTCCTCGCAGGCTGTACGACGCTGGTCCGACCGACGACGTGCGATGCGGGTTCGACCTCCTGCGGAGGGCTTCACGACGCCACGTTCTGCGCGTACCGGGCGGTCGCCGTGGAAGGCGCAGACTGCGCCGGGCTGGGCATCGTCGAGTCGAAGCCCTTCTGCGTGGTCACGTCCCGGGCGTGCTTCGACACGAGCTACGTCATCCGAGATCACGACTGCCGCGTGCTGCGGTACGAGCACGTCCACCAGAGCCTGCGGGCGGACTGCGAGCCCGACACGCCGATGTTCGTCAACCGCTGGTGACGTCAGTGCGTCCCTCCCTGGGGGGGCAGCTCGAAGTTCGCCGTGGTCATTCCTGCCTGCCCGATGGTGACCGATTGTGTGACGGGCGGCATCCGCGGCGCCCAGGCGGTCGCCCGGTAGGTCCCGGGCGGCACGCTCGCGATCACGTACCCGCCGTCGACGGCGAGCTTCCCGAAATACGTCGAGGGGATGACGAGCACGTAACCGAGCATCTCGGGGTGGATGTTGCAGAGGAGCGCGATGGCGCCGGGTGACTCGAACCTCCTGACCGCAGTCTCGTCCTTGCGTAGGTACCCCGTGTCCCACTGCGCCACGTCGGGCGAGAAGACGTGATGGGTCAGGGCGTCCTTGTTGCCGAAGGTCACCGTGCCGCCAGTGGTGATGACGGCGATGAGCGGCGAGAACACCTTGTGATCGACGTCGACCGTCGCGGACATCGCCACGCCGGGCTGCTTGGGGGCATCTTCCAGGTACACGACGCCACCGCTGGTCGGCGGGCCGTGGCTGCTCGAGAGCAGCACGGTGCCCGTGACCCCCGGACCTCGCGGGGCCGCCGTGGCTCGCGGCACCGCGGACGCCGCAGCGGGCGTCGGGGTGGCCGGAGCCGGGGTGTTGCCACAGCCGAGGCCGAGGGCGCCAGCGACGACGGCGACTGCAGGACCCATGTGGCGGACGAGCATCGTCGTTCTCAATCCTTGGCCGCGTCACTTTCGCCCGAGTCGCCCTCGCCTGCCTCGCCGGATCCGGACTCGCAGGACACCGGCGATGGACACACCCAGCTGCCCTTGGTGCACACACAGCTCGTGGCGAGCCCGCCCTCGATGTCCGTCCCGTCGCAGGCAGCGCTCGGTGACTGCAGGGTGTAGGGACACTCGAGTGAGTCGCCGCTGCACGATCCACCCGGAGTGATGGTGGACGCGGCGGGACAGGTGCCCACGTTGTTGCAGGCGCCCAGGACGACTGCCAGCGCCACGCATCCCGCGAAGATGGCCTTCTTCATGTTGTGCGCTGCTCCGGTCAGGGTGTGACCGTGAGCACTCCCTTCATCATCACGTAGTGTCCAACGACCGTGCAGATGTACGGGTAGTTCCCGGGTGGCGGCGCCGTGAAGGTCACCTCCACGGTCGTGCCGGGCTTCGCCAGGGGGGTGTGCGCCAGCGCGTCCTTGTCGGTCACGTCGAAGTAGCCCGCCGGCTCGCCCAGCTTCAGACCGGCCGCGGCGACGCTCGCCTCGGTACCCGGCTTCACCAGGACCCAGTTGTGCGGCAACGTCGCCATCGTCGAGTTGTTCTTGAGCGTGAGGTGCACCTCGGCTCCGGCAGGCACGGTCAGCTTGGTCTTGTCGTAGGCCATCGTGTTGGCGACCGACTGCAGCGCGAGCTCGACGTGCTCCACCGGCTTCGCCGATGCAGAAGGCGCGGATGCGGGAGCGGCGCTCGGAGTCGGCGCAGGAGCGGCCGCGGTGGCGCTCCCGGTCGTCTCGATCGGATGAACGTCCCTGTCCTTGCCGCAGCCGACGGTGGCGGTGGTGGTGACGAGGACGGCGAGGAGCGCGAGAGGAAACGAACGCATGGCAGAGTGGCCCTTTCAGCGGTGGAGGTCGAAGTTGATCGTCACGTCCCCGTCGGCGACGGTGACCGATTGCGTGACGGGTGTCTGGCGCGGGGCCCAGGCCGTCACCTTGTAGGTCCCGCTCGGGACGTGCTTCATCGTGAACCTCCCCTTCGCGTCGGTCTTCGCCCACCAGGTCGACGGCGTGACCAGCAGGTAGCCGAGCATCCCCGGATGGAGGTTGCAGAGGAGCGTGTAGGCACCGGGCGTGTGGAACACGCGCTGGTGCGCGCCGTGCTGCGGGATGTTGCCCATGTTGAACTTCTCGCCATCGGGCGAGAACACGTTGTGCGGGAACGGGTCCTCGTTGACGAAGACGGCCTTGCCCCCCTCGGCCACGACCGAGACGAAGGGGATGAAGTTCATCTGCTGGTTGGAGATGGTCACCGACTGCAGGTGCGAGGGCTGATCCTCCTTCGGCCCGTCCTCGAGGTAGACGACCGCCTGGCCCTGCAGCGCGGCGGGCTTGGTCGTCACCGCGCCGACGACGTTGCCGCGCGGTACGCTCGTCGGCGGCACCGGCAGCGCCGCCGAGCTCTCGGCAGGCGCCGCGCTCGCCGCGGAGGAAGCCACGGGCGCCGGCGCGCAGGGTGGCGGCGGACACGCCGTGACGGCGGGCGCTGCGGACGGCTCCTCCGAGGCCGCGGGCGGCGTCACGGATGCGACCTCCGACGCCGCGCCCGAAGGGTTCTCCGGTGCCATGACGGGAGGTTCACCCTCGCAGCCGAGGGTCGAGGCGAGCGGTACGCCGGCGACGAGGACGAGGAGATTCAGGATGCGCTTCATGATCATCAGCTCCTCTCAGAAGGCGACGGCCACGGTCGCGTTGATCTGCTCCGCCTCGAACTTGGAGACGCTGGTCGGGACGATGTAACCGCCGGCCGGCGCCCAGCCGGTGGGTGCTCCCGCCGCGACCCCGGCGGGCGGGAGGTTCTTGCCCCACTCGAGATCGCCCGTGAGCACGAGCTTGAGGTTCGGTCGCGCCAGCATCGCGATGCCCGGGATGATCCGGAGCAGCTGGGCGGCGCTCGAGCCCTCCACCGTGGCGTGCGTGTACTCGGTCCGCACGCCCGGCACGAACCAGGGAAAGACGACGTAGTCGAGCTCGTCGTACTGGAGGACCGCCGTCGCGTTCGTGAAGTCCGGCACGCCGGGGATGATGCTGGTGCCCACGGTGGTCCCTGCAGTGCCCTGGTAGGGCCGATCGTGGCGCTCGAGCTGCGCCCCGGCCATCAGCACGAGCGAGTCCCACTGGGCGTGAATGACGCCGCCGAGCGCGTTGAATCGATCGTCCTGCTGCGACGCAGACGTGGTGCCCGTGAGCGTGCCCGTGCCGTTGTCGAGGCGCTGGATGCCGTGGTACCCGAAGAGATCGAGGGTGATCGACTTCTCCGCCCAGGGTTTGCGCGGATCGGGCACGTTCGGCCCGTACTTGCCCTCGCCGTCGAGCGCGACGCCACCCGACTTCACGCCGATGTGCGCGTAGACGTCCTCCGCGTTGGGCATCGTCAGGCCCGTGGCGGTGGAGGACGCGACCCACCCCAGCGCGTACCCGAAGCGGTGCCCGGCGATGCCGTTCAGCTCCGCGCCGTCGGTGTGCCCCTGCCCGAGGGTGAAGCTCGCGCTCGGGTTGTAGAGGCCCGCCACCGAGACCGCCGGCATGACGGTGTCGTTCAGGTACGAGCTGTGGAGACCGAAGCTCGTGAGCTGGGGTGCCCAGAGTCGTCCCACCCAGAGGTTGACCAGGTGGCGCGGCCCGACGATGTCGTTCCAGAGCACGTACGCCGTCTCGATGTCGAAGGTCCCGGGCGGCGACCCCACGTCGGACTCCAGCGTGAGCTGGGTCATGTACGTGAGCGAGTCGTTGAACGCGCCCGCGGCGTAGAGGTGCATCTCGGCGATGATGCCGCTCCACGTGAAGGTGTTGCCGGCCGCGTCCTTCGCCGCCGAGTTCGGGAGGTTGATGGGCAAATTCCCGTTGAGCATGATCGACAGCGGGACGGCCTCGAGGATCTTGTCGGGCCACACGGAGTCGGGGAACGTCTTCTTGTATTCCTCCTGACCGAGCGCGATGGCGGGCGCCTTCTCGGCGTCGCTGTCGACGCTGCCGTTCTGGCTCGGAAAGCGGTACCCGTTGCGGCGGAAGGCCTCCCCGAAGGGATTGAGCACCGGGTAGATCGTGTGGCACGTCTGGCAGCTCGTCTGGTACTTGCGCGCGAAGCTCGGAACGGCGCCCGCTTCGCGAAGTCCGACGAAATACATCGTGATGCCGACGAGTGCTGCGACGAGCAGCGGCATTCCACGGATCGGTCGCATGAATCCTCCCTGAGGTTTTCTCCACAATTCGGGGGAACGTTCACCCCGACTTGCGATTATTCGAATCGCAAGTCCCGCCGCCCGTCCCGTTCATTGCTCGTCGCACCGTGCGTGCCAAGTGCAAAATCATCGTTTGCAACTGGAAATGCCCGCATAAATCGCGGGAAAAATGGGTTTCATCGCGCAGTATGTGCGTCGTGCAGTTCAGTTGTTGCGCGCGCCTGCAGCTGCCCATGCGCCGAGGTCACGCTCGGCGTCCTCGTCGCGTCCGCCGCGCGGGGGCATGTTGCCGCCGAACCACGTCAGGCACGAGTTGGTCTTGCTCACCAGCGCGGACTGCGCGCCGGAGATGTAGCCGCGCTGTTCGAGCCACGAATACGCGCTGGCGGCGTCGCTCATGACGGCGGCGTGGCAGGCGTGCGAGCGACCGCACGAACCCGAGGAGCCCGGGCCGAAATAGCGCGCATAGATTGCGGCCCACGTGGGTGCCTCTCGTTTCTCCTCGGGGGCGGGAGCCGAAGGCGATGGGACAGTGGCCTCTGGCGGCGCGAGCGAAGAAATCGTCGAGGGCTGGGTCGGCTGGCTCTCGGCGACGGCTCGTGCCTCGATGCGAGGCCTGATCATCGTCGGCGCGGCCGGCTCTCTCTCTCTCGTCACGCAGGCCAGCAGAGCCAGACACCCGAGTGGCCCGAGGCGCAGCGTGCTCATGCCCGGTGCAAGGGATTGCACGAGCAATGCCGGGACGCACAGGATGCGCGCGAGGCTACCGAACGAGCTCGAAGTTGGCCGTCGCTTCGGCGCCGCTGACGGTCACGGTCTGGGTCACGGGCTTCATGCGGGGCACCCACGCGGTCACGTGGTACGTGCCCGCCGGGACGTTCTTGATCGCGAACGCGCCCTCCGCGTCGCTCCTCGCGAAGTAGCTCGACGGGGACACGACGAGGTACGCCAGCATGCTCGGGTGCAGATTGCAGAGCACCGTGTAGTTCCCGGGCGCGTCGAACCGCTTCACCACGGAGCCGTTCTGCGGGATCTCGCCGAGATTCCACTTCTCGCCGTCCGGGCTGAACACGTTGTGCGTGACCGGATCGGTGTTGGTGAAGATCACCGAGCCGCCCGCCGTGATGACGACGATGTTCGGCACGAACGTCATGTCGTGGTTGTCCAGGACCCCCGACAGGGAGACGCCGGCTTCCCTGGGCGCGTCCTCGAGGTAGACGACCCCGCCGCTCTTGGCGGCGTGCCACGGGTTGGTCGTGATCCGTCCGACGATGTTCCCGTGCGCGCCAGGCTGCGCCGCGGTGGGCGCAGCGGCCGTCGCCGCGGCCGGCGGACGGTCCATCTGCATCTGCGATTGCACCGGGGGGAGCGGCTCCGGAGCACATGCCGTGGATGACAGCAGGACCGCTGCGGTCGCGAGGAGCGATGGCTTCATGGAGCTGGGCCTTTCCACTGAGGAGTTGGCTCGACTCTGCCTGCAAGTCTCGTTCGAGCCGCCGTTGCCGCCATGAAAGCCGCACACGATGGCGAACGCGCCGGCGAAGCCTCGTGCACGATCTGCGCAAAGAGCGCATGCGGTTCACAAACTTGACTCCCGGACGGAGGATTTGCCGCGTCAGAGCGACGTCTTCATCGATCGTCTCCCGTCCCCCTCCAGGAAAGGTGACGCAGGGGGCCTTCGCGTTTCACGCCGGGCCGAGAGGATTTGCTCCATCCTGTACGGAGTCCGCGAAGCCGGCCGAGTCTTCGAGGCCGAGCGCAGCGGACGCAGTGCAGGATTGACAGAAGCCTCGAGGAAGGCCGTGAGGCTGTGCCTCACCGGCAATAGTCGGGGCGAGAGGATTTGAACCTCCGACTCCTCGGTCCCGAACCGAGTGCGCTACCAGGCTGCGCTACGCCCCGTTCCACCACCAGCAGTCGCAATACGGCGAGCACTCGCAGCGGGGCGCCTCTTATGGCGGCCCCCGCTCGAATCGTCAACGCGATTCGTCAGAACCGTTTCCTCCACCCGGCCTGTCCGCTGACATTGCAATCGTCCTACATGCAAGGAATTACAGAACAATTGCGTCTCAAGCCTTCCCGACGTCCCACCTGCGTGTTAAGCATGACTGTAACCGCGCCGCTCGGAATCCCGTGCGGGCGGATCTCCCCGCCGAGCCGCTTGACGTCACTGGAGCGCCACCATGGAAGCCCCCGTCGCCGAAAGCGTCTCTCTCGATCCCGCCGTTGCCCAACACCGCCGAAGGAGGCGCACGATGCCGCCCGAGCTGCCCGCGATTCGAATCCTCATCGTCGACGACGATAAGGCCATCTGCGAGTACATGCAGACGCTGCTGGAGCGCGATGGCTTCCAGGTCAAGACGCTGAGCGACCCGACCGGCGTAGAAGAGGAGGTCCGCCACGGCGGCTACCACCTCATCATCCTCGACCTGATGATGCCCAAGCTCGATGGCATCGAGGTGCTGCGGCGCATCCGCAAGCTCGACACCGACATCGCCGTCGTCATCTTCACCGGCTTCCCCAACCTCGAGAGCGCGGTCGCCTCGATGAAGCTCGACGCCGTCGACTACATCAAGAAGCCCTTCAACGTGGACGAGTTCCGCGAGGTCATCTCGCGCGTGATGCGCAAGAAGGGCCTGGCGCGCACCCCCGAGGAGCAGCTCCACAAGGTCATCGGCGACACCATCCGCAACCTCCGCAAGGAGAAGGACCTCACGCTGAAGCAGATGTCGCGGCGCACGGGCCTGAGCGTGTCGCTCCTCTCGCAGATCGAGCGCGCCGAGTCGAGCGCCTCCATCTCGTCGCTCTACAAGATCGCCATCGCCCTGGAGTCGCGCATCCAGGACCTGTTCGGCGAGTACTAGCCAAGCCATCGCTCGCGCTCGGCAGCGCGAGACCCCAACGAGACTGCATCGGCGCAGCTGCCGGATAGGTTCCTCGTGCGACCTGGTACTGTCGCACGGGGAGCCTTTTCCGATGCACGTTCGCAAGCTTGCGTACATCGCCGCCGCCCTCGCGCTGGCCGGTCCAGCCGTCGGTGCTCGCGAGGCGCGGGCGAACAACTGGCCGCCCGTGAAGGGCGCCGACATGACCAACCCGGCCAACTGGCCGAACGATCCCGGCTACCAGAGCGACTGGAACTACTGGTCCTGGCTGCCCGCCCAGGCCCCGGGCACGCAGCCCTACCTCGGCGCCGATCAGAAGCTCGGCGCCAGCGGTATGAGCATCGACCTCGGCTGGACCTACACGACGGGCCGCCCGGACGTGAAGATCGCCATCGTCGACTGCGGCATCAAGTGGGACGAGGCCGACCTCGCCGACAAGGCGTACCTGAACGCCGGCGAGCTCGTGAAGCACAAGCCCCAGAACGCCGACGGCAGCGCCTGCGGCGGCACCGGGGCGCTCGCCGGCTACGACTGCAACGGCGACGGCGTCTTCAGCGTCTCCGACTACGCGAGCGATCCCCGCGTCGCCACCCTCTCCACCAACCCCGCCGACCTCTGCTACCCCGGCGCGAACACGACCGGCAAGGGCCAGCCGCGGATGATCGGGGACCTCGACGAGAACTGCATCCTCGACGCGGGCGACCTCATCGCCCTCTTCTCCGACGGCGTCGACGACGACGCCAACGGGTACACCGACGACATCAGCGGCTGGGACTTCTACAAGAACGACAACGACCCGTACGACGACACCCGCTACGGCCACGGCACGGGCGAGGGGCGCATGTCGAGCGACCAGGGCAACAACGGGATGGGCGACATCGGCACCTGCCCGGACTGCCGCTTCTTCATGCTGCGCGTGGGCGACAGCTTCATCGTCGACTCCAACGACTGGGCCAAGGCCGTCGTCTACGCGGCGGACAGCGGGGCCAAGGTGGTGCAGGAGGCGATGGGGGGCATCGACCAGACGACGTTCTCCAAGGCCGCCATCGACTACGCGTACGGCAAGGGCGTGGTCATCGTCGCCAGCATGGCCGACGAGAACTCGCGCCACCACAACATGCCCGAGGTCTACAATCATACTTTGCCCGTCCACTCGATGAAGCTCGACGGCGAGATCGACGGCTCGGGCTCGGGCATCACCACCACCTCGACCACCTTCCTCGACTACGACACCTGCTCGAACTACGGCGGCCAGAACACGCTCAGCGTGAGCGCCTCGGCCTGCTCGAGCGAGGCCACGGGGCGCGCGTCGGGCATCGCCGGCCTGCTCTTCTCGGAGGGGCTGACCCAGCAGCTCCAGCTCGACCCCGAGGAGGTCATGCAGCTGATGAAGATGACGGCGGACCTGGTGGACGTCCCCGAGTCGACGTCGACCGATCCCGATGTCGCCGACCAGTTCTTCGAGAGCCTGCCCTACTTCTCCCAGCGTTTCGGCTACGGGCGGCCCAACGTCGTGTCGGCCATGAAGGCCATCGACGCGGGGCTCATCCCGCCCGAGGTGGACCTCACCTCGCCCGGCTGGTTCGACGTCTTCTACGCGGATCGCATGACGTCCCCGGTGGCCATCGAGGGGCGCGTGACGGCCAAACGCGCCCTCTCCTACGACTACCGCGTCGAGTGGGCGCCCGGGGTCGAGCCCGCCGACAGCGCCTTCCAGCCCATCGTCGACTGGGTGCGCAACGTCCCCGCCCCGACCACGACCGGCGGCTCCAGCACCGCGCCGCTGGGAATGCTGGACCCCTCCCAGATCAACACCGCCCACACGCCCGACCCCGACTCGGCCAAGTTCCACGAGAACGACCGCACCATCACCCTGCGCGTCCTGGCCATCGCCCACTACGCCAGCGGCGACGTGTCGGGGCAGGCGCGCCGCTCGGTCGCCATCGTGAACGAGCTGAACGGGCTCGACCCCGACCTCGCCCAGGGCTTCCCCATCGCCATGGGCACCTCCATGGAGACCAGCCCCAAGCTCGCCGACATCGACGGTGACGGCGTGCGCGACATCATCGCCCCCACCTCCGACGGCACGCTGCACGTCTTCTCGCTGAGCACCGGGCTGCCCGTGGAGGTCACGGGCTTCCCCTTCCACACCGACCCGCTCGACGGGCTGAACCCCAACCTCGCCAGCCAGCCCAGCATCCCCAGCTACCTGAGCGCCCCCGCCTACGTCGCCGGCGCGAACGGCGGCGTCGACCCCTCCATCGCGCGCGAGTCCATCGTGGCCACGCCCGCGGTGGGCGACGTGAACGGCGACGGCAAGCCCGAGATCGTGGTGTCCACGTGGCAGGGGACGGTGCACGTCATCACGACCGGCGGCGCCGAGCTGCCCGGGTGGCCCAAGCGCCTGCCGCTCGTCCCGTCGTGCCCGCTCGACGTGCCCAGCCCGACGGCGACCACCACGCCCTGCATGGACACGGGTCACCTCTGGTCGCGCGGTGCAGGCGCCTCGCCGGTGCTCGTCGACCTGAACAACGACAACAAGCCGGAGATCGTGCAGGCCGCCTTCGACGGCAACATCTACGTCTGGCAGTCGGACGGCACACCCCTGCCCGGCTGGCCGGTGCTGCTGCACGGGACGCGCGCGAACGCCTACAACCGCATCCTGTCCACGCCCGCCGTGGCCGACTTCAACGGTGACGGCATCCCCGATCTCGTCTGCGGCTCCAACGAGGAGACGGGCGCCGGGGGAGGCTCGGGCCTCGTCTTCCTCGTGGACGGTCGCGGCATGGCCACGCCGGGTGGTCCCTACCTGCACGACTGGCCGATCTCCCTCACCTCGCTCGATCTCTTTCCGCTCGTCGCGGAAGGCATCGGCAGCGCGCCCGCCATCGCCGACTTCGAGGGCACGGGCCAGCCCCAGACGCTCATCACCGGCAACGGCGTCAGCCCCTACGTCTTCCCGGCGGACCCGGGCACGCAGAGCGGCTTCAACGAGCCCTCCAACCAGGGCCCCTGCTACGACGAGGACGCCGGCACGCAGACCGCGTGCGGCCCCGGCGCGCAGGTCGGCATCGATCCCACCAGCATCTTCGGCGCCGGCTCGCAGGCGAAGCGCCCCGACACCATGTTCCCGCTGTTCAGCCACCCCTCGGTGGGGGACCTGGACCAGGACGGCGTCCCCGACATCATCACGTCCGGCGGCAGCCTCAGCGTCGCGGGCAACGTGTCGGGCAGCGGTACCCCGGCGCATCCGCCGCAGTACCTGCTCGGCATGTGGAGCGGGGCCACGGGCCACGCGTTCTACGGCTCACCCGTCCCCATCGAGGACTACGTCTTCCTCGTGAACCACGCCGTGGCCGACATCACGGGGGACGACTACCCGGAGGTGATGCTCGGGACGGGGGGCTACTTCCTGCACGCCGTCGACGCGTGC
>Ga0326727_10004067_pt1 | contig 44949 bp, 30 predicted proteins | sample MB2enrmetagenome_FD_207643 | JGI IMG/M metagenome (GOLD analysis project Ga0326727, IMG submission 207643) | Lab enriched peat soil microbial communities from McLean, Ithaca, NY, United States - MB29MY | ecosystem: Environmental > Terrestrial > Soil > Wetlands > Peat | place: USA: New York... | reverse complement strand
AAGCTCGGCGCGGCTGACGCCGGCGACCAAGGATGCGCCGGTGGACGCGGTGCTTGTCGGCATCGTGGATACGGTCGAGGTCGACGGCAAGATATTGGAGAAGCCGTAAATGACGGGCTTGGAGAAATAATGACGAACCAGGAACAGGTGATTGCGGAGATTGCGCGGGAGGTTGTGGCGCGGCTCCGCGCCCAGATGCAGCAGCCGCAACCGGCCAGCGCTCCGGCCCGTGCTCCGGCAAAGGCCAGCGCTGCCAGCAGCGCCGCCAGCAGCGCCGGCAGCATCGCTTCGACGCAAGACGGCGTCTTCCTCACCGTGGACGAGGCTGTCACCGCGGCGCACGCTGCACAGAAGAAGGTGGAGGAGATGAGCCTGGAAGAGCGCGGGCGCATGATCTCCATCGTGCGGCGGATCTGCATCGACCGCTGCGAAGAGCTAGGCAAGATGGAGCTGGAAGAGACCAAGGTGGGCCGGCTCGACCACAAGATTCAGAAGCTGAAAAACATGCGCTATGTGCTGGGCGTGGAGGCGATGCACAGCGAGGCGCGCACCGATTCGTCCGGGTTGCTTTTGATCGAACACGCACCCTGGGGCGTCATCGGCATGGTGCTTCCCGTCACCCACGCGGTGCCGACGATGGCCGCCAACGCAATCAACATTCTGGCCGCGGGCAACACGGCGATTTTTGCGCCGCACCCGTCGGGCAAGCGCGTCTCGCAGTTCGCGTTGCAGCTCTTCAACCGCGAGATTGAGCGCGAGTGCGGCGTGGCCAACGTGCTCACCACCATTCTGGAACCCAGCATTGAAGCGGCTGGGGAGATCTTTCAGCATCCCAAGGTCGCGCTGTTGTGCGTCACTGGCGGGCCGATGGTGGTGGCTGCGGCGAGCAAGTTCGGCAAGCGCGTCATCGCGGCGGGGCCGGGCAATCCGCCCGTCGTGGTGGACCAGAACGCCGACCTCGACCTGGCCGCGCGCTCCATCATCGAGGGCGGGGCCTTCGACAACAACCTGCTCTGCATCGGCGAGAAAGAGGTCTTTGTGGTGGCGTCGGTCGCCTCGGCGTTTATGGATGCGATGCGCCGCGCCGGCGGCTTCGAGCTGAACAAGGCCGCAATCGAACGCCTGACGCAGGCCGCCTTCACCTTCGAGGGCGACGGCAAGGGATGCGCGCGGGCGCATGTTCGCAAGGAGCTGGTCGGCAAGGACGTCGCAGTGCTTGCGGCGGCGGCCGGGGTGACCGTTCCGGCCAGCACGCAGATCCTCTTCGGCGAGACGGACGAGGACCATGCCTTCGTCGTCGAGGAACAGATGATGCCGTTCATTCCGGTGGTGCGCGTGTCGTGCGTGGACGCGGGCATCAAGGCATCGCTGAAGGCGGAGCACGGCTACCGGCACACGGCGGTGATTCATTCCAAGGATGTGGACGCTGTGACGCGCATGGCGCGCGCCATGAATACGACGATCTTCGTCAGCAACGCCTCGTCGCTGGCGTCGTTGGGCTTTGGCGGGCCGGGATACCTGAGCCACAGCATTGCGACTCCCACCGGCGAGGGCATCACCACTCCACTGACATTTACCCGCGAGCGCCAGCTCACCATCGGTGGCGCGCTGAGGATTATCTAGCCATGTTTCTGGCCCGCATCGACGGCACGGTAGTTCCGGCGGCCAAGCACGCCACGCTGGAGGGTTGCCGTTTTCTGGTGGCCCAGCGGCTGGAGGCCGACGGCAGCACCGGAGCGGAGCCGCTGGTTCTGGTGGACCTGCTGGGCGCGGCATTCGGTTCCACCGTGCTGGTCTCCACCGACGGCGACATCGCGCGCGAGCGCTTTGGCAACACGACGCCGGCGCGCATGGTGGTGGTGGGAATCGTGGACCCGGTGCAGGGCACAGGGAGGGCGGCATGAGACTGGGCATCGTTCGAGGGCATGTCACGCTGACGCCGGCCGTTCCGGAGCTGCTCGGCATGACGCTGGTGGTGCTGGAGCCGGTGACGATGGCCAACCTGCGGGCGAAGAATGGCCTGGGCGGAGGCAAGTCCCTGGTGGCCGTGGATGCGCTGGGCGCTGCCAGGGGCCAGATGGTTGCGTTTACAGAAGGCACCGAGGCCGCGAACCCTTTCTGGCCGAATCGAGCTCCGGTGGACGCGTATTGCACGTTGATTGTCGATTCCATCACAACAGGGAAGTCATAGGAAGAAGAATCTGAGGTGCGGCAGTGAGGAAGGGCGAAGTGAAAACGATTGAACTTACCGGACAGAATGTTCTGGCAATGCGCGATGCGCAGAGCGCGCAGGCCGCCGGGGCGACCCAGGTGCGGGTCTGCGAGCGTTGCGTCATCACACCTTCGGCGCGCGACTTCCTGCGGCAGAACGAGATTGAGCTGGTGATCGGCCCAGGCGCGGTCGTCGCGGCGGCCTCTAGCAGCGCGGCCAGCCCTGTGCAGGCGACGCGCAGACCCGCCAATCCAAAGCTCTTTTCCACGCCCGAGGCCGAGGCGGTGAAGAAGGAGATCTGCGCCGTCGGCCGCAAGCTGTGGAACCGCGGCTACGTCGATGGCAACGGCGGCAACATCTCGTATCGCATCGGGCCCAACGAGGTGATCTGCACGCCAACCCTGTTCAGCAAGCTGGACCTGACGCCGGACGATATGTGCCTGGTGGATCTGGACGGCGTTCAGATTGCCGGAACCAAGCCGCGCACCAGCGAGATCTTTCTGCATCTGGAGATATACAAGGCTGTGCCGGAGGCCAAGGCTTGTGTCCACTGTCATCCTCCTCATGCCACCGCCTACGCCATCACGGGGCGCGTCCCACCCAACGGGATCATCCCGGAGTTCGAGGTCTTCGTGGGCAAGGTCGCTATCTCGCCCTACGAGACGCCGGGCACGGCAGCCTTCGCGCAGACCGTGATTCCCTATGTGCGCGAGCACAACACGGTGCTGCTCTCCAACCACGGCATCATCTGCTGGGCAGACACCGTCACCCACGCCGAGTGGTACGCCGAAGTGGTGGACACCTACTGCCACACTCTGATCCTGGCGTCGCAACTGGGCGTTCCCATCTCGCAGATCTCCGAGAGGCAAACCACCGACCTGCTGGCCATCAAGAAGAAGCTCGGTCTGCCGGACTCGCGCTTCGACCCTGCGGCGATGAAGGAGTGCCAGTTGTCCGACATGGAAGCCCCCAACTCCATTGCGCTTCTTCCATGCAAGAGAGACGGCGCCACGCGCATCACGGCCGACGCTCCGGAGATGGACCGCCTGGTGAAGATGGTCACCGATGCGGTGATGAGCGCCATGGGCGAATCCTGAAGCCGTGAAGGGAGCACGCTGAGAGAAGTGGATGCGTCCTGCAACCCGCATCACTCGGCCACTGCACGATGAAAGCTGCTGAACGGCAACTGAGAATCCGCCAGATGTTCGAGGCCAAGGACTTCCTCGATCTGGAGACCCTGTGCCGCGAGCTCGACGCCTCCGAGTCCAGCGTTCGCCGCGACCTGGACGTGCTGGAGGCGGAGAGCGTTCTCAGGCGAGTCTACGGCGGCGCGGTCCCGGTACACCAATCCAGCAACGGGGCCTTCGACTTTACAGTGGAGAGCGGGCGCTTCAGCGACGAGAAGGGCCGCATCGCGCGCCTTACCGCCGGGCTGATTGAAGACGGCCAGACCGTCATCCTGGACGGCGGGTCCACCGTTGCTGCGGTCGCCGGAGAGCTGGCGTCGAAATCGCTGCACATCGTAACCAACTCGCTGCCCATCGCCGAGACGCTGGAGGCGCGGCGCAACATCGAGCTGACGCTGACCGGCGGCTACCTGGACCCGCGCATCCGCGTCATGCTGGGGCCGCTGTGCGAGCAGATGCTGGGCCTGATCCGCGCCGACGTGCTCATCATGGGCATCGGCAGCGTCACCGAGGCCGGATTCAGCAACAACAACACGCTGGTGGTGGGCTCGGAGCAGAAGATGATCGAGATCGCCAGCCGGGTGATCATCGTCGCCGACCACAGCAAGTTCGGCCGCGGCGCGATGATTCCGGTGGGGCCGCTGGAGGACGCCGATACGGTTGTCTCCGACAGCGAACTCGACGCCGAATACGTGGAGCTGCTGCGCGGCAAGGGCATTGAAGTGCTGCTGGCGTAGCCGAAGCGATCATTGCGGCGAGCGATCTTGTGTTGCGTGTTGCTCACCTGGTACCTCCCACCCCCCCTACCCCCCCTCTCCTCTAATGTGTCCAAATACAAAGAGATGCAGGTATTTGATTGCAAAGTATTCATTCGAGACAATTTACATGTCAAGTAATAGATAAGAAACGGCTTATTGAAGACGATCCTCCCCTCGATAGATTTTCCCTTACTTTAATTGTATGGGTTGGCGCATAACTACTATGCCAACTATTTTTCGGATGGAAGTGGTTGGTGGAGCGTTGGTTAGGGGGATTTTGGAGGGTCGAGGGCCTTGACATGCGGAATTGCTGGGGTTTTGAGGGGTGTGTGGATGGATTTTTTGATTCGGCTATGAGCTGCGGGCTGCGGGCTGTGAGCGCGAGTCTTGTTGGAGTGAGCGTTCGAAGCGTGGGTTGGAGGGTTTGTGCGATGATGCCTAGGCTGGCCGATCGGTGCGATCTTCGGCGGCGAACCTGACAAAGTTGAGGGAAATTATGCGTATTGGGAAGCTGTGGAGTGTGGGGTTGGCGGCGTTGCTGGCGCTGGGTGTGGCTGCGCGGGCGCAGGGCACGGGAGAGCACAGGGGCCCGACCAGCGGGGCGCAGAGCGGCCAGTCTGCCAGCGCCAAGGGCGCACTGAAGGTTTACTTTGTGGATGTGGAGGGCGGGCAGTCGACGCTCTTTGTCGCGCCGACGGGCGAGAGCCTGCTGGTGGATACGGGATCGCCCGATCCCAGGAATCCGGCGGCGCCCCGAGACGCCAGCCGGATTGCGGCGGTGTGCAAGCTGGCGGGGGTGACGAAGATCGACAACCTGGTGGTGACGCACTACCACTCCGACCACGTGGGCGGCCTGCCGCAACTGGTGGGGATGGTTCCGGTGGGGCGGTTCATCGACCATGGGGTGAACCGCGAGGGCGCGGGTGTGCAGGGCGGCGCGTCGACGGTTGCGGGATACGACGCCTACCAGAAGGTGTTGGCGGAGGGACATGCGGAGCATCTGACGGTGAAGCCGGGCGATGTGCTGCCGGTGAAGGCGATGAAGGTGGAGGTGGTGAGCGGCGACGGCGAGGTGATCTCCAAGCCGCTGGCGGCGGGCGGCGAGCAGAACCCGTACTGCGCGGCCTCGCCGTTGAAGGACGCGGAGGGAACCGAGAACGACCGCTCGCTGGGGTTGGTGATTACGTTTGGCAAGCTTCGGATTCTCGACCTGGGCGACCTGACGTGGAACAAGGAGCGGGCGTTGATGTGTCCTGTGGACAAGCTGGGCAAGGTGGATGTGTACATCGTCTCGCACCACGGGCTGGTGAACAGCGGCAGCCCGGCGCTGGTGGATGCGATTGCGCCGCGGGTGGCGATCGAGGACAACGGCCCGCGCAAGGGCGGCGCGCCCGCAACCTTTGAGACGATCGAGGGTTCATCCAGGCTGAAGGACCTGTGGCAGTTGCACACCGCCGAGGGAAGCGATGCCAGGCACAACGTCGCGGAGCCGCGCATCGCCAACCTGGCTGGGCCGGACGCGGGGAACACCCTGAAGCTGACGGGCAGGATGGACGGCAGCATCGCGGTGACCAACGGGCGCACCGGCGAGACGGTTGAGTATCCCGCGCCGTAGATTGATTGACCGGGCGGGATGACCTTGCACGACGGATTGCATCCTACCTAAGCAGGGAACTCGCGGCCATTCGACGGAGTGACGAGGGCCGCGGAAACCGATTGAGGACAGAAACGGAGAAGACGATGAACCAGAGCAGCAGGGTGCGAACGGAGGACGACGTGATCGAAGAGGCGAAGGCAGGCGAGGTGCGGACGGGACCGGCGGAGCGCGAGTGGTGGAGGGCTGGATTGGCCCGGCTTGGGCGGGGCCTTTTGGGCGCCGGCCTGGGGATTGCGTTGGTGCTCGGCATTCCGGGCTGCCACAAGTCGGCTCAGGCGGCAGGCTCGCAGAGCGCGGTCGACCAGGACGCAGGCGATCCGGCGGATGCGAATATGGCGCAGGCAGATGCTGCGCAGCCGGCGCAGGCGCTGGGGCAGAGCGCGCAGGGCGTAAACCAGCAGCAGGGCGAGGAATACGCACAGCAGTCGCCCGCGCCCATCGTGCGTCAGGCGCCGGATTCAGGCCAGCAGAGCTACGACAACGGCGCCGCGGCGAATGGCCAGGTTGACGATCAGCAGGCGGCCGACGACTACGCCAACGATCTGACCGATGCGCAGGCCAGCGATCCTCCTCCTCCGCTGCCGGATTACGACCAGCCGCCCGCGCCGTATCCCGACTATCTGTGGACGCCGGGCTACTGGGCTTGGGGGCCGTTTGGGTATTACTGGGTCCCGGGTTGCTGGGTGGAGGCGCCGTATGAGGGCGCGCTGTGGACTCCGGGGTACTGGGGCTTCTTCGGCGGGTTCTACCGCTTCCACCACGGGTACTGGGGGCTGCACATCGGCTTCTATGGCGGCGTGGACTATGGGTACGGCTACATTGGGCATGGCTACTACGGCGGCTACTGGAACGGCGGCCACTTCTTCTACAACACGACGATCACACGCGTGAATGTGACTGTGATTCGCAACGTGTACGTCCACCCCGTGATGGTGAACAATGTGGTGATCACCGGGCGGATTGGCAACCGGGTGAGCTTCAACGGCGGGCGCGGCGGAGTTGTGGCGCGACCGCTGGCGGCCGAGGTGCGCGTGCTGCACGAGCAGCGCATTCCGCCGATGGCGTCGCAGGTGCAGGCGCAGCATGAGGCGGCCGGGAACCGGCAGCAGCTCTTCACCCAGAACAAGGGGCGGCCTGCCGCGGTTGTGGCAGCTCGCCCGATCGCCAAGGACCGAGTGCTGCCGGCGGCGCTGCCAAGGCCTGTGGCACCGGTTGCGCAACCCGGAGTTCGCGGCAACGCGAGGCCGGGGCCAGCGCAGGCGCCAGCACAAGGAGTGCGTCCTCAGCCTCAGGCGGGGCAGCAGATGCGAAACGCTCCGGCAACTCCCGAGTCGCGGCCTGGGCCCGTCCAGCAGAATCGTGACGAGCCGCAGTCGCAGATGAGGCAGGCGCAACCGCAGCAGGCCCAGCCACAACCGCAATCGAGGCAAGAACAGCCGCAACCGCAAACGAGGCAGGCTCTGCCCCAATCGCAGATGAGGCAGGCGCAACCGCAGCAGGCTGCACCTCAGCCGCAAATCCGGCAGGCGCAGCCCCAGCAGGCTGCGCCCCAGCAGCAAATCAGGCCGGCCCAGCCCCAGCCTCAGCAGCGGCAGGCACAGCCTCAGCCCGAGGCGCGACCTGCTCAGCCTCAACCTCAGGCTGCGCCTCGTCCACAACCGCAGGCAGCACCTCGTCCACAACCTGCCCCGGCGGCACGTCCGGAGCCGAAGGACGAGAAGCCTCGCTAGTCGATGAAGCATGAGAGCACGGCAGGACGGGCGAATCAGGCTCGTCCTGCCGTTTTTTTGCGAAGCGGGGTGGGTAGCGGCCTCTGGATTTAGAGTCCCAGAGCGAGCTGGCCGAGCAGGATGGCGTTCAAGGCGATGATGACAGTGACGGTGAGCCAGCCTGCGATGCGGGTGCGGCGCGCGCTGGCAAAGCTGTGCATCACATCCACGCGGCTGGTGAGCAGAAGCAGCGGGATGAGCGCGAAGGGCAGCGCGAAGCTGAGAACGACCTGCGAGAGCACGAGGATTTTGAATGGGGCGAGGCCGGTGGCGATGATGACGAGGGCCGGGATGACGGTGATGGCGCGGCGCAGGAAGATGGGGAACTTGATGTGGAGGAAGCCCTCGATGATGACCTGGCCGGCCATGACGCCGACGGTGGAGGACGAGAGGCCGGAGCAGAGCAGCGCCACGGCGAAGACGACCGCGGCGGCGCGTCCGAAGAGCGGGCCGAGAGTGTGGTAGGCCTCTTCGATGGTGGGTTGCAGGTTGGTGGTGTGGACGAAGGCCACGGCGGCCATCAGGATCATGGCCGAGTTGATGAGCCATGCGCCGTTCATGGCGACGAAGACGTCGATCAGCTCGTAGCGCAGGAAGCGGCTGAGGATGGAGCGGCGCGGAAGGTGGGTCGGCTGGTTGCGCGCCTTAAGGTTTTCCAGCGTCGCAGCGGCAGGCAGTGCGGAGCCGGTGAGTTCTTTCAGGCGGGGCTGCACCAGCGCGGAGTGGAGATAGACGACGTGCGGCATCACGGTTGCGCCCAGCATGGCGACCGCGGCGTAGATGCTGTCGTGGAAGTTCTGCGAGGAGGAGTGGTCGAGCGTGGGCAGCAGGGTGTAGAGGGTCGCGAGCTTCCAGTCGGGGTGGACGAGGAAGATCTCGAATGCGTAGGAGACGCCGATGATGGCGACGAAGGCCATGATACCGCGCTCCAGCCAGCGGAAGCCCGCCAGGTCGAGCGCGAGGATGGCGAAGACCAGGACGGTGGAGACGAGCGCGGCGGCGAGGAGCGTCTCTTTGGGGCTGTAGCCGTGGGCGTAAAGCAGCGGGCTGAAAAGGAGATCGAGCCCAATGGCCGCGCCCAGGAACTCGGCGAGATCGGTGGCGACAGCCGCAATCTCGGCGGCGATCCAGAGGGCGATGGTCGTGGGCAGGGAGAAGTGCTTGCGGCAGTTCTGCGGCAGGGTGAGTCCGGTGACGATGCCCAGCTTGGCCGCCAGGTACTGGATGAGCATCGCCATGGCGTTCGACCAGAGCAGCACCCAGAGAAGGCGGTAGCCAAACTGCGTTCCGCCCAGGATGTTGGTGGCGAAGTTGCCCGGGTCGATATACGCGACCGAGGCGACGAAGGCCGGGCCGAAGTAGGTCCACATCTCGGTGCGGCTCAGTTTGGAGAAGAAGCCGCGCCGGGCAGGGAGTGCATCGGCAACCGCCGGACCTTCGCCAGGAGAGCCCGCGAGCGGTTCCGGCCTCCCGGAGGCCGCAGGTTCCATTTGCGTTGGCGAAAGATCGGGCATTCATCTCCTGTGCAGGGCGCCGGGGAAGCGGGCCTGGGGCCCCGCATAACAATAATTAGGCCCGCCTATGAATTAGGTATACCTAACTATAGGAAATGAGTCAAACTGGAGTTGGAGGCAGAGACCAACGCATGGCGGCGCGTCGGCGGGCGAAGGGCAACACCGAATCGGTGGACAACTACCTGAAGGCCATCCTGTCTTTGGGAGGGACGGAGGAGAGCCGCGTGACCATCAAGGCGCTGGCCGGCCGGCTGTCGGTGGCGCCTGCATCGGTGACGAACATGCTGCAGAAGCTGGCGCTTTCGCCGGAGCCGCTGGTGGAGTATGAGCGGCACGGCGGGGTGCAGCTATCGTCCGCGGGAAAACGCCGCGCGCTGGAGGTGGTGCGCCATCATCGGCTGATCGAGACGTTTTTGTACCAGGTGCTCGATTACCCGCTCGAAGAGCTGCATGAGGAGGCGGAGCGGCTGGAGCACTTTATCTCGGAGCGCTTTGAACAGCGGATCGCGGCCAAGCTGGGACACCCCAGGATCGATCCTCACGGACACTCGATCCCGACCATGGGGGGGAAGATGCCGGCGCGGGAGTCCATTCTGCTGGCGGACGTCGTCGAGGATGGGACGTTTGTGATCGACAGCATCTCCGACCGGGACGCGCACAACCTGCGGCTGATCGAGGCCTGCGGGATCACTCCGGGGGCGCGGCTGCGGGTCAGGAAAAGCGCGTCATCGGAGGTCTATTCGGTGAGGACCGGCCGCTCTTCCAAGGTCTTCAATCTCTCCCGCGAGGTTGCACGGGACATACGGGTCGTCCGTCTGCCGAAGTAACTGTTCGCCTTGGGTCGTACGAGTTCAAGAACTCTTGCGGCTTTTCTACAGCAGGAATAGGAGAAGAGAGAATGGCGTGCAAAGAAAATGGCGGCCGGCAGATTGTCTGCCGGCCGCCATTCTTGATGGTTGGAGGTTAGAACCGGAAGCGGCCTGCGAACTGCCAGTCGCGCGGAGCAATCTGCTGGTTCTGGCCGGTGACCGTGCCGAAGGCGCTGGACCAATTGGGATAGGGAGTGCTACCGGTTGTCGATAGGCTGAGGCTGCCGACGTTGAAGAAGGTGGAGTTGGTGGCGTTGCTCACGTCTGCCTCGACCTGGAAGGTGAGGTGGAGCGTGGCGGTTTCGCGAACGGTGAAGGTGCGCCGGAGGCCCAGGTCGACGTCCCACCATCCCGGTCCGTGGATTCCATCCGGAGCGGTACTTGCGATGTTGCCGATCTTGAAGGTCGTCCAGGGTTCCGTCGTTGTACCGGCGCTGTAGTCCGGGTCAGTCGGAGAAGAATCGGGACTTAGGAAGGCGTTTGGGTTGAGATAGTTGAGGGTGGTGTAGGTTTGGGCATTGGACCCTGGACCGCGGCCCCATCTGCCATTGACGCGCACCTGTCTCTTGTCGAAGCTGGGATTGTAGTCGGGCATGCAGACCCCCTGGCCGCCGACTGCGTTGACCATGCAGTTGGTGCCCATATTGATCTTGAGCGGAACCCCATCGCGATACTTGTAGATGCCCGAGAACTCCCAGCCTCCGCCGATGAGACCGGCGATGCGGTTGGTGGCGAAGAAGGCCTGGCCGCGGCCGATTGGGAAGGCATAGCTCCAAGTCAGGTTGAACCCGTTGGTCTGGTTGGACCCTCCCAAGCCGCGGTCGACACGGTTGGCAGCCATGCTTTGAACGAAGTTTCCATCCTGCGGACCCACCGGGAACTGGGACCTGTGATAGCTGGTGTTGTCGATCTCCTTGGCGCGAGTGTAGTTCATCATACCTTGGAGGTTGTGCCACGGGCGCTGGACCAGGGTCACCTGAAGCGAGTTGTAGTTTGAGTTTCCGGTATTTCCCCAGAGGTCGTTACCGCAACCGGCGCCAGATTTGGCCATGTCCCCAGTACTGCAACCGGAGAACTGGGGGAAGGGCCTCAGGGCCTGGGCAAAGGTAGCGCTGGGACCGGCGAAGCGGGGGAAGGGAGCTGTAACGCCACCCACCAAGTTTGAGCCTGTGAGCGCGCCCGAAAACTCCTCGCTATAGTCCGGAGAGAAAGTATTGAAGGCGTAACCGCGTCCGGAGCCTCCCGGCAGGAAGTGGGTCTCTGAGCCGGAGTAGGCGACGGTTAGAACAGCCTTCTTGTTGATCATCTTCTGGATCGATAGGTTATAGCTGATATATTGTGGACCGCGGCCGCCATAGTAGGGGTCGGCATAGTTGACGCCCTGGGCGTTGCAGTAGTCGTTGTTTCCGACGGAGCAGCCTATATCGTTCAGGTGGTCTGCGTTGTAGGCCGTAAAGTCGTAGCTGCCGGTCGTTGCCAGAGGATTGACATTGACTCCGGGCGCAGTCCACGGCGGAATGTTGGAGAGGGCGCTGCATGTGCCTGCCGCGACGCATGGAACCACAGGTGCGAGAGTTGCGGGCGGGACAATCGTGCCCTGTGTGCCCTGGGTGGGGGGAGTTACAATGGCGTGCGGCGGCGCCGCCGGGTTGAGGTAGTTGGGATTCAGGAAGAAAGCTGGGTCGCCGGTGCTTCCGCTCTGGGCGGGGCCGCTGCTGGCGCTGAACTCAGAGTTGTTGCCAGTGGCGTTGAGTGCTCCCGATCCGCCGCCTACGCCGCCAGAGTGGGTGAGCGCGACGCCGAAGGCGCCACTGAAGACCGTAGACGGGGTGTAGGCGTAGGCAAAGCCCACGCGCGGCTCCCAGTTGTTGTTATAGGGATGGACCGGCGTGGTGCAGTGGCAGATGTAGGGCGCGTACATGGCCAATTCTTGAGCCGAAGTTAAAAAGGGCGCTGTCGTTTCAGCCGTGAAGTTGTTGATATTGGGGAAGCCGGCATACTCCAGCACTCCGGGGACGCCGACGATGGGATTGATCATTGTGGGGTTGAGGAACGCGATGCGGTCTTGGACCTCGTGGTAGGGCTGGAGATAGTCGTAGCGAATGCCGAGGTTCAGGGTGAGCTTGGGGCTTACCTGCCAGTTGTCATAGACATAGGGAGACATCGGCCTGTATCGTGCTCCGACGTCCTGGATCGTTTGCGTATGGACGGAGTCGCTGTAGACGGAGCCGACCAGGAAGCTGGCGTACATGTCCCCACCTCCCGGGCCCGCGGTATCGTAGTCACTGTAGGTGAGACCGAGGCTCTGGCTGTAGCCTCCGTAGCTTCCGCCGTTGTTCTCCAGCCACTGCACCTGTGCGCCGAAGGTGAAGTTATGGCGGCCCTTGATCCAGGTCAGGTTGTCGATGACGGAGTAGCTATTTTGCGCTCCGGGGCCAGTGCTTGAGTTGGACCCCCAGTTGAACCAATTGGTGGCCGTGGGGCCGCCGTTATGGCTGAAGCTGACGGCGGGCATGTTCTCCGAAGCGCCGCCCGGGGGCAGGTTGTTGATGCCGGCCGCGGTCGCGGTATTGGCCGTGCCCTTGGTCAGGGAGAACCCTTCGCCCCAGTTGCGGGTGTATCCGTAGCTGAGCGAATTGATCAGGGATTCCGTGGCGTTATAGGTGTACCGGATGATTCCGGTAGCCGTCTTCTGATTGGTATACTGGCCGGCCGCATAGGGGATGGGGAGCTGGGAGTACGCATTGCTTCCGGTGTAGTCGGGCGCGCCGGCGTACCCGACTAGACCACCAAGACCGACGAGCGAGAAATGATTGCGCGAATTTAGCGTGTAGTCGATCTTGACATCGATGGTGTAGTCCTGGTTCGAAAGCGGAAGGGAGGCAAGATAGTTGAGGAAGGTCCCGTTGGTGGTGGGGGGCGGAAGCTTGGCCTGCAGCGCCTGCGAGATGTTGGAGATCTCCGATGGGGGGATGACGTTCAGGGTCGGAATGCCGTTCACCAGTCCCAGGAATGCGGGACGCGAGCCGTTCGAGCCGCCCGTGGGGTCCGACATGTTCTGGGCGATGGTGCCCAACTCGTCGGTGAAGTTGCCCGTCCGATTTAGCATGGTGGGGATGGTGCCGGTCTGCGGCGTATTGCTGATCTTGGTGTAGTGGTAGCCTTCGTAGCTGCCGAAGAAGAAGAGCTTGTCCTTGAGAATGGGACCGCTGATCGAGCCGCCGTAGGAGTTCTGGTGCTCGCCCGGCTTCACCGCTAAACCGGTGGCGCCATTGGGCACCTTCGAGAAGTAGCCCCAGGTGTCGAACATGGTGTTGCGGATGAAGTCGAAGACGGTTCCGTGGAACGTGTTTCCACCGGAATTGATGGTGTAGTTGGTGACTCCGGCGCCGCCGAACGATGTGGACGCGCCGCTGGTCTGCACGGAGAACTGGTTGACCGCATCGACCGACACCGCATTGGCGACGGCAGTGCCGCTGCCCTGTGCGTTGATGTTGGATACGGGCACGCCTTCAACGTAGTTGGCATTCAGGTTGGTCTGGCCGGTGCCTCCGTAGATGCCCGAGCTGCCGGCGGTCGTTCCCTGGTTCGTATTGTTGCTCGGGTTCTCCTGCACGCCGGGCATCAGATACTGGAAGGCGGTGGGATCGCGCGGGCCGCCGTTCATCGAGAGGGGCAGCGAAGAATAGAGCTGGTTCTCGATCGTTCCGCCGAGCACGGCGTCGGTGGTGTCGAGCATCGGCGGAGCGGCGGTGATGGTGATGGTGGTCTCCCCGCCGCCGACGGTGAGCTTCAGGTTCAAGCCGACCACGGAGTCGTTGTCGACGTTGATGTTCTCCTGCAGCAGCCTCTGGAATCCCTTGGCGACGACCTCGACGTTGTACGTGCCGACCGGCAACGGCTGGATGGAGTAGGTCCCGGTGCCGCTGGTTGTGTGAATGGTCGCAACCCCGGTATCGGTATTTGTGGCGGTGACCTGCGCGTTGGCAACCGCAGCGCCGCTGGGATCGGAGATGGTTCCCTGGATGCCGCCGCCGCTGGTACTCTGCGCCTGGAGCGGCAAGCTGCCGGCGAGCGCTAGCCAGCAGACAACCGTCAGGCAGGCGAACAGGGTGGCGAAGCACTGTGCGAGAAGACGGCGTGAAAGCCCGAGCGGCAAAGACCCAACTGTCGTGTTGCGATACATAGTTTTGCTCCATCTGATTTTGCGCTGGAAGGCGTTGGGCTTGGATTCCGGTTGTTTCCGGTTGAAGCATCCCCCAAAAAACCTTGCGCCGGTGACTAGAAAACTGAAAATACCGATGAGCCGGAACGCGAAAAAAGTATTTGTTTACAGGCGCGATTGTCAATAAGAAAATGTTATCCCGTTGAAACGGTACGAGTCGGTCGAGTGGCCCCGTTCGGGGCGGCGCCCGGCTGGGAGCCGGGCGGAGGACTGCCCGGAAGATTTAAGTTTTCAAAGCTTCACCCAACATGCTACTTTGTTTTTGCCCCAATTCAACACCGATTTTGTGTTTTCTGTGTTTTCATCGACAGGTGGGCAAAAGCCCAATCGGTTTGTTCCCGAATGTCTGGCGGCCATTGCGACACAGGAACCGGACAGGGGGGGAATCTGGAGAGCGGAATCCTAAGCAATCGGCACCGCGATGTTGCGCAGGCAGGCAAACCGGACGGGCGTGTCCGAGCGGCGGGCCGCTCCACCCGGAATGGGGCCATGCGGCCCCGTAGGACGATCTTCGCTGCGTTCGCTCCGATTGCGGGTGCTGCGGCCGCTGCGGGGGCGGAACGCGTTCCGCCACCGCTGCCGTCCGATGTCCATCCCGGTCTTCAGCCGGCCCCAACCACCGGCGCGGCCGGTGTTCTCTGGCTGGACGCTTCGCAACCGCTTCCCGTGGACCAGACCGCCATTGACAATATAATAATACTGAGGCGGGCACGCCGGGGACCGCGTTGGCGGCGACGAAAAGACCGGCTGCCGCAGCCGGCGAGTCTGGGGGAAACGGTGGCAATTAGACCCTTCTCTCCGTGAGGCAAGCGCGTTTGAAGATTTCTCTTGCAAGTGACTTCAGCGAACGCGTAGTATGCCGCTTATTTTGGAAACCGTTTCCCTTGGGAAATCAGCCAGGAAATTTGCCGGCGGTTGGGAGCATTGTTGCTCAGCCTGCCGGACCGCAAATGCACTTATCAAGGATCAGGTGACCCCAATGCTCTTCCGCAAACACATCGTCTCGACGCGAACTCTCCTCCAGCTGACAGTGGCCGTGCTGTTCCTCGTGGCCGCAGTGGGAGCTGCAGTTGCCGCTGCCCCATCGACCCCGCCAGTGCTGGTTCCGTATACGGTCTACACGGTTGCCGGCACTCCGGAGTGGTCTTTCGGGGCCACCCCCGCCATCGTTGCTGGCTTCGGTTCCAACGCTACAAGCGCCGCGGATGGCGGATTTGCGGTCCCGTACATCAACAGTGCGGGTGTTCTGGTGCCGGGTGCGACGATGAACGGGCCGTATGGGTTTGCGGTCGACTCGGTGGGCGACGTCTACATCGCCGACAAAGGCAACGACCTCGTCCGCGAGGTCAACTACTCGACGGGACTCATCAACATCGTCGCGGGCATGACTCCCAGCGGCTGCAAAGCGGTGCCCAGCACGCTCAATTCATATTCCTGCACGGCGAACCTCGGCTGCGCGGACGGCGTTGCAGCGTATCAGGCCAAGATCGGAGGCGGCATCTCCGGCGTTGCCGTGGACGCGTATGGCAACGTGTACTTCGCCGATAACACCAGCTCGACCGTCTCCGTGGTCTACCGCGGCGGCACGCAGGTTGCGAACTTCATCAATCTGGTGAACCCAGCCGCGGTGGCGGCATCCCCCAACGGCCAGGTAACGGTGGGATACCTGTACCACATCGCGGGAGAGATCAACCTTGGCAGCCCCCTCAATACGGGGGCCACCTGCGTGGGCTCGACATCCAACGGCGGCGTCGTCATCGACAACGCGCCGGCATTCGAGAACACCGCCATCACGGGCGCCACCGTGGGCGCCACCCTGAAAAATCCCACCCAGATTACGTTGGACAGCGCGGGAAATATCTATATCTCGGATGTTGGAAACGCGACAGTACGGGTGATCAACACCCAGGCGACCCCCCAGACCTTCTTCCAGTACACGGTACAGCCTGGGTACATGCGGTCGATCACCAACTGCAACTCGCTACTGACCACAGCCTGCGCAGCCAGCGTCACCCCTGCGGTCGGCACCGGCATCAATGGTCCGGCGAACGGTATTGTCTTCAACAGCCAGTATGTGTACGCCGGTGCCGACGCGTACGGCAATGTATATCAACTCAATGGGACTGGGGGCGGCATCGCCGTTCCTGGATACTACGAAAATGTGGGGTACGCCGGCGGCGCTCCGCTGACCAGCCTGCTGACCGTGGAGGTGCCGACGCTTTCGTCCGTCTATAGCGCGACCGAGACTGCTTACTCGGTCCCCTCCTCCGACGCAAAGACGCCGAATGAGTTGCCGCTCACCTATGGCAACATCTACGTCGAGATAAGCAACCCGTCGCTCAACAGCGCTCTGCCTTCGGGATTCCTGAATATAATTGTAACGACCAGCAACGAGTTTCTCATTCGGCCGGTTTCGGTCAAACCCGACAGCTTTGGCAACATCTACGCCTTCGACGCCCACTTCCAGGAGATCAGTCGAGTCGACCAGTACACCGCGGATGGGCTTCTTCTTCTTTCGAACTGGGCTGGGACGGTGAGAGCCTCGTCATCGGTCTCTGGCCTCAACACCGTTACGAACTTGAACGCGGACGGTACGGTCAATAACGTCAGCAACTACAATCAGCCGGCCTCTTTGTACACTTCGTCCGCTTCAACGCCCGTTTCGAACCCATGGGACTGCATCTATGGCGCGTTGGGCCATCCCTGGACCTGGGGACCGCAAAGCTATGATCCTCCGGGAGATGGCTGCCCAGGGATGGTCGCCGCGCCTAGCACTGTCAAAGGTACCAGCGGCGGCAATTACTTTACCGATAACGACGGTCTGGGGAACCTGTATTTCGGGAACAACTATAACAATCTTATCCGCGAGATGCCGTTGGGCATTCAATTCCCAGCAACCCCGGTGGTGCCGGCGACGGCGGGCGCGTGGTCCGCGACAGCCACCTACGCGGTGAACAATGTGGTGAACTATACGTTGCCCTGCCCGCCCTCGCCGGCGATCTGCACGGCTACCCCGCATGCGTACTACATCTCGCTGACTGCGTCGAATACCGGGAACGTACCGAACACGAGTCCGGCGGCTTGGAGACTGGTGTCGGAGACCCAGCCGATTCAGGTGCACTTCGATTCCTCGAATATTCCCGTCACCGGGGGTACGGGGGGGACTACACCGGTTCCGGACGGCCCCTCCCTTGGGTACACGACGACTGCATTCACAATTACAGGTTCCGGGGACTTCTCGATCGACACGACCGACCCGGAATATCCTCTGGGCTCGCTATGGCAGACGGGTGGGGCTGAGGGATATACCCCACAGACAACCAACTTTGCGATGTACCCGGTGTATGGAAGCACCGGTTCTCCAACATGCACGCAACTGGGGGTCTCATCGCCCGACAACAGTTGGGACTGTCTGGTCTATGTGACCTTCACTCCGACGCAGCCGGGGCTGAGGACTGGCCAGTTGGTGGTAACCACCGCGAACACCGCACTAAACGGCATCTCCTACAGCTTCCAGCTCACCGGTACTGGCACGGGCGGGCAGTTGGCGATCGATGGCGGCCAGCAACAAGCAGTTACGTCTACCGGCCTGGGCGCCACCTCGTCGGTCGCTGTGACCTCAACGGGAATCGTCTACATTGCGGACCCGGCCAACAACCGGATCGTGGTTGAGTCCGCTCCTGTCGGCGGCACGCAGACCGTCATTGGTCCCAGCATCACGGTATCGACCACGCTCTACGGCCAGACGACAACCGCCACATCAACCTTGAGCGGCCCGATGGGCGTCGCGGTCGATGCGGCGAACAATGTTTATATCGCCGACACCGGCAACAGCCGGATCCTCAAGTACAACCCGATCACCAAAACGGCGACCCAGCTCGGCATTTACCTCTGGATTCCGGGCGCAACCTGCGACGGTGGTATTACACCTGCTGCTGCGAACTGCATCTATACAGCATATGATTTGACTGGGAAAGGGTACAATTCATCGATTCTGAATGAACCTGGGGCCTCCGTAACGCCCACCACGGCTCCTCCGCAATACCAGTTCAAGAACCCTCAGGGCCTTACCGTCGATCAGTGGGGTAACGTCTACGTTGCCGACACTGGCAATTCCGTGATTGTGGAGATTCCCTCCGACACCAAGCTGGGCGGCGCAGCTCAACTCTTCCAGTATCCTGGCGCGCCCACATTCACGACTCCGGTCGCGGTTGCGATCGGTCCGGTGATCGGTCCGCTCGGACAAAACTGGCCCGGATACCTCTTCGTTGCCGACTCGGGGAATCCGGCCGGTGAGATCGTTCGCATACCGCCGGGCGGCGGCGACCTGCAGCCGGCGACGACCACGACCGCCGGTACCTCTGCGCTGTCGGTACTTACATCCCTTCCGCTCTTTGGCGGCCAGGGCATCTCAACGCCGAACGGGGTCGCGGTGGACGCGGCCGGGAACATCTATGTCTCAGACAGCACAGGCAATGCGGTCTGGGAGGCTCCCGCTGTGAACACCAGCGCTCCTTTCATGCTCAGCTTTGCTGGGCTGAATGCTCCGGCAGGTCTTGCTCTGGACGCGAGCGGAAACCTGTATGTCGCGGACTCAGGAAACAAACAAGTCCTGCAAATGAACCGGCAGAACCCGATTGTTCAGTTTGGGACCGTGCCGACGTCCATGGGAACTTCAGGTGTGTCCGGTACGCCGGCGGGTTGCCCGGTTCTGGGAAGCAACTCACCCTGCACTGGCGTGTTGACCGTCTCGAACATCGGCAACCAGCCTGTCGTTCTGCCCTCGACCTTCCTGGGGGCGCCTACCCCTGCCAATGCCGCATTCAGCGTAACAACCACATGCACCAGCCCGATTCCGGTGGGAACCACTTGCACCATCTCGCCGAAGTTCACTCCAGCGACCACGGGCTCCAACGCTTCGACCGTCTCCGTGAACACGGTGAACACGACTCAGACGATGTCCTTGCAGGCGAATGGTGCGAACCCGGAGGTCCTCATCACCCTGGCCCCCACGAACGGTACGTTAATTACTGGAACGACGACGAACTACACAACTGCTGTTGGTGCCGAGGCCATTACCGCGACCGTGAAGCCGTTCGTGACAGGAAGTTCCACGCCCACCGGTACGGTCAAGTTCTCCTGGACCGTAGCCCCCACTGTAGGCGGAATCTCCTGCGGAGCGTCCGGCTCGGAGACGGACAACCTGGTCGCTGGCGTGGCGACGACCACTACCTTCCCCGCGCTCACTGCGGGCCAGGTCTTCACCGTCAACGCAACCTACAACGGCGACACGAAGGACAGCACAACGACCGCAACTCCGATCGTGCTCACCACCACTCCGGTAGCAACTGTGGTGACGGTGACGTCCACCGCGGCCCAGCTCACCTATACCTATGGGGGAACGGTTCCTACCCCCGCCTGCACTGTGACTGCGGGTGGCACTGCGGTGGCCGGGGCGACCTGCACCAGCGGCGCCGGTCAATACACAGCTACCGGCAGCTATCCGATTCAGGTTGTCTTTACCGGTGCCAGCGCCTGCAGCTATGGCTTCCCGACTGTGACCACTGGCCAAGCTAACGTGATTGAAAACAAGGCCCCTTTGACCGTTTCTTTTGTTGTCCCAGGAGCCAGTCCTGCAAATGAGTACACGACGGTCTACGGAGCAGCTACCTTCAACTATGGCACGAATATGGTGATCACCGGGGCCGTGGGCACCGACCTCAAGAAGTTGAGCGCGACGTTCACGCCGCCCAATTCACAGATCCTGGATGTGAGCCCAGCATCGCCTGCGGTGAACCCCTACCCGGTGACGCCATTGATGGCCGGCAAGCCCATCGGCAACTACACGGTGACGATCAACCCCGGCCTGGATCTAATAACTCCGGCGCCTGCGGGCATGGCCATCACGGCAAACAAGACCTCAATCGCCATTGCGAGTGCGGGTACTGGTGCTACTGTGACGGGTGCTACCTACGCGATCGCGCTCAGCTCCCTGGTCACGGCGGGCTACGGAGTGCCTACGGGTACGGTCTCTGTGACGGACAATTTCGTCCCCATCACATCGACTGTATTCATCCCAACCCCAACGTCAGGGACCTTCCAAGTCGTAAATGGCGCCATCAGTTGGCCATCGTCGACGATTGTAATTCCTCCATGTTCGGCAACGGTAACCACCAACTGCAACCCAGTGGTGACGTTCACGGCAGCCTCCGCTGGGGCAGGCACCTTCACTCTGCCCAACCTCAACAGCCCCAACGCTCCCCCGATCGGGACCCACTACCTGAGCTTCGCTTATAGCGGCGATGCAGGCACTAACGGGGACGGCAAGGGCGACTTCGCCTGCTCGGTGGTTGGGCAACTGGCAACCGCATCTTGCCCAACAACGAACCCGATTCCGTTCGCGCTGATTGTCGACAATCCGGACTTCACCTTAACCTCCACAACGGGCCCGATCAGTGTCATTCCGGGCACCGTTCCGAGCGGGAACGGTCTGCCCACGGCACCGAACCAGAGCAGCTCCAATCAACAGTCAGCGGTTCTCACGATTGGCGGGATTCTGTCGTTTGCCGGCCAGGTCAATCTCAGCTGTGTGACCCAACATCCGAGCTATGTCAGCTGCTTCGTTGGGCAGCTCGTCGTGGTTAACGGCGCGACGCAGCCGGTGCCATCTGCGACATTGCCATATACGGCGCCGGGCAGTACGACGTCCAGCGAGACGGTGGCGGTTGTCTTCGATGTCTCGACCCCGGTAACGCTGCCGCTTGGCTTCAATACAACGGCCCAACTTCGCACTACTGTAACCAGAACCGTGTTGGCGTTCCTGCCGTTTGGCGTCCTCGCCTTCTGCATGCGTCGCCGGCGCAGACTGAGCAAGGCGTTGTGGATGCTGATTGCCATTGCTGCAGTGAGCGTTGGAATGAGCGGATGCGGCGGGAACACGGTGGACTTGGTCACCGAGGTTCCCACTGGCCCGCAGACTGTAACCGTCAACGCCTCATACACGGCCGTAACCTCCGTACCCACAGAACCTTCGGTGACGCGCTCGTTCGTGGTTCCGATCACCATCGACTAGGAAGTGCTGATGAACGGGCCGGGCAAGATCCTTCGGGGTCTTGTCCGGCCTGTTCTTTTTGGGATGCAGCGTGTCTCCCGCGCAAATACGAATGGACCGCCCCTGCGAACGGGGAGGCGGGCCCTCACGCGTCCGTCGCGAAGAAGGCTTCGACGTCTTCGATGGATTGGGTTTGGCGGTAGGGGGGCAGCGAGTCGAGGAAGATGCGGCCGTAGCGCTGGCGCTGGATGCGCGGGTCAAGCAGCATGAGGACGCCGCGGTCCTTGAGCGAGCGGATGAGGCGGCCGAAGCCCTGTTTGAGCGTGATGACCGCGCTGGGCACCTGGTAGTCGAAGAAGGCGTTGCCACCGGCGGCGGCCACCGCGTCCATGCGGGCCTTGACGACGGGATCGGAGGGGACGGCGAAAGGCAGCTTGTCGATGATGACGCAACTGAGCTGCTCGCCCTGCACGTCCACGCCCTGCCAGAAGCTGGAGGTGCCGAAGAGGACCGCGCCGGGCGTATCGCGAAACTGCTCCAGCAGGACGGTTCGTGGTGCGGTGCCCTGCAGCAGCAGCGGGTAGGGCAGCTCGGCGGAGAGACGCTGGTGCATGGCGCGCATCTGGGCGTGGCTGGTGAAGAGGCAGAAGGCGCGGCCGTGGGTGATCTCCAGCACGCGGCGGGTGCGTTCGGCGGCCTGCGGGAAGTACTCGGGCTCGCGCGGGTCGGGCATTCCGGGCGGCAGATAGAGCAGCGCCTGGCGCGGATAGTCGAAGTGCGAGGGGACGACCAGCTCGCGCGCCAGGGTGAGGCCAAGCCGCCGGGAGATGTGCTCGAAGCCGGAGGCGGTGTTGCCTGACTCGTCGGTTCCCGAGGCCACGGTGAGGGTGGCTGATGTGAGTACGACCGAGTTGTAGGCCTCGAAGAGCGTGGCGGCAAGGAGCTGGGAGACGTCGATGGGCGTGGCCTGCAGATGGGTGTGGTGGCTCATGTGGCCGATGCCGCGCGCCCCCTTTTGCGCAAGCGCGCGGACTCCGCCGGCGGCGCGGCGCTCGATCCAGAAGACGGTGTTGGGGTCCTGCGATTCGAGCAGGAACTTGAGGTGGGTTGCGATGTCTGTGGCGCGCTTGCGCAGGCCGGGGGCCTCGTCGACGTTCTTCAGCCGGTCGAGCTCGCCCTCCAGGCGGGCGAGGGCGTTGAGCGCGCCGGTGTAGGTGTCGCCGCGTTCTTCCAGAAACTCGGCGCGCTCGTCGAAGGGCATGCGGCCGAGGCCGGCGTAGGGGCTGATGTTGACGGGCGCGTCGAGTGAGGCGATGGAGTTCGCGGTGGAGTCTGCGGCGTTCTTCGATGCGTCTAAGGGCAGCGCGGCGAAGAACAGGCGCGCGCGCTTGCGCAGGGTTGCGGTTGCGCTCTCGATGGCGGGCGTGGATGCCCGCTTGGCGCGCAGCATGGTCTCCACATCGCGGGCCAGCTCGTCGAAGCGCTGGGTGCTGAGGCTGATGCCGAAAAAGTTGCTCGCGACGTCCTCCAGCTCGTGCGCCTCGTCGAAGATGACGGCGCCGGCGGCGGGCAGAACGCCTGCGTCGGGCGCCGCGCCGGCTTGCAGCTTGATCGCCATGTCGGCGAAGAAGAGGTGGTGGTTGACGATGACGATCTCGGACTCAAGCGCCTTGCGGCGCATGGCGGTGATGAAGCAGTTCTCCCAGTCGGGGCAGGTTTGGCCGAGGCAGGCCTCGCCGCGCGCGTCCAGCCTGGGCCATAGCGCGGAGTTCTCCGGCAGTGCGTCGATCTCCGCGCGGTCGCCGCTGGCGGTGGTCTTTTCCCAGGCGGCGATGGCGTGGAACTGGCCGATCTCGTCGGGCCCGTTGAGCAGCGGCGAATCGCGCAGCGCGTAGAGCTTGTGCCTGCACAGGTAGTTGCCGCGGCCCTTCATGGTACAGACCTTGAGCGGGCCGAGGACCGATTCCAGGAAGGGAACGTCCTTGAAGAAGAGCTGCTCCTGCAGATTTTTCGTTCCGGTGGAGATGATGACGCGCTGTTGGCGTTCGCGGGCCAGACGCAGCGCGGGCAGCAGATAGGCGAGCGTCTTGCCGGTTCCGGTGCCTGCCTCGACAATCAGGTGGCGCTTGTCGGCGAAGGCCTTCTCGATGGCGCGGGCCATCTCATACTGGCCCTTGCGATGCTCGAACTCGAGGCCGGAGCGCGCGAGCAGCCCCGAGGGCGCGAAGAAGTCGTAGAGCGACGGGAGCTCGCGCTCGGCGATGTGCTTGCGCTCGGCCGCAAGGGCCTGCTCGTTCTCAGCCTCATCGTTGCGAGGGGCGACCGGCTTGTGTGCTGCATGCGTGATTTTTTTCGGAGAAGACACGGCGCTCTTCCCATACTAGAGCGGTTTCACCGTATCCGGCATCACGCGAGGATGATGCAATGCGCTTTTCGTATCGCGCGATCTCTCCGGCGTCACGCGAAAGGTGAAAATGCGTCAGTGGATTTTGTAGCTGAGGCCGAAGGAGACGATGGGGAAGAATTTTAAATCAGTGAGGTCGTTCTGCAGGTCGTTTTGCTCGGTGAGGACATCGGTCTGGTTGACGGGGCCGCAGCTGCTTTCAGGGGAGTTGGCAGCGGGACATCCGTTTCCGGTGAAGGTGTATTTCACAGTAGGCGCGGAGAAGTACTGGACGCCGATCTCGGTCTCGAAGCGGAAGTGGCCCTTCTTGGGCAACATGTTGCCGAAGCCGATGGTGGTGCGCGGAACGACGTTGTTGCCGCCGAAGGTGAAGACTCCATTGCCGCTGAGCGGGAAACGCGGATCGCTGTAGTAGGTGCCGTTTCCGAGAGAGATACTCTGTCCGTTGGGGACGGAGAGCGTTGCGGTGAGGCCGGTGTTGTTGTAGATGGTTGCGCCGGCGCTGAGACGGAAGCTGCCGTGGAAGGGGAAGACATCGACCATGGTGGCGGCGTTCTGGAACTTGAGGTTTCCGTTGACGTTGAGGTTGTCTACGGTGATGGTGCTGGGCGTGTAGGAGAAGAAGGAGGCCCCGCCGCGCAGGTTGATCCACTGGGGCACTAGGGGCGTGGCGACGTCGAAGCCGATGCCGGCGAGGCCGAACTTGACGCCGACGGCGATGCCGGAGAAGGGAAGCGAACTGCCTTTAGAGGGCGCGGTGGCACCGGCGGGTTGCGCGGTGGCGGCTGATTCCGCGAGGGCGTCGTGGGCGATGGAGCTGGAGAACGAGACGGGCGCTGCCGTCTCCGCGTAGAGGGCGGGCGACGCTGCTGGCGTCTGGGCCGAGAGAGCGATGGGCGAAAGGGCAAGGACGGCGAGGAAACGGAGGTTCATGGAGATCCTTTCTAGGTTCAGGGCCGGAGCGCGCGGCAGGCGATTTCTTATCAGATACTCGCGTCCGACATGACGCATACAGCCAATCTGTCAAACCGTGTCAATTCAGGAATGTGCTGACCGTACAAGAGTATTGGCGCGCCTGGGCGAATTCCATCCCCTGAAAGAGTCATGGAACCTTGTGTGTAACTGCCTATGCGTGGCTGAGGCGGCGGGCGAAGTCGAGGAAGGTGAGGGCGGCGGGCGAGTAGCCGCCGGGGTCGGGCTGAGTGAAGTCGCCGGTGAGGGGGTCCATCTGCTGGCGGAACTCGGTGTGGCGCATGATGGCGGCGCACCACTGCTGCATCAGGTGGGTCAGCTCGGCGCGCTTGCCGTAGTGGGGCATCCAGCGCGGGGCGCGCAGGGCGGTGAGGGCCTGGCTAGCCCCGCCCCAACTGTTGCGCGGGATGGGGCGGACGAAGGTGGGCTCGTTGAGGGCCGAGGAGGGGAATGGATAGGGCGCCCAGAAGGCGGCGGGGTTGTGGACCTGTTTGATCCAGACGGCGTCGAAGATGGTTTTATCTTTGACGGGGTCGAGGACGTGTTCGCCGAGGATGCGGAGGGTGACGACGGAGCGGACGCGGACGAAGTTGTTCTGTGCGTCGAGGTCGTAAAAGGCGCCGTCCTCCGGGCTGTAGAGTTTGGTGAGGATGAGCTTCTGGATATGCTCGGCGTCAGCGAGCCAGTGGGATTCTTCGCTGTGCTTGCCGAGGGCGCGGGCCATGGCGGCAAGGGCGATTCGTCCGCCATAGACCGTAGCGGAGAGGTCCGGGCAGAGGCGCGGCATGGTGGGGTCGGGCGGGCACTTGCGCGCGTCGGCGTCGGGGCAGCGGTTGGGGATGCCCTTCCAGCGCGGGCTGTAGTCCATGCCGGTGTCGTAGGTGCAGAAGCCCTCGACCAGGCCGGTTTTGCGCGTGTCTCGGTACTGGCGCAGCCACGCGTCCCAGCGGCTGCACGAGGAGTACGCGGTCTCCAGGAGCTCCTGGTCGTGCGTCAGTAGAAAGAGGTCCCAGGCGGTGGCGGCGATGGGGACGACCATCTGAATCTGGCCGTAGCCGGCATCGGTGCCGACCTTATCGGCGAGCTTGATGGAGGCGGGGAGCTGGCCGTCTTCTTTCTGTTGCGCGAAGAAGGCCATGTGGTTGGCGCGGGCGACCTGGAGCGGCGTGGGCGCACCGGCCTGCGGGGCGACGTACTTCTGTAGCGTGCCGTAGACCTGGCCTTCCAGCGGGGCGCACTCCTGCCAGATGCCGGCGTAGGTGCTGCCTTCGACCAGGACGGGGTGGTCGTAGCGCGGCATGGTGCGCACGTTGCCTGCGACGACGGCGAGCGCCGCGTCCCAGGTGGTGGGCCATGCGGGATCGGCGTTGGGGAAGTGAGGACGGGGCGCGGAGGGCGGCGGGACGGCTGCTGCTGGGCGCGGAACGACGGCTGGCGCGGGAGCCTGCTGCGCCTGGGCGAATGATGCGAACGGGGAGACGGGAAGCGCGGCAGAGGCGGCGGCGAGCGCGGTCTGCTTGAGGAAATCGCGGCGGGGCTGGTTCTTGATCATGCGCAACAGTGTAAGGCGCGAGGGCCGCTGTTGGATAGCGATTCCGCTGCGCGGCCGCAATAAACCATAGGGCCGGCGAAGGCGCGGGATAGACTGAAACAATGAAGCGTTCCGGGAGCGGCGACGAGATTGCGGGCGGCGCCCGATGCGAGATCAACCCCGCGGTATTTCGCCGCCGGCTGATGGCCTGGTACCGCGAGAACGCGCGCGCGCTGCCCTGGCGCGAGACGTGCGTCCCGTACCGCATCTGGGTCGCGGAGGTCATGCTGCAGCAGACGCGGGTGGCTGCGGTGGTCGAAACCTACAACGAGTTTATGCAGCGCTTTCCCACGCTGGTCTCGCTGGCGCTGGCCAGCGAGCTGGAGGTGCTGGTGGCGTGGTCGGGGCTGGGCTACTACAACCGCGCGCGGCTGTTGCACAAGGCGGCGCAGTTCATCGTTGGCGAGCGCAAGGGACGGCTGCCGGCGACGACGGCGGAGCTGCGCACGCTGCCTGGGATCGGCGAGTACACGGCGGCGGCGATCGCAAGCATTGCGTTTGGGGAGGGCGTTGCGGTGGTGGATGGCAACGTGGAGCGGGTGGTTCTGCGGCTCACCGGTCGCGCCAGCGAGAACACCGCCGCCGCGCGGGGGTTCGTCCGCGCCCAGGCACAGGCCCTGCTGCCGCAGGGGCGCGGGACGGCCTCGCGGCGGGAGGGGCAATCCGGCGGCAGCGCGGGCCCGTCGCACTCCGACAACCCTGCGGGAGACCACAATCAGGCGATGATGGAGCTGGGCGCGACGGTCTGTCTGCCACGCGCGCCGCGCTGCAGCGAGTGCCCTGTGCGCGAGCTGTGCCGCACACGCGGAGAGCATCTGGCGCCCGCGCGCGCGCCGCAGCGCAGCCAGCCCGTCGCCTGCCTGCTGGACCTGCGCAAGCGCGGCCCGGCCACCGAGGTCCTGCTGCAACGCCGGCCCGCGGACGCCAGTGTGATGCCCGCGATGGTCGAGCTGCCGCCGCTGCCGCTGGAGGCGGTGGAGGGGCTGGAGCCCGCGCTGCGGATTCGCCACGCCATCACGAATACGAATTACTACGTGCAGGTCTTCAGCGCGCGCCGCACCGCGCCCGCCAGCTCCGTCAGCGCTGGCAAGCGCAGCGGAGCCGCAGCCCGCGCGCTGCGCTCTGCCGTTCCAGCGGACTCCCGCGACCTTCAGTGGACGCGTACCACGCGCCTGGCCAGCCTTCCGCTAACCGGGCTTACGCGCAAGATTCTACAGCGTCTAAAGGTTATGAAGAACAAACGCGTTGTGCTTCCCGGATGAAAAAGCCAGGGAAAAACCGGACTCGAAGGCCAATCTGCGAAGACCTATCCTTGCGGTGCTTCGCCGTCGTAGGATGGACTCTGAACCAGTGATGAGACGGAGCTTAATAATTCGCGGCGGACCACTCCGCTCCGGTTTGGCCCTGACGCTGACACTGCTGGCTGTCGTCGCCGGGCCGTGGCTGCGAGCTTATGGGGCGGAACACATTACGCTGCGCAACGGCTTCGAGCTGGACTGCGCGCGGCGCGAGGTGGCGGGCGACCGGGTGCGGCTTTATCTATTGCCTGCCGCGCGCGACAGTGCTGCCGGTCAGGGAGCGGTCCAGGACGCGAACTACATCGAGGTTGCGGCCAGCTCCGTGCTGCGGGTGGAGCAGATTCCCGATCCTCCCGCGCCACCAACTCCATCCGCCGCGCCACTCACTCTGCCTCTGGTCTTGCTGGAACCCGCGCGGACGGTCTCTGCTCCGCTGACGCCGGCTGAGATGGGCGAGATGCTGGCGCAGGCCGGGGCGCGGCACAACATCGACGCCGATCTGCTGGCCAGCGTGGTGCAGGCGGAGAGCAACGGCAACGCGCGCGCCGTCTCGCGCGCCGGGGCCGAGGGCCTGATGCAACTGATGCCGGGGACCGCGTCGGAGCTGGGCGTGCGCAACTCGTTCGCGCCGGAGGAGAACATCGGCGGCGGAACGGCCTATCTGGACGCTCTGTTGACGCGCTACCACGACGACATCGCGCTGGCGGTTGCGGCGTTTAACGCGGGGCCGGCGGCGGTAGACCGCTACCACGGCATTCCGCCCTACGCGGAGACGCGCGCGTATGTGGCGCGGGTGATCCGCGAGTTCAATCGCCGCAAGCGCGCCGCGCAGGCGGCCCATGCGAGCCTGATGGCAGACGCAAAGTAGCCCGAATGACGCACTGGAGAGCAGGCCGATGAAGAGTCGCAAGGGGATGGTCTGGCTCGCAATTCTGATTGTGCTGGCGCTGGCTGTCTTCTATAACCGCGGCCGCATCCACTTCGACTGGGCGGTCTTCTGGATGCAGTTGCGCCACGTAAGCTGGGTGCATGTCGCGGCGGGCACCGCTTTGATCTATGCGACCTACTGGCTGCGTTCGGCTCGCTGGTCGGTCTTTCTGAGCGCGACGAAGAAGGTCTCGCCGTTTGTGCTGGTGGGTCCGCAGTTCATCGGGTTTACGGCGGTTGCGCTCTTCGGGCGGCTGGCGGACGTGATCCGTCCGGCGCTGGTGGCGCGGCGGGTGCAGTTGTCCATCAGCTCGCAGGTTGCGGTGTACACCATCGAGCGCATGTTCGACCTGGGCGCGGCGGCGCTGATCTTCTCCGGCGCGCTGTTGTTTGCGCCGCGCGACCTGCCGCACCACGAGATATTCGTGCGCACGGGGCTCGTTTCGCTGGCGGGAACGGCGTTGATCGCCGTCTTCGCGGTCGCGATCCGCGTGGCCGGGGGCGCGGTGGCGCGCGTCGCCGGAGCGACGCTGGGCTGGCTCTCCAAGCCCATCGGCGAGAGCGTTGCGCAGAAGATTCGCGGCTTCCGCGAGGGGCTGGACGCGGTCAGCTCGGCGCAGGACTTTGTGGTTGTCTCGCTGATCTCGCTGGCAATATGGGCGATGATCGGCTGCGCGTACGTGGAGACGCTGCACGCCTTCGTCGATACGCAGGAGCTGGCGACGATTTCGTTCTCGCGCACCATGCTGCTGATGGGCGCCAGCATCGGCGGCTCGCTGCTGCAACTGCCCGTCATTGGCTGGTTCACGCAGATTGCCGTCACCGCAGCCGCGATGCATGAGTTCTATGGCGCGCCGATCGAGGCGGCGACCGCCTGCGGCGCGCTGCTTCTGGTCGTCACCTTCCTCTGCATCATTCCCACCGGGCTTGTGTTTGCGCGGATTAACCACGTCAGCCTGAAGAAGGCTGCGGCCGAGAGCGGCGGCGTCGAACCTGCTTCAACCTCAAACTCTGACCTCAGCGGCTAAAGCCGCATCGAAGCGCAACACGCACGGCACGGGTAAACCCGAGCCCTTAAGCAAAACAGGACGATGCCTCAGCCTGTGAACCCGTACCCTTAAGCAAAACGGGATTCCGCGCCGATTCTCGCTTACACTGGAAGGCGTTGCTGTTTTATCTCACGAGGAAATCCCTTGTCCGTCCCGGCCCGTCCACTCGATCTCGTTCCGCACCGCCGCTACAACCCGCTTCTGCGCCAGTGGATTCTGGTGTCGCCGCAGCGCACCGAGCGGCCATGGCAGGGAGAGACGAGCAAGCCGGCCGCCGGCACGGGGCTGGCGTACGATCCGGCGTGCTATCTGTGCCCGGGCAATGCACGCTCGGGCGGCGCGCGCAATCCCGCCTACACGGGCGTCTTCACCTTCGACAACGACTTTCCCGCGCTGCTCAGCGACCTTCAGCCGGAGGCGCAGCCGAACGCCTCTCCGCTGCTGGTGGCCGAGCCGGAGCGCGGGCGTTGCCGCGTACTCTGCTTCCATCCCAACCACTCGCTGACGCTGGCGCGCATGGATGTGGCTGCAATCGCCGCCGTGGTGGATGCGTGGGCCGGCGAGACGGCCGCGCTGGGCGAGCTGCCGTATATCAACCACGTGCAGATCTTCGAGAACCGCGGCGCCATGATGGGCGCCAGCAATCCCCACCCGCACTGCCAGATATGGGCCACAGAGCACGTCCCGGACGAGCCGCTGCGCGAGCTGGCCGCGCAGCAGGAGTACATGGCGGAGCACCACCGTTGCCTGCTCTGCGACTATGTGGCGACCGAACTGGCGCAGGCGGAGCGCATGGTGGCTGAGAACGGTCATTTTGTCGCGGTGGTTCCTTACTGGGCGACGTGGCCCTTTGAGACGCTGGTGCTGCCGCGCCGCCACCTGGGCAGTCTCACCGACTTCACGGCGGCAGAACGCAGCAGTTTCGCGGCGATTCTGAAGGCCGTGACCACGCGCTACGACAACCTCTTTCAGACCAGCTTTCCCTACAGCCTGGGCTTCCACCAGCGGCCCACGGACGGCAAGGCGCACGATTTCATGCACTTCCACGCACATTTTTACCCGCCGCTGCTGCGCTCGGCCCAGATTCGCAAATTCATGGTTGGCTTCGAGATGTATGGCAGCCCGCAGCGCGACCTTACGCCAGAGATCGCGGCCGAGCGCCTGCGCGCCCTGCCGCAAAAGCACTACCTCGATTGAGTTATTGTCTGTCATGCAGTTAATAGTTGAGAATCTCCGTATTTGGTATTGCATCCCCAACGCGTTGAAGCCTTAGAAAGAGACCATGCCGACCCACGCTGAAATTGCCGCCCTGCACTTCGCCTCCTACAATGTTCCCGGCGCGCTCTACGCCGCGCCCGGCCGCGTCAACCTGATCGGCGAGCACACCGACTACAGCGACGGCTTTGTGATGCCCGCGGCGATCGACTTTGCCACGGTCGTCGCCATCTCGCCGCGCACGGACGGCCGCATCCTGGTCCACTCGGTCAACTACGACGAGCGCATCGACAAGAGTGTGCATGAGTTGCTCGACGACGGCTTTGCCTCGCTGCGCGCCGGCCGCAAGGTCCATTGGTCGGACTATCCCGCGGGCGTTCTGTGGGCGCTGCGCGAGCACGGCGTCCCGGTGGACAACGGCTTCTCGATGACGATTGCCGGCAACGTTCCTCTGGATGCCGGACTCAGCTCGTCGGCCTCGGTGGAGGTGTCCACTGCGCTCGCCGTCCTGGGCACCACCAGCCTGGACCTGCCGCCGACCAAGATCGCCCTGCTCTGCCAGCGCGCGGAGAACGCCTTCGTCGGCGCAAACTGCGGCATCATGGACCAGTTCGTCAGTTGCTGCGGCCAGCAGGACCACGCCGTCATGATCGACTGCCGCTGGCTGGAGTACCAGCTCGCTCCCATCCCCCCGACCGTGCGCATCGTCATCTGCAACTCCATGGTGCGGCACACGGTAGCCGGAGGCGAGTACAACACCCGCCGCGCGGAGATTGAACAAGGGGCGGATATCCTGCGCAAGCACCGGCCCGAGATCATGGCGCTGCGCGACGTCACGGTGGCCGACCTCGCCAAGTGGGGCAGCGAGCTGCCGCCCAACGTGCTCAAGCGCTGCCGCCATGTGGTCACCGAGAACGCGCGCGTGCTGGCCGCCGCCGATGCCTTCCGCGTCTCCAACCTGACGCACTTCGGGGAGCTGATGCGCCAGGCCCATATCAGCCTGCGCGACGACTTCGAGGCGTCGTGCAAGGAGATCGACATTCTGGTCAATCTGGCCAATAAACAGCCCGGATGCTTCGGCGCGCGCCTCACCGGAGGAGGCTTCGGCGGCTGCACCGTCAACCTGGTTGCCGCCGCCAACGTCGAGGCCTTCACCGAGGCCATGCGCGCCGGCTATCAGGAGGCCACTGGCATCGCCGCGGAGATCTACACCAGCCGCGCCTCCGGCGGCGCCCACGCCATCACGCTGTAGGCTGCGCGCCGGGCGACTATCCTAGTGTGATGGGCGAGATGGAGCAGGAGACGATTGTGGCGGTCTCGACGCCGGCGGGACGCGGCGGGATCGGCGTGGTGCGGCTGTCAGGGCCGCAGGCGCGCGAGATCGTCGCGCCGCTGGTGCAGCTGCGCCATCCGCTGGCCGCTGGCCGTGCGCGCTTCGCCGAGCTGGTGGATGTTGCGACCGACGCTGTGCTGGACCAGGCGGTGGTGACCTATTTTGCCGCGCCCAACTCCTACACCGGCGAGGATGTGGTGGAGATTGCGGCGCACGGCGCGCCAGTGCTGCTGGAGTACATCGTTCGTCAGTGCTGCGCCGCGGATGGCGCGCGTCTGGCCGAGCCGGGCGAGTTCACCCAACGCGCGTTTCTGGCCGGGCGAATCGACCTGACCCAGGCCGAGGCGATCAACGATCTGATCGGCTCGGTGACGCTGGAGCAGGCGAGAGTTGCCGCGCGGCAGATGGGCGGGGCATTGGCGAAGGCCGTCGCGCCGGTGAAGGCGGAGTTGGTGGAGCTGATCGCCGCGATGGAAGCCGGCATCGACTTCGCCGAGGACGACATCGACGTGATGGCGGCGGAGCGGATCGCGCAAAAGATCGCCGAGGTGCGCGCGCCGCTGGTGGCGCTGGAGCGGAGCTTCGCCTACGGCCGCGTGGTGCGCGAGGGATTTCGGCTGGCCATCGTGGGGCAGCCCAACGCGGGCAAGTCGAGCCTCTTCAACCGGCTGGTGGAGCGCGAGCGGGCGATTGTGACCGCGGCGCCGGGAACGACGCGCGACACGGTCTCCGAGCGCGTCTCGATGGAGGGGATTCCGGTTGAGTTGATCGATACCGCCGGGCTGCGGAATCGCGAGGGCATCGACGAGGCGGAGAGGCTGGGAATCGCGCGATCGCGGGATGCAATGGCCGAGGCCGACGTGGTGCTGCTGGTCGTCGATGCCACTGTTGGCATCTCGCGGGAGGACCGCGCAGTCATCGAGCTGGGCGCGTCGGGCGGCAGCAGCGTGCTGGTTGCGTGGAACAAAATTGATTTGGTTCAAGGTTCAAGGTTCGTGGTTCAAGGGACGCCCTCAGAAGTTCAGACGATCTCAACTTCAGCGCTGACGGGCGAGGGGATTGGCGAGCTGCACGCGGCTATTGTGGAAGCGGTCGCCGGAGCCGAGGGGGGGGTGCGCGAGGCGGCAATGCTGACCAACCTGCGCCAGCACCAGGCGGTGGAGCAGGCGCTGGGCGGACTCGACGCGGCGCAGACAGCCCTCGCCCAATCCATCCCTCACGAGATGCTCCTACTGGACCTCTACGAGTCGCTGCGCGGCCTGGACACGCTGACCGGAGCGACCACCAGCGAGGACGTCTTGCGCCTCATCTTTTCCCGCTTCTGCATCGGAAAATAATGCAGAAGCCCCGCATCCCGGAGTCGAGATGCGGGGCAAATGCGTTTGTGCGGTTCGCGGGGATTACAGCGCGGGCGGAGCGTCGGGCCTGCCGCTGTCGGGTGCGACGGGATAGGCCTTGCTGCCGTCGTTCAGCTCGAGGCGGAGGTAGTCCCAGACCACGCCGGTCGTGACATCTCCTGCTGGCACCGTGAACGTCATGGAGTTCTCGCCCGCCTTCAGCAGCGACGCGTCGAACTTCTGGACGTACTGATACCAGACGCCCTTGTCGGTGTTGTATCGCAGGGCGTTGGTGGCGACCGGATGGATGGTGCCAACCTCCTGCCCGTTGACGCCGATCTGCAGGCTGCCGGGAGCGCTGGGTGTTGTGCCATTGCCGCCGTCGGCCCCGGCCAGCGCGATGCGCAGGACGGCCGAGCCCTTCGAGGCTTTGGGCATGGTGAACTTGACGGTCCATGTTGTGGCCTTGCCGTGGCCCCACTCCCGCCACATGTCCTGGGTTCCGGTTGGGTTGTTGACCCAGCCGTAGCGCTGGTTCAGGGGGTCCTTGGCGGCGGGGTTCTTCCATGCATCGGTGATGGAGTGAGGCACCTCCTCGAAGAACCAGTCCTTGCGGTAGTCGCTCTTGCCGATGATGTAGGTGATGTCGTTGGGGAAGAGGTCGCCGTAGCGCAGCGGCCAGCCCCAGAGCCAGTAGTTGGCGCCGTCGCCCTTGAAGAACTTGTCGCCGGTGCGATCGGGATAGCCGATCTCCCAGACCTGCCTGCCGTAGCGAACGGGCTGCCAGTCGAGCTTGCCGAGGTCGAGCGGCTTGCCTGCTTCCACGGTGATGTTGGCCTTGGCGTACTCGCCGAGGACGCCGTCGGCGAAGGCGTGCAGCGTGTACGTGCCGGGGCGGACGTTGCGGATGGTGAATCGGCCATCCTTAGCGCCTTCTGTCCAGAACTGGTAGTAGTCGCCGTCGTGCGGCCAGGTGACGACGTTGCCGTTGCCTGAGCGCTGCTGGAATCCGCCCGAAGTGTTGATGTAGTCGGGGTGGGCGAGGCCGACGGTGAGGTGGGGGAAGGTCTTGATGGCGGCCTGGGGATCGTCGAGGACGAGCTGTCCGGTGACGGTGGCGCGCCCGTCCTTGTGCGGGTAATCCACGCCCTCGACCCAGGCGTAGGGCCAGGCGGCTTTTACAGCCTTCGACTTTTCGACGGCGTCCTGCCAGAGGGCGATGGCGTTGTCGTGCCAGACGGCGGGAACGGCGGGCATACCGCTGCCGTAAGAGGCGTGGAAGGCGTCCAACTGAGCCGGGGTTGGGTCCTTGGCGTCGGCCAGCGAGTTGAAGTAGACGAAGATGGGGCCGACGACATGCTTCCAGTCCTCGCCGGTGGGGATGTGATTGATGGCGCCTCCGGCGTAGTGGCCGCTGGTCCAGTAGTCGAGCAGGGTTCCGCTCATGTGGTCGATCAGGTCGAGCTTCTCCGAGCCGCCGCCGATGTACTCATTCGACGGGTTGATGAAGTAGACGCCGATGTGGTCCGTTGTGCTGGACCATCCCCAGGCTTGAAGCCGGTACATGACGGCGTTGTAGCTGTACTTGTGCTCGACGGAGTTGGCGTAGACGCCGCTCAGCAGGATCCGCTGCTCCTTGGCGTGGATGACGACGCCCTTGCGCAGGTCCGCATCGGTGGTCATCAGTTGGTTGCGGTCCCGGTCGACGGAGAGCCAGTTGAAGGTTGGGTTCATCGACTCCAGGATGAAGCGGCTCTCGCCCTCGCCCGCAGGCGGATACGAGGCCTTGTGGGTGTACTCGGCGTAGGTGTAGAAGCCGCTGACGCCGCGCTCCAGGGTGTAGCGCGTCTCGATGTCCATGCCGCCGCCGCGCGGGCCGCCGGGCCGTGGGCCTCCGGGACGCGCACCGGCGTATCCGGGGCGTCCATTGGGCGCGCCGCCGGCTCCGGGAGTTGCGCCGGGCGCTCCAGGAACGCGCTGTTCCTGCGCCGCGGGCACGCCGCCGCCCGGCGGTCCGCCCAGGGGGCTGGGGTTGTTGCGGTCGCCGGGGTTGACGCCCAGTACGGAGACCTCGGCGCGTTCGCCGCCGTTGGTTGCCGGGTCGATGGTCACCCTTGCCGTAATCGCGCCGGATGGGGTCTGTTCCCAGTACTCGCCATGGGTCTGCGTCTCAATACCGTGGTAGATCAACGACGAGATGTTTCCGTTCCTCTTCAGGACGGTCATCTTGACGATGCCGTTGTCGAGCGTCCAACTGTCGCCGTTGTCGGTAAGGGTGACCGGGGAGTTGACGGTAACCTTTTCGATCTTTGGCAGTACGTGGGCGGCCGGCTGCTGCGCCGATGCGCCGTAGAACAGGAAAGCTGCCAGTGCGAGAAACATAGATACAAAGAGGAGCCTTGCTTTCGTCATTGCGCAACCTTTCAGAACAAATTGGCGTGGAGGATGGGCCAATGGTGATTGGAACTTGAGAACGATAGCCGGAACGCCGGTCTTCCGTCAACGGAAAGAACCGGGATCGTGGAATGCGTAATGGGAAGACGAATGGACCGCCTGGGGAAGTTTCACATCCAAGTCATTTTCACGGGAAATGTGGTTCCGCAAAGAGCGTGCTGCGCTGTCTTCATTGAGAGAAGGCCACACAGTCTCCGCGGAGCGCCTGCCGGGAAGATGCACCTAGCTTCCGGCCAGGACGTAGGGCAGGGTAGGGGTTTGCGCGCCGCCCTCGTCTTCGACCGTGACGGCGAAGTCCCGCGCCGGGACGCCTGGCGGCAGGCCGGGCAGGATGACGCTGGCGTTGCCGTGGTTGTCCGGGTGGAAGACCGCGGCGGGGATGGGGTTGCGTCCGTCGGATGGGATGAGCCACAGCTCATAGACCTTGCCCGCCACCAGCGGGTCGAGGTCGTCGGCCAGGAAGATGAGGCTGCCGTTGACGCGGTTGTAGGTGACGCGGCCGAGGGGCTGGGCTTTGGCCGGCGGCTTGGCGGTCAGCGTGATGCGCTCGGCGTCGGGGTCGGCGAGCGCGTCGAGGAGCTGATGGGCGTGGGCGGCGTCGGCGTTGAGGCGGGCGAGTTCGCTGGACTGCGCGCCGAGTTGCGCACTCTGGGCCGCGTCCTGCTGATAGAACATTGCCCCGGCAACCGCCAGGCCCACGGCCAGAATCCAGCCAAGCCACCCCAGCAGGGTGAGCGCGCGACCGCGATTCGGCTGCTCGTCTTCGGGCGGAGCGAGGATGGACCCGTTGCGTCCGAAGGCCGCGAGCGCGGGCTGGGCGGACAGACGGTTCTCGCGGGCGACCTGCGTCCTCAGTCGCTGGCGGGCGAGCGCCGGGGGCGAGTGGAGCTCGACGCTGAAGGCGCAGGCGGCCAGATCGCCCTCGACCAGGGCGAGTTCGCGCAGGCACTCGGCGCAGTGCTCGAAGTGATGCGTCAGGCCGGCGGCCTGCTCTCCGGTGAGGAACTGCAGCGCGTAGAGGACGGTCTCTTCGGGCCCGGCGTGGCGCGTGCCGGGCCGCGGGTCGGGCGTGCTGGCGCTCATGGTTGAAACGCCTCTCTCAGGGCCAGCAGCGCGCTGCGCAGGCTGCTCCTGACCGCGGCCACCGGCTCGCCGGTCATCTCCGCGATCTCTCGGTGGGTGAGGCCGTCGAAGAAGGCCATCTCAAGGGCCTTGCGCTGCGCGGAGGGGAGCTTTTGCAGCAGAGTGCGGGCGCGCTCGGCGAGGCGGTTGCGCCCGGCCTCGCTGGCGAGATCGCTGGGCGAGCCGAGGGCGATCGCGTCGATCAGATTGATGGGGCGCCTGCGGCGCAGCGCGTCGATGGAGAGGTTGCGCGCCAGCACGGCGAGCCATCCGCCCAGGCTTCCCCCGTCCGCCGTAAAGCTAGCTGGAGTGCGCCACAGTTGCAGGAAGACCTCTTGCAGCACGTCTTCCGCCGAGGCCGCGTCGCTGAGAACACGCAGCGCCACGGAGTAGACGATCCGGGAGTAGCGGTCGAAGAGCGTGGTCACGGCCTGCTCGTCGCCCGCCTGCACCAGCGACAGCAGGAACGCGTCGTCCGCGATGGGGGGCAGCGCTGTGTCGAAGATCCCGGTTTGTATCTCCACTGAACGCACCCACGGATGGTCTGGCACGGCCGGACCGGCAGCGATCAGTTTACTTTATCCTGAACTCTGCGCGATGCGCTGTACTCTCGTAGAGGCGGATGAAGATGCGACTGGACAAGGCGCTGGTGGAGCGGGGACTGGCCGCATCGCGCGAGCGCGCCACCGCGCTGGTGCTGGCCGGGCGCGTGCTTGTCTCCGAACAGCGCGTGGAGAAGCCCGGGACCCCGATCGACGAGGCCGCGCCGCTGCGCCTGCTGGGCGACGACCTGCGCTATGTCAGCCGCGGCGGGCTGAAGCTGGAGCGCGCGCTGGAGCATTGGCGGATTGCGCTGGACGGGCGCGCATGCATCGACGTGGGGGTTTCGACCGGGGGATTTACCGATTGCGTGTTGCAGCATGGCGCGGCTTCGGTCCTCGCCGTCGATACGGGCTATGGACAGATCGCCCACAAGCTGCGCGTTGACGCGCGCGTCCGTCTGCGCGAGCGATGCAATGCGCGGCTGCTCGCAGCCGGGGAGTTGGTGGAGCAGGGAACAGGGAAGAGGGAACAGGGAACAGATAAGGGCGCGGCGAGCGTTGGTAGAGCTGCCCCGGCGATCTCGTTTCTGGCGATGGATGTGTCGTTCATCTCGGCGACGCTGGTGCTGCCAGCTGTTTTGCGCGCGATTGTCGCTGCGGGTGAGGCCTGGCGCGGCGAGGCAGTCGTCCTCATCAAGCCGCAGTTCGAGGCGGGCCGCGAGCATGTGGGCAAGGGAGGGATCGTGCGCGAGCAGGCGGGGCGAGAGATTGCCATCGAGCGCGTCAGGCAGTGCGTTGCGGAGCTGGGAGGGACCGGGATCGAGGTGATCGACTCGCCCATCCACGGCATGGAAGGGAACTGGGAGTACCTGCTGCACGCCCGCTTCGGCGAAGCAAAGGCCTAACGCCGATTCAACCGATAAGTCCAAGGACTGAGAATGGCGAACCGTTTTATTGAAGTTCAATCCTGGCTGTTTTGTCTTTAATCGGTTCAATCGGTTCAATCGGTGTAGATCGGTGTTAAGAAGTGGTTTTGCGGGGAAGCCCGCCGCGAGCGGTACACTGGTTGACGAGATGCCTTTAGCTGGAATTATCTCCAAGCCGCAGAAGCATGAGCTGGAAACAATTCTGCCCGAGTTGCGCGCATGGCTCGGCGAGCGCGGATGGAGCTGCGTTCTGGACCGCGAGAGCGCGGCGTATCTGCGCGAAGGCGCACAGAGCGCGGCTGCGGGAGCAAGCGCACAGCAGGCGGGCGCACCGCAATCGGATTGCGACAGCGTCGAGCGCGAGCAGATGGCCTCGCGCAAGCCGGACCTCGTCGTCGTCCTCGGCGGCGATGGGACGCTGCTGGCGGCGGCGCGCGCCTTCGCCCACACCAACACTCCGCTGCTCAGCGTGAACCTGGGCGCGTTGGGCTTCCTCACCGAGGTGCCGCTCTGCGAGCTCTACGCCACCCTGCAGGCCTGGTGCGACGGCACGGCCGCCATCGAGGTGCGCAGCATGGTCCACGCCGAGCTCTTCTGCGGCGGCAAGCCGGCGCGCCAGTGGGACGCGCTGAACGATGTCGTGGTCGCCAAGGGGACCATCGCGCGCATGGCCGACTTCGCCGTCGAGATCGACCGGCAGCCGGTGGCCACCTTCCGCGCCGACGGCGTCATCCTCTCCACGCCCACCGGCTCCACGGCCTACAACCTCTCCGCCCACGGGCCCATTGTGATGCCCACGGTGAACGCCATGCTGGTCACGCCGATCTGTCCTCACCTGTTGACCATCCGTCCCATCGTGGTGCCGGGCGAGGCGGCCATCAGCGTCCGCGTGGTCGGTGTGCCCAACCAGACCTATCTCACCGTGGATGGCCAGGAGGCCGTGCCCATGCAGGTCGGCGACCAGGTACACTGCCGCCGCAGCGACTTCAGCGTGCGCCTGCTTCGCCTGCAGCCCAACGGCCTCTTCAACGTCCTGCGCTCCAAGCTGAAGTGGGGCGAGCGGTAACGCGCATGGCTTCCGGCTTTGCATACAGAAATCGGGTGCCCCATGCATCGCTGTTGGTCCGCGATGCGTGGGTGGTTCGCGCTGCGACTCTCCTCATCGCCGCTGTTCTCATCGCACCCGCGCTCGCCGCGCAGGACTTCTCCCACCCCGACAGCGAACCCGCGCCCGAGGCCGCGCTCATCCAGCAGGCCAACGACGCGCTGGCCGCCAGTGACTTCACCGCCGCCTTCAAAATCCTCACCGGCCTCAACACCCAGACCCCCAACAACCCCCAGGTCCTCTACGATCTCGGCCTCACCCTCGAAGCCCTCGCTCCGGAAACCCCGAACCCAACCGCGCCCGGCGCCAAGCCCCTCACCGCCGAGTCCTGCTATCGCCAAGCCATCTCCGCCAACCCGCTCTTCGCCGCTCCACACGTCGCGCTCGGCCTGCTGCTGGCCCGCACGGCGCGCACCATTGAGGCCCGCAGCGAGCTGCTCGCCGCGACCCAGCTCTCCGACGCCGCGCCCGCCCTGAAGGCCCGCGCCCTCCGCGCCCTGGCCAGGCTCGACCAGCAGGCCACGCCGCCCAATCCCACGGCCGCCTCCGCCGAGCTGCTCGCCGCCCTCAACCTCACCCCCGAGGCCCCCGAAGACATCCTCCTTGCCGCCGAGATCGCCGAGTCCGCCTCCGATCTGCCCGCCGCCGAGCGCGCCTACCGCCGCTACCTGGCCCTCCCCGGGAACTCCGCAGACCCTGAAGCCATCGCCGCGCTTGCCCACGTTTTGCTGGCCGAGCGCCGCCCCGCAGACGCCGAAGAACTGCTCGCGCCCGCCCTCGCCGCCCACCCATCCGACCCCGCCCTCACCGCTCTCGTCGCCCGCGCCGATCTTGCCTCCGACGATCCCGCCAAGGTCGCGCAGGCCGCGCCGCTGCTGGAAAAACTCCACGCAGCCAATCCTCATGACGCCAACATCGCCCGCCTGCTGGCCCGCGTCTACCTCGATACGGACCACCCCGACCAGGCCGACCCGCTCTATGCCGCGCTCATCTCAGCGCAAGGCGCGAACCCCGATCCAACGCTGCTCGACGACCGCGCCGAGGCGCTGCTCCGCCTGCATCGCCCCGGAGCCGCCGAGACGCTGCTCAAGCAGGCCGTCGCCAACCCTGCCGCCTTCCCCACGCCGGCCGATTTTGCCGACGCAGCCACGCATCTCGCCTTCGCCGCCGCCGGGATCGACGACCCACGGACCACCTTGCAAGCCCTCGCTCTGCGTGCTACAGTCCTGCCACCCTCGCCTTCGACCCTCTTTCTGGAAGCAACGGCGAACGACACACTGCATCAAATCTCCAAAGCCATCGACCTCTACCGGCAGTTCCTCGCGGCGGCCGGCACGGACTATCCCGATCAGGCATCGCAGGCGCGCCAACGGCTCACCGCCCTCGCCCCTAGGAAGTAATCACGCGGTCCCCAAGAGGTGACCCATGAGCCTCACCCTTCGATCCATCGCCGCGCTGTACCGTTTGAATCGATCCGCCCATTCCAAGATGCGGGTGCCCCATCCATTCCGCGTTCTTTGCGGAATGGGTGGGAGTCGAGGCAATAATTTATGGCTCGGATCAGTCGCCTGCCTGAGTCTGTTCTTCCTCGCCCTGCCCGCGCGCGCCGCCGCCAACGAATCCATCCCCACTCCTGAGGCTCTCGCCCAGCTCGAACTCCGCGCCGCCCATGCCAAGCCACGCGAGCAGTGCTTCCTCTACACCGAGCTGGTCCACGGCCTCACCCAGCAGGCCGCCGCCCAACTCGCCGCCGACGATACGGACCACGCCGCTGCGACGCTCCGGCAGATCGACCAGGACGCGCAACTCATTCAACGCAACCTCACCCACAACAGCAATCACCTGAAGGACGCCGAGAAGCTCCTGCACGATACAACCTTCCGCCTCGGCCAGCTCCTCCATCTCGTCAGCGGCGACGACCGCGCCACCGTGCAGGACACCTTCCGTCAACTCAACCAGATCAACGACGAGCTGCTCACCCAGGTCTTTACACACTAAACGCAGATGCAGAAGAGGCACCTCCAAAGGAAGGTGCCTCATTCCGAAAAAACTCAATCCAGATTAAACGCTGAAAGACGATCCGCAGCCGCAGGTGCTCTTGACGGCGGCGTTCTCGAACTTGAAGCCGGCCGCCTCCAGCGTCTCCACGTAGTCCACCGTGCAGTTCACCAGGTACATCGCCGAGGTCGCGTCCACGAAGACCTTCAGCCCGTCGAAGTTGAAGACCTTGTCCATCATGCCGCTCTGGTTCTCGAAGGACATGGAGTACTGGAAGCCGGAACATCCGCCGCCGACCACGCCGATGCGCAGCCCGGCCGGGATGGGGTCCTGCGTGGCCATGATCTCGCGCACCTTGGCGATCGCCGCCGGGGTCAGCGTGACCGGGGGCTGCGACTTGGGAGCGCCGGTGACGACCTCCGGGGTTGGGGCAACGGTTGCAGTGGCCATACGCACTCTCCTTCTGAACTTCCGCACCTTAAGTATATGCGACCATTCCGGTCGGCGCAAGCAAACCTGCGCTCTCATTGGATGGGGCGCACCCCCTGCCGGATGCAGCCCGGACGCACCGAACCCGCAATCCCGCTCTCCGGTACGATTGGTTCCTCCCGTAGAGGTAAAAAAAACTACGGGCTGTCCTTTTCCGGGCGTATCATGCAAAACATAGTTCTGCAATTTGAGCGCCGTAAGGCGATTCGGGCCCTAGGAAGACCCACTGTCCTGCTGCTGCAAGTCCCGGAGAGGGAGGCACCCCATGATGAATGCCTTGCCAGTCCTGATCGTCGTTTGGGCCGTTGTTACGGGCCTGTTTCTGGCTTTGCTCGCCTACAACGCCACCATCACGCGCTACGAGGAAAATCAACTCTTTCTGGACGATGCAAGCGCCAACGCCATCGAACAGCAACAGCAGTCCACCATCCTCCGCAAAGTCAACAAGGTGCTGCCAGTGCTGCGCGTGCTAGGCAGCGCCTCTGCCATCCTCACCATCATCATCATCGCCATCTACACCTGGGACTGCTGGCAGAAGCTCCAATCCTAGTAAACCGCGGACAACTCCTACGCCTGCACGCCGCCGCATCCTCAGTCCAATCAAGCTCGCACCGGGAATGCAGAAGAGCCAGCCTCGCGTTTGCGAAGCTGGCTCTCCGGTTTTGCTAAGCCGCGGACCTACGCGTTGTAGATTCCCGAGGCGACCTTGCCTCCGTGCCCGGTCCAGTTGGTGTGGAAGAACTCGCCGCGCGGCTTGTCCACTCGCTCGTAGGTGTGCGCTCCGAAGAAGTCGCGCTGCGCCTGCAGCAGGTTCGCCGGCAGCCGGGCGGTGCGGTAGCCATCGTAGAAGGCAAGCGCGGTGGAGAACGCCGGAGTCGGCACGCCGCTCTCGATCGCGTGGACCAGCGCCTTGCGCCAGCTCGCCTGGTACTTGTTCAGCGCGCCCGAGAAGAAGTCGTCCAGCAGCAGGTTGGTGAGGTCCGGGTTCTTGTCGAACGCCGCCTTGATGTTGCCCAGGAAGACGCTGCGGATGATGCATCCGCCGCGCCACATCAGCGCGATGCCGCCCAGGTTCAGGTGCCATCCATGCTCCTTCTCGGCGGCGCGCAGCAGCATGTATCCCTGCGCGTAGCTGATCATCTTGGAGCAGTAGAGAGCGCGGCGCACGTCTTCAATAAACGCCTTGCGCTCCGCCACCGTCTTCGGCTTGCCCGGCCCGGTCAGCACCTTCGACGCCGCCACCCGCTCGTCCTTCAGCGCCGACAGGCAGCGCGCGAAGACGCTCTCGCCGATCAAAGTCAGCGGCATCGCCAGGTCGAGCGCGGAGATCGCCGTCCACTTGCCCGTGCCCTTCTGCCCGGCCTTGTCCAGTATCTTGTCGATCAGCGGCGAGCCGTCCTCGTCCTTCGTCCCGAAGATGATCGTCGAGATCTCGATCAGGTAGCTGTCCAGCTCGCCCTTGTTCCACTCCGCGAAGACCTCGTGAAGCTCGTCCGGCGTCAGGCCCAGCGCGTCCTTCAGCAACTGGTACGCCTCGCAGATCAGTTGAATGTCGCCGTACTCGATGCCGTTGTGCACCATCTTGACGTAGTGGCCCGCGCCGTCCTCGCCCACCCAGTCGCAGCAGGGCGTTCCGCCCTCCACCTTGGCCGAGATCGCCTGGAAGATCGCCTTCACATGCGGCCACGCCGCCGGATTGCCTCCCGGCATGATCGACGGGCCGCGCCGCGCGCCCTCTTCGCCGCCCGAGACGCCGGTGCCAATAAACAGGATCCCTTTTTCCGCCAGATACTTGGTGCGCCGTATCGAATCGGTGAACAGCGAGTTGCCGCCGTCGATGATAATGTCGCCCTTCTCCAGATGCGGAAGAAGCTGCTCGATGTTCTGGTCGACCACATCGCCCGCCTTCACCATCAGCATCACGCGGCGCGGCGACTTCAGCAGTCCGCACAACTCCTCCATCGAGTGCGCGCCCACCACCTGCGTTCCCTTCGCCTCGTCGTTCAGAAATGTGTCCACCTTCGATACCGTGCGATTGAACACCGCAACCTTGTACCCGTGGTCGTTCATGTTCAGCACCAGGTTCTGTCCCATTACCGCCAGCCCAATCAAACCAATGTCACAACTTCCCTTCGACATAAACAATCTTCTCCCGTGGGATAGCGGCTCAGGGCCCCGATCCTCTTCATTATTCTATTCCATCGGCCCAGCGAACTCAGCGCGAATAGGGAAGCGGCAGCAAAATTCGTGAGCGCGTTCACCTCGTCCCACTCAACCGCTGCTGGCGCAGAGTCGTACTCTGCTTCCAGCTCCGCCACAAGGACCAATTCGCTATGCAACAGGAAGCCAAAGAGGGAAGTGCGCACCGCCCAATGCGCAACAAAAAGCCCCACCCGGTTAGGGGCGGGGCTTCTGTTGCTCCGGGTCCCCGGCAAGCTCTGCTTGCTGGGGTAGAAATAATGCCGGCGATCACCTAATCTCCCACGCACTTGACGCGCGCAGTACCATCGGCCCAACGAGGCTTAACTTCCGTGTTCGGGATGGGAACGGGTGTGACCCTCGTAGTAAACTCACCGGCAAACTGAGCCGCTTTCAAGGCGTAGCCTTGAGGCGAAGTCCTGAGCGCTTGCGCGAAGGATCCCCGCATTACGGCTTGTATGTCAAAGAAATCTCGCTCACGCGATCTCTCAGTACTGAATAGATTGGGATTAGACGTTAATTCTTGCAAACATCTTGGGATAACTACAGGGCTTGTGTTGAATGAACTCCAGAACAGTGGACGTTCTCGCTGCGCAGAGTAAATTCTATGGACAAGCCAAACGGGCGATTAGTACTGGTAAGCTACACGCATTGCTGCGCTTCAACCTCCAGCCTATCAACCTGGTGGTCTTCCAGGGCCCTTCATTTCCCTTTTGGGTTGGGAGATCTCATCTTAGAGCGTGCTT
>Ga0326727_10004066_pt1 | contig 44950 bp, 41 predicted proteins | sample MB2enrmetagenome_FD_207643 | JGI IMG/M metagenome (GOLD analysis project Ga0326727, IMG submission 207643) | Lab enriched peat soil microbial communities from McLean, Ithaca, NY, United States - MB29MY | ecosystem: Environmental > Terrestrial > Soil > Wetlands > Peat | place: USA: New York... | reverse complement strand
AGCCGGAGGGGACCAGGCTATCGGGTGAGCGAGTCATTACCCGAGCTGATTCCTTTCATTCAGCAAGTACATCAACATCACTTTCGGACGCACCCCTTGATATCCCTGCGGGATATGGGAGTCGAGGGAGTCAGGAGTCAGAAGTCAGAATGGCGGCGGCGTAAGTGTTCAGGAGTCGGCTGACTTCTTCCAGTCGGCCTCAAGGTTGCCGCCTGATCCGACACAACGGGAACAAAATTCTCGTTGGGGCCCCTAAGGGCCTAACATATTCTGGCCAGAGCGCTCCCTGACGTCCGCGACTCGAAAAGAGGCTGTATACAGAGCCGCGGCCGAAGGGAGCGGTACGTGACACACCCGCAGAATACGTCACCATAATTTCGAAACGGTGTACTTAGTACATTTGTACCTCCTCACTGCAACGTACTAGACGTTTTTTCAGTACGCCGGGGTCTTCGTACGCCCGCGGCCGGCATCGTACCTTCAAGTCATGAGATTTGGATCCACGATCGCCTCAGCCATCCTATTGAGTGGGGCATGGTGCTCCGCCGGTACTTTGACCGACACGTTCGGACAGCTCCAGAACAACTGCATTCTTACTTACACCCCGCCTTACGACACCTGCGACGTAGTCGGCTACGAAATGCTCTACGACATTCAGAAGGCTACGGTCTCCTTCAGCGGCGGGATGGCGACGGTGTCGATTTACACCAATACAGGCGCCGTTCCGTATGGCGGGCCGCTGACGCTCGGCCCCTTCAACGACGCCGGAGTGACGCTGATTCCCGGCGACATTTTCTTCTACGATCCCAGCACGGGGTACGATCCCAACGATCCTTCCACCATCCAAAACCTGCAGTATGGGATTGCACTGACGGACCACGGATCGTTCACGGCCGGCGACCTGTATAGCATCTCAGGCGGCATCTTAACGGAGACGGCGGAGATGGCGCTCGATAACGGATCGGATATCTATCGCCGCGACGAGACCGTTCTCATGGCGGGTACCGGCAGTCCCGCCGGCTCGGGCACCGTGACGGTCAGCAATTACGGCAACGGAATCACCAGCGCGGAATACGAGATTACGGTTACGGTGCCGCTGACGGCGGGGCTTATGGACCTGGAATCCGACGGGCAGATCGGGATGCTGTTTTCATCGGCGGATTGCGGTAACGATGTGATACAGGGCGTGGTAGATACCGGCGATCCGTCCGGAGCATCGCTTTCAACCGGCGTGTTGAGCACACCCGAGCCGGGCCCCGGTATCCTGATGGTGACCGGGCTGGTGCTGCTGGCAGTTGGCCGGCGATGGCGGAAACGGACGGCGGGAGGGACCGGGAACTGAATCGGGGTGGGCGGTGTCCAACAGATCAAGTTCGTGCCATTCTCTGCGCCGATCGACGTATCGGGTCGTCCCTGGGGGACGAAGAGCCGCCTGCTCACAACGCTGCCGAGCCGGGCCCCGGAATCCTGATGGTGACCGGGCTGGTGCTGCTGGCAGTTGGCCGGCGATGGCGGAAACGGACGGCGGGAGGGACCGGGAACTGAATCGGGGCGGGCGGTGTCCAACAGATCAAGTTCGTGCCATTCTCTCCGCCGATCGACGTATCGGGTCGTCCCTGGGGGACGAAGAGCCGCCTGCTCATAACGCTGGTGCAACTCGGCAGTCTGCTCGCCACGGCGTGGATGGTGTGGTGGGCCGCGCTGGTTCCGCGGCTCCACCGGCAGACGCTGGTTAGCCTGCTGGTGCAGGTGCTGGCATATACCGTTCTGGCCTGGACCTGGAGCGTGGTGGTGGCTTTCGGACTGTACGCCATCGTGCCGCTGGAAGACCGGACGGAGATGGTGCCGGACGTGCTCCGCACGGCGGCCACGGCGGTCTGGTTCGGTCCGGCGATGATCCTGCTGTCGGCCTTTTCACCGGCATCTCTCGCCGCCGCGCTGGTGCTGGTGGTCTACACTTCCCGGCTGCTCTACGCGCAATGGCGTCCGGTGGAAGCGAGCGTATCGCCGCCTCGCGTCTACGTGGCGCGGGAGCCGGGCTCATTCGCCGATTGCCAATTGCCGCCGGCCTTCGCATGGCGGGACCGTCTGCCGGCTCTGGGCGTGGCTTTTTGCCTGGAGGCGGGCGCGGTGGCGGTGGCCGTCCACTATCCTCTATTGGGCGCGGCATGGCTGTGCGCGGGAACCGCCGTGCTGACGGTGTTTTCCATGGCGGCGGGAGCGGCGGACGCCGGCCGGCCGCCCACCCTACCCAAATCCTTCCTGGGAATTCTGGCGACCATCGTCCTGGCCTCGCTGATAACGATGGGCCGCGGCGGCGCCGGCGGGGGCGCATTCGGCGTGTCACGCCAGTCCAGTGCGGAACGGCCGAGCCTGGTGGAGACCGCGCGCATGGTTCTGCGGCAGGTTTTTTATGGCGAGACACCGGCCGTCCGCAGCCGAGGAGCACCCGCAGTGCCGCAGCCTCCGGAACCCGCCGATACGGGCGCTCCCGGCGGATTTCCGGGGGTGATTCTGTGGCCCGAGATCAAGCCGGTGACCACCCTCATCGCGCCTCTGCCGGCGTTGGGGAGCAATCCGTTTGAAGGGCGGCCGGCGCAGCCGCTGGGCATTCCCTTCGGAGGCGAATATTGGATGTTCCGCTGGCCGTTTTCGCGGCCTCCGGCCAGCTCCTTTTTCGAGCGCGGCACCCCTTCGAAGCTGGCCTTCAGCACTACCGACCAGACGCCTCTGGAAATGGAAGCGCACCAGAAGCTGGAGACGCCCATCGACACGCGATGCTGCAGCCGGATTCAGCTCGAAGTGCTCAATGCCGACCGCTACCCGGGAACCCTGGCGCTGGAACTGGTGCTGCTCAACACGGAACCGATACGCACCCTGGTGTTGAGCTTGGGGACTGTGCCGGTGACGTCGCGGCCTGACGTGACGCGGGACCCGCCGATGCCCATGCGCGAGACACTCGATTTCGCGGTGCCCACCGACCCTTCGATAGACCAATTCAACGAGCTCAAGATCGTCTTTCACCGCGCCGGTCTGCGCATGGATAAGAGCGCCAAGGTTTCCGTGGAGCGTTTTGTGCTGGTGCCGCGGTAAGCTCACTCGATCACGAAAATATTCTTCTTGGCGCACATCTCCTTGAGGATTTTCGGCCACACGGTGGCGCTTACTTCGCCCAGATGGGCTTTGCGCAGCAACAGCATCAGGGTGCGCGATTGTCCGATGCCGCCGCCGATACTCAGCGGGATCCGTTGGTTGACGATGGCCTGATGGTACGGGTATTTGAGGAAGTCCATCTGGCCGGTGAGCTCCAATTGCTGGCGCAACGTTTCGGCGTTGACGCGAATTCCCATGGACGACAGCTCATGCCGCCGGCGAGTGACGTGGTTCCACACCAGGATATCGCCGTTGATTCCGTGCATGGTCCGGCCTTCGGACGATTTGGTTTCGGTCACCCAATCGTCGTAGTCGGCGGCGCGCATTTCGTGCGGATAGCCATCGGCCAGGGTCCAGCCGATGCCGATGATGAATACCGCCGGGTACTGCTGCAGGATGGCGGTTTCGCGGCGCTTGCGGGGCAGGTCGGGATACAGGTCCAACAGCTCCTCGGCATGCAGAAAGGTGAGCTTCTCGGGAAGATCGGGGTAGCGTGGGTGGATGAGCTGCGGGAAGAGTTCCTGCACGTGTTTTTCGGCGCCCACCAGGACGCGCCAGATGGCGTTCACGGTCTGCTTGAGGAAATCGAGGTTGCGCTCCTCGGCGGTAATGGCGCGCTCCCAGTCCCACTGGTCGACATAGGCGCTGTGATCGTGATCGAGGAAGTAGTCTTTGCGGACGGCGCGCATGTCGGTGCAGAGCCCCTCGCCCGGCTGCATGCCGAAGCGCTGGAGCGCGACGCGCTTCCATTTGGTGGCGGCCTGTACCACCTGGGCGTCGACCGGGTGGAGATCGCGGTCGTTTGAAATGTGGAACTGAATGGGCGTGCGCGAGCCGTCGCGGTCGAGGTAATCGTTGACCCCGCTTTCCACATCGACGATCAGGGGGACGGTGACCATCATGAGGTTCAGCTCTTTGCAGAGATGCTCCTCGATATAGTGCTTGGCGGCGAAAATCGCCCGCTGGGTGTCTTTGGGGTTCAGCAGGGAACGATAATCCTGCGGAAGGATTTTCTCCAATTCGGCGTAGTCGCCAATGCCGGGGCCCGCCAGGTCGGCCTTCTTATCGGCTGTCGGATTCATATAAAGACCTCCGGATATACTATAGCTGGCGGCGCACAACTCGGGGGTGGTGGGTAGGGAGGAATGCGGAACGCAAAGCCTGATCGAGCTTCGTAATTGGCCGTCACCCGGCCTTTCGCTCTTCGCGTTCCGTGAGCGTCTCGTGGAGCAGTGACTTGATGTAGGTTTGGTAAGGCAGTCCCTTTCTTTCCGCCTGCTTTCGGGCCAGAGCCAGATCCGCGGCAGGAATCCTCAGGGCCACCACTGTCGCCGGTTTCTTCTTCGATGCTTCAATCCGCGCCAGAAGCTTTTCCTTCGTAAGGACCTGGGCCTCGCCGGCCTTAACGGCCTCGCTGAAGATCCTGTCGTGAGCCTTGCGGTTCTTGTACCACCAATCGGCCTCTTCAGCTTCAGTCGCGAACTTCGGTACGATAATGCGCTTGGTTCGCTCTCTATCTCTCATCGTCTCTCCAATAAAACTCCGTCTATTCGAGGCACTGGCTCGGAAGGCGGTCACAGCCCGTACCTTCCCGTTCCGAATTGTGTAGACTACGAGCAGGGATGCGCCGTTGTCCGTCAGTCCCACGGCGCGGTACCGATGTTCGTCATCAATTACTTCGCAATCCAGATCCATCGGCTCGCTATTCATTACCTGCTCGAATTCGGCGCGTGTTACTTTATGGGCAGCCAGGTGCTTTGTGTTCTCGTCGTCCCAATCGAACTCGATACCCTCACCCACAGGCGAAGCGTATCGCATCGTATATACGATGTCAATTGTCCCTGGAGCGAGCGCCGCGTGGAGCGGCCTTGCGGGCTTTGTGGTGCAATTTAGAATCCCGCAGATTCATTTCGAGGATAGCGCTAGCGCGTGAAAACGTGACGGGAGATTGACGGCAGGTAATGAACTTGATCGCGAAGCATCAGGGGATCGGCGAGCGCCCAGAGGCAACACGAGAGCCTCAACCACCTGCCCTATTGGCGCGCCCTGCGAGACGATCAGGAGGCCTGGGCTGGACTTTCCCGCCGCCAAGTGCGCGCGGAAATGGTCAAGCATCGTACGACGATCGTGAGAGACCAGGATTCGGCCTTCCGTTGCCGCGCGATCCAGGACTTCGGGGTCGCTGACACCATCGAATCCGGCCCCTTGCGCCGACACGAAGTCGATGGCCAGCGGAATCGATAACGCCAGCAACTTACTCGCGATCTTCCAGGGGCAGAGTACGCGCGAGTTCGCTCTCGACATCGACCTTGTACTGCACCGCCATGAGCGCGATCTGCGGGCCGATGGCTCCTCTGAATTCGCCGAGCGCGGAGTAAAACCCGAACGATTCGTGGCCATGATGAAGATGGACACGCCGTCCTCCATCGCATTGCATGGCATCGAGGAACTTACGGCAAGCGGCCCGCATTATGCGGAGTGGCACGAGAAGGTCGCTCTCTTCCTTGAGCGCGGTGATCTCGCCGGTCAGGAATCGCCGGATTTCGAGGACGGACTCAATACAATGGCCCGGCTCCTCCCACGCATAATCGTTATAAAGGACCCGACGATCTTCGAGGAACCGAAGTACTCGGCGAGCAACTTCGGCATCGGTCGGTTTCGGGGACCATTGCGCTCCGAATGGTCCAATCGTGAAACCGTTCAGGCGATTGGCGACTTCTTTCCACGTCATGGTCGCAGTGTAATTCACGGCGCGCCGGATCTCTACGGCGAACAAGCACCTGCTGCTCCCGGCCCAATGATCGAAATGCAGGGTAGCCTTACTTGCTCCGTTGAAGCAGAGCTGTCTTCCGTGCCTGTGCCTCAGCGTGATCCGAGTTGATCGAGAGCACGTGTTCATAGGCGTCGAGCGCCTCCTGGGTTCGGCCGGCCTCGTCTAAGATGACAGCTTTGTTGAACCAAGTCGTCGCGTAGTATGGTGCGCGCGCAAGCGATACGTCATACGCATTCAACGCGTCATCAGTGTAACCTAGGCGCTGAAGTATGATGCCTTGTTTAAGCTTGGCATCCGCGAACACAAGAGGGGTTTGCCCCGTCCCAGGATCTATGGCTGCCACGTGCTCGTATGCGGTCAAAGCTTCAAGAGTACGGCCCGACTCGTCCAACGCATCCCCTTTGCCTTTCCAGGCCTCGGCGTTCCCGGGATCGACGGAAAGTGCGGACTCGTAGGCTTGTAGCGCGTCTGCGTGACGCCCCATTTCGGACAACACCTCTCCCTTGGCGCACAAGATCTCGATGTCCTTGGGGTTCTTGGAGAGGCCCTGCTCGCAAGCGTTCAACGCCCTCTGATGTGCCTCCGAGGCGCGCAGCGGGTGATCGGCAAGTAAGTAGTAGCCAATGCCCTGCCATACTGCCCATTCCTCACTGTCCATCTTCGCCGCCCGATCAAAAGCCCTGAAGGCGTCCTCGGGGCTTGATTCGATGACCGCCATACCCTTCCACCACCATGCTTCCTTATCGCCTGGGCTCCTAGTCAGTGCCTCGTTCAAGGCTGTTAATGCTTCTCCCGAACGCTCCAGAATCACGAGCAAGATCCCCTTCTCGCGCCAGTATTCTGATTCATTCGGGTGCAGAGCCAATGCTTGCTCGTACGCCGCCAAGGCTTCGCCGTGACGTCCTGATTGCCTCAGCGTTTGCCCCTTGGCTCCCCAATCCACTTCGTGTCCAACGCCGGACGACTCGCCTTGCCTATCGACCTCAGGCGCTCCGGGCGGTTGGTCGACTTTTCGCGTGACCCCCGTGTCAGGCACCTCGGCAGTGACGTTGCCGAGTCGTACGGCTGCACTGTCACGAAGGCAGTTCTCCAACTTTAGGCTCAGACCACCTCTCGACCAAGATTGATCGCCCTTTCTGTGCTGGTCGATTGCGAACGCAAACAAGGCTCGCCAGTTCTGGAACTGCGCCTTGGAACCCATGTCCTTCCTCCATAACAGCGCCACCTGGGCTTCTGTCGGCGACTGGTCCTGCCACCGGCCGTGAAGACTCTTCGCGGTTGCGCGACTCGGATTGCATCTCAACCGCTCGATTAGCTGGTCGTAGCTCGCTCTGTCAAAGGGCAGCGGGGAGCTCGGGAAATTCTCAGCGTATACGGCTGCGAGTCTCGATCCATCCCAGATTTCGACGCTCTTCTGCTTTGCTGCAAGGCTCAACGCGCCCGGAGTGAAGCCGCTGTTAGTGACGGCAATTCCTGCCGAGCACCCGTAGTATGCCATTGCCCCAAGGACTTCTTGGACCGCGCGATTGGAGACAGGCCGAGCGCTCCGCTTGGCTTGAACCGCAATCCGATCCTTGCCATTGCGCCCGGTCAGGATGAGATCACCTCCCTGATCACCGGTAGCCGGTGTTGTCTGCACGGCATATCCCATTTTTGCGAACAGTTGGGACAGAAAGCTCTCGAATTCTACGCCGGTCATTTGACCGACAGCACTGGGTGGAAGCGCCTTGTGATATGCGGACCAAATCGATTGCGCTACCGCCGTCTCGCGAATGGCAAAGGCGTGCTCCCGCCAAGTCGCAAACTCATCCTGGTATCGTTTCTGGTCTTCCGCGAAACCGACTGTGCCTTCCGGTATTGCTGATACTCCCCTCCCAATCCGAAGGAGGCGAGAATTCCGCTGGGCGGTCGGGGAGGACGCGGATTGGACGGCGCAGGGGGCAACTGCACCAAGTGTGCTATCTCCTGTGCATCAACGAGCGACTGGCCACAATGCTTACAGAAGTCAACCAACGGTGCGGCCGAATGCCAATTTATGCGATGGCAGATCGCACACACGGTCTTGATCTTGCCTCGTTGATGATTGTCACCGCGGCTCCACGGGCCGAAGGGCAAGATAAACTACCTCCGGGTCTTATTCTACACTCTGACGCTGTGCAAGACCTTTAGAATATCGTCGGCGGCGGTCCAACCGCTCGCTGCTGCCGTTTCAGAAACTTATCGATATATTCCTTCCGATTTCGAAGAACCTGTAACGCCGCGTCGAATCCTTCGACGGGTTGATCTAGCGGCGGACCTGGCATCTCTGCTGCCAGTCGCCCGTCCGAGTCGACATTGAACAGGTCGACGTCATCAATCGAGGTGATCTCGCCGATATACTCCTGCCATCGGTCTGACTTCAGACCTCGCTTTATGGCCTCTCGCTGCCCAGCCTCGGAGAGTTCGACCTTGATGAGCGCGATTTTTGGATTCATTTGACTCCTTCCCGGCGTCCGCCGCGATTGGCGAATCGCCCATCATGTTCGCCGTAATGATACCCCAGAACCAGCTTGGTGGGTATGCGCGCCACGCGAGTTTCACCCGGCTCTCGCCGCCGCACAGCCTTGACAATGCCGAACTTGAGATCGTTGTCTGCCTGAAAGCGAATGCTCAAGAGCGCCGCTCACCCTGGGCGGTCTCCGCGTTGGCACGTTGGATCTTCTCCCATAGACTGGGATTAGTCTGTTTCAAGGGAATCGCTTGACCCTCGAATTCGCGCTCGGTCTCTTCCAGGTACTTATCGATCTCCGCCTGATGGTCAAGGTAGAAGGTGATCGCGCCGTAGATTTGCGAACGTCGCAACAGGGGGAAGTCCGCTTGAATGGCCTCTGGTGACAGTCCTTCATGGAACGCGTACACTACCGAGTCCAACGAAATGCGCGTTCCGGCCACATAATAGCCTCCGTTCCGCTGTTCGATGTACTCGCTGTGCATGAGCGTCCCCTCATCTGATTATACGTAAGTGCCTGTCGTCCGACAGAAGCCCGACGAAAGCCCACTGCCTTGTCAGCAGCCGTTTCTGGATTCTCGACCGCCGGCACCGCTCCCTGACGGTCGCGGCTCGGTAAGTTACGGCAAACAATCGAGCCCAATTCTGAGCCGCGCGCGTCACACCAATTCCGAATCACTCCGATGCCAGTTCCGGCGGTGCTCGGCCTCACTCCCTGACAGCCACCATCAGACTGGCCGGACCGGGCATGCGCAGATGGCGGACGTTGCGGAACCCGGCGGCATCCAGCCAGGCGGCGTACTCAGGCTCGCTATAAGTGCTGCCGGCGCGCGTCCCGGTCAGCATATTGAGAGCGAACAGGGCTGCCGATTTGGGCGCGGTCTTCTCCGGTTCGAGGATGAAATCCTGAATCACGATGCGGCCATGAGGCCCGAGCGCGGCGAAACAACGGCGCAGAAGATCGCAGTTCTCGTCGGGACTCAGCATGTGGCAGATGGCCGAGACGAACGCCAAGTCATAGCCCTCACCGAACGATGAGTTGCGCAGATCCCCGCAATGCGCGTGCACCCGGCTCTCCAGACCTGCCTCGCGGATGTGCCCCCGTGCGATCGGCTCCACTTGCGGCGTGTCGAGAAGGTAGACTTCGAGTTGCGGATTGGCTCGCGCGAAAGCGATGGAATACGCGCCCGATCCCCCGCCGATATCCAACATCCGGCCGCCGACCGCGCCCACCGCCCGCACCACCGCATCGGCCCGCTCGGTGGCGTTGCGATGCATGGCGGCGATGAATGTGTGGATCCACGCATCGCCGCGTCCGCCGGCCGCGTCGATCCCTACGGCGGTGCCGGCGCGCACGCACTCCGTCAGGGTGGACCATGTCTTCCACAGGCTGGCGGTGTGCAGCAACGCGGTGCGCGCGCAATCCGGCGAGGCGGTGCTGAAATAGCGCGCGGCTACGGGCGTGTTGCGGAACCGGTGGCCCTGTTTCAACAGGAGTCCCATGGCGGTAAGAGCATTGAGCAGCATCTCCGTGGCGCGCAGGTCGGTATCCAGCCTGCCGGCCACTTCCGCCGCACTGGCGTGCTCGCCCACCGCGGTGAAGATGTCGAGTTCCAGGGCCGTGAGGATCGCGCGGCTCTCCTGGAACCCGCGAATCCGGGCGTTCAACTCGTCGGGCAAGGCGCCGGCAGTTTCCTTGGCGCGCCAGGCGGCCCGCAGTTTCTCCCGGTGATTGAGGACTTCGGCGCGCAGGGAAGCGGCGTCGGTGCGGACCAGGCGCTCCACGGGCGTATCTTTGCGGAAGTGCGACTCGACGATTTCGGGCACGTCGGCGGGGCCCACGCCGGAATACCAAATGCCTTCGGGGTAAACAATCATGTTGGGCCCGTGGTCGCACAATCCGAGCGAGCCACAGACCGTGACCTGAACTTCATCTTCCAAACCGCTGGTGGCAATTTCCCGGCGTAGCGCATCGATAACCTGGGCTGAGCCGTGGCAGGAACAGCACGGTATGCCTTCGGGTTTCTGCTGGTCGCAGACGAACACATGAAAACGGAACGGCTCCATCTGGGTTCTCCCGGGCACAAGAGTATCAGGCTTGCAGATCCGAGAACAGGGGTGTGGGCATACCCTACACGCTTCGCGGCTTCGCTCCGTCACATTATCGAGGAGAAAACACAGCATGCAGATTCGCAACGTGCTGCTGGCCGCTGCGGCGCTGGCAGTCCTGCTACCGCTTCACGCTCAAAACTCGAAAGAGACAGAGCCGCTTTACAAAGTCGAAATCAACTTCCGTGACGGCAACGAGAGCGGCTCGATGACCGACCGCCGCTACACCATGCTGGTGGCCGAGTCTCGGCGGGCGGTTTTCAAAGTTGGAAGCAAAAGCCCCGCGGTCAGCGGATCGACGCAGCCGCCGGCGACCGGTTCGGCGGTCAGCACGCAATTTACCTACCTGGATGTCGGCGTGAGCATCGAATGCGTCGTGCAGGCAGTGGGCGCCAGGGCCGCGTTGCATGGCAGTCTCGATCTGAGCAACATCGCGAACGACGGCGCGCCGGCCATCGCGGGAGTGCGCAATCCCACGATCAAGCAAACCAAGCTGGACCTGGATACCGTCGTGGAGATGGGCAAACCTACGGTAGTGGCCTCCATCGACGATCCGCTCACCGCCCGCAAGCTGCAGGTGGAAGCCACGATTACCAAGGCGAATTGACGCGTCAGATATGATGGACGCTGCGCTGAGCCGAATCCGCCTCAACTGCCAAAGCCACCAGCAAGTCGATGAAGTTCTGCGGCTGGCCGTTGAAAAGTCCGCCGGCGGCAAACGCGTTGACGGCCCCCACCGCGTCAATCTGTCCCGGAGATGTCGGGCGAATCACTGCACACATAGGCAGACTGGAGCTGATGAATTCGCACGGAACGGGAAAAATCAGGTTCGTCTGGAGCAGAGGGTTTACCGTCATATCGAAATTCGGGAACGCCGGCAGCCCGTTCGCCGCGGCTAACGGCGCGACTGGCGGCTGCACCGCATTCCCCGAAAAGGTCCACCCACTCCAAAAAGTGGCACAGTTCGTCGCCGCCGATGCTGAGCGTGATTTTCAGGACTTCCGGGCTGGAAACCTTTTGGCTCAAAGTGGCATATAGGCTCGAACCACCCTGCTCGATAAACCCAAAGTGAAACGCCGCGATATTGGCGATAGCCTGGATATTGGATAGTCCAAAGTCGGCATTAGTTCTGGGAATCGCCGGGACATTCACCAACGGAATCGCTTGCTGGAATGACGATCCAAAATCGGGGTTCGTGGTGCTGCGGTACCTGGCATACCAGCTTGTGTCCACAGTAAGGTTCATGAGGTTAGTGAGGCGGCCGATATTCTGGGCTCCGGTTGCCTGGCTGCTCGGCAAGGTGCGGAACTGATCCAGGTTCACGGCCGGCGCTCCAACGGACTGAAGGTACGCATTCAGGAAGGCGGCGTGGCTGTGCTCATCGAAGGTATTGCTGGAGATGTATTGCGGGCCATCGGAATCGAGGTTCATGAAGGCCGCCTGATAGCCGTTCATGGGTGTAAACGGGGCTGTCTCCACGGGGAGTTGACCGGGCGTGAGACCACCCAACTCCGCGTACTGTTGCCAGAGATCTGCTTCTATCAGCTCAGCCGCCGCAAGAAACGTGAGAATGGCGATGTCTCCCTGCGTGGGGCTGGCTGCCGATGTCTGGCCCGAAGCTGTGTTGGCCGCAAGCAGTCCGGCTCCCACCGTTGCCGTGCCCGCAAACAGCCCCGTCTTCAGAAAGGAGCGGCGGTCCGTCGAGCCTTTTAACATATTTACGCTTGAATTTGTCAAGATAATTCTCCCTAATTGGACACTTAGTCACGGCGCGGTATCGAGAATGATTGCGCCTTAGCCAGAATATCTTACTTTCCAAGTTATTCCCGTGCGATGGGAAAACTTTTACACTAACTTTACGGGTGGCTTAGGCGGCCGCGATTCATCTTTTACTAATGTTAGCGAACAAAGCTGACGGCTGCATATCTGAGATTAGTCACCGAAAAGACGAAGTCTCGCGGTAGATACTAATTATTGAGTCTCGCAGAATATGATGATAGATGCGCCGGCATGTGGGGCGCCGGTGAACAGGACGCGAGGCGCCGATTATCAATCGGCGCGCAGGATACCATCCTGTCCCACGATCGGGGATTGACTCCGCAATTGATTTCTCTTACACTGTTAGGGAAATGGCTAGACCCGACTCCCTGGGACAGTTCGAGCAGTTGGTGCTCACGGCGATTCTGACGCTGCGCGAAGATGCCTATGGTGTGACGATTCACTCCAAGGTGCAGGAGATGGCCCGGCCCAAAACCGTCTCCCTGGGCGCGGTATACGTGACGCTCGACCGCTTGGAGGACAAGGGTTTTGTGGCATCCTGGCTCTCCGATCCGACATCCGCACGCGGCGGCCGGGCAAAGCGCTGCTATCGCCTGGAAGCTCTCGGTGAGCGCGCGCTACAGGAGTCGGCAGCCACCGCCAGGCGGATTCTCGATCGGATCGCTGAGGCTTGGGGCGAAGAGTGGGCCAAAGAGTGGGGTAAGCACTGGGGGAAAGAGGCCGGCTGATGGGTGCGGGACCATCCAAATTCGCGGAGGCCCTGGTCGCCGTCTTGACTCCGCCCGCCTGTCGCGAGGAGGTGGTCGGCGATCTGCACGAGCGGTATCGTTCCGCGCCCCAATACGCTGGGGATGCGCTGTGCACCGTCCCGCTCGTGATCTTCAGCAGAATTCGGCGTACATCGGATGCGCGGGTGGTTTTGACCCAGTTTCTGGCCTTGTACCTTTCATTCCTGCAGGCGGCGTGGATTACGGACGCGGCCCTTTTACGGGAGCAATGGGGGTTCCTGCGGTTGGCCACTCCCGCGTTGGTGGCAGTGCTTGGCTTGGCGCTCGCCGACGCCTACGCAGACCCGCGCCAGCCGCCGTCGTTAGGCATGGTACGCGCTCCACTGGTGGGCATCGGGCTGGCGCTTGCGTCGCAGGCCGTGATGGGGGCCGGCACCTCGGGACTCGCGGTGCCGCGTCTGACCTTGGCATTCGGCTGTTTCTTGGGTTTACTGTTTTCTACTGGAATCCGTATGCTGTTTCCGCCGGCTTCCAGCCATCCGCAAGGCGCCGGCGCGCCGGCTTTTTGGTTGAAGCTGGACGGCGCGCCAGTCGAGATCCCGGCGGCGCTGGTACGGCTCATCAAGGGAATTGTTCCAATCCTGGTCCTCCTGCTCTTTGTGCTGATCGCGTACCGGCTATGGGAGCGAGGCGCGTGATAGCGCCGCCCGAGGGCTGTACCATGGGCGTATGCCATCCACTCGACCGCTTGCCGCCATCACCGGCGCTTCCGCAGGCATTGGCGCAACTTTCGCGCGCACACTCGCAGGGCGCGGGTACGACCTGATTCTCATTGCGCGCCGCGCGGATCGCCTGCAAGCTCTGGCCGCCGAACTGGCCGAACGCCACGGCGCGAAATCCGAAATCGTCACCGCCGACCTGAACGCTGCGGCCGACCTGGAGCGCGTGGCCGAACGCCTGAGCGCGGCGCCCGAACTCGTTCTGCTCATCAATAACGCCGGCTTCGGCGTCACCGGCCAGTTTGCCACATCGGACTACGCCGGTCAGGAGGGCATGCACCTTCTGCACGTGATGGCGACTCTGCGGCTGACCCATGCGGTGCTCGGAGGCATGGTGGCGCGGCGCTCGGGCGCGGTGATCAATGTGGCGTCGGTGGCCGGGTTCCTCACCAGCCCCGGAGCTGTAAGCTATGGCGCCAGCAAAAGCTGGATCAACGTGTTTACCGAGGGCATCTGGATGGAGCTGCGCGGGAGCGGGTCGCCGGTGCGCGTGCAGGCTCTTTGTCCCGGGTTCACATACTCGGAATTTCACGATGTGGCGGGCATGAACCGCGACAAGCTGGCGCCTAAAGCGTGGTGGTGTTCGGCAGAGCAGGTGGTGGAGGAATCGCTCGCGGGGCTGGAGCGCGATCGCGTCTTCGTAATTCCCGGTTTCCGCTACCGGATGCTGGTGGGGCTGGTCACACGCATCCCGCGCGGGCTGCGGCGGAGCTTGTTGCTGGCTGTGGCGCGCCGCAGTGGGCGGATCGCAGCGGGAAAATAGGCCGTCTCCCCACAATATACGATTTAAATCGTTGACATACGTTTTTTGTCGTAATATGATTCTGGCATGGAAGCTCCAAAAGAGAAGCCGCCTCTTCCGACCGATGCCGAACTAGACATCCTGGCGGTGCTTTGGCGGCTGGGACAGGCGACCGTGCGGGAAGTACACGCCGCTCTGGGCAAGAATAACGGCTACACCACCACGCTGAAGCAGATGCAATTGATGGCCGACAAGGGGCTGGTGGCGCGCAGCGAGCGCTTCCGCTCGCATATCTATGAAGCGGCCGCCCCCAAAGAGCAGACCCAGGCGGAAATTGCGGGCGACCTGCTCAAGCGGGCGTTCGACGGCTCGGCGCGCAGCCTGGTGATGGGCGCATTGTCGGCGCAACCGGCGTCTAAAGAGGAGCTGGCGGAAATTCGCAAAATGATCGGCCGCTTCGCGAAGGGGAAAGGGGGCTCGCGATGAACGTCATCCGACTTGGTTGGACCCTGGTTCACTTTCTTTGGCAAGGCGCGCTGATCGCGGTGGTTTACGCGGCGGCGCGTCACTTCGTTCGCCGCGCCGAAGGCCGCTACCTGCTGGCCTGCGCGGCTCTGGCGTCGATGATGGCCGCGCCCATCGTCACGTGGTGCGTGATGGGGCAATCTGATTCGACGTCCGTGGTCGCCGCGGACCGTACCGCGCGAGTTCCGGGTACGATCCCAGCGGTGGCAATTAGCCTGCCGGCAACGGTGCCCGCGACCCAAAACGCGCCGTGGCTCGAATGGGCGGTCGGAATCTGGCTTTTGGGCGCGAGTGCGCTCTCGGTGCGGCTGATGGGCTCCTGGATGACGGCCGAGCGTCTGCGGTGGAAGCTGACGCGGCCTGCGCCCCTCGAGTGGCGCCAGTCGATCGAACGCTTGCGCGTGCGGCTGGGAATTGCGCGCGCCGTGAGTTTGCGGGTTTCAGCGATGGTGCAATCGCCTGTCGTAATCGGCGCGTGGCGGCCTTTGATCCTGGTCCCTGTGGGAATGCTGACCGGCCTGCCCGCCGCGCAGGTGGAGGCGCTGCTGGTTCACGAACTCGCGCACATCCGCCGCCACGATTATCTGGTGAACCTTCTGCAGAGCGTCGCCGAGGCTCTGCTGTTCTACCATCCCGCGGTATGGTGGGTTTCGAGCCACATCCGCACGGAACGCGAGCGGTGCTGCGATGACGCCGCGGTAGCGGCGGGCGGCGACGTTCTGGAGTATGTGAACGCCTTGGCCGAACTGGCGGGCAGCCGGCCGGCGCATCTCGCGGTAGTCGCGGCCAATGGCGGATCGCTAGCCGACCGCATCGCGCGGCTGCTGGGCGAGTCGCGGCCGCCCGCTTCCGGTAAGCGCGGTACTCTGGTGGCCGTATTGCTCCTGGCGGCCACGGCGTACGGCGTATACGCACAGGACACGCCGCGCCCGGAATTTCAAGCGGCGTCCATAAAACTAAATACCGCGGGTCCGCAACTCCACCTCATACGCCCACAGCCGGGTGGACGCTTGGTGGCGGAAAACGCGACGCTGCAGATGCTCATCATGAACGCATACCACGTGCAAGCCTACCAGGTGGTCGGCGGCCCAGGTTGGATTGGCGCCGACGGATACGATGTCGAGGCTAAGCCCGAATCGGAGACGAGCCCTGGGCAGATGTGGCTCATGGTGCAATCCCTGCTGGCTGATCGCTTCAAGTTGGCACTGCATCGGGAAACGCGTCAACTTCCCGTATATGAGTTGGTCGGGGCAAAGGGTAGCTTCAACCCGCCGGCGTCAAAGGATGATTGTGCGACCGTGGGCCGGGGAGAACTGCCGCCCCCCGGGACGTTCCCATGCGGGAGTGTGGGCATCAATATGACCCCCGCCGGACTGCAAATGAGCGGCGGCAAGGCCCCGATGGCCGAATTCGCCAGGATGCTGGCGATGTTGATGGGCCGGCCGGTGATCGACCGGACCGGGTTCAAGGAGGAACTGGACGTTCACCTGTCGTTCACGCCCGATGAGAGCACGCAAGGATTGCCGGGAGCAAGCCCGGGCGCGATGTCCGGGGCGTCAGACCCCAACAAGCCTGACATCTTCGCAGCCTTGCAGGAGCAGATGGGGTTGAAACTCACTTCTTCCAAGGGCCCCGTCGAAATTCTGGTGATCGATCACGTGGAACGCCCCACGGCCAACTAGGTTACCCGATCTCACTGGTATCCTAAGGTCTTGGAGCGATTCATTTGAAGATCGGTTTGGCCTTTCGTGCGTTTTTCAATCTCTTATTCGGCGGCACGCTTTCGGATGATGTCCTCACCGAACTCGGGCTCAAGAAGTCCGCAGCGCCGGTGAAACCCGCGGCGCCGGCGCCGCCCGCGCGCACTGCGTCCGACGGAGCGCTGCAGTTTCTCGGCATCCTGCAGCGCGATTCGCGCCTGGTGGACTTCCTGATGGAGGACATCAAGTCGTACTCCGACGACCAGGTGGGCGCCGCTGTGCGCGAACTGCACGACCAGTGCCGCGACGCCGTGGCCCGCTACGTCACCCTGCAACCGGTGATCGATGGCGTGGAAGGAACCTTCGCCAAGGCGCCCTCGAGCGACCCCAACGTGGTGAAGTTCATTGGCAACGTCCCAGCCAAGACACCGGACGGCGGCACGCTGCGGCACAAGGGCTGGCGCGCGGCCAAAATCGACTTGCCGGCGTTAGCGGCCCAACAGGACGCGACGATTCTGGCGCCCGCGGAAATCGAAATTGAGTAAGAAACCGCAGGCCGCGCGATACCTGGTGGGCATCGATCTCGGCACCACCAATTCCGCCCTCGCTTATGCCGAAATCCAGGTGGATGCCGACCCGTTCGCTCCCGCCAACGTGCAACTGCTGAACATTCCGCAGTTGGTGAACCCCGGCGAGGTGCGCGAAGAGGGTCTGCTGCCATCCTTTTTATATCTGCCGGGCGCGTCCGATTTTCCGGCCGGCACGCTAGCGCTGCCCTGGGACGAGGAGCGCGCGTTCGTGGTAGGCCAACTGGCGCAGAAGCGCGGGGCGGAGAACGTGGGGCGGCTGGTGTCGTCGGCCAAGTCGTGGCTGTCGCACTCGGGCGTGGATCGCACCGCGGCGCTGCTGCCCTTTCGCGCGCCGGAGGGCGTGGCCAAAATCTCGCCGGTGGAAGCCAGCCGCCGCTACCTGGAGCATCTGCGGGAAGCGTGGGACGCGCGTATGCCGGACGCGAAATTCGCCAATCAGCAGGTGCTGGTGACGGTGCCGGCATCGTTCGACGCGGTGGCTCGCGAGCTCACCCTGGAAGCCGCCAAACAGGCTGGCTACGGCAACATCACGCTGCTCGAAGAGCCGCAGGCGGCCTTCTACGCGTGGATCGAGCGGCACGCCGATTGGCGCGAGCGCGTGCAGCCGGGCGATTTGATTTTGGTAGTGGATATCGGCGGTGGCACCACCGATTTCACGCTGATCGCGGTAACCGAATCGAAGGGCGAACTGGCGCTGGAACGTGTGGCGGTGGGCGATCACATCCTGCTGGGCGGCGACAATATCGACCTGGCGCTGGCCGGCGCTGTGGCGGCGCGGCTCGCGGAAAAGGGCACGCGCCTCGACACCCGGCAGATGCAGTCGCTGTGGAATAACTGCCGCGTGGCCAAGGAAAAGCTGGTCGATCCGGAATCCACCGCGCAGGAGCAGGCGGTGACCATTCTGGGGAAGGGAACTGGCCTGGTGGGCGGCACCGTGAAGGCGTCACTGCTGCGCAGCGATATCGAGAAGGTGCTGGGCGAGGGCTTTTTGCCCGCCGTCGCGAGCGCCGAGATGCCGGCGGCGCAGCGTCGCGTGGGCTTGCAGGAGTTGGGGCTGCCGTATGCGGCCGACCCGGCGATCACGCGGCACATGGCGCGATTCCTACGCCAGCAGGCAGCCACGGCGCAGCAGAGCACGGTGCGGCGCGGACCCAGCGGACTCGCCTGCCCCACCCACGTGCTCTTCAACGGCGGCGTGCTGAATGCGACGCTCGCGCGCGAGCGCATTCTAGCGACGCTGGATTCCTGGCTGGCGGAGGAGGGTCTGCCGGCGGTGAAGCCGCTGACCGGCGAAGATCTCATGCAGGCAGTGGCGCGCGGCGCGGCCTACTACGGAATCGCGCGCGGCGGCCGCGGAGTGCGCATCCACGGAGGCGTTCCGCGCACGTATTACGTCGGAGTGGAGAGCGCCATGCCGTCGATTCCGGGCTTCCCAGCCCCGCTTAAAGCGCTGGCGGTCGTGCCGTTCGGCATGGAAGAAGGCAGCGAAGTGGCGATCCCCGGCCGCGAGTTCGGGCTGGTGGTGGGACAGCCGGCCGAATTCCGCTTCTTCACCTCCACGGCGCGCAAGAACGACAAGGCCGGCGACCTGATTGAGGACTACGGCGACCAGTTGGAAGAGCTCTCGCCCATGGAAGTGAGCTTCCCGGCGGGTGAAGTGTCGTCGGAAGTAGTGCCGGTGTCGTTCCAGACCGTGGTCACTGAGACGGGCGTGCTGCAGTTGTGGTGTGTGGCGCGAGATGGGCGCAAATGGAAGCTCGAGTTTAATGTGCGGGAGAAGGTAAACGCGTGAAGGTTGGAATCGACCTCGGCACCACCAATTCGGCGCTGGCCTACATCGACGAACGCGACGGCGACGATCGCGAATTTCCGCCGCTGCACATTTTCGAGACGCCGCAACTGGTGGCGGCCGGGCGGGTAGAGGCGCGACGCACGCTGCCTTCGTTCCTCTTTCTGGAAGACGGGCAGCCGGTGGGCGTGTACGCGCGCGAGCAGGGCGCGATTGTGCCCACGCGGCTGGTGCACTCGGCGAAATCGTGGCTGTCGAATCCCGATGTAGACCGCACGGCGAAGATCCTGCCGTGGGATTCGCAGGAAATGGGGCGGGTGCTGTCGCCAGTGGAGGTTTCGGCGCGCTTCATCGGCAAATTCCGCGAGGAGTGGGATCGCGCGATGGGGGTGCCGCTGGCCGAGCAGGACATCGTGCTCACCGTGCCGGCGTCGTTCGACGAAGAGGCGCGCGAATTGACGGTGATGGCGGCTCGCGATGCCGGTCTGGAGAAATTGACCCTGCTCGAAGAACCGGCGGCGGCCTTCTATTCGTGGATTGCGAATAACCTGGCGCAATCGCGCAAGAAGCTCTTCGATGGCCAGGTAGTGTTGGTGTGCGATGTGGGCGGGGGCACCAGCGATTTCAGCCTGATTCGCGTCTCGCGCGAGGGCGACCTGGTGAATTTCACACGCACGGCGGTGGGTAAGCACCTGCTGCTGGGCGGCGACAATCTGGACCTCACGCTCACGTGGCTGGTGGAGACCAAGCTCGGGGTTCCGCTTTCGGTGCGGCAGCGCAGCGGCCTCCGGCGGCAGTGCTCGGCGGCGAAAGAGAAGCTGCTCAACGATCCCAATCTGAAGGGCGTCGAGATTACCGTGCTGGGGTCGGGTTCGGCGCTCATCGGCAAGTCGCTGAAGACCGAGATTCTGCGCGAAGAGGTGCTGGAACTGGCGCTGGAGGGTTTTCTGCCGTTCACCCAGCGCGGCGAGGCTCCCAAGGAGGAAAAGCGCAGCCTGTTTCGCGAACTGGGGCTGCCGTACGTCACGGACCCGGCGGTGACACGCCATCTGAACGCTTTCCTGGAGACCGCGGGGCAAGCGCCCGACGCCATCCTTTTCAATGGCGGCTTCTTCATTCCCGTGATCCTGCAGGAGCGCGTGGCGGACGTAGTCGGCAAATGGTACGACCGGCGGCCGGAGATCTTGGAGAATAGCGAGCTCGATCTCGCCGTGGCGCGCGGAGCGGCTTACTACTCGTACGTGCGGTCCACGGGAAGCGGCGTGCTGGTGCGCGGCGGCCTGCCGCGGACCTACTTTATCGGGCTGGGCGAAGCGCGCGAGGGCAAATTCCCGGCGGTATGCCTGGTGCCGCGCGGCGCCGAGGAAGGCGCGGCCATCGAAATCGATAACGAGGCGCTGCAATTGGTGGCCAATCGGCCGGTATCGTTCCGCTTATACAGCTCTCTCACGCGCACCGGCGACAAGCTGGGCGACGTGGTGGAGTTCGCTGCGAACGACGCCGAGTTGCACATGCACGCGCCGCTGAACGCCGTGATCCGCTTCGGTAAGAAGGCCGAAGAGCGGCTGATTCCAGTGAAGCTGGGCGCGCGCCTGACGGAGATCGGCACGCTGGAATCGTGGTGCGAATCGAAAATCAGCGACAATCGCTGGCGCCTGGAGTTCGAACTGCGCAAGCAGGCCGCGCAGCAGAAGACGGAGCGCAAGGCGGCGGCGATGGTGAGCGAACAGGCGCTCGCGGCGTCGCTGGAGCTGATCGGGAGCGTGTTTGCAACGGACGCGAAATCGCCCATCGCGCCCGAGGAATTGCCGGCGAAGCTCGAACAGACCATGGGGCTGGGCAAGAATTCGTGGCCCATCGCGGCCATCCGGCAAATGGCCGACGTGTTCCTGACCGCCGCCGGCGGGCGCAAAAAGAGTCCCGCGTTCGAGATCCGCTGGCTGAATTTGTGCGGCTTCTGCCTGCGGCCGGGCTTCGGGTATCCGGGCGACGATTTCCGCATCGAGCAGGTACGGCGGATTTACGCGGGCGGCATCACCTACGGCAACCAGGTGCAGTGCGAAATCGACTGGTGGATTTTCTGGGGGCGCGTGGCCGGCGGGCTCAATCGCAATCAGCAGGCGGACGTGTATCAGCGGCTCTCGGGCTTTCTGCTGCCGCGCGGAAATAAAAAGCCGCTGCGCGTGAACGCATCGCTGTTGCGCGAAATGTGGCGGACGGCGTCGAGCCTGGAACTGCTGCCGCTGGGCACCAAGACGGAGTTGGGCGACGCTCTGGTGAAACGTGTGAAGGCCGGCGATTACAAAGAGAGCGAATTGTGGTGCCTCTCGCGGCTGGGCGCGCGCAAGCTGTTCTACGGGCCGATCAATCTGGTGGTCCCTCCAGCGACAGTGACGCGGTGGGCGGAGGCGCTGCTGAATGTGGCGCAAGCGGGCGATGCGTTGGCCGCAATGGCGCGCCGCACCGAAGACCCCACGCGCGATCTGCCGCCGGCCACGCGCGAGAGCGTCAAGCGCAAGCTGCAGGGAATGGCGCATGCCGAGCGGCTGCTCGCGGTGCTCGAAAGCGAAGAGGAAGACGACACTACTCTGGGGCGGATTTTCGGGGAGGAACTGCCCTCGGGGCTGGTGCTGGCGGAGTAAGTTGCAATTCTGGAAGAGGCGATCAAGCCCTTATGGCGTTGACCTTTCGCGACTATTCCGCCGACCAGGTGGAAGCGGCCCGGTCGGTCATGCTGGAGCTTGCGCACCTGTTGGGCGAATATCGTAACGACATAGTAGTTGTCGGCGGATGGGTTCCCCAGCTCATCCTGCTCTCGGCCTCTCTCCAGCACGTCGGAAGTATCGACGTGCCGCTGTTGCCTATTCTTTAGCCGCCATGGTATGAGAGAGTGGTGAATGACCGCCCTTACCGATTCGAGTGGGACGAGCACAAGGCGACCGCCAATGAAAACAAACACGGCGTCACGTTCAAGTTGGCGTCCACCGTCTTCTACGATCCGAACCTTCTTACGGTCGCCGACGTGGAGCACAGCGAAACCGAAGCGCGGTGGTTTTCGGTTGGTAGCGCCGCCAATGGCGTTCTGCTGTCGGTGGTCTATCTCTGGTCCGATGCCGATCCCGCCGCGATCCGGGTGCGGCTCATATCGGCGCGAAGAGGGACGCAGGCAGAGTGCCAGCAGTACGAGGAAGCTTTATGAACAATCGACCTGTCGACGATGACGAGATGCCCGCTCAGATCGACTTCCGCAAGGGAGTTCGCGGACTTCACCACATTCCTCCGAGCGCCACGGTCCTGATGCCGGTCTCAATCGAGAAAAGTGTGTGGGAGTATTTCGCCAGTAGAGCCGGGCAGCGAGGCGTCGACCTGTCCGAGCTTGTGACCGAAGTGTTGAGGCGTGATATCGAAATCAACGAAGCGCTGAAATAGACAGCCGATCAGCCCAAGGCTCCCATCGGGGCTGGGGCTGGCGAAATCAGGTCCTCTTACGGGATGCGAATTCCGGCTTCTTCCGAATCTCTCGCCAATACTCTTCCCGGACGTCGTCATCGATCTCGCCCAGTAGCGCGCTTGGCCCGTACAGCCGGTCTTCGCCGTCACACCTCGGACCCGAGATCCAGTCGGGGTCTCTGGTGCCAATCTCAATGTAGTTGGCTTTGAATTCCTGAGTTGTCCGAAGAAACTCCTTCCCCTGGTAAAACAGGCTTCGGCCAGATCTGGAAAATGTGACTCGGCCAATGCGGGCCGGCACTCGGAGGCTCTCTGCCTTCGATTCTATGTACATGATCCGCGATCGCACCGGTGTGAACCCTTCCGCAATCTTACCGCGAGCTATCTCGCGTTCGGCAGCAGCCCCTTGTCCACCAACACCGGAGGATGCCGATGGTGCGTGGCCTGCTCATACGCATACGCCCACCCGAGCAAATCGCCATCTTTCCATTGCCGCGCGGACAACTCCAGCCCGAATGGAAGGCCGCTGGCATAGAATCCGCCCACCACCACCACAGCGGGAACGCCGATCGGATTCACCCAACCGGTGTTGCTGTGCGGCCCGCTGCTCAAGCGCCCGTTCTGCGGCATGGTTTCGTCGGGCGGAGGCATTTGCGCCGCCGGATACACGAAGCCATCCAGGTGCAGCCGGTCCAAAGTTCCGTTGTATTCCGCCAACGCCTCGCGCTGCGGCCCGAAGAAATTGGCATCCGCGGCCGGGTCGGCTTCCAATGCGGGCGCGTTCGGAGCGGCCATTCCCGTGATCATCGGCGGCAAAGGCGATCCGACAGCTTTCGCGTATTCCGCCGCGGATTTATATTCCGGCGGGCCGAAGTTCTTCAGAAAGGTGTCGAAGCCCTCCTGACGATAGGGCCACGTCTTGATCTTCTGGACCGCGTTCAAGAAGCTCTCGGACAAGATGGAATCGTCAAACACAACCGTGGCCCCGGCGGCGCGCAGTTCCTCAACTGCTTTCATGAACATCTCGCGCGTCTCGGGCCGCAGCGATTCCTCGCCAGAGGCCGACTTCGCAACCAGGATAAAGGCGGGCACGCCGAAGCGCTTGCCTTTGAGCGAGTCCTTCTTCAGATACTGCGTGTAGGGGCCCGGTTGCGCTTTCGCTGTCGAACCCTTGGTGCGGAAGTCCAGCGGATCCTCTCCCGCCATCGCGCCGAGCGCGATCGCGGCGTCGGTCGCATCGCGCGCGATCGGACCGGTATCGTCGAGCAGCCAGTCGAGCGGCGCAATCCCCGCGATGCTCACCAGCCCGCGCGTCGGCAGCACGCCCACCACGGCGCTGGTTGCGGAGGGCATGCGGATCGAGTTGCCGGTATCCGTTCCCGTTCCCAGGAGCGCAAAGTTCGCACTCACTGCAGTAACCGTGCCGCCGGAAGAGCCTCCGGGACTGAAGCGGACATCGTAGGCATTGCCCGTACGTCCGAACGCCGAGCTTCTGGTGGTATCGCTGGCGGCGAAATCTGGCATGTTCGTGTGCCCCAAAATGACGGCGCCGGCGGCCCGCAGCTTGGCCACCACCGTCGCGTCCATGGGAGCCACCAGCTCATGGCCGGGAATGAGGAAGCCTTTCCAACCGTCGGAGGTGATCAGCCCTCTAATGCTGGTGTTGGCCTTGATGACGATGGGCACGCCCCACATGGGGCCGCGTGCGAAGCTGCTGCCGCCCTTCGCGGCGCCGGCGTCCTCGCGCGCCGCCGTCGCCAGCGCGCCCCGACGGTCCACTGTCTCCACCGCCCGGTAGATCCCATCGTACTTCGCAATGCGCGCGAGGTACCACTCCACTACCTGAGTGACGGTGTAGCGATGAGCCGCATACATCGTTTCGAGCTGCGGGATGGTCACTTCCAACAGATCGCGGTCGATCGGCTGGGCAGGCAAAAAGCCCGGAATCGCGAGCGTCAGGAGCAGCAGCAGGCTGGTGCGCAGCATCCACCAATTGTAAGCTAGCCGGCGAGTGGGACCCGGTCGAAAACCCTGCGCGGCGGGGACACTTTTCCCTAGGTGTAAGCGTCCGGCCCCACTGCGGATTCTCACCGCAGAGGCGCAGAGACGCAGAGATCTAAGGAAAGGCAAAATGGGAGAACGCTGAGGGGGCAGAGGTAACCTTCGCTTCCCTCTGGGAAACAGGAAACTCGCGGGAGCATTGCCGAAACCCACGCGGCGTTTGGAGAGCCCATGCAAGTTCGCGATCTGTGCCAAACGGAAGAGAAAGCGACGTGCCATCGCGTACGCCTGAAGGAAACGAAGGTTGCCTCTGCCCCCTCCGCGCTCTCGCTGTGCTTGCATTGTTTTTCCGCGTCTCTGCGTCTCCGCGGTGAGAAGTTCCTGCTTCAGCTTGTCCACGGGCGAGCGAAGCTCGCACGTGTGCCCCAGGGCCAGAGGGCAACTTTGCCTTCCGATGCACCAGCGGGACTACCAGTCCGTGCCCTACGCCCCTGCCGCGGCCGCGGGCTGAACATATCGCGGGGCGTGATAGGGCTGGAAACGGTAGCCGATGCCGAAGATGGTCTCGATGTATTGGTCGGCGTAGCTTCCCAGTTTCTTGCGCAGGCGCCGCACGTGAACATCCAGTGTGCGCGTGCGGATTTCGCCGCCGTAACCCCACACCTGCAACAGCAGGGCATCGCGCGGAATAATCTCGCCGGCGTGGCGGACGAGCAGCGACAGCAGATCGTATTCCTTGCGCGTCAGCAACATGCGCTGGTTGTCGAGGGCCGCTGACTGATGTTCGAAATCCATGGCGAGGTGTTCGTCCCGATACGCCGGGATGTGAGTGCTGCTAACCGGAACAGGTCCCAATTTTCCTCCTCTGTTTTCCCCTACGGTTATGCTACGAATGCATACACGGGAGGTGATGGGGAAGTTGTAAAATCTTTGTAAATTCCCCGGTTGTCGGCGGGGTGATTTTCGGAGTGTTCTGTCGCACTTGGAATGTGACATACTAACGGATTCTTGCGATTCTGTAGGGCCCCGGTAAACCGAAATGAGCAATCTCACGTTCAGCCGGCGCGCCGCCATGATCGGTGCGGCGGCACTGCCGATGATTCGCGTCCTCAAGGGGCAATCTAAACCGAAATCCGTTGTGATTTCGAGCAACAACCGGGCTAACGGCGGCATCAACTGCTGCAATAAAGCCATGGAAATGATCAAGGCCGGCAAGGACACGCTGGATGCCGTAATCGCCGGCGTGAATATTGTCGAACTGGATCCGAACGACACTAGTGTGGGTTATGGCGGTCTGCCGAATGAAGATGGGGTGGTACAACTGGATGCCAGTTGCGTGCACGGTCCCTCGCGCCGCATGGGCGCGGTGGGGGCCATCGAAGGTATCAAAACGCCCTCAAAGGTGGCCCAACTGGTGATGTCGGAGACCGACCATATGATGCTGGTGGGCGCCGGTGCGCTCAAATTCGCCAAGATCTGGGGATTCCCGGAGGAGGATCTGCTCACCGACAAGTCGCGCCTGGCGTACCGTATGTGGAAGCGGGAAATGCGCGACAGGAATGGGCACACGTTTTGGGAATCGAACATCGATGCCCCTCCGGCGCGCGATAAAGGGAACGACAAGGGAGCCGTAGATCCGGGGAAAATGGCCGAGCTGAAACGCGATTTCCCGGGATACGACGAAGAAACCCTCGCCTGGGCTTACGGCGTGGCTTTGCATCCGCCGCACGGCACCATCAATTGCATCGCGCTCAACGAAAAAGGCGAGATGTCGGCGGTCACCACCACCAGCGGGATGGCTTTCAAAATCGCGGGCCGGTGCGGGGATTCCCCGATCATCGGCGGGGGATTGTGGCTCGACCAGGATGTCGGCGGCGCCGGATCCACGGGCCGCGGAGAAGAGAATTTGCGGGTTTGCGGGGCGCATACCGTGGTGGAGAACATGAAACACGGGATGTCGCCCAAAGAGGCGATTCTGGACACGCTGAAACGAGTGTCGCGGAATTTTAACGATGACAAGAAGCGCTTGGAAGCGGTCGATTTGAACTTTTACGCCCTGAGCAAGACCGGCGAATATGCCGGCGGGTCGTTATGGGGACCGGCACGGTTCGTAGCCTCCACCAGCGATGCGGCCGGCCACGTGGAGCAGTCGGCGTATCTTTATGAACATTAACAGTTGAAACGTATTCGCACCGGCTGCATCAGATACCTGTAATCCGTCAATTGGGAACCGAGGGGCTGTTTGTAATCTGAGTAGTGATTGTCCTCCTACATGTCTAACAACAGAATATTGAGAAGCGGACTGGGACGTTTCTAAAGCCATGTCTCAGATCTTTCACCGCAGCACCAACACGTTTTCGCGAATCACGATCTTCGGCGGGGTCTTCATCCTGGCGTTTTTGACCTGGGTTTTCACGGTGCTCGACCGGTCCAGTTACAGCACCCGCGCCAACCAGGTTCGGGAGCAGCCGATACCCTTTAGCCATGCCCACCATGTGGGCGGCTTGGGCATCGATTGCCGCTATTGCCACACTACCGTAGAGACGTCCAGCTTCGCCAACATTCCGCCCACCAAGACATGCATGAACTGCCATTCGCAGATCTGGCTGACCAGCCCCACGCTGGAGCCCGTGCGCGCCAGTTTTCGCGAGGACAAGTCGATCTCCTGGACGCGCGTTCACGATCTGCCGGACTACGTTTATTTCAACCATAGCATCCACGTGAACAAGGGCGTGGGCTGCGAAACCTGCCACGGGCGCGTGGACAAAATGCCGCTCATGGAGCAGGTGCACACGCTGCAGATGGAATGGTGTTTGAACTGTCACCGGAACACCGAGAACTACATCCGGCCGCGGGAGTTTGTCACCACCATGGGTTATCAGCCGGCGGGCGATCAGCAGGAGATCGGCAGGCGGTTGCAGAAGGAATACAACATACAGAGCGTTCGGTTGCTGACCAGTTGTTCCACTTGTCATCGATGAGTTATCAGCCAGAGATGAGTAATCACCCTGAAAATCAATTAGATCTCGCGGCGGTCCGCAAACGCCTGGAGGGAGCCAGCGGGCGTGAATACTGGCGGAGCCTCGACGAACTGGCGGCCACACCGGAATTCGTGGACCTGCTGCATCGCGAATTTCCGCGCCAAGCCGTAGGCTGGAGCGACGATGAAGATCGTGGCGAAGGGCGCCGCAATTTCCTCAAGCTCATGGGCGCCTCGCTGGCGCTCGCTGGGCTCACCGCCTGCACCCGCCAACCCACCGAGCACATCGTGCCGTACGTGCGGCAGCCGGAGGAGCTGATTCCCGGCCGCCCGCTGTTTTTCGCGACAGCGGCCACGCTCGGCGGAGTTGCCAACGGCGTCCTGGTGGAAAGCCACGAAGGCCGGCCCACCAAGATGGAAGGCAACCCGGAGCATCCCGCGACGCTCGGTGCCTGCGATATTTTCTCGCAGGCGGCGGTGCTGCAATTGTACGATCCGGATCGCGCGCGGACGGTCAGCTCGCAGGGTGAAATCCGCGGCTGGGGAAACTTCTTCGGCGCCTTCCGCAATCTGCTGGCGGCGCAGAAGAGCAAGAACGGCGCGGGAATCCGCATTCTCACCGAGACGGTGACCTCGCCCACCATGGCGGCGCAATTCGCAGCCATCCGGAAGCTCTATCCCGCGGCCAAATGGCACCAATGGGAGCCGGCGGGACCGCACAACGCGCGCGCCGCATCGCTCCAGACCTTCGGTCAGCCATACAACACGATTTACGACTTTACCAAGGCCGATGTCGTGGTTTCGCTCGACTCGGACTTTCTGGCATCGGGCGCCGGCAGCCTTCGCTACGCGCGGCAATTCTCCATGCGCCGCCGCGTAAGTGCCGATAAGACCACGATGAACCGGCTCTACGTGGTGGAGCCCATGCCCACGCCCACCGGCGCCAAGGCCGATCACCGCATGCCCCTGCGCTCGGGCGATATCGAAGAGTTCGCCTGGGCTGTGGCCACGGTGGCGCAAGTGGCCCAAGGCCCGAAGAGGGAAGAAAACCACGACATCTACAAGTGGGCCGGCACCGTCGCGGCAGATTTGTTGCGCCACAAGGGCGCGAGCATCGTCATCGCCGGCGAACATCAGCCGCCTATAGTGCATGCCTTGGCTCAAGTGATGAACAGCGGGTTGGGCAACGTGGGGAAGACCGTACTTTATACCGACCCGATCGAAGCCAACCCCGTGGACCAACTGGCGTCCCTGCAGGACCTGGCGAAAGACCTGGACGCCGGTGCGGTGGACCTGCTTCTGATTCTTGGCGGCAACCCGGTATTTACGGCCCCGGCGGATATGGACATGCGCACCCGCATTCAAAAAGCGGCCGTGCGCGTGCATCTGAGCCTCTACGAAGACGAAACCTCGGCGCTGTGCCAGTGGAACCTGCCGGAGGCGCATTTCCTCGAAACCTGGGGCGATGCGCGCGCCTTCGACGGAACCGTCTCCATCCAGCAGCCGCTGATTTCCCCGCTGTACCAGGGCCGCTCGTCTTACGAGATTCTGCAGGCGCTCACCGATTCGCCGGAGCTGAACCCTTACTCCATTGTCAAGAATTATTGGGCGTCGCAGCACCAGGGCGCGAACTTCGAGGCCTGGTGGCGGCGCGCGGTGCACGATGGTGTAGTGCCGGGCACGGCGCTCCCTACCAAGGCCCCCGCGGTTCACGGCGAAGCCATCACCGAACACCCGCAGAAGCGGCGGTTGGGCGGCAAATTCGAAGTGAATTTCCGGCCCGATCCGACCATCTACGATGGACGCTTCGCCAACAACGGCTGGCTGCAGGAACTGCCCAAGCCCATCACCAAGCTCACCTGGGATAACGCGGCCTATATGAGCCATGGCGACGCCTTCCGCCTGGGAGCAGAGACCGGCAGCATGATCGAGCTCACTTACGAAGGCCGTAAGTTGCAAGCGCCGGTGCGGATTCAGCCAGGCCACGTGGATGGCTCTATCACCCTGCACTTCGGATATGGGCGGACTAAGGGCGGCCGGTCCGCCGCCGGCGCGGGCTTCAATACTTACAGCATCCGCACGGCAAAAGCATTGTGGCAGGATACCGGGCTCGAAGCGCGGAAGATTTCGGGCACCTTCCTGTTCGCGGACACCCAGATGGAGGGGGTCCTGGACGAGTCCCGCCACATTATCCATAAGGGCACCATCGCCGAGTATTTGAAGGAGCCCGAATCGGTGCACAACGGTGCGGAAGCTCCGCCGCCGGGCCTCACCTTATATCCCGGATTCAATTACTCCACCGACGAACAGGGCCGGCCTAAGTACGCCTGGGGCATGGCCATCGATTTGAACGCGTGCACTGGCTGCGCCGCCTGCGTGGTGGCGTGCCAGGCGGAAAATAACATCGCGGTAGTCGGAAAAGATCAGGTACGCCGCGGACGGAACATGCAGTGGTTGCGCGTCGACACTTACTATAGCGGCGAGCCGGGCACTCCCGAGTTGTACAATCAGCCGATCCCCTGCATGCAGTGCGAGAATGCGCCCTGCGAGCTGGTCTGCCCCGTGCAGGCCACGTCGCACAGCGCCGAAGGCCTGAACGACATGGTTTATAACCGCTGCGTCGGTACGCGCTACTGCTCCAATAACTGTCCGTATAAGGTGCGCCATTTCAATTTCTACCTGTATTCGGATTTCGAAACGCCCAGTCTGAAGCTGCTGCACAATCCCGACGTCACCGTGCGCAGCCGCGGCGTGATGGAGAAATGCACTTACTGCGTGCAGAGAATCAATTCCGCCAAGATGGACGCTGAAAAACAGGACCGCAGGGTGCAGGATGGCGAAATCCAGACTGCGTGCCAGGCCAGTTGCCCCACGGAGGCCATTATTTTCGGCAACATCAACGATCCGAATAGCCGCGTGTCCAAAATGAAGGCGGAAAAACGCAACTATGGCGTGCTGGAAGATCTGAATACCAAGCCGCGGACCACGTATCTGGCCACGCTGCGAAATCCGAACCCGGAGTGGGAGAGCTAGGGACGATGGCTGACGAACAACAAGATCCGCATATCGCGTCAAAAACGATCATCGCGCCCGGCTACACTTTCGGCACGGTCACGGACCAGATCGCCACCGTAGTGCTGACCAAGCGCACGCCCGTGTTCTGGTTCGTGGGCTTGGCCGCAGGCATCGTACTGCTGCTGGTATTCCTGGCGGCGGTGGGGTTGCTGTTCATCAAGGGCGTGGGAATCTGGGGACTCCGCAGGCCCGTGATGTGGGGCTTCGCCATCACGAACTTCGTGTGGTGGATCGGTATCGGCCACGCCGGCACGCTGATTTCCGCCATCCTGCTGCTGCTCAATCAGCGCTGGCGAAATTCCATCAACCGGTTCGCCGAGGCCATGACGCTGTTCGCGGTGTCCTGCGCCGGTATGTTTCCGTTGCTGCACCTGGGCCGTCCATGGCTGTTCTACTGGCTCTTTCCTTACCCCAACACCATGGGCGTGCAGCCGAATTTCCGGAGTCCGCTGGTGTGGGACGTCTTCGCCGTTTCCACTTACGCCACCGTCTCGCTGCTGTTCTGGTTCGTGGGGCTGATGCCCGACCTGGCCACGCTCCGCGACCGCACCCACAACCGCTTCGCGCGCTTCGCCTACGGCACCCTGGCGATGGGCTGGCGCGGATCGGCAAAGCACTGGAGCATCTATGAGACCGCGTCCCTGCTGCTGGCCGGGTTGGCAACGCCGCTGGTGCTTTCGGTCCATACCGTGGTGAGCTTCGACTTCACCATCGCCATTGTTCCCGGCTGGCACAGCACCTTCTTCCCACCTTACTTCGTGGCGGGCGCCATCTATTCCGGCTTCGCCATGGTGCTGGCGCTGGCCATCCCCTTGCGCGCGGTCTACGGGCTGGAGGGTTTGATCACCGAACGGCACCTGGAAAACTCCGCCAAGGTAATGCTCGCGACCGGGCTGATCGTGGCCTACGCGTACATGATGGAGTCGTTCAGCGCCTGGTACACCACCAACGTCTACGAACACGCGGCCATCTGGCACCGCATGTTTGGCCCGTATCGCGTGGCCTACTGGTGCTTGATTTCGTGCAATATTCTGGCGCCGCAAGCGCTGTGGTTCAAGCGGGTGCGCAGTAAGCCCGTGTTCTTGTTTATGTCCTCGATCGTAGTGCTGATCGGCATGTGGCTCGAGCGCTACGTAATTATCGTCAGCAGCCTGGCGCAAGACTACCTGCCATCGTCATGGGGTATTTTCCAGGCGACGCGCTGGGATTGGGCAACTTATATCGGCACCATCGGATTGTTCCTGTTCCTGTTCTTCTTGTTCATCCGGCTGCTGCCCATGATTTCTATCTTTGAAGTTCGCACCCTTTTGCCGCAGGCGAAAGTGGAGGAGGAGGCGGGCAATTGAATAAGCCGGTTTACGGACTGATGGCGGAATTCGAGAACCCTACGGACCTGGTGGCGGCCGCGCGCGCGGCCCGCGAGAAAGGCTACCGCAAGCTCGATGCGTATACGCCGTTCCCCATCGAAGAACTCACCGAAGCGCTCCATCTGCACCACAATAAGCTGCCGCTGATTGTGTTGATCGGAGGCATTCTGGGGGGCCTCACGGGTTATCTGCTGCAGTATTACGTCACGGTAGTTTACTTTCCCATCAACATCGCTGGTAGGCCGCTGCATAGCTGGCCGGCGTACATTATTATCACCTTCGAGCTGACCATCCTGTTCGCGGCGATCTCGGCCGTGCTGGGGCTACTGGCGTTATGCGGGTTGCCCATGCCGTACCATCCAACCTTCAACGTGCCGCGATTCGCACTGGCATCGCGCAATCGCTTCTTCTTATGCATCGAGGCGCGGGACCCATTGTTCGACCTCAAGAATACCATCGAGTTCCTCGAGACGCTCGATCCGAGGGAGGTATCCGAAGTTGCGCCTTAAGGCTCTGTTCCTTCGTAGCCGCCCCAACCGCTCCCTGACGGTCGTGGGTCGGTATCGGCTTCTGAGCCGCGACCGTAAGGGAGCGGTAAGCGCCATCGCGCTTGCCATCTTCGCCCTCGCCGGTTGCCGGCAGGACATGCAAGACCAGCCCAAGTTCATTCCGCTGCGCCCCAGCAACTTTTTCGACGACGGCCGCTCCGAGCGTCCTCTGATTGAAGGCACGGTGGCGCGCGGACATTTGAACGACGATGCCGTTCTCTATACCGGCATGGGGCCCGACGGCAAACCGGTGGACGCTTTTCCGTTCCCCGTAACCAAAGAAGCGATGGAGCGCGGCCAGCAGCGTTACGACGTCTATTGCGCGCCCTGTCACGACCGCACGGGCCACGGCGATGGCATGATCGTACGCCGCGGCTACAAGCAGCCGCCGTCGTATTACTCCGACCAGGTCCGACAGCTCGCCAACGGATTTATTTTCGATGTGATTACCCGCGGCTTCGGCGCCATGCCGGATTATGCCGCGCAGATTCCGCCGCGCGACCGCTGGGCCATCGTGGCCTATGTGCGGGCGCTCGAGGCGAGCGAGACCGCCACTCTCAACGATGTGCCGCCCGGAGAGCGGGCCAAACTGGAGGCCGCGAAGTGACCGCGCAGACACTGGATTTTCGGATTTCGGACGAACTGCGCGGCGATCTCTCGAAATGGCGGTCGCGCGCCCTAGCGGTGGGAGTGGTGGGGTTAGTGCTGAGTGCGATCGGCTTCTTCATTTCGCCATTCCAGTACTATCGCTCCTACCTGTGGTCCTATATATTTGTACTCGGTCTGACCCTCGGACCATTGGCGTGGCTGCTGCTCCAATATTTGACCGGCGGCGCGTGGGGCATGGTCATCCGGCGGCCTTGCGAAGCAGCTTTACGCACCATGCCGCTGGTGGCGCTGTTTTTCGTCCCGATTATAATCGGTATCCCCAATCTTTACGATTGGTCGCATGCGGCGAAAGTGGCCGCCAGCCCGGTGCTGCAGCACAAGCATCCTTATCTCAACGTCCCGTTCTTCCTCATCCGCGCGGCGGTGTACTTCGGCGGCTGGCTGTTTCTGAGCTGGCACTATAACCGCGTCTCCCGGCGCGAGGACACCGAAGGGCACGACGCCGTTCACGGCACCATGAGCGCGCTCGCTGGCCCGGGCCTGATCTTCTGGGGTTTCAGCCTGACCTTCATGTCGATCGACTGGCTGATGTCGATCAACCCTGAATGGTTCTCCACCATGTACGGCCTGCTCCTGATCGCCGACCAGGGGCTCACCGGGATGGCGTTCCTCATCACCGTGCTGGTGCTGCTTTCGTTCCGCCGGCCCATGTCCCAGGTTCTTACGCCAAGCCACCTGCACGACCTGGGAAAGCTCCTCCTGGCGATGGTCATGGTGTGGGCCTATTTCTCGTTTTCGCAGTTCCTCATAATTTGGGCCGGCAACCTGCCCGAAGAGATTCCCTACTACTTAGTGCGCATGAACGGAGGATGGGGCTTCTTGTCGCTCGCGCTGGTCTTCGGTCACTTCGCGCTGCCGTTCGCTCTCCTGCTGTCGCGCGACCTGAAACGCAATTTCAAACTCCTGGCCTCCATCGCGGTATTCATCCTGTTCATGCGGCTGGTGGATCTGTATTGGGTGGTGGCGCCGGAGTTTCGCAAGAATTCGTTCGGAGTAAGTTGGATGGACGTCACCGTTCCCATGGCGCTGATAGGCATCTGGCTGTCTTACTTCGTGATGCAGCTCGAAAAGCGGCCGTTGATGCCCATCAACAACCCGCACCTGGAGGAGGCTCTGCAGCATGGAAGAGAATAACAAGCATCGCGCGGGCTTCGAAGAGAGCGACGTCAATGCAATCGCGGTCGGTAAGGTCGGCATCGCGCTGCTGCTGGTCACTATTGCGGCCATGGCGTTGCTGGTGGGAGTTTTCAATTATTTCAAGGCCAGCGAAGGCGGCGAAGCGATAACCGTGGACCCCACGAAGGTCTTTCCGGAGCCGCAATTGCAAAAGACTCCGATTCCCGATTTGAAGGCCGTTCGCGCCGCCGAAGATCAAGTTCTGAATAGTTACGGCTGGGTGGACCAGCAAAAAGGCGTGGTGCGGATTCCCATTGCGCAAGCCATGGACCTGGTAGTGAAGAAGGGGCTGCCGGTGCGCACTGCCGCTCCGCCCAGCGCCGAAGGAGTCAGCGTGCCCACGGAAAGCGGGTTGGGACCGAAAATGCTACCGCCCGGCGGGCCGCTGGGAGAGGGGAAATGAGAAACGTAATCTGGAAACCGCTCCCTAACGGGGTGCCCTCTGGGCCCGGCTCGGTTAGCGTACGCGAATCGGCCGGAGCTCGCATATTTGCGAGAGCCTTTCCGAGCCGCGCGCGTAAGCAAGCGGTCTTCACGCTTTTCCTAACCGTCTTCACGGCCCTCGCGCAACCGGGCCAACCCGCGCCCGTGCAGCCCAGCATCAGCCTGCAGGATTCCAACCTGAAACCGGCGCTGCCGGGAGCGCTGGCAGGGGTTGGAATCGATCAGAAGCTCGATTACCAGGTGCCGCTGAATCTCACGTTCTTTAATGAAGCCGGCGCCACCGTGCCGCTTTCTTCCTTCTTCCACAGCCGGAAGCCGGTAATCCTGGCGCTAGTCTACTACCGCTGTCCCATGCTGTGCACGCAGATTTTGAACGGCCTCGAAAGCAGCTTGAAAGCCGTTTCCTTCAACCCCGGCCAGGATTTCGAAATCGTGGCTGTAAGCTTCGACCCGAAAGATACCTGGCAACTGGCGGCCTCCAAGAAGCAGACCTACCTGAAGCGCTATGGCCGCGCCAACACCGCCAACGGCTGGCATTTCCTTACCGGCGACGAAGCCAACATCAAAGCGCTCACCGATGCGGTGGGCTACCACTATAAATACGACCCGGCCACGGATCAATTCGCGCATGCCAGCGGGATCATGATCCTGACTCCCGACGGACGCCTTTCGCGCTACTTCTACGGCGTGGAATACGCCCCGCGCGACGTGCGCCTGGGCCTGGTGGAAGCGTCGCAGAACAAGATCGGCAGTCCCGTGGATCAGATTCTGCTGTTCTGTTACCATTACGACCCCTCCACCGGCAAATACGGAGCCCTGGTGATGAATATGGTTCGTTTGGCCGGCGCCGGCTTCGTGCTGGTGGGCGGTGCGGTTCTATTTATTGCGCTGAGGCGCGAAAAGCGGGGCACATTCGTTCGACATGGAATCTAAAATACCTCTATTTCCGGTTCAAGGGTCGGCCATCGCACCAAGCGTGGACCACCTGGCGCTATTTCTGCTCGCCGTCGCCGCTTTCTTCACGGTTCTGATTTTCTCCTCGATTTTTTACTTCGCCATCCGCTACCGCAGGCGTTCCGAGCACGAGTTGCCTCACGTGCAACACGGCGGAATGATGCTTGAAATTCTCTGGTCGGTGATTCCCTTCGGAATTACCATGGTCATGTTCACCTGGGGCGCGAAGCTGTATTACGAAGAGAGCCGTCCGCCCGACAACGCCCTGCCCATCTATGTAGTGGGCAAGCAGTGGATGTGGAAGATCGAGCACCTGGAGGGGCAGCGCGAAATCAACGAATTGCACATTCCGGTGGGGCGGGCGGTGAAGCTCACCATGACGTCGGAAGACGTGATCCACAGCTTCTTCGTGCCGGCCTTCCGCACCAAGTCCGACGTGGTGCCGGGAAAATACTCCACCGAATGGTTCACCGCCACCAAGCCGGGCAAGTACCATCTCTTCTGCGCCGAATATTGCGGCAACCGGCACTCCGGCATGATCGGATGGATCTACGCGATGGATCCGCAGGATTACGAGAAGTGGCTGAACAGCAACCCGCCGCCCGCCACCATGGCGGAGAACGGGGGCAAACTGTTCGCCGGCATGGGGTGCCCCGCCTGCCACAAGCCCGACGGCACGGGCCGCTGCCCCAGCCTGGTAGGCCTCTACGGCTCGATGGTGCATCTGGCCGGAGGCAACAAAGTGTTGGCGGATGAGGCGTACATTCGCGAGTCGATCGTGCAGCCGCAAGCCAAGATCGTGGCGGGATACGGATCGCTCATGCCGACGTACCAGGGGCAAGTGACCGAAGAGGACCTGGTGCAACTGGTGGAATATATCAAGTGGCTGGGAGACAAATCGGAGGGTAAGACGCCAACCCCCGGTACGCAGGGAGAACCGTTGTCTCTCCCCACGCTGAGGGGGCAGCAATAGGACGTTATGATTACCGCGGCGGTGCAAGAACGCGAACATTATCTGAATGAGAGTTACGGCATCAAGAGCTGGCTGCTCACCAAGGACCACAAGCGCATAGGGCTGCTCTACCTGGCGACCATCACCCTGTTTTTCTTCCTGGGTGGCGCGTTCGCCACCATGATCCGCATCGAGCTGCTCACGCCCACGGGTAACTTCGTCTCGTCGGACACTTACAACAAGCTTTTCACCATGCACGGCGTGGCGATGATCTTCTTCTTTCTGATCCCGTCCATCCCCGCCACGCTCGGCAATTTCTTCCTGCCGATGATGATCGGCGCGCGCGACCTGGCTTTTCCGCGTATCAACCTGCTGAGCTGGTATCTGCTGGTGATCGGCGGACTGTTCGCCCTTTTTGCCATGCTGGCGGGCGGCGTGGACACGGGCTGGACCTTCTATACGCCCTACAGCACCACTTATTCGAATAGCTGGGTGATTGCCACCGCATTGGGTATTTTCGTCGCCGGCTTCTCGTCGATTCTCACCGGCCTCAATTTCATCGTCACGGTACATCGCATGCGCGCGCCGGGCATGACCTGGTCGCGCATGCCTCTCTTCGTCTGGTCGAATTACGCCACCGCGCTGATTCAGGTGCTGGGCACGCCGGTGTTGGCCGTCACCATCATCCTGCTGTTCTGCGAGCGCGTGTTCCACATCGGCATCTTCGATCCGGCCCTGGGCGGAGACCCGGTTCTGTTCCAGCATCTCTTCTGGTTCTACTCGCACCCCGCGGTCTATATCATGGTTCTTCCGGCTATGGGGATAATCAGCGAGCTGGTGTCGACATTTTCGCGCAAGCCGGTCTTCGGCTACCATTTCGTGGCATATGCCAGCCTGGCCATCGCCGTCCTGGGCTTCCTGGTATGGGGCCATCACCTGTTCGTCGCCACCCAATCGGTGTATGCCGGGTTGGTGTTCTCGTTCCTCAGCTACTTCGTGGCCATCCCCTCGGCCATCAAAGTTTTTAATTGGACCGCCACGTTGTATAAGGGCTCGATATCGTTCGCCACGCCGATGCTCTACGCCTTCGGCTTCATCGGACTGTTCACCATCGGCGGCCTGACCGGACTTTTCCTGGCGGCGCTCGGTTTCGACGTGCATGTTACCGATACTTACTTCGTGGTGGCCCATTTCCACTACATCATGGTGGGCGGCACCATCATGGCGTATATGGGAGGGCTGCACTACTGGTGGCCCAAGATGACCGGCCGCATGTATCCCGAAGGATGGGCCAAGCTTTCGGCGCTGGTCGTTTTTCTCGGCTTCAACCTGACTTTCTTCCCGCAGTTCATTCTGGGATACATGGGAATGCCGCGGCGCTACCATGTCTACCCCGATGAGTTCCAGGTGCTGCACGTGCTGTCTACCGCCGGCGCATCGGTGCTGGCCGTGGGCTATCTGATGCCCATGATCTACTTCGTCTGGTCGCTGCGCTACGGGGCGATGGCGCCGGCCAATCCGTGGGGCGCCTCGGGCCTGGAGTGGAAGACCGCTTCGCCGCCTCCGCTGCACAATTTCGACGAGACCCCCATCGTCACCCAGGAAGCCTACGATTACAGCTCGGTGATCGGGGAGGAGATTCAAGTTGGCTAGCGACGCTCACGTTCACGAAGAAACGCTCGCGTTGCGCGAACAGTTCGATACCGAAGCGCAACAAAAGGATGCCTCCACGCTGGGGATGTGGATCTTCCTCATCACCGAAGTAATGTTCTTCGGCGGCCTCTTCCTGACCTACACGGTATACCGTCACGTGTATCCCGAAATTTTCGCCATCGCCAGTTCCAGCCTGAACGTGTATATCGGCGCGGCCAATACGGTGGTGCTGTTGTGCAGCAGCTTGACCATGGTGCTGGCGGTGCGCGCGGCGCAATTGAGTAAGACCAAAGCGATCGTGCTGTTTCTGATCCTGACTCTGCTTCTGGGCGGCGTCTTTCTGGGTGTGAAGGCCTACGAGTGGAACGAAAAGTACGTGGAGCATCACATTCCCGGCCCGACCTTCCATCTCGACGGCGTGACGGCCGACCAGCAGGGCCACGCACAGCTATTCTTCTCGCTGTACTTCGCCATGACCGGGCTGCACGCCCTCCACATGATCATCGGTGCGGGCCTGCTGAGTTACCTGATTTTCGAGGCGCGTAAAGGAAGATATACGGCCGACTACAACACGCCCGTGGACCTGATAGGCCTCTACTGGCACTTCGTCGATATCATCTGGATTTTCCTGTTCCCACTTTTGTATTTGATCGATCGTCACCTGAAATAGTTATGTCCCAAGAAACCCACCAACAAGATGCCCACCAACACGTCGATAGCGTTGCGACCTACGTCCTGGTTTTTCTAGCGCTGATTTCGCTCACCGTGGCGACCACCGCCGTGGCTTTTGTGGACCTGGGTCCGTTCAGCGTGGTTGTCGCGCTGGTCATCGCCTGTTGCAAGATGCTGCTGGTGGCGCTGTTCTTCATGCACGTACGCCACAGCACCAAGCTCACCCGCCTGGTACTGGTCGGCGGAATGCTGTGGCTCGCCATCCTGCTGCTGCTGACCCTGGGCGACGTGATGACTCGCGGGTGGGTGGGCGTGCCGGGACGGTAGGAGCGGAGGGGCGGGGCTGAACGCCCAAGAGTCAACTTCGCCGCCGGAGAACGCCGATGAAAATGTCTTATCGGCGTTGATCCGCGTTCATCGGCGGCCGGAATTGGCTCTTTCGGGCGTTGAGAATGCCCCTATTCCTTACGCAGTTCTTCAACGACGCCGCGCAGTTTAAAGACCGCATCCTCATCAACCGGCTCAGGACGGTTTACAAGTGGGTCTAGGTCGCAGGACTTTCTCCGGTATGCATCGATGATGGCGTCAGGGTCTGAGCACTCGATGAAATCGTTCCATTCTTGCGGATACCTTGAATGGTTTCTCAAGAACCGCTCGATTAAGTCAGCGACTTCCGTTTTGGTTCGGCTGCCTTTCATATTGCAATTCAACCACATTGTCGCTTTTGTCACGGCGGCAAATTCGGATTGCCGCTGATAACACCGCTGCCCGCCTAAAGCCTTTTCCGCCGAATGCCGATAAGCACGGTGTGAATGTATTTCTGGCACGCCAGCCGATCTACGATGCCGCGCGCAAGATTCACGGGTACGAACTGCTCTTCCGCCGCGCCGATTGCGCCGAGGCGGACGTGCTCGACGGAACAGTCGCCACTGCCCAGGTGCTGCTCAACGCGATCATCGATATTGGCGTGGATAAATTGGCCGGTTCGGAGCTGATGTTTATTAATTGTACGCGCAGCATTCTGATGTCGGAGCCCATCATCCCGCCCGACCGCTGCGTGCTGGAAATTCTGGAGCACGAGACGCTTGACGCAGAACTCCTGGAACGGATCGGCACATTACGAAGGCGCGGCTACCGGATCGCGCTGGACGATTTCACGCTCGATGGCAAACTGGCCGCGGCGGTCCCCTTGGCGGACTATATCAAACTGGATGCACTCGCCCTCACGGCGGCCGAACTGGAACGCCACTCCAGGCTGCAACGGCCCGGGCTCCGGCTCGTCGCCGAAAAGGTCGATTCCGAAGCGATGATGGAACGCTGTGTCGCTCTAGGCTTCGACCTGTTCCAGGGCTATTTCCTGCGTCACCCGGAAACGATGAAAGGCGACCACCTGCCGACCTCGAAACTGGCCGCGCTTCGCCTCATTGGGGCGTGTCAGGACCCGGATGCGTCGGCGCAAGATGTCTCGGCCACGGTTTCGTCCGATCTTTCGCTAACCTACAGTCTGCTGCGCCTGGCGAACTCCGCCTTGTTCGGAAGAAGCCGGCCGATACGTTCCGTGGAGGCCGTGGTCACCTGGATGGGAACGGAATACCTGGCGCGCTGGGGCACTCTGTTGGCGCTGGCCTCGGAACGCGGATGCCCCGTGACCTATCTGGGAACCGCTTTGCAGCGCGGATACATGTGCGAATCGCTGGCGGCAGTTCAGGGCGACGCGGCTCCCGCAAGCAGCTTTCTGGTTGGTCTGCTCTCGACGCTCGATGCCATTCTGGATATGCCCATGCGCCAAATTCTGGAGCAGGTGCGGCTCACCGGCGATATGCGCGAGGCTCTCGAACAGCATGGCGGCGGCCTCGGACGGCTGCTGGCCTGCACGCTGGCCTACGAATCCGGCGACACGAAAACGGTGGACCAGTGCGGCATCGACAGCGGGTTGTTGTACGACGCCTACTGGCAATCCATCGACCAGGCCGAGTCTACCCTGCGCGAGTTGGTCGCCCTGCGGGCGTAAGCTGTTGACGGCTTACCGCAGAGGCTCAGCGCGGCAAAGCCGCAAGCAAAACCAGGTTCACCGCAGAGCCGCAGAGACGCGGAGAAAAACAAAAGCAAAGTCAAAACCGGAGAGCGCGGAGGTGGCGGAGGTCGCTGAGGGGTAAGACCCCTCGTGTCAGCGTAGAGGAAGCTTTGGTTCTGGAAAACGTCGCAGCGCGCGAAGATTCTGCGCGTTATCTTTAGCATGGCAGAGCCGCAGAGACTGCGAGAACTGGGCGGTCGCACACGAGCGTTCTCGGCGCTCTCCCTGTGTTTTCGCCTTCTTTTCCCGCGCCTCCGCGGTGAGAGGTGATTTGCAGCCATGCCGCTGCGCACGTAAGTTGCCGACAGCTCACCGCAGAGGGGCAGGGCCGCAGAGAAAAACAGCGAGAGCAGGGGGCCTGCACATAAGCGGCCTCCTCCCCGGGTTAGATCGCAGAGGTGGCAGAGGACCAGCGTTTCCCGCAGGCGTATGCATGGATGCAGGCCGCGGGGACGAATCCATCCGGGGAAAGCGCCGGTTACCTCTGCCCCCTCCGCGCTCTCCCTGTGTTTTCGTCTTCTTTCTCCGCGTCTCAGCGCCTCCGCGGTGAAAAATGATTTACAGCCATGCCGCGACCTAGCCAAGCCAGACTAAACGAAGACTCTCGACCGGTCCGCTCGCAGCAGTTTGTGCTCGATGGCGAACTCCTCCAGTTCCCCGCGGAATTTCGGGTCGGCCACCTGAATCAACGCCTCAGCCCGCTGGCATAGCGTCTTGCCATGCAGGTAGGCCACTCCGTGCTCCGTCACAACGTAGTGCACGTCGCCGCGCGAGGTCACCACGCCGGCGCCCGGCTGCAGCATGGTGGCGATGCGCGATACCGTACCGTTCTTCGCGGTGGACGGCAGCGCAATGATCGGTACTCCGCCCCTGGACCGCGCCGCGCCGCGCAGGAAATCGACTTGCCCGCCGATTCCGCTATACGGCGTCTGGCCCATGGAGTCCGAGCAGACCTGCCCGGTGAGGTCCACTTCTATGGCTGAGTTGATGGCCACCATGCGGTCGTTGCGGGCGATGATGAAAGGGTCGTTGCAGTAGGCCGTGCGGTGGAATTCGAAGATCGGGTTGTTATCGATGAAGTCGAAGAGCCGCTTGCTGCCCAACACGAATCCGCTGATCACCTTCCCCGGATGCAGAGTCTTGCGCTCGCCCGTCACCACGCCGCTCTGAATCAGCTCGATGGCGCCGTCGGGCACCATTTCCGAGTGGATCCCCAGGTCCTTGTGGTTCTTGAGCAAGGCCAGGGTGGCTTCCGGAATACCGCCGATGCCGGTCTGAATGGTGGCCCCGTCGGGAATCAGCGCCGCCACGTTGCGCGCGATGGCGCGGTGCTGCTCGGTCACCTCATGCTGCGGATACTCGGCCAGGGGGTGCGATGTCTCAATGAAATTGTCAACCCGGCTTACATGCAGAAACGCATCGCCCAATGTGCGCGGCATCTGGTCGTTGATCTCCACCACGACGTACCGCGCGTATTGCGCCACGGTTAGCGACACGTCGATCGCCGGCCCCAGGCTCATATAGCCGTATGCGTCGGGCGGCGTGCACTGCAGCAGGGCTACATCGATGGGGACGGCGCCGGAGCTGAACAGGCCTTCGATCTCGCTCAGGAAAACCGGCGTGTAATCTCCACGGCCCTCCTGGATGGCCCGCCGCACGTTGCCGCCGATGAACAGCGCGCTGGTGCGAAAGTGGCCTTCATAGATCGGCAGACTGTAGTCGGCGATCCCCATGGTGGCCATGTGCATCACTTCGACGTCGTGCAGCAGCGGACCGCGCCGCGTCAGCGCCTTCACCAATTCCGTGGGTTCGGCGCACCCGTTGTGGATATAGACGCGCTGGCCGGATTCGACTCGCTCCACAGCCTGGTCGGCAGATACGATTCGCGAACGATAGTCGCCGCTCATGGACGCCTCCCGCGCATGAGATACACGCCGCGCCGCAAATCGGAGCAGGCCTCGATGGCGGCGTCCACACCGTGCTCGGCCAGCTTGAGCAGATACGGCAGCATGGCCTGCGCAATGGCCACGCTCGACGAGCGGCCCAGATCGGCCGTAAAGTTGGGCACGCAGAAATGCGTCACTCCGTGGTAAGCGAAGGTTGGCTCCGCCAAGGTAGTGGGGCGGCTTGTCTCCACGCAGCCTCCCTGGTCGATCGAAACGTCGATGATCGCCGAGCCGGGCTTCATCCGCTCCACCATTCCGCGCGTCACCACGTGCGGCGTGCGGGTGCCGGCGGTCAAGACCGCGCCGATCAACACGTCGGCCGTGGTTAGCGATTCGGCGATGGCTTCGGCGTCCGCCAGGCAGGTTTCCATGCCGCGAACGTGCTCCAGGATGCGGCGGAGGCGGCTCGGGTGTACGTCGAACCCCGTGACGCGGGCTCCGGTAGCGATAGCTGTCCGTGCGGCAGCCGATCCCACCGCACCCACGCCCAGAATCACCACGTGCGCCGGCGGCACTCCGGGCGTGCCACCTAGAAGAATGCCTCGCCCGCCGGAACTGGAACGCATCAAGTGCGCCGCGATGGGAATCGTCATATGGCCGGCGATTTCGCTCACCGCCGCCAACACCGGCAGGCGGCCATTGTCCAATTGCACGACTTCGCTGCCGATGGCCGTCAGACCGCCCTCCGCCATGGCGTCGAGCAATCCTTTATTGGCGACGGCCATGTGGTAGAAGGCCATTAACGCCGTCCCCGGCCGGCAAAGCCGGATCTCTTCCACCGTGGGCCTGGCGATTTTCGCCACCAGTTCCGCACGCTGCAGCACCTCGGCCGGCGAGTAAGCGATTTGGCCGCCGGCGCGCAGGTACTCGGCGTCACCGAACATGGCGCCATCGCCCGCGCTAGTCTCCACCCACACCGTGTGGCCGGCGCCCGTCAATCGCCGCACCACAGCGGGGGTCAGAGCCACTCTTCGGTCGAACGGCCCGCGCTCCTGGATGACCCCGATGTTCATCTCACTCCCCCACCGGCGAATAGACGCTCAGAAGCTGCACGCGGATGGAGTGTAACCGTTCCGCCATCACCGCCAGCACTGCGCGCATCAGAACGAACCCGAACGCGAAGTCGCTTTCGCACGCGCGCCGCAATCGGGCGCCGTCGAAGGCCAGCGCGTGGACTTCTTCGAGAGCGCGCGCCTGGAATTGCTTGCCGTTTTCGCCGGTGAGCGACGACCAGCCCAGCACTTCACCCGCCACCAGCGTGGCCACGCGCACCGGACGCCCGGGCGGCACCACTTCGAGGGCGACGTTGCCCGAAATCAGGAGGTAGAAGAAGCTGGAATGGTCGCCCTCGCGAAAAATCAGCTCGCCGGGCTCGAAATGGACCTCACTGGCCATGGCGGCAAGCCTGGCGACGTGGTCCGGCCAGAATCCGCGGCAGAACGGATGATCGTGCAGGATGGAGTTGACGGCGGCACTCATAACACCTCCACAGGGTGGTGGATGAAACTTATATCTCTATAATCAGACCTTTTTAGAATAAATGCAAGGGCACAGTGTGGTGCGATTCGTCGGCAAAGCGGCTCTCCACTGACGGCTTCACAGACTGTTTGCTCCGCATGCGGCCATGGCGGGCTTTAGCCGGCTGAAGCCGGCTGAAGCCAGGCTGAAGCCAGGCTGAAGCCCGCCCCACCATCCGAAAGCGCAGCACTCTTCGTGGGGCGGGCTTCAGCCTAATGCCGCAAGTTTTTTGAGCCGCGTAGTCCACTGATACGAAGCGAGATTGAGCGCTGGACATTTCTGCTCCACGGCGGTATAAGTAATCGGATGGCTCTCA
>Ga0326727_10004065_pt1 | contig 44958 bp, 36 predicted proteins | sample MB2enrmetagenome_FD_207643 | JGI IMG/M metagenome (GOLD analysis project Ga0326727, IMG submission 207643) | Lab enriched peat soil microbial communities from McLean, Ithaca, NY, United States - MB29MY | ecosystem: Environmental > Terrestrial > Soil > Wetlands > Peat | place: USA: New York... | reverse complement strand
GCCCTCGCTCTTGCCCTCGAAAGGTCCGCCAGCCAGTGAGCGGCTGGCCCAGGCTGATGAAGAACGAGTACGGCGAAGGCGCGTTCACTCTCAACTTTGTTTAGCTATGAATTTGCAAAAGGCATTGGGGTTAAGCCTTGCCGAGCGGTCAATGTGCTCCTGGACGAATTGTCGAATTCTTTCCACGTGGGGCCGCTCCCCCTTGGCGACGGCCAAATGCAAACGCCCGCTCCTTTCCCGTGCCATCCCTGGGTGCACGAGTGCCACGGCTCCGAAGACCACCCTGGAATTGGCAGAGACTTCGCCTCCCGCCGTTTTGAGAAAGAAAGTCTCGCCAAATTCGACCGTGCCTTCGAGTGGGCCTTGTGGCTCGGTTTGCATAACGCAACGAAAACGGTGAAGCATGCGCCAGGCGGTTTTGCGTGTGCAGCCCAGTTCCTGTTGTAGTTGATTAGCACTCAGCCCGCGAGTGCATGTTGTGATCCGGTAAGCAGTCCAAAACCAGTCCTGGATGGTAACGTGGTAGTCCTGCAGGATTGTTCCCGCAGTCGGAGATACGTCGAAACCGCAGGCTCGGCATTGATGTAGGAAACGCCGACTGCGCAACCAAAACGCTTGGCCGTTGCATTTGGGGCAGACCATCCCATTCGGCCAACGGCTCTGTACCACATGCTCAACACAAGCCCGCTCCTTTTTGAAGCGCTCGAAATACTCTGCCTCGGTCTCCGGAAACAAAGGACGATCCACAAATCCAGTCTAAAGGAGGCGGCACTGGCGTCAAAGGGACAATTTCGGATGCTGAATTCGGACGGGATATAAACTTAAATCAGTTGATAGACAAGCACTTACAAATATGTCGGAACTCAAAGTCTGAATTTTTGGCAGCGGGTAAGTTCTCAGGATTATTCTGAGGTGATATTTGAAAACTAGTCTGAATGCGGTTCGAGAAAAGGGCATAGTAAGCTCGTCGCTAAGGACGAAGCCTGTGTTCGGGTTTAGCCCGTGCAGCGGAGCAACCGATCGCCGACCTGGGTTTGGATGGGGATGACGGTTCTCGATCATTCGTGAATACCAACATGCAGGCGAAACTCAACGATCGTGACGAAGGACACGGGGGGCAGACATCGACGAACCCAGACGGACACGGGCCCGCCGTCACTCAGAATACTGGCGTGGGAACCCGCGCAAACCAAGGATTGTCCACACATGAAACTCCATCCACGAAACGTCAAGGTCGAGAGAGCCCAAAACTCCATCTGCCGTGCGTTCTTCCGCGAGCTGGAGAAGCATGATCTCACTTATCTGGAGGCCATTGGCTGCGCGGCGGAGATCACCCAGAGCCAACGAGGTCTTGGCAGTCTCTGCTCCCGCTAATCTGACGAATGTAACGGCGATTGCCACGTGGGGTGACCCTGCCTTCGATCATGATTTGGCCCTGAAGCCCGATGGAACTGTATTCGCTTGGGGCAGTTACGGCCTCGGACAGACGAAGATGCCTGAACATCTGACAAACGTGGTCGCAGTGGCCGCAGGGGCTGGTCACAGCCTCGCGCTCCGTGGAGATGGAACGGTAGTCGGTTGGGGCGGGAACGATATGGGACAGATCACGGTGCCGGAGGGCCTGAGCAACGTCATCGCGATCGCTGGCGGTAGAGCAAGCAGTGCCGCGATTGTGTTTATGCCGGAGCCGCGGTCTGCTTTGGTGTCACCGTTCAGGACCAAAGCGATTCCAAACGTCGTCATGGTAGGCATCATCCTGCTATTGGCTGCCGGCTGCTTCTGGCTGTTTCTCCGCGACACCACCCGTGGTGCAGGTGACGGTAGCGATACCAGGTCCACGGGGCAATAAGCCTGCCCAAAACAGAGGCGCATCCACGCCGGGCGGGACCCCGGCATGGCCTCTGGCTTGGCCTGATTCTCGCTAAGAGGATAGGCCGTCTCGAAATGCCGCTGGGCGATATACTCAGCCCGACGGCGAAGATGGTGGTAGAGAGGATGTGGATACATCAGGGCAGGCGCGCGCATGCTAATTCCATCGTCCATCTAATCGAAATCCACCCGGCGCCTTCCGCCACTGCCCCAATACCCAGCTGCTGGTCGTTTGTGGATACGGGAGGCCGGGGTTTATTGCTTGAATTTGCCTCTGGCAAGCTGTGAGAGTGTCGCCAATGACTCTGATTCAGAAGGTACGTTGTGTTCTAGTCTTGGCTGGGCTCCCCCTATACTCAACCGCAGCGCAGACGAACGGCTTTTGCTGGAACGTCAGGCAAGCCGGCGCGGTTGCCGGCGGGCAAGAGGACTGCACTGGCGTGTTTCAGAAACTTCTGGATGATGCGGGCAGGGCGGGTGGCGGCGTAGTGGAGGTGCCCGCGGGCCGGTATCGGATTAACACCGGCCTTTCCATCCCTGCCAACGTAACGTTGAAGGGTATTTATCTCGTGCCGCCGACGCTCCACCGGGGATCGAACGGGGAGTTAACTGGCTCGGTGCTCTTGGCCTATGCCGGGCGCGGCACCACCAACGGGCTGCCGTTTATCCGGTTGGCGGGCGACAATGCCGCCATAGCTGGCCTGGTGATCACCTATCCGGACTGGAAACAAACGGACGTGCCGCCCGTACCGTATCCGCCCTGCGTGTTGTCGGAGCATACCGCGAATGTCGGGGTGAGTGACTGCCTGCTGTTGAACCCGTATGAAGGGATTAGGCTGGTGGGAGCGGCTCGGCACTGGATTCGTAATGTCATCGGGTATCCGATCAAGCGCGGTATTTATGTGGACGATTGCTACGACATCGGTCACATCGAGAATGTCCATTTCTGGCCCTTTGGCGTTTCCTACGCTCCGGAGAACCCATTCTGCAAATGGGTGAACACGCGGGGAGTGGCCTTTGAACTGGCGCGCACCGACTGGGAGTATGTGTTCAACACCTTTTGTTTCGGCTATGGGGTGGGCTATAAGTTTTCCAACTCGGCGCATGGGAGCGCCAACGGCAATTTCCTCGGGCTGGGCGCCGATTCGTGTCAGCGGGCGGTGGTGGTGGAGCAGGCGCAGCCGCCTGGGTTGTTAATCTCGAACGGCGAGTTTGTGGGGCGATGGTCGAGCACCGATGCCGTCTGCTTGGATATTGGCCCGCAGACCGAAGGCAAGGTGAGCCTGGTCAACTGTTCGTTTTGGGGGCCGATTGATCGCTGCGTCTGGATGAAAAGTGGGACCGGACAGTTTACGGCCAGCGCCTGCCACTTTGTTAACTGGGATAATCGTGGAGTCGGTTCCCCGGCTATCCAAGTTGATGCTGGCAAAGCCATTGTTCAGGGCTGCACCTTTGCCCAAAAGGGACTGGATGTGCAGGTCAGTTCCAACGTGGTTTCGGTCCTCCTCACCGGCAATCAGGCACCCGGAGGCTTTCGGGTGAACAATCAGGCCGGCAAAAACACCCAGGCTGCGCTGAACGAGTAAGGGCCTAAGGTGTAAATCCTTAAGCCACTTTGGTTCTTCGTTGGTTTCTGGACCTTCCCGGCTCCGCGAAATAGCCACAAAGGAATGCAACGACCGCCTAATTAGCGCCAACAACGGCTTTTCCGGTGGCCGTCAGCGTCACCGGTCCAAGCAAGCCGGAAGGCAACAAAGATGAATTTGTTTTGAACTGCTCCCACGAACTCCAGGTAAAGCGCTTTCCTTCCGGCAACGCCGCGTCGCCAATCATCCGGTTGGGCCACAGGTTTGCCACCTGGATTTCCAGCGAATTCATTCCGATGCACGCCGCATCGGTTATGTCCACGCGATAAGGCGGTTTCCACGCAATCCCGCAATCCCTGCCGTTTAACTTCACCCGCGCCATCACCTGCACGTTGCCAAGGTTGAGGAAGAACCTTGAGTTTTTGGTGTTCTGTTTTGCCCCGGAAAGATCAAAAGTGGTCCGGTAAGTCGCCGTGCCGGAAAAATGTTTCACGCCGTCGTTCTCGCTGTCGCTCCAGGAAATCAGGTTGGTCAGCGTTGCCGATGCCGGCGCGCCCCATTTGGGAGGAAACCGCAATTCCCATGGGCCGGTGATTGCGGCAACGGTTTGATACTCGGGGAAGTTGTTTTCGCCGGTCGCCCGGCCGACTGGGTGTCGAAAGACCACGAACCAGCTTTCTACCGACTCGAAGCGCAATGGGACAACCGTCCTGTCGGTCGTTTCCGAAAACTCCGGCAGGTTGCGCTGCTCGCCGGTTTCGGGATTCCACAATTCCGGCTGTTTGCCGCTCACTCGAAAAGAGCAAACCGCCGTGCGTAGTCCATTCGAGGGGTTGGCAACAAAGTAGATTTCGGCATCGCCAAGCGTGCGGTGAATCCAGTTCAACGGAGCGTCACTCTGGAAATCCGCTGGCACGGCCAAGTCGGCCAGCACTTTTCTGAGCGGTCGCCCCCAAATCAATCGGCCCTGACCGAGCGCATGTTCGGTCACATTTGTGCCGTCGGCGTCACCCCAGATTTCAAGGCCTGATTTTAACACCGCGTCATCGCACCGTGGAAAATCTTGCAAGCCCGGCGAATTACGCGGGTGCGGGCCACTGGCCAGGACGGTCGCTCCGGCCTGCGTCAGGTCGCGGATCTTCTCCAGCAGGGCGGGGGTCATGGCTTCTTGATTCGGCAACACCAGCACGCGATAATTGATGCCGTCCGGCAGTACCAGCCGGCCATTGTTTGCGGACGCTCTCTGGATTAACGCCTCGGCGCTAATCTCATCGTAGCGATAACCGGCTGGCGGCGTGGGATTGGGCTGGAAAGAGGTATACGTTTGATTGGGGTTTTCCGGGCGCAAGTAAAGCAGGTCGGCGGCAAATGTTCCCTGCCGCAGCAAGAACTGGCAGCGCCAGATACTCGTGCCACGGGCCGGACATTTCCCACCACGTCTGAGTGCGCTCGTAATGCAAACCCCGCGGCCCCATGGTCGCACCGGGCACGCGGTCAAGATAGGGCTGATGCGCATAGCGATGAAAGACAAAGCGATTGACGCCCAGGCCAAATGCAAAATCGCCGAGCGCTTTGATCGTCGCGGGTGTTTGCTTCCATTGTTCCATGCCGACCGAGGTAAACGCTTCAGCCCCCAGGATCGGGCGGTCATACACATGGGCGACGGATGCCATTTCAAGCGTCCGCATCGTGTGTTCGGAGGTGTTGCCGGCGTTGAATGGGTTGCCCGTCCAAAACTCGGTCATCGGCTCGCTGGCCTGCGCCGTATAGGTGAACTCGTCGCCTAAGGGGAGCGCATAACCTTCCAGCGTAAAGCGCAGGCCGTACTCCTGCGCCAGTTCAGCCATTCGTCCGGAATAATTCTCCGCCAGCAGTTCGGCGATGGCCTGGTTAAAATCCCAGCGGAACCGGGCCGCGGCGGCCGGGCCGTCCAAATTGTGCCGGTAAATCGGCACGGGTTTCTTGTTCACCTGTTTCTGGGACCCTACTTCATGCGTGACGTCCGTCACGCACGGCAGCCACGGCAGTGGATCGTAGCCGCGCCGTTTCAGGAATTCTTCGCGGAACCTCGGCGTCCAGTTTTGCGAGCCGACCTCCCAACTGTCGATATGTATGGCGGCCAGCGCTTTACCTGTGAGCGGCCCGGCGGTTTTTATCAGCTTGGCCATCATGCCGGCGAATTGCGCCTCGACCGCCTCGCGGCTCAACTTGTCACACTCCAGACCGTTGCCGCCTGCGACCGCCGGGCGTGTGGTTGCGCCCGTCGTGGTGCAGCCGATGCGATGGATGATCCATCGGCCTGGCGGCACGTGCCAGGAAATTGTGCCGCTTGCGTCCAGCTTCGCGCTCAGATCCACCACTGCAGCGCGCGGCACGATGCCATTGGTCGTTTCAGGAAACACCAGCAATACCACATCGCGGTAGAAATCCGTGTAGGGAACTTTGGAAGCCAGGGTTACGACATACTTGGCGGAAATATCGGGCGAGGGCAGCACAGCAGAAAAGTGCGTCGGGCCGCTGACAGAAGCATTCGTCCAAACCAGGTGTTGCATCGAGAGTTCCGGCGTGATCCACGACCCGCTACTGCCGGTCCAGCCCGGTCCATTATTGATGTCGATTTCGAGTCCGAGCCGCGCGGCTTCCTGCGCGGAGAATTGTAACAGGTGTTGCCATTGCGGATTCATGAATTCCGCCGTGCCGCGCGGCGGCCCGCAGTGTTCTACCGCCCCGTAGCGTTCCACCGCCACATCCAAGATCAGCACGCCGCCGATGCCGACACGCTGCATCGCTTCGAGGTCGGCCGTAACGCCATTACTCGTAACGTTACCGTTGTTCCAAAACCAATAAACCCAGGGCTTGGCCGCAGCGGGCGGGTGGAGGAAGTTTCCCGCCAAATCGTTGGCGAAGACCGGCGCGGCACAGGCGCCCAACACTGCGCCCAAGCTGGCTATGACACGGAACTTGCACATAACTGTTATTGGTCAGAGGACGATTCAGCAGCCGTCCCGAGCTTTTCCCGCAGCGGATTACACTCGCACCTCGCTGGTTTCGGGACTGCCCATGGCTGTCGACACTCCGCAGAGACGCTTATGGACCAGCGCCGAAGTCCGGCGCTCCTATTCGCAGCAAGGATTCCACAATCGGTGCGGAATCTTTGCGTTCCGGCCTTAATTGCGAAAGCCCAAAGTCTCCGCCCGGTCTCTTGCGGGCACGGCCGAACCTGTTTGCAGCTTCATAGGGATGACGTTTTCTTCGGAGACGTTCCGTTCATATTTTTCCAATGAGGGCAGCGTCACCTGGGCGCGCTTCGCATAGGCGCGATGGACCGCCTTGCTGTTGTGACCCAGAGCTTCCTGCGCAAAGCGTTCCGGGTAGCCGGCTTTCCTTGCCCGTTCAGCCCAGGCGTAGCGATACGAATGCAAAGTGACGCCCTGGATGCCCAAGCCGTCGCAGCGTTGCTTGAACTCGGTCGCCCGATCTCCCGCCCGCACACGTTGGAGATGTGGGAACAACAGGCCGGTGTCTGGACGGCGGCGAAGAACACTTTCGATCTCGCCCCCAAAATGGATGAAAGCCAAGCTACCAGTTTTCTTTCGGGCGTAACCAATGACGCCGTTCTTCCAGTCAATATGTTCCGCGTCCAGATTGGCGATGTCGCTCTGCGAACCGCCCAAATGCCAGCACAACTCGTAAAAGTCCATCCGTTCCAAGTTCTGTTCCCGGTCTACGATCAGTTGATGTTCCTCGCGGGTGATGGCCCGTTTGGGACGGAACTGAATTTCCGGCCAAAGCCGTTTGGGAATGAGCGGCCACGGCAGCCAGTTCATCGCCAGACAGAAGTTGTGGAGCTTTCGCAGATGGACATTGGTGCTGACCGTGCCGGCTTTGAGCGCCTGGAGCAGATTCTCGGCCTGCGTCTCGATGATGATTTCGTGACGCAAGCCGTCCAGCGCTTTGTCTTTGGCGGCGCGCATCCAGCGCTCCTGGGTGGGACCGTGCTTGGTTTCCACCAGCGCATCGAGCGCCGCCTGCCAGGTGCGTGTGGCGACGCCGGAGTCAGTGCCCGCCAAGTACGCCTTGGCAATTTGCAGGTTGAGCGAGGGCTGGCGCAGCGATTGATTCCTGGCAAAGACGATTTGCTCCGCCGTGTCGCGATCCTTGGTCTTGAGGCTGGAGCGCGTGCCCGTCTCGGAGTCCACGCAATAAAAAGTGCTGCCCCGCTCGCCCCGGTGAATTAAACGGAACCGATTCTTCATAGTCATCGGTGCAGACTACAGAAGAAGCTTTCCGAACTGTTACGGTGCTACGGGCGTGTTGGCGTGTGTTGGCACGATTTGGCGTCCGTAGAGAATTTGGTGCCCGTTTTGGTGCCCGTTGTGGCACCCTGCCGCGGTAAAACCTTGACACAGAAGTGCTTAGGTTTGGAGGCGAGGGTCGGAATCGAACCGACGCATAAGGCTTTTGCAGAGCCCCGCCTTACCACTTGGCTACCCCGCCATTCCTCCGTGCTCCAAACTAAAGCATATTTGTCAGTCCGCAAGCCTTAATCCAGAAGTTCCCTGCGATTGGGCAGGGCCATTGACAAAGTCCTTATGGACTGCGGCGGCAAGCGAAGCGCGACGCCGCTTTCCCTGACCAGATCCTGCCCTGCTCCAAGCATCTACGCCGATTCCAGCCAAAGCGGCGTCGCGCTTCGCTTGCCGCCGCAGTCCACATCGGTGGTCACGCGATATACCCCTGACTTTGTCACTGGCCCTGTGCGATTGGGTGTGATTAAAGGCGGGTGAGGGGGATGAGATAGTTATGGAATAAAATGTACAAATTTAGCCACTTGCTCCAATAGAGTGGGGATGAAGAACAAGAATGAAAGCGATTACGAGTTGAGTCTGGCGGAGGTTCAACTCATCCAACAACTTCGTGAGCATCCAGAAATGCTGGAGCGGCTACGCAGCATCCTGGACCTGACGCGCAATGCGGACGGCCCGCTGAAGACTGCGGACGAGGTGGAGGAGTTGTTAATCCAGGAGTTGCGGCGCTTAGGCCATACCAGCATGACCCAGTGGGCCAAGCAGGCTGAGGCGCGCGTGAGTGACGAACTGACGCGCCAGGATCCCACGCTGCGCAGTCGTAAAAAGAAAGTGCTTAAGTGGTGGTGTGTCTGTGGGGAGGTGGCCGTGCGCGACCGGGTCTGGCGCAGCCTGACCCAGCGCTATGTTCGTCCCTTGCCGCAGCGGTTGGGCGTGACGGCCCGAGGACGGTCGCGGCGGCTGCAACGGGTGCTGACGGACTTTGGCTGCGAACATTCCTTCGCCCGGGCGGCAGACAGCGTCCTGGAACATTATGGCTTGGCGCTGGGCAGCACGGCGGTGCGTACGGCCACCTTGACCCATGCGCACCGGGCGCGAGTGAAACTGGAGGCGGAATACGCGCAGCCGTTTCGGGTGCTGCCGGCCGTGGGGGCCCAACACGTCATTACCGAGACGGACGGCACCATGATTTGCACGGTCGCGCCGGGCCCAAGAAAGAGCAAACGTGCGCGGGGTTGGGAGGAGATGCGCCTGCTGGCAGCGCAAGCCAAGGACAGTGCGACGACCTTCTACGGGGCCACCTTCGGGAGTGTGGCCCAAACCGGGGGGCGGTGGGGACACTGTACGCGCCAGGCCGGGTGGGGCTTGAATAGTCTGATTCATGCGGTGGGCGACGGGTCCGAGTGGATCCAGATTCAGTGCCGGGAGGTGTTTGGAGAGCAAGCCACCTTCCTGTGCGATTTCTTTCATGTAAGCGAGTATCTGGGCGAGGCGGCCCCCAGCTATCGCCCCGCCCAACCGCACCTCTGGCGTCGCACCCAACAGCAGCGCCTGCGGCGCGGCGATGTCGTAAAGGTACTGGCCGCTTTGGAAGAACATCTGGAGCCCGTCGGGACTGTGGAAGAGGAAGCGCCGGTGCGCAACGCTCATCGCTACGTGAGCAATCGCCAGGACTGCCTGGACTATCCCCGAGCCTTAGCCCTGGGTTTACCCATCGGCTCGGGTATGCACCCGGCTGCCTGGAGTCACGCTGGCTTCGACAAAGGCCCGTATGCTTTGAGCGGAGGCATCGGCAATTCGAGCCAAACGAATTCGCCCAATGCCCTTGCCATCTATCTCTGCGGCGATGGATACCATTGCCTTATTTTGGCTTCCTCGCCCGCGCGCTCCCTCAGCCAAACCGCCCACGTAGGTTTCATCGACTTCCACTTCCTCACCCAAGCGATCCCGCACCGGACGCACCATCGCACGTCGCAACTTGTGCAGCCAACTCCAAGCGGTCAGGTAATGTCCCAAACCCAACACCCGTTGCAGTCCCAAAGCGCTGGCCCCGTTCTTCTGATTGGTGACGTGCCAGATCGCCCAAAACCACAGCCGCAAGGGTTACCGAGTGTCCTGAAAGGTGGTTCCTGCCGTGAGTGTGGTTTGATGGCGGCAAGTGGTGCAAACCCAGCGTTGGTGAAAAGTCGCCCAAGCTTGCCGCCCCTGACAACGCGGACACACAAACCTACCGGGCCAGCGGAGGGCGAAAAGATAGGCGCGACAGGCGTCTTCGGCGGCAAACCGCTGCTCAAACGCCCAAAAGAGTTCTCGGATAATCTACAGCCATGCCCTACCACTACCGGCAGGGGCACGTTGAGTCAATTAGATAGCCTGCTAACGTTATTGTACAAGGGCTCTGGGTTCCTGTGGACGGGAAGGATGTAAACGCATCCAACTCACCATCCAACAGACCTAACTGATGACGAGTGGGACCGGATCAAGTCCGTGGTGCCAGCCGACAAATCCGGAAAGGGAAAAGTGGTCGACCGGTCGCGATGGACTGGCGCAGTCTGGTGAACTCCATCATTTACGTGGTCAGAGCGGGCTGTGCCTGGAGACTTCTGCCAAGCGACTTGGGGCCGTGGCAGACCATCTACGGCTACTTCCGGGTCTTGAGCCAAGAGTGGACGGGGGAATTCATTCATCACGTCTTGCGGGACCGTGTGCGCCAAAGCGAAGGTTGTCGGGTAGTCGCGCAAGCGTGCCAGTCACGGGCAGACGGTTGCTCTAATGCCGAGACGGCTTCGTCCACTGCCTCACTGAGGACCGTCAGCCCCTCGCGAACCGCTTCTTCCCCAATCGTCAACGGCGGCGCAATCTTCACCGTTTGACCCCAGGCGCCCACCGGAGAGAAAAAGAGCAGGCCCTTGTGGAAACATCGCTCGACAACATTGTGGGCGAGGATGTGGTCGGGCTCTTTCTTTCCCGGCTTCGTCATCTGCAGCCCGCCTACCAATCCGCGGCAACTGTAATGGCCAACCACGTCCGGGTGCCGCGCTTGGATGTGCTGCAGTCCTGCGTCCAAGATTAGGCCCTGTCGCGCAGCATTCGCAGTCAGGTTTTCCGCCAGAATCTTCCTGACACTAGCGATGGCGGCGGCGCAACACACCGGATTACCGGTATGCGTGCTCGTCATAGAGCCGGGCGGAAACTGGTCCATGACCTCCTTGCGGCCAATGACGGCCGAGAGGGGCAGTGAGCTGCTGATACCTTTGCCGCAGCAGATCACGTCGGGCACAACGCCATAGTGCTCAAAGGCCCAGAACTTACCAGTGCGGCCGAAGCCAGCCTGCACTTCGTCGAAAAGCAGCAGCACGTCATTGTCTTTGCACCACTCGGCAAGCTGGCTAATGTATCCCACAGGGGCGAAGTCCGGTCCCACGCCTTGGAAGGTCTCGAACAGCACGCCCGCTGCATGCTCCGCCTTGAGGCCTTTCCTGGCCACCGTCCTCAGGAAACCCTCGAAGCTCGTGTCCTCGGTCCAGTAACCGTCCGGGAAGGGGACCTGCACGATGGCGGGGTCCTCATTCACGATCCAGTCTTTCTGCCCCGGAATGCCACCGGCCTGCTGCGCGCCGAGAGTGCGCCCGTGAAAGCCACGCTCCGCGCCTATGATACCGATCTTCTTCGTGCCGCCTTTGCGAATGCCATGTGCGCGCGCAAGCTTGATTGCGCACTCGGTCGCTTCCGAGCCAGTGGTGAGCAGGAATGCTTTGTCCAGACCTTTAGGCGCGAGCTGAACGAGCTGTTCGACTAAGGCTGCTCGCTCCTCGCTGGGAAAGACGTAGTTGTGCAGGAGGCCGCTGTTCACCTGGTCAATTATAGCCTGGCGCACTTCGGCAGCTCCGTGGCCCGCATTGGTCACGACGACTCCGCTGCTCCAATCCAGCCATTTGTTGCCATATTTATCGTAGACAAAGATGTCGTCAGCTCGCTCCCACACCAGCGGCGGTTGGCCGCGCATGGACTGCGGCTCAAACCTGCGCAGCTTCTCCAGAGTGGGGACGGAGTCCGGATGCGGCAGCGCGGTGATGATGCGACGGTACTTGGTCTCAACCCGCGGCACGTTGCGGGGCGTGATGCTGAATTCTCTGCCCATAATTGCGGGGGCCAGTTAAACAAAGCCCGAGGCAACTGCAACGGAAATGTGGAATGAGCGGGCCGCGGGTGAGCATCCCACTTTTTGCACAGTAGCCACCCCATCGCCCAATTCCCCAATCCCCAATACCTATCTGCCGCCAGCAGCGTGCCAAATTGGCCCACACCCCGCGCCAAGCATCATAAGCGCTCATGATTGTAGCAGGCACAGCCACCCACAGGCTCGTACCTGGCTAGTACCTGTCTCGCACGTGTCTCGTACCTGTCTGGTACGAGGGGGGTTCCCATTCCGGCGGAAAATGGCCAGTTTCGGGCATTTTCAGCCTCCTGGACTCCTTTGGTCATTCGGATTGGTTATACTCGCGGGTTTTCGGGCTGTGCCATTTTAGCCCGCTTGCCGGAGCGGTTGATGCTGAGGGCATGCCTACACCGATACCGGCCGCACCTGTAAGAAGCTGCTCATAAAATGAGATGCTCAAGGGATGCGGGCTTGCAAGGATCGCCAACTTACTATGCTTCAGCGCGACAGGAAGCGCATGAGGCGCATCATTTTATTAACTACCCGATCTGCTCGGTCAAGGGCTTTCGGGAGCGAAGTTTCCGCAATTCCTTCGCCAATAACGTTTGCGGTGAGATTCTGGAAAATAGTTCTTGTTTCCCCCATATATGGTGGGTAAGGTTGCGATGTTCCCCCACTAATGGGGTAATGAGAGGGCCTCGAGAGAGGCCCGTGTGTTTAATAAATCGGCGAATTTGAACCAAATCTGCCGGCTCTTTTGTTGTGGGTAGTTCAACAAGGACCACCGGCAGGATACTTTTTTAAAGGCGAAACCATGATAGATGTCAGTGAACCAGTTTCGACTGGCGTTCCCCCGCAGGGCCGGCGCAGGTCTTCCAAAGCTACAGCAACAACCCGCTCCAGCAGGAGCGATGCTCCCTCGGCCAAGAGAACGTTGCGCATCGAGCGCACGTTCAGCGATCCGAACACCTCCCCGTACGACCAGTTGGAATGGGAACGGCGGACGGCGGAAATCACGGATGATGCTGGTAAGGTCATCTTCAAGCAGGAGAACGTCGAGGTCCCAAAGGCGTGGTCTTTGCTCGCGACCAAGGTAGTTGTGTCGAAGTATTTCTACGGTGAGCAGGGCACGCCGGAGCGAGAAACCTCTGTGCGCCAACTCATCCAGCGTATATGCCGCACGATTGCCGACTGGGGCATTAAGGACGGCTACTTCAGCAAGGCCGCCGGCGAGGTTTTTTGCGATGAGCTGACCTGGCTCTGCCTGAATCAATACGGCGCCTTCAATTCCCCGGTCTGGTTCAACGTGGGTCTTTACCACCAATACGCAGTGGGCAACACCTCCAGCCGCGGCAATTGGTATTATCACCGCAAGCACGGCCACGCCGAACGGGCGAAGACCCCATACGAATACCCGCAATGCAGCGCCTGCTTTATCCAGTCGGTGGAGGACAACATGGAGTCCATCATGCGCCTGGCGCACAGCGAGGCGATGCTCTTCAAGTTCGGCTCCGGCACAGGAACCGACCTTTCGCCCCTGCGTTCCGCCAGGGAAAAGCTTAGCGGCGGCGGTCGCCCGAGCGGCCCGCTGTCTTTCCTGAAAGTATATGATCAGGTGGCCAACGTCGTGAAGTCCGGCGGGAAGACCCGTCGCGCCGCCAAGATGAACACGCTCCGCGATTGGCACGGAGATATCGAGGAGTTCATCGAAGCCAAGATGCGCGAGGAGAAGAAGGCTTGGGCGCTCATGGAACAAGGATACGACGGCTCATACAACGGCGACGCCTACGGCAGCGTCATGTACCAGAATGAGAACCTCTCGGTGCGGGTCAGCGACGCTTTCATGCAAGCCGCCATCGAGGGGAAGGAATGGTGGACGCGCGCGGTAACCACCGGCCAGCCTCTTCATAAGAAGGACGCCAGCAGCCTGCTCCATAAAGTGGCCGAAGGCACTTGGACCTGCGGTGACCCAGGTCTGCAGTACGACGGCTCCATCCAGCGCTGGCACACCTGCAAAGGCACCGAGCCTATCCACTCTACAAATCCGTGCTCCGAATACGTCTTCATCAATAACACCGCCTGCAACCTCGCCTCGCTCAACCTGCTGAAATTCAAGCGCGAGGATGGGACCTTCGACGTTGAGCGCTTCAAGGCCGCCGTGCGCGTCTTCATCACCGCGCAGGAAATCCTGGTGGACAACGCCAGCTATCCCACCAAGGAAATCGCCGAGAATTCCCACATCTTCCGCACCTTGGGCCTTGGTTACGCCAACCTCGGCTCACTCATCATGAGCTACGGGCTGCCGTATGACTCAGACGCAGGGCGCGCGCTGGCAGGCGCGATTACCGCGATCATGACGGGCCACGCTTACGAGCAATCCAGCGAACTCGCCCAGGTCATGGGCCCCTTCAAAGGCTATCACGACGCCCGGTGCGCCCACGTGAGCAAACCGCTAAGCGAGAACAACGTTGAATCCATGCTTGAAGTCATTAAGCAGCATCGCGACGCGGTCGAAGAAATCCAGCCGAGCCAGGAATTCAATTACCTGAAGGAAGAGGCGCGCAAGTGCTGGGACAGTGCCTTGGAGCATGGCCGCGCGGCAGGCTATCGAAATGCCCAGGTCACCGTTCTGGCTCCGACCGGCACCATCGCCTTCCTCATGGATTGCGACACGACCGGCATCGAGCCGGACATTGCGCTCGTAAAATACAAACTGCTAGCCGGCGGCGGCATGCTGAAGATAGTTAATCGCACCGTGCCCGAGGCGTTGCATCGCCTGGGCTACAGCGCGCAGGACAGCGGGCGCATCATCGCGCACACCGAGCGTTTCGACACCATCGAGGACGTGGAGGAGGGCGGCGCGAGAGTTTCCAGCGGCCTGAAGCCGGAGCACCTGCCGGTCTTCGATTGTGCGTTCAAGCCCTACCGCGGCCAGCGCAGCATCCAGTATCTGGCACACCTGAAGATGATGGCCGCCGCACAGCCGTTCATCAGCGGCGCTATTTCCAAGACAGTGAACATGCCCACTGCCTGCACGGCGGACGACATCCGCGATGCCTATGTGCAGGCCTGGAAGATGGGCCTGAAGTGCGTCGCCATCTATCGCGACGGCTCCAAGCGCTCCCAGCCGCTGAACACCAAGCGCACCAACGAGGGCGGCGAAAAGGTAGCCAGCCCCGACAGGGGCGCACTCGAAGTCCGCATCAAGGAACTCGAAGCTGAGGTCGCCGCGCTCGCCGCGCAGGCCGGCAAGCCCTTGCGGCGCCGCCTTTCCGACACCCGCACCGCCATCACGCACAAGTTCGACATCGCCGGCCACGAAGGCTATCTCACCGTCGGCCTGTTCGAGAATAACCAGCCTGGCGAGCTCTTCATCACCATGGCCAAGGAAGGCTCCACCATCGGCGGCCTCATGGACGGCATCGGCACGCTCACCAGCCTCGCGCTGCAATATGGCGTGCCCCTGGACGCTCTTGTCCGCAAGTTCGCCCATGTCCGTTTTGAGCCCTCGGGCTTCACCAAGAACCCCGACATCCGCAATGCGGCCTCCATCACCGACTACGTCTTCCGCTGGATGGCCATGCAATTCATCCCTGGTTTCCGCGAGGCAAACGCCCCCAATCGCAATCAGCCCGAGTTGGCCATTCCCGGCCTCCAGGAAGAAGTGAAGAAGAAGATCAACCGCCCCGTGAGGGAGCTCGCGCTGGCCGAGGACACCGATATGGTCGGACTGAAATCAGAGCACGACGGAAACGGCAAAGGCCATCCCTCCACCACACCTGCCGCGGCGGCGCGTGCGGTGAAAACCCTCAGCGAGTCAGTAGCCCATTTCCAGCAGGACGCGCCCACTTGCCCCACCTGCGGCAGCGTGACCGTCCGCAACGGCGCTTGCTACAAGTGCATTAACTGCGGCGAGAGTCTGGGTTGCTCCTAGTCCATTTTACTACTTTTACTCATAGCAAGGGCCCGGAATTCCCATTCCGGGCCCTCTTCTTTTCCATTCTGGGTCTTCGGGTGGCGGGCATACTTTTACTCAATTTCAATCCGCGTAGCGGCTGAATTTGGGAACCCAACGGACTTGATGTCCAGAATGCCGACAGCTGGGCGCGGTCTGCGGACAATCGGCCTTACTCTTCGGGTGGCACGGGGATTTGGCGCCTGCGGCTCTCTCCCACCATGGTCCTCGTGAAGATTTCGAGCGCCTGCCGCATCGAGATCTTGTCGCGGGGCAGCTGCGAGTCCTTGATCGCCAAGCGCCGCCAGGCCATGGCGACCGCCTTCGCTTCCACTTTCTTCAGACCGAACCGCTCGCGGACGTAGGCCGCCACCTCATCATCGGTCGCAAGATTTATGGGCTTACACACGGTATCGCCCCGGTCCCGGAAGGTGATCATGGGACTTTCCCTCAAGGCCAGTAGGATCGCCCCCGTCCGGTGGTAAACGCGCGTCAGATGCAACGCCAGCTCCAGGAAAGTCTCTGGCGCGCGGGAGTAGACCTTGGTCCACAGGGGTCGGCTAGGCTTCTGCCTCAGCCTTTCCGGGTTCACCACGAAGCCGGCGATCTCCCAGACGCATTCGCGGACGATGGCGGGAAACGCCGCCTCGCCGCGTTTGGCCATGAGGCGCTCGGCCTCGTCCACCAGAAACCCCTCTAGCCCAGGCGGGTAGACGGGCAAGCTCTGCCTTTTTCTCGGCACGCCACCGGCGTAGCAGGAAGGGTACCGGGCCCCTCTCTCCCCGTCGCATGTTAGGAACAGCTTTTCGAAACCTGTTCCTACCAGCCACTTCCCAAGACCCTCTATGACAAGGCATATTTATGAAAATGAAAGGGAACAAAACCCTCAGCTCGGTAGATATATGAATGAAGAGCCGCACAGAATCGCGGACGGTCCGCAGAAATACGGATCAAAAAGTTGGGACGCTTTTGCCTGCTACGTAGCTAATAGAGGATGGAGAGGCAGATTATCGCTTCTCCAGCCGGATTTTGAAGATTCCTTGGGATTTTGGGGGCCATCGGGGCGGTGCTAGGTGGACGGTTGCGATAGAAACGATGTCACTTGTATTGAACATAAAGTGGAAGGGCCTGGGGTTCTGCCCCGTCGTGATAGACGACGATGGGCACATTATCCGCGAGGTCGCCGAGTGGCTGGCGAGCCGCCAGCCACTGTGTTCCCCTTCAAGCCTGACCAAGAAGGCATCCGGGCTCGCTCGCTTCGACGATTTCTGGCGGCGCTACGGGGCCACCTTTGAGGGCGATGATCTGCTCTACAAGTTCTGGAACGCGATGATCGATGGGGACCCGACCCTCTGCTGGAAGCCGGTGCAGGACATCGCTACTGCTCGGTATGCGCTTCGGACGGTCAATGAGTTCACCGATTGGGTCGCGATGCGGAAGAATCTGCCGAATCCAAATCCGCCGCAGGATCGACGGCTCACCTGGATTCAGCGTTCAGCCGAGTTTTCCCGCCGCCTCAAGACCGATCTCCTAGCCCACCTCTTCTCCTCTACTCGCCAAGGGATGGGCACTCGGCAGGGCAGGAGTGTGGAACCGGAGACGCGCACGCTGAGGAGGGGGACACCCTACATCTGCCGTCCCACAGATGTGTTCGAGCTCAAGAACTTCGTCAAGCTGGTCGAGGAGGAGACGAACCCGCGGAACCTCGCCCTGTGGCTGTTGCTCGGAGGGGGAGGCCCGCGAACCAGCGAGGCGCTTCATCTCTTCTCGACGGACGTCCGCGTGGACGAGGATACCAGCGAGGCGCGCGTGTGTCTGGGCGATCCCCAGCGAGGCATCATGAACGTGAAGGTGGGCGGCATCGACGTTCGAATGACGAGGAAGCAGTTCTTGCAGGAACAGTATGGGCTGGTTCCCCGGGACCTCCTCAATCCCCACGGCCGGCAGTATCTGGGCTGGAAAGGAATGCTCATCCAAGAACGCGAGACCAAGAGCAGTGAGATCACCTGGCTGGGGGACTACGGCAAGCTCATGTGGCTCGCCAGCCGCGCCTACTGGAGGCTGGTCCTGCAGTCCTTCCAGAGGCTCCCCCACCCCTGGTTCTTCATCAACCTCCAGCGCAACGCGGGCGCGTTCCTCACCGAGGGAAATGCAAAGCAGGTGTTCGGCAATGCGTGCAGGAGGCATGGGTTCCCGCCCCCTCATAACCTGCACTCACTGCGGCACATGTATATGGACATCCTCGTGAACGTGCTGCACATCCCGCTACACAATGCCCAGATCTTGATCCGGCACCGGTGCCGGGAGAGCACCGAGCTTTATGCGCGCTCCTCGCTCGGCGTCCTCCAGTCGCAGGTCAGCCAGGCGGCCGGGAAACTGCCTACGCTTAGGCTCAGCCTCCCAACACAGAGCTAGACCATGCCCAGCATAACCACAGAACAACTAGCGGCGGCGGGTGGGACCACCCAGGTGACGATCAACCTGGACGCCGTCCTGCCGTTCATAATCCGGGAACCCTCTCCAGCCGAGCTGGACGCCTTCATCGCTACGATAGAGGCCAAGGTGATCGACGCCTTCTGGGCTAAGGCCCTCGTTTCACCCTCGCCCTATGACGCCTCGTTGCCATACGCCCTCAAGTGTAGCGACGGCGGGCACGTGGCAATCCCGCTCAAGCGCCTCCTCGGCCACACCAACATAGACGGCCTGCCCAAGTCCCCCAAGCCAGCGGACGTGGTCGGGAAGCTGGGATACGAGGCGACCTCCAGCACGTTGATGGCGATCAAGCCCCCCACGTTGGCTCTGGCCAACGAGGTGCTGACTCAGGCGGGAAGGGCGCGCCTCAACGCACCCTCGCTGGCCGAGCTACTCTCGCGTGTCGGGAGCTTTGCGGCCCTGGCTGACGAGCTCAGCGCCATGACCGGCCGCGCCTGCCAGGAGAAACGGTTTGCCTTCTCAGTCCTCGTGGCAATGCGTGCCCAAAACTGGATCCTGCTGCCGACGGACTCCCCGACGAAGCTCGGCCACATCCTCAAGGGCATGGCGCTCCGCGACAACCAGTGGTCCGACAGCCCCCTCTCGTTATTGTCGCCCTCGCAGACGGCGCTGGTCGCCGCACTCACCGGCGAGCCGACGGGAAAGGACTACCTCGACTTCACCGCCCGCGTAAAGGCTAGGCACATGGTCCTCTGCACGACCCTTTCCGGCCTCCACCACATGACCTGGCCGTTGGCAGAACGCATCCTGTTCAGCAGTGGCAAGAAGGCGAGGACCGGAGCGAACACGTTGGCCAACCCGGCGCTTCGCCTGCGGTGGAAAGCTATCTGTCGGGGTAACGGTCCGGTCGCCATGGTCGAGATCGATGACGTTGACCATCTGGCCAACCTTCGCTCGCGAGCACCCGAGGACCCTCGGCTCGAGGAGTGGCTCCAGTTCCTGGCGAAGGACTGCGAGGGTTACACCGGTGGGGAGTTGCACCCAATCTACAACGACTACATCATCTGGCCGAAGTGGTTGCACACCCTCGATCACGTGCCGGAGCTTTTTGAGGTGAGCCGCACCCACATTCGGGACGAAAGCGACCCGATGGCGAACACGTATCACCGCTTCCTGTCCGAATACGACTGCCTGCTCACCAAGAGCAGAAACCAGCCACTAATGCGCATGGACAAGCTCTTCCAGCGCATGGGGCGCCAGGCGGAGGAGCGTGGCTCGGTGTTCGTGAACCCCATCCGGTTGGTCGAGGACAAGTTCAAGCAACAGCGCGGCGAACAGCCGGACCGCACGGTGAAGTCGCGGATACCGCCGCGGATCATCGAGGAGCTACAGGACTTGATCGTGGTCCGCGGGGCCGATGGAAAGTTCAGCTGGTCGGAGGAGATCAAGGCGCTCGCCACGGTCAAGGTCCTTAAGGACGGTCAGGCCGAGGAGGTATTTTGCCCGATCTACCCGTCCATCATCTACTTCATGACGGTCTACCCGCTTCGCGCCCGGCAGGCGCTCTGGCTGGACTCTGGCGAGCAGGACGAATTCGTGTTGGACTTCGACTCGAGAAAGTTCATTCCCAACCCGAGCGGCCGGGGCATCAAAGGCCGAGCGATGGGTTTCCTACAGCCGGCCACTGACGAATCGGAGATACAGGAGTTTAAGCTGGACTTCCATGTCGCCGTCAACAAGACGTTTTTGGCCAAAAGGAGGCGTTCATCATTCACGATCCATTACGTCCCAGAGGTGGTAATCTGGATCGCGCGGGAGATGCTTCAGTGGCAGCAGAGATACGGAACTGTCCCACACCTCGTCAAGGAATGCGACTCGCCGGATGCGGGGACGAAGAAGAACTCCAAGTTGCAGCAGTTCTACCCCGAGCTGTGCCCGATCTTCCGATATCCGGGAGCGCAGGACTTTTACCCGCCCAGCCACAGCCAGCTCTCCCACTTCTGGGGCAAGTTCTGCGGGGTCTACGACCGGAAGAACAAGGCGGCCAACCTACGCAGGCCCGAGCTGTCGCACCCTTACACACGGAACGGCTACTCCTGGGACTTGCCGAACTTTTCCATTCACAGCCTCCGCGTGGCCGGCGTCTCCGCACTGCTCGATGCGGGGCTACCCCTTGGGGTGGTGGCGAGCATGACCGGGCACTTCTCTCTGGCCATGACCCTTTACTACTACCGGGAGGATGGGGAGCACATACGCCGTCTGATCAGCGAGGCCAAGGTCAAGATGAAGGACCTGCCCGATCTCAATCAGATCGTGCGGCACCTCGATGACTGTCAAAAGCTCGATGATCTCTTCGTTGGCACGCCGCAGGCCCTGAAGCGGCTCGGCGAGAGCCAGAATACCCGCATCTGGCAACTTTCGATCTCCGGCATCTGTCCCGGGGCCACCTGTGACGAGGGTCTCCCGCGAGAGTTCTGGCAGGCCCACGGCCGGGGTGTCCCCGGTGCCAAGTGCGCCCTCTGCCAATTTAGGGTTTACGGCGCACCCTTCCTTCTCGGGCTGGTCTTCGAGTGCAACTGCCTCATCTTCGAACTGGAGCAGTTGGCCAACAAGCAGGTGAGCCTGCGGGCCACCGCACGGAAGGCCGAGGCCGATGGGCGCCTGGTCGATGCCGCCACCGCCCAGGGCGAGGAGGACATGCTCGAACAGGAGAGCCAGCTTCAGCTAAAGGTCCTCGCGCGCCTTTACGAGATGATCCACGAGAGCGCTGAGAAGCTCACCAACCCCGCCGGCAACGGCCGGACGTCGACTGCCCTCCTCACTCAGGACGAACGGCACCTCCAGGCCCAGATGGAGGCGGCCGGGCAGTTTGCCCAGCTCAAGGCCATCCTCGAGGATTCGGAGGTGTTCCAGACCTCCCGGCAGGTGGTCCCAGACCAAGCCCTCCGGCTGATGCAAGAGAAGTTCATGCGGATGTGCAGGACTAACGGGGCTGAGGCGTTACTCGCCGGCCTCCCATCAGATATTGCCAAAAAAGCAACGCTGGCACTCGCGGGGCTACTCGAGCGAGCTGTACCCCAGCGGGACCTACGCGAGAGCCTGTTCCAAGGCCAGATCGGCTTTGCACAGCTCCCAGGCAGGGGCGAGCACCTCCAGGCCGGCATTCGCAAGCTGGACGATGCAGTCCGCGCAGAGGAGGCCAAGCGCCTCGACCCTCCGGAGAAACCAAAACAAATCACCGCCTAGCCTGCAGAAACCCTAACCACATGCCAGAATACACTTCACAGCAGATATACGACCGCATCGGCCGGGAGGCCAAGCACAAGAAGAGCATCACGGCCATCAACAACGTCCGTGAGGCCTGCGACTACCTGTAGGACGCCAAGGCAGAGATCACCATCTCGAAGGTCGGTGAGTATTGCGAGAAGCGTGATGGTGGGCCAAGGGCACAGAGCATCCTCAACAACAAGAACCTCGCTGGCTACGTCCATGCCCGTAGGGCCGAGCAGAACCTGCCCTTGAAGCCCAACGCCCTGGAGCCGGAGATCCGCACGGGAAACCCCCTAGTGGATTCCTATGTGGTTACGCTACAGCGGGAGATCGGCCAGCTCCGCAAACAGCAGAACGTGCTCCGAGAGAAGGTGCGACAGTTCTGCGACAAGTCAGACGGGTTCGACCGTAAGGAGTCGCTGGAACAGGACCGCTTCACATCATCAAGGGCGAGCCCGATGCGAACTCCCCAGCGGCCATCCCCGACGATTTGACGGCCATCCTGGCGAAGTTGCTCGACCAGCCGTTCATGGAGAGTCTGGGCTTCGTCCAGCAGGACGGGTGCGTGTTCTCCCCCGAGCACAATGACAAGGCCCTGCTCACAAAAAGGGAGGTGGACTGCATACGACGCATTATCAACGGCGGCGAAGCTTGACCGTGCCGCGATTCTGCTTAAAATGGGCCGAACTAAAAGTATGGGATACTCAAATAAAGACGCTGATTCTCGCAGGAAAGCGCTGTTTTGGCATAAAAGTATGTCGCTGACCCAAGATAAATCGGGCTGTTCGTAGGCACGAATTTCGGCCGAAGGGCGCGCCATGGCCTGCGCCTCCGCAAGGAGGCCGATACGGATTGGGGCGCGGCAGGACTAGCTTGGTGATCGAACCAGAGGAACGGCGTGATCTTTTGGGCAGCCTTCATCCCGGGCTGACTCAGGCTGCCTTCTGTTCCGCAGACTCGACGCTGACCATCCAGCCGATGCCGAAACGGTCCGCCACCATGCCGAACCGCGGCGACCAGAAGGTCTTGGCCAGCGGCATGCGCACCTGCCCGCCGTCGGCCAGCGCAGCGAAGGCGCGGTCAGCCTCGGCTTCGCTGGGGACCGAGAGTGAGAGCTGAAAACCCTGGAAGCTGGCTTTGTCGGGGGAGCAGCCGTCGGACGCCATCACCCTCGTCTGGCCGATCCGGAAGCTGGTGTGCATGATCTTATTCTCGAATCCAGGCGGCACCATGCCGGGCAGCGGCGGTTCAAGGCTGTCCTTGTAGCGCATTGTGAAAAGCACCTCGGCCCCGAGGGCTTTGCGGTAAAACTCAAGGGCCTGCTCGCACCTCCCGTTGAAGAAGAGGTAAGGTTCAATAACCCGCTTGTCTTGTCTCGTGCTCATACGTGTTTCATCCCGTTGTGTTGCTTGGCTATGGACGCATTTTAGCACATAAACGACGAATGTGGTGAACGTCATTTGCGGCCAGCATCGGACCGCGAGCCGTCCCGGCTCGCAGCGGTGGGGACCGCGGGCGGTTTCTGCGCGCCGGGGACGGCACTGGTGGCGGTCGTACCCGAACCGATGTTGACCATTTCGTTGAAATCACCGACATGGTCGCTGACGCGTGGCCACCGGTCACACCCCTTGAGGCCCGGTCAATTGACCTCTGGCATTTCCAAACGCGCATGACGGGTGCATCGAGGCCCTCGCTGGGGCGGTCCCTTTTGATACGCTCCAAGAGCTTCCTCATGTCGGGAATCATAGGCACCGCCCTCACTTCGCGGTTCTTGGTGCCGGTTTCAGGGTCCCCTCTGACAATGATTTCCCCGCGCTGGAAATCGCAGTCGCCCCAGGTGACGTTCTTGGCCTCGCCAATCCTCATGCCGCCATACGCAAGGAATTGCACGAGGTCCGTGGCGGGCTTTGAAAAGCCGCTTCCTGAAGCCTTCACCTCGGCAACCAGTTTCTCAAACTCACGCCTCCCCGAAAGTCATCTTCCCGTTGGCCACCGCATGGGCGCTTTGGGTTCTCTGCCGCTCGCTTTTTTCCAGGTCGGCCAGGCGTAGCTTGGCGACCGAAATCTGATCGGTTTTAAGACTTCGCCGAATGAGCTTGCCCTTTACCTTGAACCGGGCAAAATAAACCTGTGACGGCTTGTAACGAATCAGGTTTGAGAAATGCGTTTTCTGCCAGACGGCATCCTTCTCTGGTTGGTCGTTGCTTTCGTTCACAAAGGGCAGTATCAGATTGTCAATCGGTGACTCTGGAAATGGCATAAAAGCCCAGTAAAACATGGGTTCGGAGCGTAGCTCAGCCTGGTAGAGCACTTGGTTTGGGACCAAGACGCCGCAGGTTCAAATCCTGTCGCTCCGACCATTTCCGCACGTCCGACACGATATGAATCCTACACGTCTGAGCGCCATTGAAATCTCCCAACATGCCAAGCTGGAGCCGATCGAAGCGGTCGCTGCCAAGGTGGGCATCAAGGAAGAGGACCTGGAGCTTTACGGCAAGACCAAGGCCAAGATCACGCTCGACCTTTACCGGAGGCTGCAGAACGCCCCGACCGGGAAGCTCATTTTGGTCACCGCCATCAATCCGACACCCGCAGGCGAAGGCAAGACGACGACGAGCATCGGGCTGACCGACGCCCTCAGCCGGATGGGCAAGAAAGCCATTCTCTGCCTGCGCGAACCCTCCGTGGGGCCTTGCTTTGGCGTCAAGGGCGGCGGCACCGGCGGTGGCTACGCACAGGTCGCCCCGATGGAGGAGATCAACCTGCATTTCAACGGCGATTTCCACGTCGTCACCTCGGCCCACAACCTGTTGGCGGCATTGCTCGACAATCATCTGCACTTTGGCAATGAGCTGGGCATTGACCAGCGCCGTATCGTCTGGCGCCGCGTGCTCGATATGAACGAGCGGGCGCTTCGAGAGGTTGTCATTGGCCTCGGCGGCACGGGCAACTCGATCCCGCGGGAGTCCGGCTTCGACATCACCCCGGCGTCCGAGGTCATGGCGACGCTTTGCTTCTCGGAGTCGCTGACGGAATTGAAGGCGCGGCTGGGCCGAATTGTCGTGGCCTATTCCCAACGCGGCAAATTGATCACGGCCCGTGACCTCAAAGCGGATGGCGCGATGACCGTGCTGATGCGCTACGGGGTGCAGCCGAACCTGGTGCAGACCCTGGAGGGCAACCCCGCGCTGATCCACGGCGGGCCTTTCGCCAACATCGCGCACGGCTGCAATACGGTCACGGCGACCAAGCTGGGGCTGCGGTTGGCTGAATACACCGTGACCGAGGCGGGGTTCGGCGCGGACCTCGGCGCAGAGAAGTTCCTCAACATCAAGTGCCGCAAGGCGGATTTGCGGCCCGACCTGGCGGTGCTCGTCGCTACGGTGCGGGCGCTGAAATATCATGGGGGCATTAAAACACCGGAGCTCGGCAAGCCAAACGTCGCCGCACTGACTGCCGGCCTCGCCAACCTGTTGAAGCACGTCGAGAACCTCCAGGCCTTCGGCCTGCCCGTCGTGGTCTCAGTCAATGTCTTTGGCAGCGACACTCCCGAGGAATGGCAGGCCATCCGCGATGCCTGCGCCAATGTCGGGGTGCCGGTCGCGCTCTCGGAGCATTTCGCCCGCGGCGGCGCTGGAGCGGAGGACCTGGCGCGGCTGGTGATGGAGCAGACGGCCCAGCCAGCCAAAGGTGCGGTGCAGTTTACCTACCCGGATAAGCTGCCGCTGTTGGAGAAGGCGAGGTTGATCGCGCAGAGGATATATGGGGCGGAAGACGTGGTGGCAGAGGGCAGCATCGCAGAGAAGCTTCGCTCCTTCGAGGACGCCGGTTTTGGCGAGCTGCCGATCTGCATGGCCAAGACGCAATACTCCTTCTCCGCCGACCCGAACCTGAAGGGCCGTCCGCACGGCTTCACTGTGCCGCTACGAAACGCCCGCCTCAGCGCCGGCCCGGGCTTCGTGGTGGTCTATACAGGCGACATCATGACCATGCCCGGTTTGCCGAAGGTGCCCGCCGCGGAGGCGATGGACGTGGACGCGAACGGGAACACCGTGGGCCTGTTCTAAGGCTTTCTAAACACAGCGAAGCTGCCGTGCGCGAGCCCCCCCATTAATCGGCGCCAGATGGGCCATCCCAGCCGCATCCTCAGAACCGAATGGATAGGATCTTCAAGCCGAAGGCGTGGCCGGTCGTTGGGTCGCGCACCAGGTTATCCAGTGACGAACCGTATTGAGGGGGCGCCGCCGGATTGAACAATTGCAGCGGATTAGGGGCTTTCACAAGCTGCACCGCGATGCCGCTGTAGGCCACGTTCCCGTGAACGATCTCATTTGGCTTCGCTGCTCGCCCCAACCCGGTCGCGGGCTGCCCACGCTGGGCGCCTGTGGATTCGAGTAATCTATCGGCGCTCGTGCTCTGGCCATAAGCCGTCAGAGCCCCAAGGGCGCACACCAAAACAACCAACTTCTTCATACGCTTCTCTTTCTATTGTGCCGCGCACTTCCAATCTCCTCCGGCCAGGCAGCATCGTCAAGGGGAGTATTCCCTACATGCCCATTTAGCTCGGTATTCGCGGTACCGGAGCGCCGGCATGTTGCCGGGTTGCGCCCCCGCGGGCGTGCAAGCCGGCAACATGCCGGCGCTCCGGTTGGCAGGAGGCTCCCGTCTCGGTCTGGCGATTTGGCTGCCCTTCGGCTATCCTCGCGGCATGAATGAACCGCGTTACCGCGAAGCCATTGCTGAGTATATTCGCGCTCAAGCCAGGCCGCCGGATAAGTTGCCTCACCAGCCCCGGCTCTACCATCTGGCGAAGAGCCTGGCCGAGGGTCAAAATTACGATGACGATGTGCTCTACGCCGCCGCGTGGATGCACGACCTGGGCGTATTTCATGGGCATCGCCCGGAAGACCCCGCGGCTCTGGCGGCTTGGGACCATGTGGCCTATGCCATGACAGAAGTGCCGCCGCTGCTGCGGCAATTCGGCTTCCCCGAAGAGAAGATCCCACGCGCCATCGAGGCCATTCGCACCCATTTGCCATCGAGCCACCCGACCACGATCGAGGGCACCTTGCTGCGCGACGCCGATCTGCTGGAGCAACTGGGCGCAGTGGGAATCCTTCGCACTGTCAGCAAAGTGGGCCGGGACACGCGGTTTGTGCGGCTGGCCGATGCGCTGGCCGCTTTGCGCCGGAACGTGGAGCAAATTCCCAGCAAGTTGCGGCTCGCCTCCGCGCGCCGCCTCGCGCAAGCCCGCGTCGAGATTCTGCGGGCCTTCCTGGACGCCGCTACGTCTGAGGCGGACGGCATCGAATTCTAGCTCGCGACCAATGAGACCAACAGCCTTTGATTTATTGGAACGGGTGCGCCAGGAGCAGCCCGTGGTACACCACCTGACGAACTGGGTCACAATCTACGATTGCGCCCAGGCGGTAAAGAGCCTGGGCGCCTCACCCGTTATGGCCCATGCTCGGGAGGAGGTGGCCGAGATGGTGCAAATTGCCTCCGCCCTGGTGCTGAATATCGGGACATTGACCCCGGAGATGGTTGAGGCAATGAAGCTGGCGGCCCAGGCTGCTAACAGGAAGGGCATTCCTGTAATTCTGGACGTCTGCGGCGCAGGCGCGACGGCTCTGCGCGACCGCAAATGCCTGGAGTTGCTCAATCAAGCGCGCGTTGATGTGATCAAAGGCAACGCCTCCGAAGTCGCCCGAGTTAGTGGGGAGAGCGTGAGGACAAAAGGCGTGGATGCCACTGAGGTCGCGGGTGACCTGGCAGTGCTCGCCGAAAACCTGGCGCGGGAGCGCAAAGCAACGGTCGTAATCACCGGCAAAGAGGACATCGTGACCAACGGCAAGCAGACGTATCTCGTCGGCAATGGGCATGAGATGATGATGCACGTCGTAGGCACGGGATGCATGGCGGCGTCGGTGATCGGGGCGTTTGCCGCAGTGGAACGCGACCTGGCGCTGGCGGCGGCGTGCGCCCTCGTGTGTTATGGCATCGCCGGGGAAATCGCGGCAGGAAAGTCAGCCGGGCCGGCGTCTTTCAAAGAAGGCCTATTGGACTGCCTCTACCACCTGGACCGCGCCACGGTGGATACGCTGCAACGGCTCAAGGCTTGAGTGCGGGCAATAGCAGATGGCAAATGGCAAATGGCGAATGGCAAAGGGCAGAGGGCAAATGGCAAAGGGCAAATCTGGGCAGCCACCTCTATTTGCGCACGGATTCGACGCGTTTGCCAGGGAGGTTCTTCGAGTGGAAGTCCCACAGCAGCCAATCGTCATCAGGCACGAACCGATCCAGCTTGCTGTCCCACTTCTTGGGCAGCCGCTCATTGAGCTTCTCAACGAAGGGCAGCAGGGGCCGCTGTGGTGGAAACCGCTTCTCATGCCCGTCAATTGGAATGTCCTGGCGCCAGCCAAAGCGTTTGCGGTAGGGGCCAAAGCCGAATCCGTCGAAGAAGTTCTCGCCCCCAACGAGAGGGATATACCATAGGCTGGGGACGCCGCGCGCGTTCTCTTTGATGGGGATTTCGCGTTCCAGCCGCTCCAGCAACTCCCGCCCCGCCGGATCGTCCGCCAGGTGCGCTCTCAATTCGTGCAGCGTCGGGAAGACAATCGGCGGGCTCACGAACAACACCGGCTTGTGCTGCAAGGTCGCCGTGATGATCTCGTGCGGGGTGCCGACGCTGTAGATGTTAGTGGGGCAATACGAGATGCTGAAATCGCTCGTGTCCACCATGCGCAGGTCAATGTGGAGCGTCTCCCAGAAGCGCTTGGCGCACCAGGACCGTGCCTGGGCGCCGGGCTTGCCGCCGGCGTAGGTCCAGCGCTTCTTAATGCGCTCACCGCCCTTGACGTCTTCCCGGCCATATTCGTGCAGGCCGTGCACGTCCGGCTTGAACCACGGGTCGAATACGGTGACTCCCATCGCCTGCAGGAACTCGCCCACTCGGTTGCGCCAGCCCGACTGCTTCTCCGCTGTGCGCGAGGCCACGAAGTCCATCGGCCCGGACAGGTACACGCGCGCCCCGCGCAACAATCCTTCCTTTTGTCTCGGGGCAGCCATCGCGCGGAACATAGCGAGCGAGGCACGGGGGCTCAAGCGTTCTTACGAGAATTTGCTGTCCTATCCGTCACCATTGGCTATTCTCCCCACAGAATGACTTGAAGGACGCATGAGCAAGTTACTGTTGATAGACGACGAAGCGGATCTGCGATACTCGTTCCAGCGAATTCTTGATACGCCGGAGATCGAGCTCACCACCGCGGCAAGCGGGGAAGAAGGTTTGCGCCTCATCCCCAAGCTCAAGCCGGACCTTGTCATCATGGACATTCGCCTGGCCGGCATCACGGGCCTGGAAACACTGCGCCGTATCCGCCAGATTGATCCCAAGCTTCTGGTCATCCTCATGACCGCTTACGGCACGACGCAGACCGCGATCGAGGCCATGAAGCTCGGCGCCTACGATTATCTGCTCAAGCCCTTCGACGTGCCCAAGCTCAAGGATCTCATAGCGACTGCTCTTAAGGCTGCCCACGACATGACGCAGGTGGTGTCCTACCAGCCATTGCTTGAGGAAGAAGATTACGAGCAGGGCATCGTCGGGCGGAGCGAGCCGATGCAGCAGGTCTTCAAGCTCATCGGCCAGCTCGCCGCGACCGACGCCACGGCGCTCATCAGCGGCGAGAGCGGCACCGGCAAGGAACTGGTGGCACGGGCTATTTATCACCACAGCAACCGCAGCCAGCAGCCCTTCCTCGCAGTCAACTGCGCGGCCATCCCCGAGCAACTGCTGGAGAGCGAACTGTTCGGCCACGAGCGCGGCGCCTTTACCGGCGCGGCCACGCAGCGCATCGGCAAGTTCGAGCAGTGCAACCACGGCACGCTCTTTCTGGATGAGATCGGCGACATGACCCCCGCCACCCAGACGAAGATCCTGCGCGTGCTGCAGTCCGGCACCTTCGAGCGCGTGGGCGGCAACCAGCCGATCAGCGTGGACGTGCGGATCATCGCCGCGACGAACCGCGGGCTGGAGCAGGCCGTCGCCTCCCGGCAGTTCCGGGAAGACTTGTTTTACCGGCTCAACGTGGTGCGCATTCACCTACCGCCGCTGCGGGAGCGCCGCGACGACATCCGGCTCCTGGTGAACTACTTCCTGCAGGCTTTTGCCAAGGAACAGGAGCGCGCCCCTAAGTCCATCGCTCCCGGCGTCATTCGAGCGCTGGAGAAATACCACTGGCCAGGCAACGTCCGCGAGCTGGAGAACATTATCCGCCGCGCCCTGGTCGTAGCCAAAGGTGACGCCATCCTGCTGGGCGATCTGCCGGCGGAGATTACCGGCCAGGGACCGGCGGGCAGTGTACCCCTGCCAAGCGCCGGGGCCGGCCAAGGCGGTGTCGAAGACGTGGTGCGGCTGGCGCGGCAATTGTTTGCGTGGGCGCGACGCGACCCGAAACTGAGGATCATCCCGGCGGTGGAGCGCGAGCTGGTGATCCAGGCCCTCAAGGAGGCCAACGGCAACCAGGTCCATGCCGCCAAGCTGCTGGGTATTACCCGCGCCACGCTGCGCAAGCGCATCGAGAAGTTCCAGATCGAGCGCGAGCTTAGCATTAAATGAAACACGCGCGCTCCCGACCGACGTTTCCAGTCAAACTGTTGTCTGCAACTGGATTGCCATTTCCAAATGGCAATCGCATAGTCCGTTGGCATGAAAGATTTGTTAGTGCCGATTGATCCCGCCGGACGCATTGTGCTGCCAAAGAAAGTCCGCGAGGACTTGGCGATCAAAGCAGGCGATGCGTTCAAGGTTTCGATTCAGGGCGCGGCGGTGACGCTGACGCCGGAAAGGGAAACGGCAGGTTTTGTCCGGAAAGGAAAGGCCCTGGTCCTTTCCACGCCGGGCAGCGCGACGCTCAGCACCGAAGCCGTGAACGAGCTTCTCGAGGCGTGCCGCGAAGAAGCCATGACCCGCAGCACCCAAACGAGCCTGGGACGACGTCGCCGCAGATGAGGGTTCTGCCCGATACGAGCGTGCTGGTTGCAGCCGTCGTGGACATGCACGAGGCCCATACGCGGGCCTTTGCCGCATTGGACCGCGTGCAGCAGGGCAGGGATATGGGAGTTGTTTCCGCGCATAGCCTTGCTGAGATGTACGCCATCCTGACTCGGGTGCCCGCGCCGCTCCGGCACTCGCCTGCGAAAGCCTTCCCAAGCATTGAGGAGAACGTCTTGAAGCACTTTGAGTTGTTAGCTCTCGACGGAAACGACTACGCCGCTACAATCCGGGAGGCGGCAATGTCCGGCATCCGGGGCGGCACGGTTTATGACGCGATACTGCTCAAGGCTGCTGCGAAAGCGCTGGTGGACCGGGTCTATACGCTGCACCTGAAACACTTTCTTGCTGTCGCTCCCCGCACCCTGGCGTCAACTCTAGCCGTGCCGTGACTGAGCCGAGCCTCTTACTTCTGATCCCGGCGTACAACGAGGAGCGCCGCATCGAGCCGGTGCTGCGGGATTACGGGCGCTATTTCAAGGAGCATTACCAGGGCAAGTTCCAGCTCGTCGTGGTGCTCAATGGGTGCAAGGATGACACCATCGGCGTCGTGCGACGGGTGGCGGCCGATTACCCGGCCATCAGCGCGCTGGAATTCTCGGAAGCCATCGGCAAAGGTGGCGCCCTCATCGAAGGGCTCAAGCTGGCGCCGCTGGCGGACCTGATTGGCTATGTGGACGCCGACGGGGCAACCCCGCCGCACGCCTTTCATGAACTGGTAAAGCACATCGCCGGCGTGGACTGCGTCATCGGTTCGCGCTGGCTGCCGGGCGCCGTGCTGCACGTCGAGCAGAGCGGCCGGCGGCGGTTTGCCAGCCGCGGGTTCCATCGCATTGTGCAGGCCCTCTTTGGGATGAACCTGCGGGACACGCAATGCGGGGCCAAGGTGATGCGGCGTGAGGCCGTTGACAAGGTGCATTCCTCCCTGCGCATCGCCGACATGGCGTTCGACATCAACCTGCTCTACTCCCTCAAGCGCGCCGGCTATCGTATCCTCGAGGTGCCGACCGAATGGACGGACAAGATCGGCTCCAAGGTGACACTGTTCCGGACGTCGCTGGTGATGTTCCTCTCGGTGCTGCGCATTCGGCTGATTTACTGGCCGCGGCTCTACCGATTCTTGCGCCCGCTGCGTCCGCTTGAGGGCTGGGTGTATCGCAAACTGCGCGCGCCCCCTCCGCGCCAGGGGCCGCCCGAAGAAAGGCTAAACGCCAAAGGCTAGACGCCAAAGCCTGGAAGAGCCTCGTTCCGCCCGCGCCTGAGCAGCCTTGAGCCCTGCACTGCGGACTTTAGCTGTTAGGATTCAACCTTTCGACTTCTTTACCCCCCACGTGTAATACGCGCACACGACCAGCAGCAGCACGTTGCAGACACCGAGCGTCTTAATGACGGTTACGGGGGTGTCGTGAAACCGGGTGAGCGCCAAAGTGTACACTCCGGCCAATACACAGAGCGCCGGAACCACTTTGAACATCGAGCGAGCCAGCAGGTTATTGAGCAACACGTTGGCCACTGAGAGCGGCACCACCGCCCAGGCATACCAGCGCAGCATCGGGGAGGCGGCTTGCGCATAGCTTGAGGTGAACATGAACTTGAGGACCCAGGGAGCCAACACCCACAAACCGGCTGCCCCGCCTGCGGCAAGGATGACAGTCCCGATCAATACCAACCCCATGAGGTCGCTCTTCTCCGCCTTTGCCTTGGCGTGAACAATCTTCGGAAACATGACCGTTGCCAGCGGGCCAACCAGCCACATTGACGCGCGCGACAGCGTCCCAGCGGCAACGTAATTTGCGGAGTCATCGCCACTGAAGCAACCGCGGACCAACATCGTGTCGGCCGTTAGTATGAACTGGTAAGCACCAAATCCTAGCGTCAACGGGACGACCTGCCGAAGCAGGCTGCGCCATTCGAAGGACCGGGGGGACGCCAGCCAGAGGGAGCGCGTTGGCCAGATGGCGATCACGAGGGCAATGGACAGCCCGGCCAGGATCCCCAGCACCATGCCTGGCGCATAGTAATGCAGCACCAGCACAGCGAAGGCGGCTACTGTCAGCCGGCCCATCCCCTGGCTCATTTGGCTCCAGCCCAGCCAGAGAAAGTTCTGTTGACCTTGCAGCACGCCGGAAAACATCGGCAGCCAGATCGTGAACAACAGCACCGGCAGCGTCAGCCACAACGCCACGGGATTGGGAATCTTCCACTGCGCCATGATGGATCCCTGGAACACCAGCACCACTGCCGCCGCCACCAGCCAGATGACGAATGTCCCCAGCCACGCGGCCCGAATCAGTCCCGACAGCTCGTGTTCGCGGTGGAGCGCGCGGGCCCTGGCAGTCTGTTGGGCCAGCACCATTTGCAGCGGCATCGCCGGGATGAACATGGCGACCGACAGGAACGCCCCGTACAGTCCATACTCCGATTTCGGGATGGCCTTGGACAGGAACAGCACCGCTGTCATGAACAGCCCGCCTGCCACGGTGGCGATCATCATCCAGCCGCTCTGGCGGAAGAACGAGGCACGATGGGATTCAGCCGTCACAGGGGGGCTTTGGACTTGTTCAGCGAGCATTGACAGTTGGAGAGGGGCAGGCGGGTTGCGGTTCAAGAAAAGGACTGGAGGAAGCGCAACAGCAGGCCTTTGCCTCGCTCCAACTCCTCCAGGGAAATCCATTCATCCACGGTATGCGCCTGCGCGATGTCGCCGGGACCGAACACCACGCTGGGGATGCCCCCGTGCCCAAGCACTGACGCGTCGCAGAAGTAGCGGACGCCCGCCGGTTTGCGCTGGCCGATGCTGTGCAGGAAACGCGCTACCAGGGGTCGCTTCGCGTCCGTTTCCAGTGGCGGACAGGGAGGCAGGTTATCATGCACATAGGATACTCCCAGGCCCTTCTGCCGCAGGAGCCGGTTAATCTCGCGCCGGACACTCGCCTCCGTTTCCCCGGGCAAGATGCGGCGATCCAGCAGGATGCTGCACTGGTCAGGGACTATGTTGGGTTGCGTGCCGCCGTGAATAGCGCCAACACTCACCGTCGCGCAGCCCAGCAGCGGATGCTTGTGGCGGCGCAACTGTGCGGCGTAGGCGGTCTGCAAGAGGTCCACCACGCGGGCCATGGCGTGCACCGCGTTGCGCCCAAGTTCAGGGCAAGATCCATGCGCGGCTTTGCCCCGCGTCTCCAGCTTCATCCACAGGGTGCCTTTGTGCGCCGTCACCACCTGCAAGCGAGTCGCTTCGCCCACAATAGCCAGGTCCGCCCGCAGACCACTGGCCGCTAAGGCGCGTGACCCCGCCTGGGCGTGCTCCTCATCCACCAACGCGGCCAGGATAATCTCCGTCTCCGCCGGCCTGGGCCCTTTCTTCGCCAGCTCGCCCAGCGCCGTCAGCATTGCCGCTACCGAGCCCTTGGTGTCGCAGGCACCCCGGCCAAAGAGACGTCTGCCGCGTTTGACAGGCACGAACTGCGCGTCGTCGGCATCCACCGTATCCATGTGCGGAGCCAGCAAGAGCCGTTGGCGCACCTTGCCTCGGGGCAGAAGGCGGGCCAGGAGATTGGCGCGGCCCGGCGCGACAGTCTGGAATTCCACGTCGAGCCCTGCTTGTGCTGCGGTCGCTGCCAGGAAGTCCGCCGCCCGCTGTTCCCCAGCATGCGGATGCTTCGCCGGCAGGAACGCCGGGTTCACGCTGGGCAGCGCAATCAGCTCGCGCAATAGCTTCTCTGTTTTCGTCATGCACTTCCCGCGAGGGAAACGGAGGCCCGAGCTTAGGGGGCGAACCCCTTCCTGTCGAGCCTTACGGCAGGCAGACGCTGACGGTCGGGGGCGACGTCTCCAACCCAAATTGCACCTGGGGAGGAGTAGTCAACAAGCGTCAGCTACGGGAGCCAGCCACCGCTGACAGCCGAATTCAGGCTGGGCGAAACGGCTGCCTCCCGTTGGCTGCACGCGCTGTTCGGCATACGGTGCATGCCTCAATGGGCCTCTGGCCGGGGTGGCGGTGCCTTCCGCCAAGCGGCCAATAGCTCGCTGGCTTCGGCGAACTGCGAGTCCCTCAAAACCCAAAGCTCGGGGTCGAAAGGGGGGCCGGGCATGGCGGGTGACAAATGTTCGTTCCGCAGCTCGCAATCAATACCAGCAGCCTCCAATCGGCTGCGGACCAGCCCAATCTCGGCACTATCCGGGGAAGAGTATAGTCTTTTCATAATCTTACAATCGTGCTGCCGCCGAACGTCGCAGATCACCGACCCCGCGCAAGTGGCTCAGAATAAGCAACTGAAGCGTCATCGCGGGGTTCGGTGCATCTGGCTTGTTCGGCTTCCTTGCTTCACAACTACGCCTGACTTGGTGATTCCGACCCTCACGCCAAAGATCGTCTTGTCCTTCCACCACAAGATCACCGCATCTCCGCTGCCGTCACGGGGCGGCACATACTCAACCGGCTCTGAATCCTCGGTTGTGTGGAAGAATGCAGCGATCTCTGCCTGGTCCTTTGGGTAGCGTCCCTTTTGCCTTTCAAACTTTTGCAAGCTCGCCCAATAGCCTTTCACGGATTCTGCTCTCCCAAACTCACCGAGCTTGCGAACAGGACCGAGGGCGACACTAATCGCAATGATGATAATCGCCGCCAGCCCCAGCGCAATGAACGTCCAAATTCTCTGGCGTGATCTCATGATGCCGAACAGTATGTTTGGGACAAAGTCACAGGTGCAAAGACAAAGTCATCCATTAGCGAAAGTTTGCCGGATTGCCAGCAGGGAGTCAAGCCGGTAATGCAAGAAGTGGGAAGTTGAGGGTTGAGAGATGCCTATCCGCAACTCCTTCGCTCTCAACCCTCAACTACTGGAACCCTCAACCTTCCGTCAGCGAACGGCGCAGACCACTTAACATCCGGCTCTCTATCGGCAAAGGCAATGGCTTCATGCCACACTTCCAGTTTCTCAAACTTGAACATAGTGCGCCCCCTGCACTCTCCCCTCCCTCAACCCTCAACCCTCAACTCCCCGCCCCGCCTCTCCACGGTGTTGCTACCGTGCTGTCAGGGAGTTGCCACGGTGCCGCTCCCATGTGGGTATGGAATTCTCCTTTGTTTCCAAGGGTTTGCTGGCGCTTTGAACGTCCGCCCCAGCCGGCTCCGGTGGCCGCGCGCATTCTTTCCCCACCCAATGCTGCTGCCCCGTCAACCGGCCGCATTGCCCCAGCCGCTTCCGGCTGCGCCGCTTGGCCCCCGCCGCGATGCTGGTCGCCCGCTCTGCCTCGCTCAGCGAGCGGCTATACCTCCGGGATGCCCCCTTCAAGCGATTGCGGCAGCGGCGCTGGCCGGGTGTGCGCGGGTCATGATGCTCGCCGTCCAGGTGCCGGAACTGCCTCCCACGCCAGACGTAGAAGATCCAGTCCCCGCAGCGCCCGCTCTTGAGCCTCGTGTCGAGGCACTTCCCCGAGGGCGCAAGGAACGGGCAGCCAAGGCAAAGGCGGCGGCGCCGCCGGACCTTTGGCCGGGGCTGCTTATTCGCGTCGGCTTGGGTCATTCGAGTGTTCATCAGGCTCGCTGCGGACTGGAAGCCTGGCTTGGCCGGAAGCCTGGGCCGACGCCAGCCCGTCATTGTTCCCAGCCTGCCCCACAGAGTCCGCCGTGTCAAGCCTTTCTTGCATTAGAAAACGCAGCGAATTACCTCGTGGGGCAGAGCCGCGACGGCGGCGAATGGGCTCTTGGGAATAGGCTCTCGGACACGCAAGGATTCTGCAAATCCCAAGTGACTCTCAATAGCAGACTTGGGCGTCAGCGGGCAACCACCGGCATGCCACAACGATTGAGCCAGCGGCCAGGTGGCCTCTGACGGGTCCCGCTTTCCGCCAAAAAGCTGGTTTCTGGGCTCAGGCGCCCAACCCAACCCCTCCCCATCCCCCGTGGTCTCGCTGGATACTCTCCGGATACTCACCGTATGCACACCGTAGATAACATTGTTATCTACGGTGTGCATACGGCGAGGCTACGGAGGGGTGAGGGTGGGGAGTGCGTTGCGGGACTGCCCTGGAGGCTGGAAATCGCGGAAATGAGGCGCGTAAAGGCAGCGAAAGGTTCCAGACGGAGCCTTAGCGGCAACAATTCAATCCAACCACAGATGAACACAGATAAGAGGCGTCCTGAACCACACTTTTCCACACCGGGAATTAGTTCACTGACGCCCTGAAGTTCGGACATTTTCTACTGAGCTCACCGTCAGCGCCCAACCCAGAGGGTTGATAGAGGGTAGCCGGTGGTCGTTCAGGGCAGATGGGAACGACCACCGGAAAACTGCGTCGGAGTGTTCAGCACCCCAGCGGGGTGCCAGACCTCGGCCCCGCCCAGCCTTGCCCTTTGTCGCCGTGCGGCTACAGTGTGCGCAGGTGAGCACAAGCCAGGCAGAGACCACTCATTTGCGCTCGACGCCCTCGTCCAAGGTCGGCGGACTAGCGCCGATCTTTGTTACCACGCACTGGTCGGTGGTCTTGTCCGCCCGCAGGAAGGATTCCCCCCAATCCGCCGCGGCGCTCGAAACGCTTTGCCGCACCTACTGGTATCCCCTTTATGCCTATGTTCGCCGGCAGGGGCACAGTCCGCCCGACGCCCAGGACTTGACCCAGGAATTCTTTGCCCGGCTCCTGGAGAAGGATTACCTGAAGGCCGCCGCGCAGGAGAAGGGACGCTTTCGCACCTTCCTGATCGTGGCGTTGAAGCGCTTTCTCGCGAACGAATGGGACCGCGCCCGCGCCCAGAAACGCGGCGGGGGCCAGGTAGTGCTCTCCCTGGATACCGAGCTGGCTGAGCAGCGGTATCGCGTCGAGCCGGTCCAGGACTCCACAGCGGAGAAGGTCTTCGAGCGCCGATGGGCGCTGACGCTGCTCGACCGAACAATGGCGCGTTTGCGGCAGGAGTTTGGCGGCGCGGGGAAGAGCGAGGAGTTTGACCGGCTGAAGGTGTGCCTCACGGCTGACCGGGGAGAAATCTCTTACGCGGAGATCGCCACGTCGCTCGGTATGAGCGAAGGGACTGCCCGGGTGGCAGTGCATCGGCTGCGCAAACGCTTCCGTGAGATCTTCAGGGAAGAGATCGCGCACACGGTTTCCGGCCCTGAGGAGATTGAGAAAGAAGTGCGGTACCTGATGGGGGTGTTGGCAGGGTGAGGCGTGAAGCGTGAATCGTGAAACGTGAAACGAGACATGCTGCATCGCTCCATGACTCCATCACGTCTCACGTTTCACGTTTCAATCCGTAACATTCCCCTGTGCTTTCTTAATTAAGGAGTGGTGACAGAGAACGCGAACATCGAACGGAAATGCGGGAAATGCGGTGCTCCCTTGGCTGCGGACGCGCCCGAGGGCCTTTGCCCGCGCTGCCTGCTGGCCCTTAACCTCGCCAAGCAGACCGAAGGGACAGCCGCCGAAGTCGGGCCCGGCGGCACGCAGGTGGTCCCGCCTAAGCAGGAACCCCCGCCGCCGGTGGACGAGATTGCCCGCCATTTCCCTCAACTCGAAATCCTCGAGAGCCTGGGGCGTGGTGGCATGGGTGTGGTCTATAAGGCGCGCCAGCCTCGGCTCAACCGCTTCGTAGCTCTGAAGATCCTTGCCCGCGAGAAGGAGAAAGACCAGCGCTTCGCCGACCGCTTCACCCGTGAAGCGCAGGCCCTGGCCCGGCTCAATCATCCGAACATTGTCACCGTCTATGACTTCGGCGAGACCGACGGCCTGTATTACCTCCTGATGGAGTTTGTGGACGGGATGAACTTGCGGCAACTGCTCCAGACGCGGAAGCTCGCGCCGGAGGAGGCTTTGACGATTGTGCCGCCCATCTGCGAGGCGCTCCAATATGCCCACCAGCAAGGCATCGTCCACCGCGACATCAAGCCCGAGAACATCCTCATGGACAAGCAGGGACGGGTGAAGATCGCGGACTTCGGCATCGCCAAGCTGCTGGGAGAGGATGGCAAACGCGAGGCGCTCACGGCCGAACAGCAAATCATCGGCACGCCGCATTACATGGCGCCGGAGCAAGTGGAGCGGCCATCTATTGTGGACCACCGGGCAGACATCTTCTCCCTTGGGGTCGTGTTCTACGAAATGCTTACGGGCGAACTGCCGCTGGGTAAGTTCTCGCCGCCTTCGCGGATGGTGAAGATGGATGTGCGCCTGGACGAAGTGGTGCTGCACGCGCTCGAAAAGGAGCCCGATCGCCGCTACCAGCAGGTCGGCCAGGTGAAGACGGATGTGGAGACCATTGCGAGGACGGAAGCCGGGAGCCGGAAGTCGCAGCCCGGGCGCAGCGAGCCGACGCCAGCCCCTGCAGCGGGTCCTGCGATAGAGAATATCTGGCGACAAGTCAAAGGCCCGGGGACCGGGCTGGTGGTCACTGCCGTCCTCAACTGGTTGGCGATTCTTTTGGTCTTCTTCATTATGCTGGCCGACGGAACGCGAAGCGTATTGTTGAGCCCGGCCCCCGTGCTGGCGAAGGGTGCGATCATATTGGTACTCTTCGGGCTGCTGTTGAGCGGCGTCACGCTGGTTGCGGGCCTGAAGATGAAACGGCTCGAGGCGTGCGGCCTGGCCATCGCCGGGGCTATTCTCGCGATTTTGCTTCCCCCGGGGAACCTGATCGGCCTGCCCATTGGCATCTGGGCGCTGGTTGCGCTCAGCCGGCGGGAGGTGCGCGAGGCCTTCGACAAAGGCTATCCATTGCCGCGACTGGCGCCCGCGGGCGGTGGGTCATGGAAAGCCGTGAGCCTGATTGTTGCGGGGGTGATGCTCCTGTGCGCGATTCCCATTGTGGCCATCTTGGTGGCCATATTCGTGCCGGCTTACGCCAAGGCGCGCAGCAGGGCCCGGGAGGTCCAGCAGCAAGCCATGCAGCAGCGGCTCTGGCAGATCGCGCAGAATGCTTCGCGGGCATCTGCGGCGGAGGCCCCCGAACCGGCCGGCTTGGCGCCCATCGCCTTTGACGGCCTGGACTGGCTCCCCTGGCGAACACTCTTCGAGGTGCAAGGGGACAAGCTGGTCACGCTGCCCAAAGCGCGGCCCGGATTCAATTACGGCCATGAGGGCAACGGTCGTGGACCTATGCTGATGTCGAATATCGGCAATCCGAACTGGCGAGACTACCGCGTGTCATTCCAGTACTGCGTGACGGGGGTTGACCCGTCGTTCAACCCGTATGGGCTGCCGACAGATTATCATGATGGCAACATCTTCTTCCACGTTGCCGATGCGAAGGAGAATTGGAACCAATGTGGCGGCAGCATGTACGTGCTGGAAATAAACGGCGACGGCTCCTGGTTCCTGCGTTGCACTTACAATGAGTACTCCGGAACCCCCATCGGCTATCAGTACGTGCGGCGAGACGCCGAGCGCAAATTGGCCAGCGGGCGAGGGTTGAAGATTGACCGCGCAAACGGAAACAAATACGTGGTGGAAGTAATCGGCCAGCGCATCCAGATCTGGGTGGATGACCAGCAAATCGCTGATGTGACCGATCCCGATATGGGGGAGACGTTTGGCGGCCAAACCTTGGACCACGGAGGCATAGGCTTCGCTTGGGGCATGGATACCATGGGCTGGATTCGTAATGTTTCCCTGACGCGATTCGAAGCAGGCAAGCCGGTCGCTACTAACCCAGAGGATGAAATACGCAAAAGATTAAACGTTAAGCGCGGCTGCGAGGCTTGGGCCAGCGGCGATTTCGCCGAGGCGCTCAAGTTCCTGTTGCCCGCCGCCGAGCAGGGCGACCCCATCGCGCAGCACCGTATCGGCATCATGTATGTGATGGGGCGGGAGGTCCCGCAGGATTACGCGCAGGCGACGTACTGGTTTCGCAAGGCCGCCGACCAGGGCCAGGGCGAATCCCAATACAGCATGGGCCTCCGTTACTACTGGGGGCAGGGTGTCGCACAGGATTACGCGGAATCCCTTCGCTGGCTAAAGCTGGCGGCGCAGCAGGGGATTGAACTGGCCGCGGCGGCCCTGAAGAACCGCTACGCCCGGGGCGAGGGCGTGCCCCGGAATCTCGTGGAAGCTTACAAGTGGGGGCTCATCGCTGGCGGCCAGAGCGATCCGACCACCACCGACCACAGCCTGTCGGATTTGAAGGACAAGCTGACGCCCGAGCAGCTTGCCTATGCGCAGCGCAGCGCCACGGCGTTCGCGCCCGAACGGACCGGACCGGCTGATCCTTGAGGCAAAAAGGCTAAATGCTGAAGGCTGAAGTCTAAAGTCCAGAATGCGGGGCTGGACGTAGCTGAGACTCACCTGTCGAGGACCGCTGGAGCTACAGCTTTTGGCCTTTTGCATTTGGCCTTCGCCTTCCTTGTTTGCCTTTCTTCCCTTGTCAGACCGGGGCAGCCGAAATACCTTCTACTCGTGGCGGCTTCGACCCGCGGCATCGAGGGCCAGGGTGTTCGAGGCCCGTGGCACACCATGCACGAATTATCCATCATGCAGAGCGCATTGAGCATAGCACTGGAGCAGGCCCGGCAGGCCGGGGGAACCCGCGTGCACTCTATTCGCCTGCGGATTGGCGCTCTCAGCGGAGTGGTGCCGGACGCACTGGAGTTTGCCTTCGAGGCGCTCACTCCGGGGACGGCCGCGGCAGACGCCAAGCTGGCCATCGAGCACGTGCCCGCCCGGTTCTGGTGTGCGAAGTGCGCCCGTGAATTCCAGGCGGATGATATGTTTGCCGAATGCCCCGAATGCCACACCCTGAGCGGAGAAATCCGCGCGGGACGAGAAATGGAAGTGGCCTCACTGGAGATTGACTGATGTGTAAAGAATGCGGATGCGGATTGCCCGGGGAGAATCCCGTGGGCATTAGTGCGGAACACCATGAGCACGGTCATGGACACAGCCATGATCATGATCACGACCACGGCCACACGCATGAACACGAGCATGAGCATGCCCATGAACACGCGCATGGTCCCGGCGAACATCATGGCCACGACCATGACCATGCCCACACGCACCCCCACACCCATTCGCATTCCCACACTCACGGCCGGACGGAACACGACGAGGGACACGAAGCGGTTGCAGGCGAGCGCCGGACGGTAGAGGTGCGCCGCGCGATTCTCGATAAGAACGACCGCCTGGCCGAGCGCAACCGCGGCTTCTTCCAGGCGCGGGGTCTGCTCGTGCTGAATTTCCTTTCCTCACCCGGCTCCGGCAAGACCACCTTCATCCGCGAGGCCGTCCGGGCGCTGCAGCCGAAACTGAAGGCCGGAGTGATCGTCGGCGACCTGGCGACCGACAACGACGCCCAGCGTTTGCGCGAGTCGGGCGCTCCCGTCGTACAGATCACCACCGGCACAGTTTGTCACCTTGAAGCGGAGATGGTCTCGCGCGCCCTGAAGCGGATTGACCTCAACGGCCTGAATCTCCTGATCATTGAGAACGTCGGCAACCTGGTCTGCCCCGCTTCCTACGATCTGGGCGAGGACCTGCGCATCGTCCTGCTATCCGTCACGGAGGGAGAGGACAAGCCGCTGAAGTATCCGCCCGTGTTCCAATTGGCGGATGCGGTGATCATCAGCAAGATAGACCTTGCCCAAGCTTGCGGGTACGACCGCGAGACGGCGCTCGCCAACATCCGCCGCGTTGCGCCGAAGGCTCGGGTGTTCGAAACCTCCGCCAAGACAGGGGAGGGGATGGATGCCTGGTGCCGATTTATCGCCGAGCAGCGCCGGGAGCGGAGCGAGCGCGATCCGCTGAACGTCTAAACCGCCGCCAGCTTCTGGCAGTTGTGGGTCTTGGCCCAGAGGCCGAACTGCTTCAGTTCGTCCAGGCAGCGCCGAATCGCTTTCATGCTGATCGCGCTCGGCGTGCGGCGCACTTCTTCCGCGACCTTCACCGGGCTGGCGGTGCAGGTGGCAATCTTGTCCTCCGTGACAGACGACGCCCGCTTGAGCAGGTCCTCTGCCGCGAATTCGTAGCGCCCGTTGACCTTCTGGTAGCCGAGCAGGTCGCGCAGCACTTGGCATCCGCGCATCTGGCTCATGTTCACGTCCGGCGGCGCCATGAGCGCCGTCGGGTTCTCGATGACCCGGATCAGGATAGTCTTTACGTTACCCAGCACCGGGTCCTTCTCATAAGTGAAAGGGGCGGTCTTGATCTTCAACCGGCAAAGCTCCTGGATGATGGCCCATTCCAATTCGCCGACCTGCCCGGCGAACATGGGCGGCACGGTGAACTTGATCGTACCGGTGGGTTCGAGCGGGTCGCAGGTGTTGTCGAAGGTGAAGAAGTCCATGAAACGGCGGTCCCATTGCTTGCCCTGGCGGGCGAACATGGGTTCGAGCACCCTGCCCGTCAGGTACTCGCAAAGTTCCATGATGCGGTGGGTGCGCCAGTAAATCGGGCCGTCGGCGATGGTGAAATTGAGCTTTCTTGTCATAGTCATCCATTAGTAATGCAATTCACGTGCCACCCTTGATGGCAACGGAATAAGGTATATTTATATATACACCTGCCCTCTACCTGCCATCCGCAGGACGGACGGACTTTCGTTATTAGCGAAGATTCGCAGCGCTGGTTACGAAACTACGCGCTCCTCAGGCTGCGCAGCGCTACGGCCCTTGCGGATCTCGATCAAAGGGTCGCGGCGCTTTGGCAGTGGGAGGGGAGAACGGCTTCACCAGATGCCTCTTGCGTGCGGAAGCTTGTCGTTTCAGAGTCATGAGGTGCGCATTACGGCGGACAACGAATACCGGCTGTTCCTCGACGGGCGGGAACTGGGACTCCGCTTCGTGGCCGCCGGCCCGGGTGATCGCGGTCGCGGGAGGCTCCCATTAGTGCCGCCTGCTACGGCTGCGCCACTCGCCGGGGGTAAGATTCAATTTCTGCCGGAAGAGGCGCGAGAAATAGTGTTCGTCCTCAAAACCCATCTCCACGGCGATTTCCTTGACGGAAAGCTCGGTTTCGGCGAGGAGGTTGCGGGCGCGGGCCAACCGCAGTTCGAGCAGATACTGGTGCGGCCCCAGACCGGTATGCGCGGAGAACCTGGCGCGGAACCAACTGTAACTGACGCCGAGTTCCTTGACCAGAAGTTTCACATTCAGGTCGCGCGCGTATTCGTTCTGGATACGGGCAATGGCGAGTTCGATGGCGTTTGCGTTGTGCGTTTCGGCCGCAGGCTGCGCTTGTTGGGCTGAGTAAAACAGGCCGAGCAGGTTGGCAGTGGCGCCGGCCAGGATTTGCTGGAGCGCCGGCCGGTTGGCCTGGACGGACTGAATCATGCGGCTGAAGGTGGCCAGCACGGTATCCTCGACGTTGATTTTGAGGACGGGCTTCTTTGCCGAGATGAATCGGTGCCTGAGCCAGTGGCGGGCGGTTTCGCCATCGAAGCCTACCCAATGTTCGTGCCATCCGGTTTCCAGGTCGGGCGCGTAGCGATGCCAGACTCGGGGAAAGAGCAGGAAAGCGTCGCCGGGCTCGATGGGCCGGGAGACATTCGGTTTGGCTTCAAACTTCCCCCGGCCACTTGAAATATAAAGGAGCGCAAACCCGTCAAGGATGCGTCCGTGCTGCCAGTCAAACGCATAACCCTTCGGGTGGCCGCTGGGCGGATACACCGTGTACGGCGCGATCCGAGCTTCGCCGACGGCGGTGACGTAAAGTCCCCAATTCTTGTCGCGGCGGCCAATGGGGAAATAGCGAAAGAAAGCACCAGCGCTGGATTTCATACGGCGGCGCGAGGTTGAAACTCCCATCCCGCCAAGTCAAGCGTCCAGCGTGTAAGAGCAGTAATTCTCATTTTGCGCGCCATAACGGTGTTTGGAGTTCACCCTTTAGGGTGGAATGGCGCTTACATAAGGAGTAAAGCTCGCAGCCACAGATGTTTGCAGAAATGACCAGAGTTACAGTCCTTCGCCCCGCGTTCCCGAGCCGAGACCCGCCATTCCCAATCTCGAACCAATCGCTGCCCTCGTGCGACTGGGAACAGGAAGTTCCTGCGCCATAGGCACTTGCGCTTGCACATTCTATCGAACCGGCACCGCACCGTAGTCTCTCCGTAGCCTCTCCGTAGCCTCACGCTAGATAACATTGTTATCTACAGAGTAACCCAAGCGCGATGCGCGCGTGGAAGGGTTCAGTAACTGAGCTAAGTTCCAAGTGCGGAAGGCCGAAAACGCGAATTCCTCAAGTTGCTGTGGTCCAGAAACTTGCCAAAGTGTTACTTGGAAGAGGCTACGGAGAGGAGCACCAGAGATATGCAAGAGAGAATTTTGCATTTATGTTACGAGGCAAAAGGAGGCGGTTACCGTTGGGCGACGGTTTTTGCGAATTGAGGAGTGGCGGAGGGTGCG
>Ga0326727_10004064_pt1 | contig 44964 bp, 30 predicted proteins | sample MB2enrmetagenome_FD_207643 | JGI IMG/M metagenome (GOLD analysis project Ga0326727, IMG submission 207643) | Lab enriched peat soil microbial communities from McLean, Ithaca, NY, United States - MB29MY | ecosystem: Environmental > Terrestrial > Soil > Wetlands > Peat | place: USA: New York... | reverse complement strand
TGGCACACAAGATTCGCAAGGCCATGGCGGAGCGGGAAGAGGGGCGGAAGTTGCGGGGGTTGGTGGAAGTAGACGAAGGCTATGTGGGTGGAAAAGAAAGGGGTACGGGGCGAATTGGGCGCTTCACCCAGAACAAATCGATTGTGGCGGTGGGGGTGGAACATACTCGGGAGGGGGAACCGGGCCGCTTGCCGATTCCCGGTCGCCTGGCCTTGGCGGTGATTCCGGACGTGACCACGGCCAGTGTGCATGGCTTTGTGCAGAGCCAAGTGAAACGGGGGAGCGGGTTGTGGACGGACAAGTTTTCCAGCTACGGGGGATTGAGCTGGAAAGGCTACCCGCACGCCGCCATCCCTCTGGGTGAGGACCGAGCCATGCTGCGGCGCTACTTCCCTTGGGTGCATATCGTGTTGTCCAACCTGAAGCGGTTTCTGTTGGGCACGCACCATAAGCCGGAAGCCAAACACCTGCCCCGCTACGTGGCGGAATTCGCCTACCGGTTCAATCGGCGCCGGCAGGAGGGGAGATTGTTTGATCGCCTGACGCGTGCCTGCCTCAGCACCAACACCATCACCTACAAGGACTTAGTGGCCGAGCCGGAGGTAGCTTGATATACATCAGTGAAGGAACGATGCGGGAATGTCTATGAAAACAAAGGATCGGCTTTCAGCAAGCCGGAACGACGCGGGAATATTGTTGAAAACAAACGCAGCTACGCGCAAAATGCAGGAATCTTATTGAAAAGAAAGGGTGTCATTGGACCTGATCCGTCGAGGACTAGCCCGAGTTCCGCACTTAGAGCGCCAAGTCGTTTACCGTCAATGGGGGCATGCCCGAGTTTTCACTAAATTTCAATTCACGAACGCCCAGCGGGTAAAGCAGGCAGGTTTCGCGCACCACGCCAGGAGGATCACCAGCATGAAACAAGCTCGGCTATTTTCTTTATTCTTGTGTTTTGTTGTAGCGGCATCGTGGCTTCAGGCGCGGCCACCGGTGAAGGCCGCCAGTGACAAGCCATCCTCAGAAGCGATTCGCTTAAGTCTCGAGGGCAAATGGAAGCTCTTTTATTTTCCTCAAGGCAAATATCAAATCACCCACCCCGACCAACTCAAGACCCAGGGGCTGACCTGGATCAAAGCTTCCGTGCCTGGCAACGTTGAGCTCGACCTCGCGGGGAAGGGCGAGTTACCCGCAGACCTGTTCTTCGCCGATAACCTCGCGAAGTTGAAACCCTACGAACTCTACGAATGGTGGTATCAGCGCGAGTTTCCAACACCGGCTGGGATTGCAGGACGGCGGGTGGAGCTGCGCTTCCGGGGCGTGGATTGTCTTGCCACCTACTGGCTCAACGGGAAGGAACTGGGGACCTCGTCTGATGCCCTGGTTGAGCAGCGCTTCGAGGTGACGGGGAAGTTGAGCTCGGTTGGGCCAAACATTCTGACGGTCAGGTTAAGGTCGCCAGTGATTGAGGCCGCCGGCAAGCAGTATGATCCGGCTTACACTATCAGTGCCGGGCGCACGAATCAAGAGGCGGTCTGGATCAGGAAGGCTGCGCACTCCTACGGATGGGACATCATGCCGCGGGCGGTCTCGGCCGGTCTCTGGCGTCCGGTGGAACTCATCGTCCACTCCAGGCACGAAATCACGGACATGTATTTCGCGACTCTCTCTGCTGAGCCGGGCCAGGCGACGCTGGCAGTCTCCTACGAACTCAGCACGGATCTCGCGCTGCTTCCTCAGCTCCGGCTGCGGGTCCAGGGCCGCTGCGGCGAATCCACCTTCACCTACGTCCACAAAGTGGAGTTCACCGCGGGACGGTTTCTGATCAAGGTACAGGACCCCCTGCTGTGGTGGCCCAGGGGCTACGGCAATCCCAATCTCTACCAGGTGACGACCCAGCTCTTGCAGAACGACAAAGTGATTGCGTCGCGCCAGGACTCGGTGGGAATCCGCAAGCTGGAGTTGATTCGGACGGAGACGACAAGCCTCGAGAAGCCCGGTCAATTCCTTTTCAAGGTCAACGGAGTGCCGATCTTGGTGAAGGGGTCCAATTGGGTGCCAGCGGATGCGTTTCACAGCCGCGACGCCGGGCGCTATGAGAAGATTCTCGCGCTCTTCGTCGACCTCGGGTGCAACATGCTCCGAAGCTGGGGAGGGAACGTTTACGAAGACGACGCCTTCTTTGATATCTGCGACCGCAACGGGATCATGGTGTGGCAGGACTTTGCCATGGCTTGCGCGATTTACCCGCAGACACCGGAGTTTCTGGAAGTCATGAGGCAGGAGGCCATATCGGTGGTGAGAAAGCTGCGCAACCACCCCTCCATCGCTCTCTGGTCGGGTGACAACGAGGTAGATGAATCCTACCTTTTCTCCGGGCTGGATCCCGCGCACAACAAGATCACGCGGGAGGTCCTGCCGCAGGTGGTTTTCCAGTGCGATCCTTATCGGCCTTATCTTCCCAGCTCTCCCTACATGTCGCCGGAAGTCATCGCCACTGGACTAAGGAAGCTCATGCCCGAAGACCATTTGTGGGGCCCGAGAGATTACTTCAAGAGCCCTTATTACACAGAGCACACGGCGCATTTTGTGAGCGAGATTGGCTACCACGGTTGTCCGGCTCTTTCCTCGATCCAACGCTTCGTTGACGAGCACCACGTGTGGCCCTGGCAAGACAACCCCCAATGGATCTTTCACTCCACCGACATGACGGGGAATCCGTACCGCATCAACCTGATGGCCAACCAGGTGAAGGAATTGTTCGGCGCGCTTCCGGACAACATCGAAGACTTTATTCTGGCTTCCCAGGTCTCTCAGGCCGAAGCGAAAAAGTTCTTCGTCGAGATGACACGCTTGAAAAAGTGGCGAAGCACGGGCCTGATCTGGTGGAATGTCATGGACGGCTGGCCGCAATTCTCTGACGCCGTCGTGGACTATTACTTCAACAAGAAGCTTGCCTATTACTATATTCGCCGTGTACAGCAACCCGTCTGCATCATGGTGGATGAGCCCCAAGACTGGCACGTCCGGGTGGTGGTCGGAAATGATTCGAGGGAAGACGCCAGCGGCCATTACCGCGTCTGGGACGCGGACTCGGGAGAGACTCTGCTGGAAGGGGACTACGCGGCGAAGGCCAATGAGAACCTGGAAGTGGGCGCCATCCCGGTCTTTCATTCCGGCAAGCGGCTTTTCCTGATGGAGTGGACGGCCAACGGCAAGAGATACGTCAATCACTACTTACAGGGCATGCCACCCTTCTCACTGTCTCAGTACAAGTCATGGCTCTCCAAGATAGCTGGTTTACAGAACGATTTTGACGCCGCGAGCGTGGGGAAATGATCCCTCGATGGAGGGCATCCTGTTAGTGAGGTTCCAATATGAGAGCGGCTGTTTTCCATGCTCCTGAAGATCTCCGGCTCGAGGATGTGCCCACTCCGAGAATCTCCGACGACGAGATTCTGCTTCGAGTCGGGGCCTGCGCAATTTGTGGCGGCGACGTTCGCGCCTACCACTTCGGTGCAAGGAATATTAACGCGCCGGTTACGCTGGGCCACGAGGCGACGGGAACGATCGTCGAGGTGGGCAAGTCCTTGACCAGCCTCTCTCTCACTCAGAGAGTGGCGGTAGCGCCCGCGATTCCCTGCGGCGACTGCCGCTACTGCAATCGGGGAATTCAGACCATGTGTGACAATCTCCGTTCCCTTGGTTATGAGTTCGATGGAGGCTTCGCCCAGTTCATGCTCGTCCCCTACGCAGCGATCCGGGCCGGGTGCGTGAACACTATCCCGGACAATCTATCCTTCGAAGAGGCAACTTTGGCGGAACCGCTTGCCTGCGCCATCAATGGGCAGGAACTGCTGAATGTCGGAATGGGGGACACGGTTGTGGTCATCGGTGGCGGACCATTGGGCTGCATGCATGCCGACCTTGCGAAGCTACGAGGAGCGCGGAAAGTGATACTGGTGGAAGTTCAAGAGCAGCGGTTGGAACTAGCCAGGAAGTTCAGCGTCGATGTCATCGTTAACGGCGTGAAGGAGGACGTGGGGAAGAGGGTTTTCGAAGAGACCGGCGGCTTCGGCGCCTCTGTGGTGGTTGTTGCCGCTCCCTCCGCCCAAGCTCAAGCCCAGGCCCTGACCTTGGCCGCCAAACAAGCGCGTGTCAGCTTCTTTGGCGGATTACCGAAGAACAATCCCATGGTCACAATCAATGCGAATCTCCTCCACTATCGGGAGCTCCGCATCGTCGGCGCATACGGTTCGAAGCCCCGGCACAACAGGTTGGCGCTGGATTTGCTCGCCGCCGGCAAGTTCAGGACCTCAACCCTGATCGGTATGGTCGTTCCTCTGGAAAGGATCGAAGAGGGAATAGAAGCGATGGCGAAAGGCAGAGTATTGAAAGTCGTCGTCCGGCCATGAAAGTCACCTCGGGTGGCGCATCTATAATGCTTTTTATGTATGCGCCCCAATCCTGCCCGCACCCACAAATGGCACACACATAAAAGGCGATGCATGCGCCACCCCCGAACTACAGAGATGCTTCGCCTCGCCCCGCCGAAAATCACCCCTGCCGGTCATTCCCGCGAAAGCGGGAATTCAGCTTGTTCCGGACTGACGTGGACCCCCGCTTGCGCGGGGGTGACAATAACTTCGATTTTCATCTCGTTGGGTGGGCCCCAGGTCCATGTACACTCAGCATGACCGCAGGCGTAGACTTCATAAGCGGAGTTGCGCGCTTTGTAGCGCCGATCCCGCATTGCGGGATCGGCATTTTCTTGCTTTCCCACCGTGCTGACCTAAAGGTCAGCGCTACTTGCTTCAGCCAAGGCTCGGTATTGGTCTTTGAGCGCGGGATATAAGCTGCGGAAGACCGCATAGAGTTTCATATAGCGGGCGTGGTTTTCCGGATTGGGGATAGACTTATCTCCAGCTTGCGCCAAGCCCTTGAGCAGGTCGTAGCTTTTGAACATTCCCACACCCACGCCGGCGATAATCGCATCGCCCACAGGCGCGCCTTGACTGGAAGCGGCGTAGGTGCATTCGACGTTCAGGATGTCCGCCATGATCTGTCGCCAAAGAACGCTTCGCGCTCCGCCTTCGCACAGCACGATGGGCATCTGCATCTTGAGGCCGCTCGCCTGCATAAGCTCGAAGTTGTGCAGCACCGCGTAACCCACGCCCTCCATCATGGCGCGCACCCAGTGGCCACGACCATGGTCAAGACTGAGCCCGAAGGCCACCCCGCGAGCGTGGGCATCCCAGATCGGCGTGCGCTCGCCCATGAAATAGGGCAATACGATAAGGCCATCGCTTCCCACCGGCACTTGCCTGGCCTCATCATTCAGGGTGTCGTACGCATTGATGCCGGGAATTGTCTCCATCCCCTTTTCAAGGTGCGCGAAATTGTCGCGCAAGTAGCGAATCAGCGCCCCGGCGCACACCAGCGCCCCACACGTGACGTACTTTCGCCGGGACTCTGCCGCGTGGATCAAGGTAATCATGCCGCGAGTGAACGTAGGAGTGTCGTGGACCACACCCAACGAGCCCGAGGTGCCCATGATCAATTGGGTCGCACCGGCGTCAACGGCCCCGGATGCCAGCCATGCCGCGGTAGAGTCCACGGTGCCTGCCACAACCGGCGTTCCCGGCGCAAGACCCGTTCGCTCGGCAGCCTCCTTTGTCACCTCTCCAATTACCTCATCGCAGGGAAAAGGCGGCGGAAACTTGGCCGGGTCGAGCCCGATGGCTTCGATCAGTTCTTCGTTCCATTTACGGTTGACGATATCGAACACAATGCCGACCAGCGCGGCGTTCGAATAATCCATCACCGTTCTTCCGGTCAACCTCGTGCAGAGGTAGCCGACGGCACTGAGGAATTTGTACGTCTGCTGATAAAAATGAGGGCGGTTGTTCTTAATCCACATTAGCTTGGGGGCGCCGTAGAACGGGTCGATGAGATTGCCGCTCATCTGAAAGATGCGTTCCTCGCCGATTTCTCGGCGTAACCAGTCACATTCGGTGGTGGCCCGCCGGTCCATCCAAATGTGGGCGTTTTGCAGTGGGCGCAGCTCCTTGTCCACCAGAATGCAGGTGGGGGAGAGCCCGCTGATGCCAACCCCTTTGATTTCCCGGGGGTCCACTTGGGATTGATGGATGGAAGCGCGGATGGTGTCCGCCGCCGCTTTCCAATACCACTCCGGCTCCTGCTCCGCTTTGGCGCCGGGAAATCTATCCTGTGCCGTCTTCGTGGTAATCAGTGGGTACTCGACGAAGTGGGAGCCGAGCACGGCGCCGTCGCTCGCCATCACCACTGCCTTCGTTCCCCCCGTCCCTACATCGCAGCCTACGAGAAACTCGCCCATAACTCATGCCCCCTTATACCCGGGCAGGGGTTCGTCCCCCGAAGGGCCATAGATGGACGGCACCTTTCCCCCCGCCAAGCGCAAGTAGATGGTCAGTTGGCCGCGGTGGTGCACTTCATCCAGCAGGTTCCCCCAGAACGCTTCGGGCTGCGGCATCTTCCATTCTCCTCCCCGGGTGAGGCAGGAGACTGTTTTGTTGAACTCCTCTTCCGAGAACTGGCTTACTTTTGCGAACGCTTTGCGGTGTGCGCCCTCGTATGCGGAAACGATTTCCTCCATCGTTTCCGGTGGTGGTGGGTTCGGGGGGGCGTTTCCGAGGTCGTTCTGGTCCTCGATCATTCCCATCACTAGCTCGTCAATGGCGCACTGCCAGGCCAGATCGCGGACGGAGCGCGACCGCTCGTGCGGCTTGAATTCGAACTGCTCTCGAGGAAAGGCCTTGAAGATCCTAATCGTGGTCTGGAACTCCCGGTCCCAGATTCGCAGAAAGAGATCTTTCGCGTCCATTCACGCCTCCTGGAGTCACCATCCTCCCATACCCGTCGACCTTCCGACAGGGCCTCTGAATGCTCAATGGCATTCACAGGTCTTTCCCCTTACCGCTTCCCACCCCTCGCGCAAGATGAAAGGTGTGAGGCACAAAGCTGCGACGGGGTCCGCCCACTTTATTCCCCAGGCGGCGTTGACTGACAGTCCGGCCAGGGAAATCCAAGCCATGTAACCACAGACCGCAGATTCCGCCGCGTCGGCTCTCAAGGCAGCGCTTGAAGCGGCGGCTGATAACTTCCGCTTTTGACCGGCCAGCCAGGGCATCACCATAGCAGCAACCAGTAGGAGAGCTATTCCCGCAAGGCTGGGGTGGACTTCCCGCTTCCCGAGTAGCGCTGCTCCGGAAGCGAGCAGCACGCATGCCGCCAAGGCAAAGAGCAGGCCGCCTGCGATTCGAGTAGCTGACTCCTCGGCGTTCATTGCCGTGGAATAGAAGCGGAACCGCCAGTAAACCACCAGAGCAGAAACCAGCTCGATAGCGCTGTCGCCACCAAAGGCGAGCAGGGCCGGGCTGTGGGCCCGCCAGCCAGCACCCAGGGACACCGCCGCTTCCACACACATCCAGATGAGCGTGAAGACCTGAATGCGAAGAAGCCGGCGCAGGACATCCGGTCGCAGCGGGATGATTACGTCAGCCATGGGCTCATAGCTAGGCTTAAAGCCAAGAAAACCTGTACGCAGCCACGCGACCCTACGGGGCCAGCTTCTCAGAAACCACTTTGGCCTGTGTGAAGAGCAAGAGGTAGTCGCGGCCACCGGCTTTCGAATCTGTTCCTGACATGTTGAAGCCGCCAAAGGGGTGGCCGCCCACCAGGGCCCCGGTGCATTTCCGGTTGAAATAGAGGTTGCCCACGAAGAAGTCCTCAGCAGCCTTATCCATCTTCGAGCGGTTCTTTGTGTACACGGTCCCCGTCAGGCCATATTCCGTGTTGTTGGCGATCTCCAGCGCTTCATCAAAGTTCCGGGCCTTGAGGACCGCCAGCACAGGACCGAAGATCTCTTCCTGTGCGATGCGGGCCTGGGAAGCGACATCCGCAATCACTGTGGGTTGGATGAAGTGTCCCGGTCCGGAAGCTTCCTCGCCGCCTGCCAAGAGGCGGCCCTCCTTCTTGCCGATCTCAATGTATTCCAGGATGGACTGCTTGGCCCGAGCGTTAATCACCGGACCCATGTAGCTGTCAAGGTGCGTCGCAGGGCCGACCTTGATCTGCTCCACCCGGGTCTGTAGCTTTTCGAGGAAGGCTTCATAAACCGAATCCACCACGATGGCCCGCGAGCACGCCGAACATTTCTGGCCCTGGTAGCCGAAGGCGGAGACGGTGACGCCCTCCACCGCCGCCTCCAAATCCACCTCACTGTCCACCACGATGGAGTTTTTGCCCCCCATTTCAGCAATGACGCGCTTCACCCAGATCTGCCCCGGCGCCGTCTTCGCCGCCGCCTGGTTGACGTGCAGCCCCACTTCCTTCGAGCCCGTGAAGGCCACAAAGCGCGTTCGCGGATGTCCCACCAGGACGTCTCCGACTGAGCCACCGGGGCCAGGGAGGTAATTCACGACCCCTGGAGGCATTCCCGCCTCCTCCAACGCCTCGAACAGCTTGTACGCGATCACGGGGGAATCGCTCGAGGGCTTCAGGACCACGGTGTTTCCGGCCACCACGGATGCCAGGGTCATCCCCGTGAGGATGGCGAGGGGGAAGTTCCAGGGCGGAATTACTACCCCCACACCCAGAGGGAGGTAACGCAGGGAATTCCTCTCACCGTGGACCGGAGTGAGGGGCTGCGGCTGGTCAAGCCGGAGGATTTCGCGCGCGTAAAACTCCGCAAAGTCGATGGCCTCCGCCACATCCGCATCGGCCTCCGCCCAAGTCTTGCCCACTTCGTAACACATCCACGCCGCGAAATTGAACTTGCGCTCCCGCATGATCCTGGCGGTTTCGAGCGCTAGTTCAGCGCGCTGTTCAGGCAGCGTGCGGCTCCACATTCTGAAGGCCTCGTCTGCCGCGTGAATGGCGCGCTCCGCCAGCTCCGCGTCGGCTTTGGAAATAACCCCAACCGCCTGATCTTTCTGCCCAGGGTTGTATGAGCGGAATTTACCCCTAGTCTTGATCCTCTCCCTATTGAGCACAAGATCGTATTCCCGGCCCAACGCCTCCCCGACTTCGGCCAGGGCCTCTTTCATCCGCCTCTCGTGCTCCGGATTGCCCCTGAAGTCGCGAAGCGGCTCATTCCTGAATTCAGCTAGTTGCATCGACATACCTCCTTCACAATAGACGCGAACCTGGCATTATAACGGTTCCGCGCCCGGCAGAATAGACGCTTGGGAAAAATCACTTGACAAACGGAACAAGATAGGCTAGCATAGTGACTCGAAGCTGGGCGCCAAGTTACGCCCTGCCGGGAACACTATGCCGCAACGCTTTCGCCCGCCCCAGACCACTCCCGCGAATGTGCCAAGCGGGACGGAAAGCCCGCAAATTGGCCCGCTGAACGACAGACAAAAAGTTTGCCATCTGAGGAGAAGCAAGAGAGAATTCTTCAAAAATGAACGAACGATCCGGGAATGTCTATGAAAACAAAGGGCTGCTGTGGAAAATTCGGGAACGAAGTGGGAATGTACTTGAAAACAAACGAGTTAACCGCTAATAGCCGGAATGTTGTTGAAAAGAAAGGTGGTTAATCGATGCCAAGTTATAACCGGCAAGCGGTAGGTAGGAAGGAGCCAGAAGGCTTGCCAGCCCTTCGCGATCCACTGATCCGGAACCCAAGGGTGCAAGAGCAGGGTCATCTGCGGCTCCTGCCTCCGCCATCTGTCGCAACAGCGGCTCGTTTACATGACCACGATCACCAAGCGCCGTGCCTGAAACTGATGGATTGCTACACCTCTGCTTTTGCTTGACTTGCTCAGCCCTAGGGGCTAGACTTGTAAATTGTGGGCACCCTACGGGCTTGGTCGGCCGAGGGCCTCTGACACGATGACCCAAGTCCAACGCTTGCTGGCCTTTCTAAAGCCGTATTCCTTCCGCTTCCTGGTCGCATTCATCTTGATGGCCGTGGTGGGGGCTTGTGAGGCGCTGACAGCCTTTCTCATCAAGCCGGCTTTTGACCGCGTGCTTGCTCCGGGCGCCGACGGAGGCAAGATTGTTCTGTTCCAATGGCCCTTCGAAGGACACGCGAAATACGCGATATACCTTCAGTCTTTTTTCCCGGCTTGGATCCACAATGCATGGACCATTGTAGCGATTTCGATCGTTTCGGTGGCCCTGATCAAAGGGGTTGCTGAGTTCCTGGCAACCTATTTCATCAACTTCATCGGCCATTCCGTGGTGAGAGACCTGCGGAATCTTCTCTATTCGAGGATTATCCAGCAGTCGATGGCCTTCTTTACGAGGACTTCCACGGGGCGGCTGATGTCCGCGGTCACCAGTGATATCGAGAGAATTCAATTTGCAGTCTCGCAAACTGCCGCAGACTTCCTGAAGCAGAGTTTTACCCTGGTCGGGTTGCTGGGTGTTCTGTTTTATGTCGACTGGCGGCTGGCTTTGGGCTCGCTGATCCTGGTGCCGCTAGTGGTGCTTCCTTCCCAGAATATCGGGCGCTACATTCGCATTTCGAGCCGCTCCAGCCAGGACAAGATGGCCGAGCTCAACAAGGTCCTTCAGGAGACGTTCTCCGGCATCCGCATTGTCAAAGCCTTTGGGATGGAACTGTCTGAGGTGGAGAAATTCAAGGCGGCCACGCGGCGGCTGCTGCGCGTCAGTCTGCGCTGGGTGCGGGCCCAGGCAGCGACCTCCCCGATCATGGAAGTCCTGGGCGCCATCACCGTCGCCGGTCTTCTCCTTTATGCCCGCAAAGAGATCTCGCATCACGTGCAGACCACCGGAGGGTTTGTGGCCTTTCTATATGCCATGATTAAGACCTATGAACCCATTAAGCGTCTCACCGGAGTCCATAACGCCTACGAGCAGGCACTAGGCGCCTCGGAGCAGGTCTTCCACTATCTCGACCTCCACCCGGATATTCACGACGAGCCGGGGGCATCACGGTTGCCACCCTTCGAGCGCCAAATCGAATTTCAGAACGTGGATTTCGATTACGAAGAGGCGTTGCCGTTGCTGCGCAACATCAACCTGCGAATCCGCAAGGGAGAGGTGGTGGCCATCGTGGGCTCGAGTGGCGCAGGAAAGACCACGCTGGCCAGCCTCATTCCCAGGTTTTTTGATGTGACGCGAGGCCGAGTCTTAATTGACGGCCATGATGTAAGGGGCTTAATGGTCAACTCACTTCGCGCCCAGATCGGTATCGTCACGCAGGAAACGATTCTGTTTAACGATACCGTCCAAAATAACATCTGTTACGGGAGCCAGCCTGCCAGCGAGGAGGCCGCGAGGGAAGCCGCACGAGCCGCATTGGCCGAAGACTTCATCCTGGAGATGCCCGCGGGGTACCAGACGGTGATCGGAGAGCGCGGGCAGCGTCTTTCCGGGGGGCAGCGGCAACGCATTGCCATTGCGCGCGCGCTTCTCAAGAATCCACCTATACTCATCCTGGACGAAGCCACTTCCGAGCTCGACACGGAGTCGGAACTCCTGGTTCAAAGGGCGCTGGCGAACCTGATGAGGGGCCGCACGGTGTTGGTGATTGCCCATCGCCTTTCCACCGTGCGTCGCGCGGAACGAATTGTCGTCCTCGACCACGGCAGCATCAGTGAGGTCGGGAGCCATGAAGACCTGATCGGCCGTGGGGGTATGTACCAGAAGCTGCACGATCTCCAATTCGTGGACGCGGAACCGTAGGTGGGAGTTGCAATTGAAAGAGACACCATGATTCGAAGCATGACGGGTTATAGTAAGGCTCAAGCAGAGGAAGGGGGGTACTCTCTCGCGGTCAGTATTCGTGGCACGAACCACCGGTTTCTGGATGCTCAGGTGCGCTTCCCTTCAGCACTGGAATCCATGGATCCCCTGCTCAGGCGTCTCATCAAGAATCACGTCAAGCGGGGACATGTGGAGGTGACAGTCAGTTTCGAGCAACCGGGCAATGCCGGACTTTTGCTTGACCGCAAGCTCCTGACCGCGTACATTGCAGCCTATAGGACGCTGCGAGAAGAATTTGGTTCTGCATCGGAGCCGGATCTGGTGGCGCTGCTGCGTATCCCTGGGTTGGCAATGCCGGGCAACGGTGAGATTTCGCCGGAAGACCTCGAGCGAGTCCGCCGGCTCCTGGAACGTGTGACTACGGAGGCCCTGGAGAGCCTGAACGAGATGCGCGCCCGCGAAGGCGAAGATTTGGGGCGTGATCTCAAGACGCGCTTGGCCCGGCTTGAATCGTTAACTGAGAGTGTGGCAAGCCTTACAGAACGGCTGCCAAAGCTCTACCAGCATCGCCTTGAAGTCCGCCTCAGGGAGTTGATGGGCAGTACTGAACTGGATGGCGCGCGACTGGCGGAAGAGGTTGCGTACCTGGTCTCCCGCTCCGACACCACGGAGGAGTTGATACGGTTCCGAAGCCATATTGCCCAAGTGAAGCAACTGCTCGTGGAGAGTCCGGAAGTAGGGAAAAAGCTGGATTTCCTGCTGCAAGAGATGAACCGGGAAGCGAACACACTTCTGTCAAAGACGACGGATTTGCCCGAGGTTGGCTTGGAAGTCGCGCGCTTGGCGATTGAGATGAAAAGTGAAATCGAAAAGCTGCGCGAGCAGGCTCAGAACATTGAGTAATGGAGAAAAAGGTTCCCAAACCGTCCTGCGGACGTGCCAGCATTTTGGTCATTTCAGCGCCGTCGGGGTCCGGGAAATCAACCCTGGTGAGACGGTTGATTGCTTCTCTGCCGGATTTGGCTTTTTCGGTTTCACACACCACGCGGCCGCGGCGTGAGGGTGAGAAAGACGGGCGCGACTACTTTTTTGTGACCCGCAAGCGGTTCGAGAGAATGATTGCTGCCGGTGATTTCATTGAGTGGGCCGAGGTTTTCGGCCACCTGTACGGCACTTCGAAGAGGCAGGTCGACAAGGCCTTGGCGGGCGGACGGGATGTTTTGCTGGATATCGATGTTCAGGGGCATCAACAAGTCAGGAAGAGTTTGCCGGAAGCCCTCAGCGTCTTCGTGATGCCGCCGTCCTTCCGGGAGTTGAAACGCCGGCTGACGGAACGGCACTCGGATTCGCCCCAGGTAATTGAAAGACGGCTGGCGGCAGCCCGCCAGGAAATCTCCCATTGGCCCGAATATGATTACCTGGTCGTTAATGACCGCCTTTCGCTGGCCACACAGGCTCTGCGTGCGATAGTCCGGGCCGGGCGATTTCGGCGGGTGAGCCAGGCAGAGCGCGCTCGAGAAATTTGCAAGACATTTGGAGGATAGATCGGATGGAATTACCTCAGAAGATAGACAGCAAGTTTCGCTACATTCTTGTCGCTGCCAAGAGGGCTCGGCAGCTTCAGGCCGGCGCCCGGCCGCTCATTCAGAGCACTTCGAAGAGGCTGACGAGAGTAGCCCAGCAAGAAGTAACGGCGGGCTTGGTCCCTTTTGAGTTGCTGGCTCCAGCGGCAGGCGAGAACGAAAAGAACAAGAAACAAAGGGGTAGATAGTAGGTGGTATGTGGTAGGTGGAGGTAAGGACCGACTACGGTCTTCTGACTCCTGACTTCTGACTCCTGGTTAACCATGCGAGTTGCACTGGGGATCTCTGGCGGCATTGCCGCTTACAAGGCAGCGGAGCTACTGCGCCTGCTGCAAGAGCGCGGGCTGGAAGTCCAGGTCGTGATGACGCGGAATGCGTGTGAGTTTGTCGCGCCCCTTACTTTTGCGGCTCTCTCTGGCCGAAAAGTTATCACGGAAATGTTTGGGGGGCCGCAGGGTGGGGCGAACGTGGAAAGCGCCATCGAACATATGGCCATGGCGCAGGCGATTGACGCCCTGGTGATTGTTCCCGCCACCGCGAACGTGCTGGCGAAGATTGCCCACGGCATTGCCGACGACTTCCTGACCACCCTCTGCCTGGCCACCAAGGCTCCCCTCATCGTGGCGCCGGCTATGAATGTGAACATGTGGGAACATCCTGCCACGCAGAAGAATCTGGAAATTTTGCGGGAGCGGGGAGTCAAGGTCTTGCAGCCTGACGAGGGCTACCTAGCCTGTGGAATGACCGGCGCGGGTCGCCTCACATCTGTCCAGAGCATCGCCCAGGCGGTCTTTGCGACCTTCGGGGTAAGCGATGATTTGAGCGGTGAGTGCGTGCTGGTGACGGCTGGACCAACGGAAGAGCCTTTGGATGAGGTGCGCTACCTCAGCAACATGTCTTCCGGGAAGATGGGTTATGCGCTGGCTGAAGCCAGCCGCGGCCGCGGGGCTCACGTCGTCCTGGTGAGCGGGCCGACTCACCTCGATCCCCCGGCGGGAGCGGAGGTGGAGCGTGTTCGCACCGCCGAGCAGATGGCGCAGGCCGTCCTGCGTCATTTCGAGCGGGCGACGGTGACCTTGATGGCAGCGGCAGTGGCGGACTTCCGGCCTGCGGAACTTTATCACGGGAAACTTAAGAAGCAGGACGGGGTCCCGACGCTGAAGCTTGAGCCGACGCCCGATATCCTGGCGATGATCGCTCCACGACGACGGCCTGGACAAGTGGTGGTGGGGTTCGCGGCGGAGACTGAGAACTTGCTGGCTAATGCCACCGCCAAACTGCATGAAAAGCGCCTCGACTTCATCGTGGCGAATGACGTATTGCAGGAAGGCGCGGGTTTTGATTCGGACACCAATATCGTGACGCTGGTTTTCCCGGGCGGCCGCAGTAAGGCTTTCGAGAAGATGAGCAAATTGGATGTGGCCCAGCGCATCCTTGACGAGGTCGTTGCAATCAGGCAGGGTTCAGGAGCCAGGAGTCAGGAGTCAGAAGTCAGGAGTCAGAAGACAGAAGGCAGTGACGAGTAGGCAGTCAGCAGCCGACAGTGTTTACCCCCTCCTGCCACCTACGACCTACTGCACCGTGACTACTGACAACCGACCACTGACCACTTCTTATGGACGAGCGCTTACGGCAGGAACTTGCCAACTGGTTGGAGTTCTACCGCGAATTGGGGATTGAAGAATACTATCGGCGTGCGCCGGGTTCCGCCGCGCCTTTGCCTGCTACACGTGATGGCAGACTCGCAGAACCAGCACTGAGCGGCGTAGCAACCCCGGTGCCCGCGACGAAGCCGGCTTTAACTGAAAGCAAGCCTGTCGTCAGTCCCACCGCTCCTCTTCCCTCACCTCCCGCCGGAACTTCCCAAACCGTGGTTGTTGCGGCGCCAATTAGGCTCCCCGCACCCTCCTTGAGTCTTTTCGAAACGCCGCCACCAAAGCCCAGCGGGCCCGAAACGTTGGAGCAAATCCGCGCGAACTTGGGAGATTGCCAGCGCTGCAAGCTGGCGGGCGGCCGCCACACTATAGTTTTCGGCCAAGGGAATCCTCACGCCGATTTGGTGTTTGTTGGAGAGGGTCCGGGGGCCGACGAAGACGAGCAGGGCCTGCCGTTTGTAGGGCGCGCCGGGCAGCTTCTGAACCGCATGATCCAGATGATCGGCATGAAACGCGAAGAGGTTTACATCTGCAACGTCGTCAAGTGCCGTCCTCCCGGAAATCGCACCCCGGAGAAGGACGAGGTCGAAGCATGCTCACCGTTCCTTTTCCGGCAACTTGAGGCCATTAAGCCCCGCTTAATCTGTTGCCTCGGGGCGCCCGCGGTCAGGACCGTTTTGGGGATCAAGGAAGGCATCACCAAAATACACGGCCAATTCTATGATTTCGCAACTTCCAAAGCACTCGCCACCGTTCATCCTGCCTACGTTCTTCGCAATGCCCGGGAAGAGAAGATTCTGCGCGAAGACTTCGAAAAGATCCGGGAGTTCCTGAAGGAGAAATGATCAGTTTTATCGCACCGCTACTATCACCTTAGCGTTGTGAATGATTCCGTTGGCCGTGCCGCTCACCACCACGCTGTATGTTCCAGTAGGTGAGGAGGACGAGTTCGAGTTGGACGAGGAGTGCGCGGTCGGCTGCATCGGGTCGCCGCCTCCGCAACTCATTGCAAACCACAAGGCTGTGCACAGACCGAGACGGAGCAGCCGTCGGCGTTTTCGCTTGTCATCGGGCAACCCGCCCAGCAAGACAAAGGCACAAATCAAGCCGCCTGCGGCGACTAACCAGCCAGCGCGGCGGTTCTCGCGAGGCAGATCCAATGCAGCAGCCTGAGCGGTTGCGTTGATGGTCACCGTCGCCGTCGCCGCCCCGTTCAACATCGGCGACGCCGGATTCACACTGCAACTGATGTTGCTGGAAGACGGCGTACACGTCAAAGTCACAATCCCGCTGAAATTGCTCAGCGAGGTCAGGTTCACTCCTACCGTTCCCGAGCTGCCCGACTGAACGGTGATCTGCGAGCGTTGCGGAGTCATCATGAAATCCCCACCACTCTGCGTGACGGTAAAGTTCGCCACGTTACTGGTGGAGGGCTGATAGTGGCTATCTCCCTGATAAATGGCCGTGACCTGATTGGCTCCGCTGTTCCAGAAGTACGACGTATTGAGCTGGAAGGTGAGCGAACTCGTGGCACCTGTATTCCCAGGGGTCAACTGGGCGTAGGTGATGAAGATTCCGTTGTTATAGTAGTAGACCCATCCCGTGGGGGCGATCCCTGAATTTCCTGTTCCTGTGACCGTGGTTGTAACGGTCGCGAGTTGTGTGCCGGATATACTGGCTGGCGTAACACTCAAAGTCGTCGTGGAGGCCGCCAGGAAGGAGCTGGAAGAAACATAAATAGTTGTAGGATCCTGCAGCCCCCAGGTTTGCCAGTTTGTGTCGCCGTTATAGATTGCGGCGAGGTTGTAGTAGGCCGCGGCAAGATTCGGGAATGTCACCGTCACCGGGGAGTACTGGCTGTTGCTCCCGCTCGGGGGAGGGGAGAGGGTGGCGGTCTGAGAATAGATTGCCTGGTAACACGGGTGGCCGAGATGGGTAATAGTAACAAGGCACACGGTGACCGTGCCTGTCGGAGCCACTGTGCCCAACGGAGAGGGTAGACCCGAGTAAAATTCGCCGTAGCTTGGCCCCACCACGATAGTTACAGTCAGACTGCCTCCTGCATTTATGTCGACGGCCGGTGCTGAATTTGAAAAGGGTGCGTTTAGGTAATCATTGATCCCTGGGACTCCCTTCACGACGCTGAAGGTAATGGGGCTGGCCGACGAAGCATGGAAGCTGGCATCTCCGGCGTAGGTGGCGCTGGCCGTATGTGTACCCACCGCGAGATTGGGCGCGGTCCAACTCGCGACTCCCATCGCGTTCAGCGGCAAAGTGGCGGTGGTGGAGTCCAAGGTGAAGGTGGCGCTGCCGGTGGCCTTGCCATTGGTCGTCCCCGTGGCAGCGCTGGCACCGGTGGGCTGGATGCTGAGAAACACCGGCTGGCCGTAGTACCCCGTGTTGCCATTCAGGCCGTTGATCACGTTCCCGTTTAATCCCGCGAGAGCAAAGTTTATGTTGGAATTCTCGGGCGTGACGCTGAGCGTCACGGGCGACGAGGTGCTGACGCCGTAGACACCGTCCCCGCTATATTGCCCTGTCACCTGGTAGGTTCCACCCGGGAAAAAGTTCATTGTCTGGCTGCCCGTTCCACCGCTGAGAGTAATGAACCCTTGTCCCTGGCTCGCCGGCAATGGCGAATCGGTCAGAATCGCGACCTCGCCGGTGGGCGTCCCCGACCCCGATTCCGGCGCCACCGACGTCGTTACCGTCACCGGCGTTCCATGCGTAATGCTGGTAGCAGAAAGATGAAGAGTGGTGGTGGTGGGCAGGAAGGTAACGGAATCCCAGTTGTTCACCAGCACACTGGCATCCACCGATCCCAAGCCGCTGGCCAGATCATAATTGGGGCCCGCCGGGTATAGGGTGGTGGCATAGACCCCGCTCGCGCTCATGGCGCAGTAGGGGGTGCCGGGATAACAGGGAACGTCGTTGCTGCCCAGAGTGATGTCGTGAAAAGCTGCCGGCTTTTGTTGCACCAAGGGATAGAGCGTGAAATCTGCCTGGCCTTGCCGTCCGTACTTCTGGTCCACCAGAGCCATGATGCCTGCCATCGCCTGAACCGAGGCGGAGGTGCCTCCGGTGAGGAAAATTTCCGCTTCGCCACCCGCGCCGACCGCGCACTCTCCTTCGTAGGCGCAAATGGGATACGCACTGAGATTGGCGCCATTCGAGGCAAAGAGCGAAACATCGGGCAGGTCACGCGCGCCGTCGGCGGGCACGCCAGGACCGGTCTGCCAGCTTGGTTTGGCATAACCGCTGACACAGTCGCCGGTGGAAGAAGATAGCGTGTTGCAATTGCTCGCGCCCCCGCCTCCAGCATAGATCTCGTTGCGCTCGATGCCATCGGAGATCGCATCCAGACCCAAGGGGTCGTTCCACACTTGTTCCGGCAACGGCGCCTTCAAAGATCCCAGGTTGGAATCGTTCGTCTGGTTCCAGAGTGTGGTAGCGCTGGCCGTGCCGCTCGCATAATCGGAGTAGTAGAAGTCCGTGCCTCCAACCGCAACGTTCCACGGAGTGGAAGCGAGGCCGCTCACGGACAGGACGCCCAGCGATGGCAACACACATTCTGGTCCGCTGTCCCCGGTAGCAACCAACACGGTTTGTCCTTGCGCCGCTGCCTGCTCCCACAACCCGGCCCATAACTGGTTTCCGGCGGTCCCGAGAAACCCTTCGCACTCGCCGAAGCTCACGCTCAACACCGAGGCCTGATTATCTTCAATGGCGCGCAGGGCCGCCAAAGTAAGGGAATCCTGCAGATCGCTGCCATTCGAAATGTAAAGGTTCACCGTGGCATTCGGCGCCACCCCGCCGCTCACTTCCACGTCGAGATACGCTTCGGTGTCAACTCCCTCCAGCGCGCCGGGATCGTCACCATCAATCACCACCTGCGGGGGATTGCCGGGAAGGTTGAACAACTGCCGGTACGTATTCACCAAACTGATATCGATGTTTGATTCGTTGATGATGCCAATGGTCTGCCCCGTGCCATTCACCCCCGCCTGATATAGCGGCGCCAGGTCATACTGCGTGGCAAAGTCCTCCGGCGCGACCAGATATTCATAAGGGTTCGCGGTGCCGAATTGATTAGGCGCGGTCCACAGCGGAGTGGTTTTCTTTGTGGCCGGCGAATAAAGGGCCGGTCCAGCCACCTCGAGGTAAGGTTGGGCACGGAAATTGTTGAGCGGCGAAATGCCACGCACCAGCGGCGCCAGAGCCGCCGGGATGCTCAACTCGTTGGCGTTCGCGTAGTGGGATTTGCCCTCGATGCTGTACTGATGGATTTGCGTATGGAAGGCTTCGCGCAACTGACCCGCCGTCCCGGAAAACTCGACCAGTCCCTTGCTCATGGTGACCCTCGTGACGCTGAACCCATGCGACTTTAGCCATCCCACCGCGGCTTGAATATCCGTGTCGGCGGGACCAAACCGCTCGCCGAACTGCTGCGGCGTGAGCCACTGGTGATAGCTGGCAGAGCCCGGCGTATGGGCGTCCCGCAAGAATTGCCGAAGCTCGGTTTCCCGCTCCGCAGGGCGATTCAGCAACAAGAGCAAGCGCTCTGCGGCAAAGGAATCAGGAACCGCGCCTTGGTCGTAGCGAGCCTGCGCCAGCGGATGCACGTTGCCGTGAAGAGCCACCACCTGCGCATCGTCGATAGCCTTGGTAACGAGCGGCGCCGCCGGGCCCTGGGCCTGCACGGAAACAGCGCAGGTTCCGGTAAGAATCAGCAAGAGAGCCCAAAAGCTGAATGAAGACGGTCCTGGGTTTCGCAGCATGGATCATTCCCCTAATCTTGATTCAGAACCACGTTTTGCGGCGGTATTTGTGGTAATCATCGGCGAAGGCCGCGTCCTCACTGTACGATCACATTGATCGTCATGGAATGCGAATCGGTTGCGCACACCGCATTCACTACGACCGGGTAGGTGCCCGCCGGGGTTCCCGGGACGCCCGTGCCGCTCAAACTGATCGTTTGGGGGCTGCCGCTGGCGTTGTCGGAAATGAAAACGGATGCGCTGCGCGAACCCGTCGCCGTCGGCGCGAACGTCACACCGATCGAACAGTTGGCTCCCGCTGCGACACTGCTGCCGCAAGTGCTCGTCTCGGAGAAATCCCCGGAATTCGTGCCGGCAAGGCCGATGCCCGTGATGTTCAGGGTGGCGGTCCCGGTGTTGGTTAGCGTCACGCTTTGCGCCGCGCTCGTGGTGCCCACAATCTGCGAACCAAAAGTGAGACTGGTGGGCGAAAGGCTGACGGCGGGCGCAGGAGGCGGAGGCGGGGCACCGCCACCACTTCCTCCGCACGCTACCCACACTCCCACCACGAGCAGCGTAGTCGCAAACAATAAAGCTGCGGGGCGCCGCCGCATGGCGGACGAACCGAGGAGCATGGCCAGAGCCAGCGAACCTGCCAACAACCAAAGCAGCCCCACCGGCAAGTGAAAACTGGGGGGGATTGTCCGTTGCAGAGCGGGCGGTGCGCTGCTGGGCGCTGTCGTGGTGATGGTCAGCGTGCTGGTCCCCGGCGCAGCGCCGCTCAGGGTGAAGGATGGGGGCGACAATGTGCAAGTTGCCCCCGGTGGGCAGCCACTCGCGACGCTAAGATTGACGGTCCCGCTGAATCCGTATAGCGGAGTGGCGCTGATGGTCGAGTTCCCCGTCTGCCCCGGCGCCGAAATGGTGACCGGGGAGGGATTTGCCGACAGGCTGAAGTCCGTCACGGTGATCGTAACCACTGGCGAAGTCGAGCCCAAGTAATTGCTATCGCCGCTATACTGCGCGGAGACATTCGTGGGGCCGGGTGGCAAAGCAACGTCGAAGAATCCAGAACTGCTCACGCCGAGCGGGACGCCATTGCTCATCAATTGGAATGTCCCCGTTGGGCTCGCGCCGTTGCTCTGCGTGCTAAGGGTTACCTCAATTGTGACGGGTGATCCCACGATGGGTAAAAGGGGCTCAATTGTGACCGTGGTCGGGGCTTTGGTAATCGTTATCGGAACCGGGGAGGATGTGCTTGCGGTATAGCTACTGTCGCCCGCGTAGCTGGCCACGAAATTGTACGTCCCTGGAGCTTGCTGCGTGAACTGATCCTCCGCGTACCCCTGGCTGTTCAAAATATAGCTTCCGGGAACGGTGCCGGAAGGTGGATTCTGCTCGGTAGGCGCCGGAGACACGGTTAAGGCGCCGGTCGGGCACGGGTAAGAGATCAATCCGGCGGTCGCAGAAGCGCAGAGCTGGCCGCTGCTGTTGGTCACATCCATGCGCAAAATGTAGGCGGACCCGTAGGGGACAGTTGTGACGTTATAAGCGGGAGGCGCAGTGGCACTGAGCGTCACCAGGCGCACTTCCGTCAGGCTGCTTTCCTTTGTCACGGTGACGGGGATTCCCGGGGATGAATCGCTCGTCGCGAACGTTCCATTCCCCGGGTAATGGGCCGTCACATTATACGACCCGCCGGGGAGCATGTTGGTTGAGTTGGAAACGCTGCCGCCGCTCAGCGTAAAGGGGCCGATGGCGGTGACATTGCTCGTGCTGCTGCCGGTTTGCGCGATGAGTGAAACATCGCCTGCGGGCGTGCCGCTGCGGGAAGTTACATCGATGGTGAAGTTGATCGGCTGCCCGTGCGTCAGCGTGATGGGGTTGGTGACAGGGCTGGTGGAAAGTGCCAGGGTGGTCGTCGAGGGTGTGAAATTCGAGGTCCAGTTTTTGACCAAATTCGCGACATTGACGGAGCCCAACCCCGTGGCCAAGTCATAGCCGGAACCGGCGGGGTAGGCGGCCGAAGCAGGACTGCCTGAAACCATAATGCCATATTGGCCGGAAGCGGTATTGGAATTACTACAGTTCGGCGAGCCCCCTTGGCAGATCACTGAGTTGGTGCCTATTGTGATGTCGTAAAAAATGCAAGACGTTGTGCTGACCGCTGCGGCGTTTGAAGCACAGGTGTTCCCGCCCTGTGCGGCGAGTGGGTACAAGACATAATTCGCATTGCCCTGGCGGCCATGAGCTTGGTTGACCAGCGCCATAATGCCGGCAAAGACCTGCGCCGACGCCGATGTCCCGCCGACGGCCTGAAAGTCCAAATAGGGAGAGTTCAAATCACAGGAGGTGCTGGCCCCTTCCTCGGTGTTGTTGGCATCCATCTGACATATCACGTAAAAACTGGCGTTAAAGCCGTTGCCCGAAAACAGGGACAAATCAGGTACGTCACGCACGCCGTCAAAGGGCACTCCTGTTCCGCCCTGCCAGGAAGGTTTGGAGTACCCTCCACTGCATGTGATGTTGGGGAAGGCGCCCGATGGATTGATACAACCGCTGGGTCCGCCACCGCCGGCGGCCAAATCGAAACCATCTGAGAAAATCGAGTAGTCGAGGGGAGGGGTGCAGCCGGTGAGCGATCCGGGCGACGCGCAGCCATCATCCCAAGGCATCTCGGGGATATAGGACCTGGCGGAGTTCTGATAGGGAGAAGAATTAGTTTGGTTCCAGTAAGTGGAAAGAGAGGAGATGTCATTGAAGTCCGTTCCACCCACGGCCACGTTGAAGGGGGTGGAAGCGAGGCCGTTCACAGCCAGGCCGTATTGGGCGGCTGTTTCGCCGACGCTCGCGCTGTCGCATCCCGCGGAGCCGGAGTCCCCCGCGGCGATCACCACCGTAATGCCTTCGGCGGCGGCCTGTTCCCAGAGCGTGCTGTGAAACACATTGCCGCCCGCTCCCAACTGCGCTTCACAGCCCGCGTAACTTTCGCTCATGACGGGCGCCAGATTGTTATCCACGATGTAGAGCGCGGAGAGGTCGATTCCGGCGGTCGTCTCGGTGGTTTCCGAGACCACAAGATCAATCGTCGCGCCCTTCGCGACCGCTCCGGACCACTCGACGTCGAGGTCAGCCTCCGTCTCGTCGCCGGTGATCCCGGGGTCGGGACCGTTCAAAATGATGTTTGGCGTATTTGGCGAAAGCCCGAACATGGCGCGGAAGTCTGCCACATCCTGGGGATTGATATTAGTTTCGCCCACCACGGCGATGGCCTGCCCGGTACCGTCGGTTCCAGCAGTCCAGAGCGGCGCGACATTGTAAATGGTGGCGAAATCGGTGGGGCCAACGGCGAAATATTGATCACAATAAGCACCACAACCAGGAGGATAGGTGAACAGCGGGCGCACCTCGCCGGTCGCCTTTGACCGCGAGAAGGCGCCCAGCTTCTTGTACAAAGGTTTTCTGGGGAAGTTATTGAGCGAGGCGAAGCCCGCCACCACCGGCGCCAGCGCGGCGGGGATGTGCGGGTCGCTCGCATTGGCCCAGTGGTCCTCGCCGTTCACCCGGAATCTGTGAATCTCCGCTCCCAGGACTCGCCGTACTAACCCCGCCGTGCCGGAAAACTCGATGACCGTGCGGCCTGCCGAAATCTTCGCCACCGGAAAGCCCTGCGTCGTCAACCAATCGGTGACCGCCTGAAGGTCGGAATCGGCAGGGCCAAATCGCTGTCCGAACTGCTCGGGGGTCAGCCATTGGTGAAACCGAGGAGAGGACTTCACCTGCTGGTCATCGAGCAGTTGCCGCAAGGCAGCTTCCTGCTCCGGCCCGCGCTGCAAGACCAGCAGCATGCGCTCCATGGGCAGGTCGTGAGGCGCCACGCCCTGGTCAAATTCCGGCCGCGCCAACGGGTGGACGTTGCCGTGAAGAACCACGACCTGCGCTTCGTCGATAGCCTCGGTAATGAGCGGCGCCGCCGGGCCCTGTGCCTGCACGGAAAGAGCGCACGTTACGGTAAGAATCAGCAAGAGAGCCCAAAAGCTGAATGAAAACGGTCCTGGATTTCGCAGCATGGATCATTCCCCAACTCTTGATTCCGAACCACGTTTTGCAGTGGCATTCGCCCTCGTCATCGCCGAAAGCCGCTTCCAGCACACGTGCTTCCCGGCGCGCATGAATGGTCCGGCTGACCACGACTACGAAGAACCCGATCCATAGAATCGGCCGCTGCACTATAGTATTAGAACACAATCAACACCGCCCCGAACACATAAGCCGGGATTTGCCTTTTGACTTCGAAACCGGTAAAGATTGTACACGCATGTCGCCTGCTCCGACGGGATAACATTGGCGGTAATTCTCTGCTTGTGGAAACTGAGGAGTGGGTTTACCCTTCTCGCGTCTAGGCAATCAGTTGCGCCAGTGCTGTGATTCATTCCTACTGGACTTGATGCCTCGTCACCTATGTATGTCTACGTCCTGCCACACAAGAATGCCAACAAGTGCTGGCGGTGACAACGGTGAGTAACCCCACAGAGGAGGAGAGACGCAATGAAGAAGGATTACGCCAGCAGGCTGGTTTTTCTTTTGGGGCTGACGGCAGGTGCTTTGCTGATCGGAGTATCCCCAACGAAGGGGGCGGAAAACGCAGCCCTGCCCCAGGGCGCGCAGAAATCGGAGGCCGAAAGGACAGCCTGGTACCAGGAAGCCAAGTTCGGCATGTTCATCCATTGGGGTGCGTATTCCGTGGCCAGCGTGGAGGCCTCATGGCCAATCATGGAGCCTGAGGCCCAATGGAACATCACCGAACCTGAGTACGTGTCGCTGTATAAGAGATTCAACCCCACAAAGTACGATCCTAAGGCCTGGGTTGAGTTAGCTAAACAAGCCGGGCAGCGTTACATGGTTATTACGACCAAGCATCATGATGGGTTTTGTATGTTTGACTCGGCGCTGACCGACTACAAGATCACGAACACGCCCTATGGTAAGGATGTAATAGCCATGCTGGCGGAGGCAGCGCACGAAGCCGGAATGCCCTTGGGCTTCTATTACTCGCCGCCGGATATGCACCACCCTGGCTATCGGGACATTTCCAAGCTTGTCAAGGACACCTGGCGCGGAGATCCGAGCAGGCCGGAGTGGGCGACCTACCTCGATTACATGGAGGGCCAACTGCGTGAGCTGCTCACGAGGTACGGGCCGGTGGCCCTGATCTGGTTTGACGGGCTCGGTCATCAGGAGAAGTACAAAGGCGAGCACGTTGTGAACCTCGTTCACCAACTGCAACCCGCCACGCTGGTGAACAACCGCATCGGCGTGCCGGGCGATTTTGCCACTCCCGAGCAATTCATCCCCGACCGAATTCCCACCAAGAGCGCCGCCACGAAGCTGCAAGGCCCGACGAAGACGGCGGAGTCAACCCCGCCCTCCGTGCCGGCGCCGGGCGACTTTCAGCTCTGGGAAACGTGCCAGACAATCAATGATACCTGGGCCTATAATAAGAATGATCACAATTTCAAGTCCGTTAAAGAGCTCATCCGGGAGTTGGCCAATGTGGCGAGTAAAGGCGGCAACTTCTTGTTGGATGTGGGCCCGACCCCGGAAGGAACCATCCAGCCGGAATTTGTTGAGCGGCTCCAGGCGATGGGAGAGTGGATGAAAGTTAACGGCGATTCCATCTACGGGACGACTTACGGTCCGTGGCAGAACCTCCCATTTGGAAAGACCACGGCGAAGGGCAAGACTATTTACCTGCACGTGTTCGACTGGCCATCGAAACCCGAATTGGAGGTGCCCGGGCCGGAGGGTCGCGTCTCCCGAATCACCGTGCTTGCGACTGGCCGGAAAGCTCACTTCAAGCAGGAGAAGGGTCGCTTGCTCATTACCGTCCCATCCGCGTCTCCCGACCCGAACGACAGCGTGTTGCAAATCGACACGCTCTAGTGTGCCGTTCCGCCTAATTGTTTACAATAACCACCCCCTATCCCCTCCTTACCAAGGAGGGGAGCCAGCCCACCAACTCCCCTCCTCTCTGAGGAGGGGACAGGGGGTGGTGAGAGTGCATTCCTTGTCATGCTGATCCTGCTCAGCAGCGGGATCGAAATCCGCCGGACGCGAGTTGAGCCGGAGGCCGGTTTATCTCCCTCCCTATTCGAGTGACTTGTGAAAGCGCAGCACGCTGATCGTCAGTAGGAGAATGGCGATGCTTGCAAGGGCGGCGACCTCCGGCCAGAGCACGTCGAAACCGGCCCCTTTCAAGTAGACACTGCGCAGAAGCACCATGATATAGGTCAGTGGGTTGGCGTAACACATCTTCTGAAGCAGGGGTGGCATGCTGGCGATGGGAGTGCCGAAGCCGGAGAGCGTGATCATCGGCATGGTGAAGAAAAAGGAAAGGATCATCGCTTGCTGCTGGGTCGCGGAGACCGTCGAAAGAAACAGCCCCAAGCCCAGACCCGCGAGGATGAAGGTTACCAGCCCGACCGCCAGCACACCCAGGTTTCCCCGGAAGGGCACCCCGAACCAAAATGTTCCCACCAAAGCAATAAGTGTGGCGTCTACGCAGCCGACCAGGAAGAAGGGAATGGTCTTTCCCAGGATGAATTCCCAGCGGCGAATGGGCGTGACCATGACCTGCTCGAGCGTGCCGATCTCGCGCTCACGCACCACCGCGAAGGCGGTGAGCATCATGACCAGGATCAACAGGACGTTGCCGATGACCCCGGGAACGAAATACCACTGGCTTTCCAGCCCTTCGTTGAACCAGGGCCGCATTTCAAGATTCACTTGTGGCAGCGACGAAACCAGTTGGGGGGCCGTCCGCTCCATCCGGTCGAGTTGGTAGTCACGGCTGAATTCGGCGCCAATTTGGTTGAGATAGCCCAGCGCCACCAGGGCGGTATTGGAGTTGGAACAATCCACCAGCACCTGCACTGTAGCCCCTTGGCCGTTGCGCAGGCGCTGGGCGAAACCGGAATCGATTTCCATCGCCGCCAGGAAATCGCCCCGGTCAATGCCTTCGCGCAGGTCCGCGCGCCGCGCGGCATATTCCTTCAGGCGAAAATAGCGGCTGGCGGAAAAGTGTGCCACCAACTCGCGGCTCTCCTGCGTATTGTCCAAATCGAGCACGGCCAGCGCCACGTTTCTTACATCCAACGTGGCCGCGTAACCGAACACGAACATTTGGATGAGCGGCGGACCAAAGAGCAGCCAGCGCATGCGCGGGTCCCGCAGCACCTGGATGAATTCCTTCTTGACCATGTTGCCGATGCGTCGCAGTGAGGAGACAAATCTCATTCCAGCCTCTTTTGAAACGCGCGTGTGGCCTGTATGATCAGCACTGCGGCAATGATCCCTAGGGCCACCATGTCTCCTGCCAAAAGCCGTACCGCAGCGCCCTTGAGAAAAACGCTGCGCAGGATGGAAACGTAATAACGCGCCGGCAGGATGCGCGTGATCCACTGCACGACGACGGGCATCTGATCGATGGGAAAGATAAAACCGGATAGAAGAAATGTGGGCAACATCGTCACGAGCAACGCCATCTGGCTGGCCCCAAGCTGCGACTTGGCCGTGACCGAGAAAAAATACCCCACTGACAGCACCACAATCAGGAATAGCGCCGAGCAAGCGAACAGCACCGTCCAGCTTCCCCGGAAGGGAACGCCAAACCACCAGACCGCGGCGCCGGCGCAGAGCGCTGTATCCATCATCCCGATGACGAAATAGGGAACCAGCTTTCCGATCTGGATTTCCAGCTTGCCGACGGGTGTGGCGATGAGCTGTTCCATGGTGCCGCGCTCCCACTCCCGCGCGATGGTCAGCGAGGTCAGGAATGCGCCCACTACGGCCATCACCATGGCCACAACGCCGGGCACGATATTGGACATGCTTTCCAAGTTTTCATTGAACCACGTCCGCGGTTGGAAGGTGACGTTGGGGATTACAGGCGGCAAGCCGTTGCGCTGCTGCCATTCGATCTGTATGTCTTGGGAATAGGCTTGGACGATGCTCAGCGCATAGCCCATGCCAATGCTGGCAGTGTTGCTGTCGCTGGCATCGAGCAGCGCTTGCACGGGGGCCTGCCCGCGTGAGTGGAGTTCTTCCGAAAATTGCGGCGGCACCACCACGGCCACCCTACAGGCGCCCCGGTCAATCTGCCGGACGACGTCGTGATAGCTTTCCGCGACATGTACAATCGTGAAATAGTCAGTGGCCTGGAAATGCTTCAGTAGGTCTTGACTGGTTTGGGTCGCGTCGCGGTCGTACACACAGAGGGAAATGTGCTTGACGTCCAGATTCACTCCGTAGCCGACAATGACCAGTTCCACAAGCGGCATGGCGAAGATGATCAGGAGGCTACGCGGATCTCGCCAGATCTGGATGACTTCCTTGCGCATCATGGCCAGGATGCGGTGCAGGCTCATGCGGCTCTCTCCGGTTTGAATTCATGCGCGGCGGTCAGGCCGACGAAGACGTCCTCAAGGCTGGGCGGAATCTGCTCCAGCCGGCTGACGCGGACCTGCCCGGCCTCCAGGGCCGCCCGGATTCCGGGCATGGCAGCCTGGGCGTCGGCGACGACGGCGTGCAGAGCGTTTCCGAAGACCGCCGCGTCCAGCACGCCCGGCGCTTCGGTCAACGCTTCGAGTCCCGGCCCCAGTGGTAGGCATTCCACCAGCAGGATCTGGCTTTTCATGGATCGAGTCTTCAGTTCGGTGGGCGTGCCCATGGCCACAATACGCCCGCGATCGATCAGCACCAGGCGATTGCAGTATTCCGCCTCGTCCATGTAATGTGTGGTGACGAACACCGTGATGCCCTCGCCCACCATCTGTTGAATCAACTCCCAAAATTTCCGGCGCGAGACGGGATCGACGCCCGAAGTCGGCTCGTCAAGAAAGAGAATGGGGGGACGATGCAGCACCGCGCACCCCAGCGCCAGCCGCTGTTTCCAGCCGACGGCCAGAGCGCGCGTGAGGGTTTGCTCGCGGCCTTCGAGTCCCGCCATGTGCAACGCCCAGGCCAAACGCGCGGGAAGATCTTTGCCGGGAACACTGTACAACCCGGCGAAAAAGCGGAGGTTCTCGATAACTTTCAAATCGTTGTAGAGGGAGAATTTCTGCGACATGTAGCCAATCTGCTGGCGCACTGCTTCAGGCTGCTTGGCGACGTCAACCCCCGCCACCCGCGCGCTCCCGGAAGTGGGCAGGAGCAGGCCGCAGAGAATTCGGATAGTCGTAGATTTGCCTGCGCCATTGGGGCCGAGGAAGCCGAAGATCTCCCCGCGGTGCGCCTGGAAGCTGATGCTGTCCACCGCCACAAAGGTTCCGAAGCGCTTGGTCAAGTCTTCCACCACCACAGATGGCTCGCTCCCATTCATAAAGGTCTCGTTCCCCCACCGGCCCTGGTCATTTCCGCGAAAGCGGGAATCCAGTCCGTTCACAGCGCATCTCCTAAGGTTTGGGGAGTGGATTCCCGCTTTCGCGGGAGTGACTCCCACTTCCAGCCTGATCTTCCACCGCGGAAACGAAAAGGTCCTCGATGGTCGGCGCTACGGGCTGGATGAAATCGTAAACGACGCCGGCCGATTCCAGCCGTGCGCGCAAGTCCGGCAGCCGGCGTGCGGCTTCGTCCACAAACACGTGGACGTGGTCGCCCACCATCAACGCATCGCGCACGCCGGGGCCGCCTGCCAGCGCCGCGCGTACCTGCCTCGGCTGCGCCGCGTGCACCGCCAGAATCTCGCCCGGAAATTTCTTCTTCAGCTCCTCCGGCCGGTCGCAGAAAAGCATTCGCCCGCGATAGAGGAGCCCTACCCGATGGCAGCGCTCGGCTTCGTCGAGGTACGACGTGGAAGTGAGAATCGCCACGCCCTCGGCCAGCAGCGAATACAGAATCCGCCAAAAATCCCGCCGCGACACGGGATCAACCCCGTTGGTTGGTTCATCGAGGAGGATCACCTTCGGCGTATGAATCAGCGCACAGACCAAGCCAAGCTTCTGCTTCATCCCGCCGGAAAGGTTCCCCGCCAGTCGGCTGCGGAATTCGCTCAGGCCCGCGGCCGCCAGCAATTCTTGGGAGCGTTGCACACGCTGCTTGCGGCGCACTCCGAATAGGTCTGCATAAAACTGGATGTTTTCGTCGACCGTCAGGTCTTCGTAAAGTCCAAATCGCTGCGACATGTAGCTGAGTTGCAATTTGGCGCCCTCCGGGTCGCGAATCACATCGAAGCCGGCCACCTGTGCCGACCCCGAATCCGCGCTCATCACCCCTGCCAGCATCCTCAGCGCAGTGGTTTTACCGGCGCCGTCAGGACCGACCAAACCAAAAATTTCTCCCGCATGAACTTCAAAGCTGAGGCCATCCACGGCGCGCACTTCGCCGAACTGCTTGCCCAGCGCGGAAACGATGATGGCAGGAGGGGTGCTCATAGCGTACTCGCTACTTCAGTTTGATCATGGCGTCTGCCGGCATTCCGGGCTTCAGCTCGTAGTTCGGGTTTTCCACATCCACTTTGACCCGGTAGACCAGCGTGACGCGCTCCTTCTCGGTCTGTACACTCTTGGGGGTGAATTCCGCCTCCGAGGAAATCAAGGAAATCCGGCCGCGATAAATCCTGTCAGGGTAGGTGTCGGTCCGCACGTCAACGGCTTGGCCCCAGTGCACCTTGCCGAGATCCGTTTCCGGCACGTAGACGCGGAGCCAGATGTGGTCCAGGTCGGCCAGCGTCACGATGGGCGTGCCGGGCGAGACCACTTCACCCAGCTCGGCCTGCCGCACCAGAATCACTCCGTTGAACGGCGCGCGCAGCACCGTATAGGCCAGCCGGATGCGGGACAGATGCAGGCTTTGATTTGCCTGATGAATGTTGGCGCGGTCCACGGCGAGTTCTTCTTTGCGCGTTCCTTCCACCAGTTCGTTGTAGATCTGTTGCGCCCGGTCGTAGGTGGCCTGCGCGCGGGTTACGTTGGTGGCCGCCTGGTCGCGTGTTTGGGCGGGAATTTCGTCCTTTTCATAAAGCGCCTGGTAGCGCGCATAATCCTTTTTCCTCTGCTCGAGGTCAGCCTGAGCGTCGAGAATGGCTTGCCTGGCTGCCTCGATGTCCTGCCAGCGGCTGCCCGCCAGGCCGAGGGTGAGCTGTCGATCGCGCACGCCGGTTGTGGCTTGGTCCACAGCAACCTGCTGCCGGTAGTCGTCATTATCGATCCGCGCCAGCAAGTCTCCGGTCTTGATGGTCATGCCCTCATCAACCGGCAAAGCGATGATGCGCCCGGTCACCTTGAAGCTGACCAGGCTCTCGTGCGCTTCGATGTTGCCCGAGAGCTTGAGCAGGTTTTCCACGGCGGGCTTGCGGAACCACTGGGGATGCATGTAGACCACGGCGCCGCCAATCGCCAATATCAGCAGGAACGGAATCGCGCGTTTCATGGCTTCCTCCGAACTATAATCATGCTGCCTACTGCCTTCTTCTTTCTTAGGGCTCGGCGAGGTATGTTTGGTAAATCTTTTCGGTTCCCCCTAACGAGCGCACGAGGGCCATGACGGCGTCGGCGTGCCGCGCCAGGGCTAGGATGCGGTCATCCTGCGCGCTCGCCAGCGTGTCTTGCGCCGTCACCACCTCGATGTTGTCCGTCACGCCGTTGCGGAAACGGTCCTGCGCCAGGCTGAGCTCCCGCTCCGCCAGGTGGAGGGCCGCCTCGGTGACGGCCACTTGGCTCTCGGCGGATTCCAAGTCCAGCAACGCCGTACGCAGTTCCTGCTCGATCTCTCGGCTGAGGTCGTCAATCTGCGCGTCCAGGCGTTTCAACTGGCTTTGGAGTTCCGTTTTCTCTCCCGCGCGGTCCCGGTCAAACAAGGTGACCGAGAGCGTTCCCTGAATCTCGCCGGTTCCCGCCATGGAGCCGAAGGTGCGCCCGATGGCTCCATAATCGCCGTTAACCGACAGGGTGGGGAGATAGCGCGCCCGCGAGGCCTTGAGCTGCTCGACGAGTGACTCTCGCTGCTTGAGAAGCGAGGCGTAGTCGGATCGCGCCTGGATGGCGCTGTGAAGCGCCTGGTCTGCGTCCGCTGATTGCATGTGATGGAATTTCAAGGGCTCAGCCAGGCCCAGCGGGGCGCCGGGGCTCAGTCCGAGGAAATGGGCAAGGACGAGCAGGGAAGTCTGGTAAGTGTTGCGCGCTACCAGCAGGTTCTGCTGGTCCCGCGCCAGTTGCACCTGGGCGCGAACCACGTCCACAGCGGTTGCCAGTCCCTGGTCGTGCTGGTCGCGCGCCAGTTTTTCAAGTGTCTGTGAGGTGGTCATGCGGGATTCGGCGGCTTCGACCTCTGCGGCGGAAGCCTGGGCGTCAAGATAAAGTCCGGCGGCCTGGCGGATCACCAAATCGCGTGCGTCCTGATAACTTAGTTTGGCGGCCTCCTCTTGCCTTTCGCTGGCCTTCCAGTTGTGGTAGGAGTGGCGGTCAATCAAGGATTGGCTCGCCGAGAGACGGAAATCATAATGTGCGAACGGACCGACGACGCTGGGAACTGCAAAAGAAAATCCAAGGGCGGGCAAATTGATTTTCGGAAAAGAAATTCCCATGGCGGCCAAATCGATATTCTGACGGTTGGCCAAAGCGTCCCCGTTGACGTGCGGCAGCAAGGAAGCTCCCCGCCGCTCGCGCGTGCCTTCCAATTCCTCCACTTGCGTGCTCGCCACGCGTACGCTGAGGTTCTGCTTCAGCGCCAGACTAATTGCGTCCCTCAACGTCAGCCGCCGCGGAGCGGTCTGTTGCGCATTCATGGACGCTCTGCCCGCCAACGACAACGCCACAAACAGCGTGATCCACCTTGCTCTCGACCGCATGGACGTTCTCCTTTGCTGCGCCGCCTCGATCACCTCGCGGCTTTCATTCCGGTTGCTTCCGCAGGCTTTCCAATACGAACTCCAGGTGCGCCTTGCTGTAAGCGTCGAGGTCGAGCCGGTGCCGCTCGCCGTGAAGCAATCTCCACACGATAGCCAGAACTCCTGGCGCCGCAAGGAGCTGGGGGAATTCCACGGCCGAGGTTTTCCGGAATTCGCCCGCCGCGATCCCCCGCAAGAGCGCCTGCCGCACCGCCTTCATTCCCGGGGCGATAATTTCGCGGTGGTAGATTTCTGTAAGTTGCGGAAATCTGCCTCCTTCCGCGATCAGCAGGCGCACGATGGACCGAACCTTTTCGTTCCTCACCACCTGGATATACATGCGCGAATGCAGCTCGCGCAGCAACTGCTCTCCTGTCCCCTGGAAGCTTCCTGCTACGGCATCAAATCGCTTTTGCACAAGGCCACGCACCATCGCGTGGAAGAGACGCTCCTTGTCCCGGAAATACAGATAGATCGTACCCTTGGCGATTCCGGCCTGCCGGGCGACTTCGTCGATGCGGGTGGCCTCGAACCCATGCGCGGCGAAGACTTTGAAGGCGGCCGCCAGAATTTCCTCTTGCCGATGCAGCTTCTGCTCCCGCCGGCGGGGGGAGGGTTTGGCGGTCCTTACTCGCCTGAAACTCATGGTCCTCATCGCTCTCTCCATTAGATGACTGACCAGTCAGTCAGTTTTCATCGACAGTAAGATAGCCGTAATGAAACCTATTGTCAAGTCATTTTTGGCAGAAAGGCCAAGCGGCGGCCGGAGGAGCCGCAGACGGCGAAGATTCTCGCATGGCCACGAAAATGCTTAGAGCGAGATTCTTCGGGTAGATTACCCTCAGTAGCGCCGCCCTTCAGGGCGGCACCTCTCGCGTTCGGCAATTGAGGTGTAACGGAAAGTGCCGGGCTAAAGCCCGGCGCTACGCCTAAAGGCCCATGTCTATTCATTGCCCTGAAGGGGCGTGGCTAAAGCCCCGCCTTTCGAAAAAGTCGATTCAGCTCTGCTTGTGATTCGCTCTTTCCGGCGGATGATCGCGAACCGCCCCATCGGACCGTCCTTTGGATACTCCTCCGGAAACTCGGCCGTGAACGCCGGATTCACCTCGCCCCGCACCGACTGCACAGATTCGATGTCCCACCCGTCGGCGAAGCTGTCGTACAGATCCTGGCGGGACACCCCGCCCCCGGGGGCCGCCGGTTCCTCATCGCTGAAAACGTACAAGAAGAGCCGCCCGCCCGGCTTAACCACATGCGCCAGCCCTTGGACATAGCGTTGCCGTTCGTCTCCAGCGTAGATATGAAATAACCCACTGTCGATCACGCTGGCGAAGCGCTCGTCCCAGTCGCCCAGCGTCATGGCGTTCTTGATCAGGAACTCCACCGACAGGCCACGCTCGGTGGCCTTGGCCCGGGCTCGCCGGATCGCTTCTTCCACAAAATCGATGCCGGTAACCCGTAGCCCCCGGGCGGCGAAGAAAAGGGACGTGCCGCCCGTGCCACATCCGGCGTCGAGCACGGGATTTACAACCTGGTCGGCGACCGCCACGAAGGGCGGCTGCGGCTTGCCGATATCCCAGGGCGGGTTGGTCTCCGCGTAGATTTTCGTAAAGCCGTCATGGGCTGATAGGTGGTTCTGCATAGCTGATGGCATGAAAGCCTCCATGATCTCGGGCAACCGGCCACGCTCGCCACTACTCCCTGGGTGCGGAAGCGGTGGGCGGGGCAGGTGAGTGTCCAAACGGGCCGCAGCCGCGGCGCATGCCGGCTCGGAACTTGTCCTGTTCCTCCGGGGTCATTTGTTCCCAGCGCTGAATCAGGCGCATCCGCCAGTCCCTCCCGAAGCCGGGCCGGCCACGGAAACCGCTGAAGAGGATCTTGCTCAGCACCAGGAGGCCCAAAGCCTGCCAGAACCTGATGGCATGCAGTCCGAAGATGGCCGGCATCAGCCAGTTCCATAGCCACATGACCGCAAAGCTGAACACGGTTGCCGCCAGCGCAACGAACAGCAGAAATTTCAACCCTCGCAAAATGCCATGCGTTTTCATCGTCTGTACCCTCACAATTTCTTGAATTCGTCGTAAACGGCCCGCAAGCGCCGCCGCAGGTTTAGCACCGCGTAGTGCTTGCGGGAGAGCAAGGTGTTCACACTCAGCCCGGTGGCCGCTGCCAGGTCGTTGAAGCTCCAGCCCTCGAGTTCGTGAGCCACAAACACCTCGCGCTGTTCTTCCGGAAGCTCGTCCAAAGCCGCGTCAAGTTCTTCCAGCAGCACCTCGCGCGCGTAGGCCGCCTCGGGACCTGCATCGGGTGAGGGAAGAAGGTCTTCCAAAAAGAGCTGCTCTCCATCTTTCGCCTCCCTTATTGTGCTGTCCCGCAATGGCTCGGCCCTTCGCTTACGGAAAAGGTCCGTGATGCGATTTTGGGCGACTCGGAACAGCCAGGCGCCCACTTGCTCGAGGGGCCTCATCAGGCGATAAGCCTGCACGAGTTCATAGAAGACTTCTTGCAGGATGTCCTCTGCGTCACTCTCGTCGACAACTTGCTTCCGGATGAAATTGCGAAGCCGGGATTGTTCCCGCGCGATTGCCGCCGAGATGCGGTCGTTTTGCTCTCCGGTCATCGGCTCGATGCTGAGCGCGTCCATCATCCACTTGTGTAGACGCGTCAGCGATGCCGATATTTTATTGAATTTTCGCTTGCAGATGTTATTTCGCGGCCCAAATTGCGAGACCGGCTGCTTCACCAAGCCGCGCTGGTCGGGATTGCTGTGCATGTAATTCAATTAACCAGCTCCGAGCCCCTCCCAAGTAACCCCTCACCCGGCCCGCTTCCCGATGAAGTGCATCGGGACAGCGGGCCACCCTCTCCCCGGGGGAGAGGGCACCCGACGGAGGAGGGCAGGGAGGTCTGGGTCGTGACTGGGATTCCCAGCATATCTGCACCCCCTTTGCCAGCGAGAATACGGAACATGCTCAGGGACACTTGGCGCCTGCCTTTCTGCCACACCTACCACATGCTCGTATGTGGTAGGTCGTAGGTGGTATGTGGGGGGCTTTTCCCCACCTACGACACACTATCTACCTCCTTTGTTTTCAGCAAGATTCCTGCGTCTTGCGCGTAACTGCATTTGTTTTCAATAACATTACCGCTTCGTTCCCGATTCTCCAAACGCGATCCTTTGTTTTCAATAACATTCCCGCTTCGTTCGTTCAGTTTTTGGAGTTACTGGTTTTCTCCTTCCCCTGTCGGAGGCGACATCCTGTCCAGAGCCGTCATGCATGCGAAGTGCCCTCTGCATCCCGCCTCCCTCAAATTCAGCAGGCAGTTGGCGGAAGGCAGAAAGACAGAATGCAGAATGCAGAATGCGGAAGGCAGATGTTCATCATTCTCACTCCTGATTTCTGACTCCTGACTCCTGTTCTTTCCCACCCTGCGGCTAACAACACACTAACTATCTGTGTTTTCAACAACATACGCACGTTCAACATATAAGTACCTTTGTTTTCTGCAACATACCAGCTTCGTTCCCACTTTTTCAACAGCAGTCCTTTGTTTTCATAGATATTCCTGCTTCGTTCGGTCAAAAAGAGGAGTTCGGTTTCAAGGTTGGTAGGTCTTCTTGAGCCACAGGGCAAATTGAGCGAGTGATGCTGGCACGCGCCGGCAATGGGCAGGCCGTCGTCCCCCAGTCCCCAGCCTCTAGTCCCCAGCCCCTTTTTTTCATAGACATTCCCGCTTCGTTCGTTCATTTTTAGATTTGCTAGGTTCCTTCGGTTGTCAGAGCCTCGGGCGGAATGCCCATTCCGAGAATCCTGTTGATTCTCTCCATTTCCGCGTCATCCCCTAGGTCCTCAGGCAAGGCTGGGAGGTCGCCGGTGGGGAATTCTTTCCGCATGGCGAGCAATATCCTCACCTTGCGGTCGATGGAGCGGTCCAGGGCGGCTTCCTGGCGCAGCATCATACTCCACGTCTCCCCCTCCGGAGCCAGGCAGGCGTCCCGCTCCACAGCCGCTTTCTCCTCACTCACCTTTTCCGCATACTCGAATTCCTCTTGCACGCTGGCGATTTCCTCATCCAGCAGGCGGAGAAGTTCCTGGCGCTCGGGCTCGCCCGGCGGCTGGCAGGCGTCGCCTTGTTGCGCGTCGAGGTAGAGAGGGTCACTGAAACGGTGCAGCAGCCTGAAAATCAGCGCCTGTCGCCACCCCGTCGTACCTTGGTAAAGAGATTCCAATACGGCGTACTGGCGGGGCCGGAAGGTGCGCTGCTTGATCTCCTCCCGGACGAGTTCAAGATAAGAAAGCATCTTTCTCAGCGCCACTCCTCGGTCGGTAGACTCCGACAGGTCGACCTCAAGCATCTCGTGCTGGGAGCCGTCGAAGGTAACACGGGCCATCTCCTGCCGGCGGCGGTGTTGGCAGTCTTCCACCTCCAGCAAGGCACGGCGCATCACGCCTTCCTGCGCGCGCACCAGCCTTTCGCGGCGCCAGTAGAGCTTGGCGAGGTCGTCCACCTGGCTTTCCCAGAGCGCATCTCCGGGACCGAAGGCGGTCATGAGTTCCTGCTTCGAGTTTTCGAATTGTTGCGGGTCTTCGCCCAGGGCCAGCATGACTTGGTAGTGGTTTTCGGGGCTGGCGCGCAGGCCGTGCTTGAGGGCGTTCAGTTTCGAATTCTGCTTGGCGGCGGGGCTGCGCGGCCCGGTGGAATGCTGGGCATTGTGGCGCGCGGCGGCGAGCAATTCGGGTGTAAGTCGCGGTGTTTTGCGTAAGGGCATGGTTCCTCCTGTGCGGGCGTGTTAGGTTGCCGAGGAAAGGACTTCCTCGGGGGTTGAACTTTTCACACAGATAGGCTACCACAGAGGCGGGGTTTTGTCAAGAGACAATGTGTCCATCCGTCAACTGACGGACCTAGCCCAGGCCACGGGTCGAATCATTGACTCATCGGGTCATTGATTCATTTTTGGTTATCGATCCGTCACTGGTTCTCGCAAGGGACGACCTCTGAAACCAAAACCAAGCACTCTAGCGGCCAGAGGGCCTAGCAAGGGCCTAAAAAGACCTTGACAGCTAAAGTCTATATATGTAGACTTCAGGTTATGAGGACTCCTCGCTTCCCGGCCAGACAATACGCGACCACCTTGCCCGTCTACTTCTCGAGCAGCCTTTACAAATTCGCTCTCAGCATAGGAATTGGTTTTCGAGTTAAGCGGAAGCGAGAGTCATACGTAGTAAGGGGTGAAACATGGAGAAACTCAGTGTGGCAGTAGTTTTGTTGCTCGCGGCGCCGGCATTGGTCCGGGCAGAGGACGCTAACATTCCGCCTCAGGGACAGTTCTATTTCTTCACAGCCCCGATCGTGTCGAACACGCAATACTATTTCAATCCGGCATACTACGGAGTGGTGTTCACACCCGGGGAGCCGGTGCCGGCGAACTTGAACTTCACCAAGGTGGGTGGGAACAACACCGGTTTCGGCGGAGAAGTGTTAGTCCACAAGGGGGTGGGGGTGGGCGTCGAGCTTGGATATGCAGGCCCCGATTGGAGTTTTGACGGAGACGGAGCTGTGGGAGTGGGTTCAGTCGATATGACCTACCACTTCTTCGGCAATAAAAGCCGCAGGAAGGTAGAGCCTTTTGCCACCGGAGGCTACAGCCTTTACTTCGGGCAGCGCACAACGATTCAGAGTGGGTTCAACTTCGGGGGCGGCGTGAACATCTGGGTGTTCAAACACGCTGCCCTGCGTTTGGAGGTTCGGGAACAGGGCGGCATCAACACCTTTGACGGTTTCAGTCAATTCAAGCATTACGTAGCCTTCCGCGTTGGTATGACGTTCAGGTAGAACCGGGGGTGCTCCGGTTGCGGCCAAAGGCTGCGCCGTAATACAACTCTCCCGCCGGCTGTCGCAGAGCGTAGCTCTGCGTTTCGGCTTCCAATACGGTATATGCCCTTGCTATGCCTGTCTCCAGACGCCGTTTCTCACCCGGCCAGTTGCACTTTATCACTTCTAGCACCTATCGTCGCACGAAGCTCTTTGATAGTCACCGCTTCCGCTGCGACTTCGCTGAGGTTCTCCGGCAATTCTCGCAGGAGAGGAGCCTTCTGCTGGTCGGCTGGGTTCTGATGCCAGAGCACTTTCAGAGGCTTGGTGTGTTTGCCGGAGGAATGGCCCTGGTCGAGCTTCAGGTTCTACTATCTTAATGATTCCTCCCTCCTGAGCATGGATAAGCTCGTCTGGGTTCCTTCCAGACTCCAGCCGCAGAGCTTCGCTCTGCGCCAGCCCGCGGTCCGGCCCATTGTGTCGTAGCTCCAAGCGGTCTGGCCCGAGCCGTCGCTCATCCCCGTGCGCTGGCCCTTGCCATTGGTTATTGTAAGCCCATTGTAGCTCGTTTGGTCGTAATAGTAGGTCACGGACGCATCCCCGTTCGAATAACTCTTGCCGGTGAGTCGATCCATGGCGTCATAAGTGTACGTGGCGGTGATGCCGCGCGCGTCCGTTTTGCGGCAAGCGCGCCCCTTGCTCGTCAATACCGGGCCTTGGCGTAGTGACGTGCCAACTCCGACGAATAGTGAATCCCAACGTGCTCGCGGTTTTCTGCGAGCCACTCGCTCAACCGGGTTCTGCCTGAAGACGGACCCTCGGGGGCGAGAAGGTTGCCCATCAGGCCCTTGTACTCCTCCCATGTAAGAACAACGTCCCGCACGAACCAACCGGCGACGAGCGTGGAAAGGTACGCCACTGGCGTCGGCAAGTGAAGGAGGCGCGTGGAACTCCCCACTTGCGCGGCTGTGAGCTTGACCAACTCCTCGAAGGAGAACGTTTCGGGTCCGACGGCGTCGAGCATGGCGTTTGCTTTCTCTTCCACTGCATCCGCAATGAGCCGCGCCATGTCCCCCACGTATATGGGACGGATGCGGTATTGTCCGTCGCCCGGAATGCCAAACACGGGAAAGCGACGGACGAACCAGGCGATGTTATTAATGAGGATGTCTTCGGAGCCAAAGATGACGGTGGGCCGCAAAATGGCGAACGAGAGACCGGATCCGACCACCGTGTCTTCCGCTTGGGCTTTCCCCTTGTAGTAGCCCAAGGGAGATTGGAGCGACGCCTTGGCGATACTGACGTGAACAATGCGTCTCACCCCGGACTCCTTGGCGGCGCCGATCAAAATGCGTGTGTTTTCGACAGCAGCCGCAAAGGTGGTCGCTCCGCGTGGGAAGCGGACCCAGTGGGTGTTGATAAGCGTTGATGCCCCGCTGAGGCTCCGAGCGAGCTGGTCGGGACGATCGAAGTTGTAAGGAAACACCTGAACCATGTGACCGAAAGGATTTTCCCTGTCGGGGTGATGTGTAAGGGTGCGGATTTTGTAGCCACGCCCCAGCAGAAGCCGCGTGGCGTACTTGCCGGTGTAGCTGAGTGAACCGGTGATGACAACCGTCTCGCCCGAAGGGCTCCCCGTTTGTATTTGCACTTTTGGATCCTGCCTCCGGTTCCCAGCGTCAGCGCCGCACCCGAGGGCCAATCCCAGATCGGAGTGCTTGATGCACAATCCTCAGACTGTCGAGTCCGGTTTGACTTGGAGTCGCCCGCGTGCGTTGCCAGCGAGGCGCAGCATCGGCGCGCCGCGGCGTGACCCTCGGCTCACTGAGTCGATCTCCACCCGTAAGAGCCGCCGATGCGACATCCCAGTGGGAACCATTCCTCTTCGCCCTCGTACCGCGGTGCGTCGCCTGGCCCGCGGCATTGGTCAGCCCCCCCGCCTAGCCTGACAACAGGCGGTGAACAATCTCGACGGCCGCGAACGGCAACCACATCAGGGCTGTGAGGATCTCCAGCCATCCCAAGCTAATCAGCAGTAGGAGGAGAAACGCGGGGACGGCCCTCGCCACGCCGCGCCGAAGTAGGCTGAGTGCCGCCCCAACGGAGGATGCTAGAAGTAAGTTCGCGGTCCAGACGCACACCCTGACGGCCGACCCTTCCGGCGCAAGAGTCGTCCTGGAGCTGCATAGCTTTTCAATCGCTAGCAGGACGAAGCAGGCGACGAGCAATATGCTGGTCCAGAGGTCCCAGGGCCGCCTGACGTCAGCGCGGATTGCGGCAAACAACTTCAACGTACCCTCCGAAACCCGTTCCACCACGCGGCATTACAGGAATAATCGACGGGGATGTCAATCGGGATTACAACGGGAAAAGGAGACGGGAAGGGCACCACGAGCGGATTCGGGATTAGAAACCACCAAGCGCAATCCGCGTAACACTGCGGATGGATCCTGAGGAACCGGCACCTCGTCCGCGCGATCTGGTTACGAATACCCCGACACTCCTGGATGTCTTTGATGACAAGGCATTGCCGTGTGCAGTTGGCCCAGCAGTAAGTTCCGAAGACATCCTGGCAGTAGTGATACCCGAACCTTCCGTATAACCGATCCGCCGGGTCCGACGCCGGGTTGCTCGCCATGTCGTAGTAGTATTGGCAACACGAGCCCTTATTCTCGCCACAATCAAACGTTATGACGAAAAAGCCGTAAGTCCACGGGAAGCCCGGGCACCCTTCCCCGCCTTCCCCGAAGCCCAGGCCGCCTCCACCGCATCCGCAGAGCCCCTGAGGGTCAACATCGTAGGTAGGATCATCGCGCACATAAGAGTAGCGGTCTAAACCCTGTGCCTCCTCCGGTGTTGTAAGAATCGGGTCGGGGCTTTCCCAGCGGCCCTGGGCGGGCGTGTATTTCCGGTAGAGCGTGTGGTTCAGGCCATCCTCCGAGTCCCACTCCATGCCCGCAAAGCGGAAATTGTCCGTCATCGTGCTCGATATCACGCGCTCGGCCCCGAAAGGATAGTAGTCCGATTCGCCCTGCACGTTGCCGCTCGAATCCGTCAGCGTGCGGTAAGAGCCCAGACGATCCGAGAAAATGTAATAGATGTTCCCCGAGGAAACGTCCCGGCGGGCGATGCGCTGGCCGTTGAAGAGGGCGTATTCGCTGATGATGTTCCCGCTCAAGTCGCTTTCCGCCAGAACTTTGCCGCAAGCGGCGCAGTACCAGTAAAGCGTCCCGCTGGACTTCTTGACGCGCCGCAGATCGCCGTCATAAGTGTATGTCACCCCCGCCGCCGATTTCAGGTGCGCCTCGGCATTCCAACTGTACGTGTTTACGCCGTCGGCGGTCAGGTCGCCCGCGGCGTCATACGTGAAGCCCGAGTTGGTGATCTGGTTGTCGGTGTTCACGCTCAGGCTGAGCATGGGGGCGGAGCACTGCGTCGAGCTAGTGGTCGTGAGGTTCGCGTATCTATCGTAGCCAAAGCTCTGACCCCAACAGTCGCTGCCGCTGGTGGCTTGGCTCTTGGCCGTGCTCACGCGGTTCAGCGCATCGTACGTGTAGGTGGCGGTGCGCCCGTTATCCCGCCCGTTCGTCTCCACGTTCACGTTGCCGTTGGCGAAGTAAGTATAGGACAAGCTCAGCGCCGTTCCATTGCTGGAGGAGGCGCTGAGGCCGGTCGGGAAGAGGCGGCTGTTGTAACTATTGCCCGTGGTGATGCCGTTGAAGCTGCCGCTCTGACCGCTCACGACGCTCGCCAAGCCGCCGGGCGGCGCGTAGGTGGCGCTCTTGGCGTAATTGATGCTGTTGGCTGAATCCACGGCGGAGACCAGCCTCCCGTCGTTGCCGTAGGTGTAGCTCAGCACGCGGCCGCTCGGGTAAGTAATCGAAGCGAGCGAGCCATCAAGGTTATAGCTGTAGGAGGCCGTCTTGGTGACGGTGCCGATGGTTCGCTCCTCGGCGACGATCCGGCCCATGGTGTCGTAGCTCCAGGCGGTTTGGCCCGAGCCGTCGCTCATCCCCGTGCGCTGGCCCTTGCCATTGCTTATTGTAAGCCCGTTGTAGCTGGTTTGGTCGTAATGGTAGGTCACGGACGCGTCCCCGTTCGAATAGCTCTTGCCGGTGAGCCGATCCATGGCGTCGTAACTGTACGTGGTGGTGATGCTGCGCGCGTCCGTCCTTCGGCAGACGAGCTTCTGGTTGTTCGCGCAGAGCGCGCCGGCGGAGGTTGTGTAGTAGTTATACGTGGTCCCGTCTTCGGGCGTGGTCTGCTGGGTGAGCCGGGAGAGGCCGTCGTAGCTATACGACCGTGTTTCGCTGCCCTGGACAACGCTCGTCAGATTCCCCTGCGCGTCGTAAGCGTAGCAGGTATTGAGCGTGAGCGAGTTGCCGTTCGAAGGGTCGGGCTCATCCACTTCGACCGTCCGGCCGAGCGCATCCGTAAACGTGCGGCGCTGATTGCCGGACTCGTCCGTGTAAAGCGCGGGATAACCGTAGCCGTAGGTCGAGGCCGAGCAGGCCTGTGTGCCACTGCCATAAGAGACTTGGCTGTAGCTGCTATCGGCGTGCGTGATCTTGGTAAGCCGGTTCAGCGCATCGTAGGAGTTGGTGTCGTTCCCGTAGGTCGGGTCTGAAGTGCTTCGGTACGGATTGCTCTGCGTGTAGAGCCTGCCGAGCGAGTCGTAAGCGGTGTCAACGTAGGTCTCTCCGGAGGGGTCCGAGACGAGGTCCTGGTGGAGGGTGCGTGCCAACCCGTCCAGGACCGTCTCGTCGTGGCGGGCGAGCGACCCCGAGCCGGGCGCGCAGAAACTCGTCACGGAGCCGGAAATCAGCGTGCAGAAATCGTGGACTGTAGCGCTCGTATACTGGATCTGCGAAAGTCCGCCGTCCGGGTGGTTGGTTTGGAGCAGGCGGTTCATGTTGTCGTACGAGAAGCTCGTGGTGTTGCTGTTCAGGTCCGTGAACGAGTTCTTGACCGCGCCGTTGCAGTTCCAGGCCAGCGATTCGGATAGGGACAGGGGGAAACTGACCGTGGTGTCGAAGGAGTTGCCACAAGCGCCCGTCCCCGCGTTGTGGGTGGTCTGGGCGCCATTAAAATCGGTGAAGACGTAGGGGCCGCCCGTGTCGTAGAAGGTGATGGACTTCGACATGTTGTTGAACCCGGAGCCCGAGAGCCTGAGGCTGGTGGGGTTGCCCCGCGAGCCGCTGGGGTTCGAGTGCTGCGGAGTGCCGGAAGTGGAGGTGAGTGAGCCGCCGTCATAAGAATACGAGCCTTGGCGGAGCAGCGTTCCCGAGCCATTGTAAACCGAGACGGTGGACGGGCGGTCGTTGATGTTGTTCGTGAGCGAAGTGTTGTATGCGGTGGTCGTTTTGCGCACCAGCGAGCCCACGGCCCCGCTCCCGTAGCCGTACTCGTCCACTTCCGTGGGCAGGCCGTAGGAGCTGTAGTTGGTGTTCACCTGGGATTCCAGGCCGCCGATCGACGTCGTGACCGTCTGCTGGCTGATGGGCAGCGTGATGGCGCTGCTGTTGCACGGGAAAGATGCGCCGTTATAACAGGTGTAGACCGTCTCAAGGCTCCCCACTTGGCGCTCTGTTTCGTAAGCGTACTCGACGGCGGCAACCGCGGCGGCCTGGAAATTGAAGGTGGTGACGTTGCTTTGAGGGTCGGTCAGAGTGGTGGTCCAAGCGCTGCCGCTTTCGCTGTGGGCATACGTCCAAGTGCCATCCGGTGTGGTGCGGGCGAGCGTGGCGGCGCTGCCATCGGCGCAGGTGATGCCGTTCGACCCGCCCGAGTAGGAGTAAGAAATCGTGCCGCCCGTGGGCAGGGTCACGGACGCCGGGCGGCCCGTGACATAGTGCGGGTTGTGCGTGTCGCCGGGGGTGACTTCGTAGGTGAAGCTATAGGAAGTACCGTCCGGCAGGCCGATGCTGCTCACCAGGTTCCACGCGGTCGCCCCGTATTCTGCGATCCCGCTACAGCCAAAGTTGGTCTGAACGGTGTAGCTCGTGTAGTCGACGGTCACGGTCGCCTGGCTGCCGGAGGCGGCAGTATAGGTATAGGTTATGGGGCTCGAGGGGGTGCCCGACCCGGAGATACTCACCGCCGAGGTGCCGAGCGTGTCCGTTAAGGTCGAGCTGGTCCCGTTGATGTAGTTTCCATTCGTGTCGGTGTGGCTTCCGGAGCCGGAAACTGACTGGAGGGGAGCACTGACGATATGCCCCGAGCGCGAGTAGGTGGTAGCCGACGGGGTCGCCGTCACCCACAGGGTATAGCCGGAGCCGTCGGTGACGGTGGCGTCCGATTGGTACGCCGGACCCTTTATACGGCAGTTGGGCGCGACCACGCTCTGGTCCGACACCTTCAGGCTGGCCGGGGCCGCATGCGGAGTGCCGACTGAGTCGGAGTAGACCCAGTTGGAGTAGAGGTCGTAGTAATAGATATTACCCAGCAGGTCGGTGCACATGCCCTGAGACCAATTGTACGTGACCTCGCCCAGGGCGGCCGAGGTAATGTACGCCCACCCCCAGTAAGGCAGGCGCGTCCAGGTGTTG
>Ga0326727_10004063_pt1 | contig 44965 bp, 32 predicted proteins | sample MB2enrmetagenome_FD_207643 | JGI IMG/M metagenome (GOLD analysis project Ga0326727, IMG submission 207643) | Lab enriched peat soil microbial communities from McLean, Ithaca, NY, United States - MB29MY | ecosystem: Environmental > Terrestrial > Soil > Wetlands > Peat | place: USA: New York... | reverse complement strand
CGGGGTCGATACAGATCATGGCCGAATTTCCCTCTCTGGTAGAGTATGCAGGAAACCTCTGCTCGTACGGCGGACTAACCCCCTGCCCCGTGGGCAACCCCGGCGGGGCCTCGAACGGCAGCGTGCCAGCAACGCCCACGATCAGCGGGCCGGACACCGTATGGTGGTTTAACGGGGCTTCCCCTTCAACTTACACAACGTCCATCAAGCTAACTGCCCAACCCGCCGGGGGTTCTTACCAATGGCAGATCGTTAGTGGCTCCAACGAAATAGCGATTTCTAACGCTACGGCCCAGTCAGCGACGATAACAGGTACTGGCTTGAGCGACACTGAGGGTGATCAGTCAGTGACTGTCGCCGTAAACGGCGTGACTTCTTCGCCTTTCGCCATCACCGTCCGAGGACCCTACATGCTCGTGAAGGCGACGCCATATGCCAATACGACTAACAACGCGAATAGTGGTTGGTCCACAACCTTAAGTTACGTGATTTCAGACAACTTGGGGGAAATTCTACCATGGCCGGTTCCGTTCAATGAGCAGTGGACCAGCTCGCTTAGCTATGGCTCCGGGTACAATGCACAGAATTGTACTTGGCCACAGGCATCCGCAGGAGGAAGCTCGACAACAAGTCAACTCCCCTCGGACTTGTATGACAGCATTGCTCCCCCTGCCATAACTACAAACCCAAAGCCAACTCCGCAGGGAGCGGGCAGCAGCACCAACCTGGTTATCTATTGGGGGCAGGAATTCCAGGTCGGAAGCTCCACTCCGGGTCAAGGTGCGCCTGTGCAAACGGACACGATTCAATACTACATCGATCATGCGGCGCACACGGGTATCACATCACCCGTTCTGTGAGCCATAGAGGTTTGAAGGTTGATAGGGGGATCACATGCGCTGGTATCTTTTTTCGCTCGTCACCTGCTGTCTCTGTCTCGTGGCCTTTGCACCGATTCCTGTGGCATCCCGGCTGGTCGGCGGGATTGACCTGTCCGCGTTGTGCGAGAAAGCTGAGTTGGTTGTTGTCGGTCGCGTGGATGGCGTGCGCGAGGACGGATTTGCGACAGTAATCGTTTCGGGAATGAGTTATCCTGCAAAGCGGATGGTTGCGCAACTGGCTATCGAAAAAGTCCTGAAAGGGCAGCCCTCAGGGGGCGTACTGAACCTCAGTTTTGGGCTTCCCACGGTCCGGGTCATGGATATGAGCCCACCGCCCGCCGTGGCAGGACAGTACCAAGTGTTCTTCCTGCGAAGGCAGGGAGAAGGCTATCAAGTTGTCGACCCGGACTATCCCTCGGTTGTCGCCAACCCAGGTTCGCCTCCAACCTATGGCAGCGTTCTGGACCAGGTAATTGCCGAGGTCTGTTATGTGCTGGCATCGCCACGAGCAACCCCCGATGATAAGCAAAAAGCCCTGGGGGTGTTGCGCGGCGTTCCGAGTCCAATCGTCATGACCGCGCTCAAAACAGCCACCCGCGATCCAGTTCCCGATGTGCGGCTCTCAGCAATGGCCCTTCTTTTGCACCGTAATGATATCTCTGAGCTCGTTACGGCCGAGAATATCCTGCTTCATCCTCCTTCTGACATCGATCAGAATGCGCTCGACGGATTGGCATTCGCGATCAGGTTTGGAGTACACGATCCGAAAGCAATCCCCTCCTTGACACGATTGATGGCGGCCAAGAACGTCAATGTCCGCATAGGCGCCGCAACAGCCCTACGCCGCACCCACGACGGGGCGGCGATTAAACCCCTGACGCAGGGGTTATACGACAGTGATCCCGACGTTCTCTATCAGGCGGTGATCGGTCTGGCGGAACTTACATACACACGGGGCGAGTGGGCACCTGGCGAAGGGCTGTTCCTTAAGGATCAAAAGCGCTATTTGGATTACTGGCGGGAGTGGGCCAGGTCACAAAAGCAAATGCCCGAATAGCGCTTCGCGTAAGCGCCGCAAGGGGGAGTTATAAAGCCGGCTGGCGCAGCGCGAGTTCAGCTCTGCGATTCACATCTTCATTTACGGCCGTCGATCTGCCCACTATGTGCATGATTCGTCCGCCCTAACCCTGGACCGGTTTGAGTGATTGCTACAAAACCGCAGGGCTGCGCTTGCGCTGCGCCAGCCGGCCAACAACCCCTACCTCTGCGCTCGCTCCGACTTAGGGTGAGCGGCGGCGAATTAAGTTAATGCAGTAATCTATCAAGCCGCGAAGAGTATGCGCAAGGGCGGGTATGACAACGTGGATGCGCGACATGGGCAACGGGAGCGCGGGCATCCTGCCCGCTCTGAAGGTCTGAAAGAATACAATTCCTGCCACTGCGAGGCTACGGCGCCGAGAAACTCCGCTTTGATTTCAGACCTCCGCGCCTGTGCGGTGAGAGATTTGTGGAGATTTCTTCACAGCTCCAAAGCGGGCAGGATGCCCGCGCTCCATCTTCTCGGATCAGGGTGCAATGGGTGGGGAGGTCAACATGCCGGGACGAGCCGAAGTTCTAAAAAGATGTTACCCTCTGCTATTAGTTCCATCTTCTTCCTCTAAGCCGACCAACACACATTTGGGACTACCCCCTTTTCGAGGGGGCTTTTCAAGCAAGCGCGGACCCCCGTTTTGGGGGTCCGCGGTTCTTCCTTGGTAAGAAGCACAAATCGCAATGAAGGACACCTGCCCTCGGGCTCGGGAGCGCGAGTCTCGGGAAGAACCGTAAACCTCAAAGGCGGAGGTCTGCGCCACGTTTCACCGCGGCTATGGGTTCTTGGCGGATTAAGCCTGCTCATGCTGCGTGACCCTCAGCGAAAACAAGATTCGCACCGCAGCCTACCCTCCGAGGTTAGCGGACCAGTGGACGTTCAACAGAATTAGGAGCGGCAACGTTTGAACTAGACAAACTCTGAGCTACCCACTTAGAAAGCCAAGCGCCAAAAACTGCAGCGCTACCGATGAGCAGGCCTATCAAAATTCCCCAAGGCGGTACTACCACAAGCAGTATCCAAGCCGGGCATGTTGCAATAATTGCGGAGCTGATTCTGTGCTTACTAGAAAACAACCCCACCAAAAAGCCCATGAGAAACGCAGTTGGGATGTATACAAATGCGGTCAAAGTTGTGATGACATGCCGCAGCGAAGCCAATAAAGATTCGAAGTCGCTCGGCGACCGTCCGAGCACCGCTCTCCAGTCCGGGCTCAGGATCAGTACGACCTTTGTCCCTAACGATAGGAGCAGTAAGGTCATAACGAGACCTCCCAGCGTCACAATAACCGAACGTTTCATAATTCCTCCTCTTCGCAGCATCTCCCCGGCGGTTAATACAAGTAATCTAATGGGTTATTCGGATAGTTCGGCGGAAAATGGACCGGCGTTGGGGGGGGCCGGACTCGGCCCGATATTGCCCGGGGGGCCATTGCCAATACCTACTTCATGGAAAGGAGGATGAACAGCCCCTCCACCACAGGTTTCAATCGCCTTTTGACAATAATAATTCTCTTGGAAACAAACTTTAAAATAGGCATCATCAGGGTTCCCGGATTGCGTGCCCCTGCAAAGGTCTGTATCGCCGTTGGGATTTAATTTGCCACCAGATGCTCTATCTAAGCGGGTAGTGCCGACGCACGCGTTCTTTGCGTTCGGCTGCGGTTCTTCGTCCGTCCGTGAGATTTCATGTTGGGATGTTAATATCATGGTTGATGTTTCCATGTTAAGAACCGCAGAGGAAGCCAAATTGAGGGCGCAACCCGCTACCAGAGGAAGCCGAAGTGCGCCTACCTCCGCTACCCGCTACCCGCATCAAGGCGGAGCAGCATCTGGAGGGGCTTGGGCCCGATTATGTTGCAGCCTACCGAAGGCGATCTTAAGTCCGATGAGGGCGATCACTGGATAGCCTGTCAGGGTCTGAAAGGCCGTGCCCATGTTCCCGGTCCCCCTGCTTGCTTCCAGCGCCATCGAGACAAGTGGAGCCTTCTCTCCAAAAAGCATAAGCAAAGGGAAATCGTACCACTCAAGGAAAAAATACGCGATTTGACCAATGAAAAGAACTTTGCATATGCCCCACGCCCTACGATGCAGGCGCCATAAATAGATCCCGCCAAGAATCGTAAGCATAACGAACAACAGATTAATCGCGGACCGAAAGTAGTAGGCTTGCGCGAGATAGGGTGGGTTTTGCTTCCATGGATCGTAAGTCAATCTTATTACGACGGAGTCTAGGAGGGCAGCAAAACCGGCGAGGCCCATCAGGAGGTTGAGAACCGCGAAGACTCGAATGGTTACAGTGGGCCACGATGTCTTATGTGGTGGCATGTGCGCCTCCTTGTCTCTGAGGTGACTCGCAATTCATGACCAAACCTCCATTTACCATTTCTCGCGTCACAAAGGCGGAAAAATCCCGCCAGACCCACGGCACTTATTGTCCGCGCACTTTGCCATACATCGGCGGGCTGGCGGTCGCGGTAGGGACAGCGGTTACCCGCTGCCCCCCGCGCGGACCCGTGCTGGCACTGCTAGCGCACACGGTTCTTACCTCGGATCGAGTAAATGCTTGGCGTCAAGGCGCACGCTCAGGCGGGGTTGTTCCCCCATCCTTCGGTGCGGCCTGGCGCACACACGCCAGCCCACTTCACCCGATTTCCCGGCTCGGTGTCCGGCACGGGTTAGGCTGCTGTGTGTTCTCCTTGGTCCACGGCCTTCCCTCCGCAACCTCCGCCGGCGGCTCCCCGCTTTTGTTCGGCTGCTTCATCGGTACTACGCCGTGGTACGACTCCCCATGGCCGTGCATGAGGGACTTGCCGCTCATCACGTTCTCCCTCCGGCCCGCCGCGTCTTCTCGACGGGCAGCCACGGGGTCTCCCGGTTCTCGCGCCTGGAGTTTCTCCGCATGCCTGGGGTCTTCGACTCCGTCGGGTCGAGTGCGGTCTCGCGCTGGCGACCGCCCCCGTGTTGCCTTCCGCCCGCTCTGACGGCGTCGGCACCCGAGATCGCTGGATTTCGGAGCTGAATACCCTGCCTACGGATGCCCCTCTCCCACGCTTCAAGTGCGGCCTCACAGCCGCCCTCGCAGGGCTGGGGGCCAGGGTGGTTCGCTACTCCTTCCCTGTATGACTCTTTCATTCACGACTCCATGCCGGTTTAGCCCGGCGCTATCCAGAGCGAGCCCAGCGCTGGATGACGCCGGTAATCGAGTCCACCACCTGAAGAACTCGGCCCCCGCATCATAGGAATAGGCAATCGAGCTTTGGCCGCAAAGTTGCCTTGCACCACCCGGTTGAGCGCGTCATAGGCCAAGGTTGTCACCACCCCCTCTGATCGGCAAATTGGGTCAGGTTCCCGTTCTGATCGTGCTGATAGCTTTCCGTGTGGCCCAATGGATAGGTGCGCGAGGCGAGACGGTTCATGGTGTGACGTGCTCTCGATAACTGTACCAAAACCGGGTACCATTTACCATTGGGTTCGGCTCTTTGCGCGGCCTTGTTGGTTTTCGAGTTTATTGCTAAACTAAGTTATTACGCACATAGGGCCGTTTGCGAAGAAGGTTTGAGGCCTGGTTGTCAGGGCTCGAGAGGCATGGCATGGCAGATGAGAAGAATGAACCCTCGGGGTTCAAAGTGGTAGATCGGCGCGGCTTCACTTCCGAAGGTTCACGGCGCGAGGAGAATCCGTCCGAGGTGAGAAAGGTTGAGCCACGCCCGGCGGCGGAAAGGCCGGCGCGCCCCCCCGTGATCGAACCCGAGGAGACCGAGATCCCGGAGGAACCGTCCGGTTTTGAGACCCTGGTTTCCTATCTGAGCACCACCACCATGTTTCAGCTTGGCCTGATTGCCGGCCCGGGGGGCGAGCGCATTCCCGCCGACATGCCCAATGCCCAGCGCACCATTGACCTGCTCCAGGTTCTTCAGGAAAAAACCCAGGGGAACCTGACGCCCAACGAATCGCGCCTTCTCGATGACGTCCTCTACGAACTGCGGATGACTTTTGTGGAATTGCAAAAGCGGCAGGCGCGCAAAGGGTGATGACTCTCAAGTTTCTCGGCACAGGCACCTCCACGGGCGTTCCCATGATCAGTTGCTCGTGTTCCGTTTGCAAGTCTTCCGACCCCCACGACAAGCGCACCCGGCCTTCCATCCTGCTCGAATACGACGGACGAGTGGTGGTGATTGACACGACTCCTGACTTCCGCACGCAGGCCTTGCGCGAGGGTCTGACGCGCCTGGATGCCGTGCTTTTCACCCACTGCCACGCCGATCACATCATGGGCCTTGATGATACGCGCGTGTTCTATTTCCGGCAGCAGGTCCCGCTTCCCATTTATGCCGAAGCCCGATGCATGGCGACCCTGCGCACCACCTTCGCGTATATTTTCGAGGGGAATTACCCCTTCGGCGGCGTGGTCAAACTCGATCCGCATGTGATCGAAGGACCTTTTGATTTGTGGGGGCTCGAATTTACCCCGGTGCCGGTGCTGCATGGCAACCTGCCGATTCTGGGATTCCGGTTTCAGGATACGGCCTACGTCACCGATGTCAGCGAAATACCGGAATCCAGTATTCCGCTGCTCGAGGGCCTGGACATCCTCATCCTCGACGGACTTCGTCCCAAGCCCCACCCCACCCACTTTTCCCTCGCGCAGGCTCTGGTAATGGTGGAACGACTGAAGCCCCGGCGCGCGTTCTTGACGCACATCGCCCACGAACTCGGCCACCAGGCAACCAGCTCCACCCTGCCCTCGCCCGTGCAATTGGCTTATGATGGATTGAGGTTGGAATTGTAGGCACCGGACTTCGGAAACCGGACTCCGGACCGCGGACTTGCTTTTATGCGCGTCATCAGCACCCTGCAGGAACTCGGCGGACCCCTGGCGCCCAGCGTGGTGACCATTGGCAACTTCGATGGCGTCCACCTGGCGCACCAAACGTTGCTCCGTCGCGTGGTGGAGGTGGCACGGCCGGCGGGCTTGCAAGCCACGGCCATCACCTTCGAGCCCCATCCCATCAAGGTGCTCGCTCCCGACCATGCGCCCAAGCTCCTCACGCCCTTGGGGCGCAAAGTGGAGTTGATCGCCGCGACGGGAATCGACCTGCTGGTGGTCCTGCCTTTTACGCGTGAACTCGCCCGCCAATCGCCCCTGGAATTCGTGCGCCATGTCCTGCTCGACCCGCTGCACGCGGCGTCGGTGCATGTCGGACCGAATTTTCGCTTCGGTTATCGCCAGTCCGGCGACACGGAAATCCTGGAGGAACTGGGAAAACAAGAAGGGTTCCGCGTCGAGGTTCTCCCCATGCTTTGGGTGCGAGGTGACCGCGTCTCCAGCACGCGCATCCGCGAACTGCTGACGGAGGGACGAGTGCATAAGGCCAATCGCCTGCTGGGACGGCCTTATTCCTCCCGCGGGCCGATCGTCGCCGGGCTGGGGGTGGGCCACAAACATACCGTGCCCACGCTCAATCTGGCTCCCATTGAAGAGCAGTTACCCAAAGTCGGGGTCTATGTGACGCGCACGCTGCTCCACGGTGTGAGCCACGATTCCGTGACCAACGTGGGATTCAAGCCGACCTTTGGCGACCATCGCCTGACCGTGGAAACCTTCCTGTTGAATTTTTCCGGCCAAATTGACGAGGCCGATATGGAAATCGAGTTTCTCTACCGGCTTCGCGATGAGATGAAGTTTCAAAACCCCGCCATCCTCAAGGTGCAGATTCAGGAAGACGCGCGCCGCTCCCTGAAGTTCTTCAACCTTCTCAAACAATACCGGCAACGCGCCCGGGCATCAGGCCATCGGCTCATCGGGTCACCGGGCCATTGAACTATCGGATCATCTGGCCATCGGGTCATCGGGTCATTGAAAGCCTGCATGTGTCACCCAGAGGTTTGGCCGGAAAACGAACCTCAGGACAGAACAATAATCACCGCGATAATCATTTGTTGCGCCCGGTAAAAGAGGAGTACCATGCAGGAGCCAGGGCAAGCCGGAAAAACAGTCTCTTGCGGTCGTTCTTTTACCATCCGGAGGTGTAAAGGAATGGGAACAACTCCCACGGCACGGGCGCGCTCCACGGACCGAGTCACGATCGGTATGCAAATTACAATTTTCGGCGCGGATATCGACGGCCGCGCGTTCAGCGAGGAAGCGCGCACACTGGAAGTGAGCCGCAACGGAGCGCTGATCCTGGTCAATCGCAATCTAACTTCCCAGGAAGAAATCTTAATTCATCGGGAGCCCACCGGCAGGGAAGCGCCGGCTCGAATTGTCGGGCAGGTGCGGAAGGAGCCCGAGGGATTTGTTTACGGGGTGACGCTTCTCGATCCCAGCATCAATCTGTGGGACATCAATTTCGTTCCCTTAACTCAGGCGGAACGAGCCGTAGGGCGCACGTTACTCGAGTGCTCGAAATGCCGGCTTCGCGAGGTGGTTTATCTGGAGGAGTTTGAGACGGAAGTTTACAAAGCCAACCGGTGCATCTACCGCACCTGCAAACGCTGTCGTGAATCAACAATCTGGAATGAGGCGGCACACGACCCCAAGAAGCCCAAACAGATGGATTCCCCGCCCCCGCCCGAGCTGCCTCCGCCCCCCGGCCCCGCCCCGCGCACCAGGAACGAGCGCCGGCACAATCGCATCAATTGCCATCTGCGCGCCTGTGTTCGCTACAATAAAGAACACTATGACGAAGAGATCCTGGAGGTCGATGACATCTCGCGCGGCGGCGTTTGCTTCACAACGCGCAGATATCTCGCGCCAGGAACCAATATTGAAATCGCTGTACCCTATTCGCCCGACATGGCCAACATTTTCGTTCCGGCGGAAATCGTCCGCTTCCAGGCGATTCCCGAAAAGAACCTTTATGAATGCGGGGCAGCGTACCAGACCCAACTCGCCGGAAATGTCGAACTTTCCCATTATGGCAAGACTCGTCCGCCCCAAGGCGATCGCGGATAAGAATGCCTGCAAGCGCAGCGCACCTCAAGCACGCCTAAACTCGGGGATGAGGAGGGCGACAGGCGGCAGCTAAGGTGAGGGGACGGTGGCGGAAGCTTCGTTCGAGTCCGCGCTCTGGGTAACATCATCCGAAGCTACGGCCGTAAGCACGTAGAAGTAGGTTGCTCCCGCCGTCACATTCTCGTCCGTATACGCAGTACCGTTAATGGGAGTGGAATTCAGCGGCGTGGCGCTCTCCCCACCCGAGGTCGTCCCCCGGTAGATGTAATAGCCCGAGACTCCCGCGGTGACGCTAGCGGTCCAAGCCAGCAACACGTCGTGCGCTCCCGTGCCGGAAAGCGATACTGCCTGCGGGCTGCCGCTGGCGTTGTCGGTGATGCTCAGCGAGCCCACGCGGGTTCCGCCGGCTGCGGGTGTAAACATGATGGCGATGGTGCAGTTGCCACCCGCCGCCACGGAAGGGCTGCAAGTGTCATTCTCAGTAAAGTCGCTGCCATCGGCCCCGCTGAAGGCGATGCTCGTGACGTTCAAGGTTGCGGTGCCGGTGTTGTTCAGGGTGACATCCTGTGGCGGACTCATCGTGTCCACCGCTTCGTTCCCAAAAGTCAGGCTGCTGGGTGAGACACCGGCTGCAGCGCCGGCGCTCGCGCCTGTGCCCGTCAGGCTCACGGTCTGGGGGCTGCCGGCGGCGTTGTCGCTGAGGGTGATGGCGGCGGTGCGAGTTCCACTCGCCGTCGGCGAGAAGGTCACGCTGATCGTGCAATTGGCTCCCGCCGCGACGCTGGCCCCGCACGTGTTGTTTTGACCAAAGTCACTGGCATCGGCCCCCGTAAGCGTGAGGCTGGTGATGCTCAAGGTGGCGTTGCCGGTATTGGTCAGGGTGACGGTCTGGGGGGCACTGGTCGTCTGCGTAGCTTGGCTAGCGAAAACGAGGTTGGTGGCGGAGGGGCTGGCCGTGGGCGCGGTGGTGGTGCCAGTCCCGGAAAGGCTCACCGTTTGGGGGCTGCCGCTGGCATTATCCGCGATACTCAGCGTGGCGGTGCGAACGCCGCTGGCCGAAGGTGTGAAGGTGATGCTGATCGTGCAGTTGGCGCCTGCCAGCACCGAACTGCCGCAAGTATTGGTCTGAGCAAAGTCGCCGGCGTTGGCCCCTGTCACGGCGAGGCTGGTGACGCTCAAGGTGGCGTTGCCGGTATTGGTCAAGGTAACGGTTTGGAGCGCACTGGTCGTCTGCGTAGGTTGGCTACCGAAAACGAGGTTGGTGGCGGAGGGGCTGGCCGTGGGCGCGGTGGTGGTGCCAGTCCCGGAAAGGCGCACGGTTTGGGGGCTGCCGCTGGCGTTATCCGCGATACTCAGTGTGGCGGTGCGAGCGCCGGTGGCGGAAGGTGTGAAGCTGAGGCTGATCGTGCAGTTGGCCCCCGCCAGCACCGAACTGCCGCAAGTATTGGTCTGAGCAAAGTCGCCGGCGTTGGTCCCTGTCACGGCGAGGCTGGTGACGCTCAAGGTGGCGTTGCCAGTATTGGTCAAGGTAACGGTTTGGAGCGCACTGGTCGTCTGCGTAGGTTGGCTGGCGAAAACGAGGCCGGTGGAGGAAAGGCCGGCCGTGGGCGCGCTACCCGTGCCCGTCAGACCCACGCTCTGGGGGCTGCCGGCGGCGTTGTCGCTGAGGGTGACGGCGGCGGTGCGTGTTCCACTCCCGGTCGGCGTGAAGGTCACACTGATTGTGCAATTGGCTCCCGCCGCGACGCTGGCCCCGCACGTGTTGGTTTGACCAAAGTCACCGGCATCGGCACCCGTGAGCGCGAGGCTGGTGAGGCTCAAGGTGGCGTTGCCGGTATTGGTTAGGGTGACGGTCTGGGGGACACTGGTCGTCTGCGCAGCTTGGCTAGCATAAACGAGACTGGGGGAGGAGAGGCTGGCCGTGGGCCCGGGGCTGGCGCCAGTTCCAGAAAGGCTCACGGTTTGGGGACTGCCGCTGGCATTATCCGCGATATTCAGTGTGGCCGTGTGAGCGCCGGTGGTGGAAGGTGTAAAGGTGATGCTGATCGTGCAGTTGGCGCCTGCCAGCACCGAACTGCCGCAGGTATTGGTCTGAGCAAAGTCGCCGGCGTTGGTCCCTGTCACTGCGAGGCTGGTGACGCTCAAGCTGGCGTTGCCGGTATTGGTGAGGGTGAGGGTCTCGGGCGCACTGGTCGTCTGCGTAGGTTGGCTAGCGAAAATGAGACTAGTGGAGGAAAGGCTGGCCGTGGGCGCGGGGCTGGCGCCTGTCCCAGAAAGGCTCACGGTCTGGGGGCTGCCGGGGGCGTTGTCGCTGAGGGTGACGGCTGCGGTGCGAGTCCCGCTGGCGGTCGGCGTGAAGGTCACGCTAATCGTGCAATCGGCTCCCGCCGCGACGCTTGCTCCGCACGTGTTGATTTGGGCAAAGTCACCGGCATCGGCCCCCGTGAGCGCGAGGCTGGTGAGGCTCAAGGCGGAATTGCCGGGATTGCTCAGGGTTAGGGTCTGAGGCGCGCTAGTGGTGCTCACGGCTTGGCTGACGAAAATGAGACTGGTCAGGGAAAGGCTCGCGCCGGCCCCTGTACCCGTACCCGTGCCCGTAAGGCTCACGGTCTGGGGGCTGCCGGTGGCGTTGTCGCTGAGGGCAACGGCTGCCGTGCGAGTTCCACTCGCTGTCGGCGTGAAGGTCACGCTGATCGTGCAATTGGCGCCCGCCGCGACGCTTGCCCCGCACGTGTTGGTTTGACCAAAGTCACCGGCATCGGCCCCCGTAAGCGCGAGGCTGGTGAGGCTCAAGGCGGAATTGCCGGGATTGCTCAAGGTGACGATCTGGGCGGCGCTTATCGCACCCACCATCTGACTTGCAAACGTCAGGCTGCTTGGGGAGACTTGTGCTGTGGGCTGCCCGGTTTGCCCTAGGGCGGGCGCCGCAGCTCCCCCTCCCCCACAACTCATTTCCAGCAAGGCGGACAGTAATACAACCGCAAGCCCAACCTTGGCCACCGAAGGCGGATGGCGGCGCTCCGCGAGAGGCGATTTCTTGGCTGCAGAGTTTTTGCATGGGCGGCACACGTCGGTTCTCCTTGCGCCCCAGAAGCATTCCGGTGTTGTAGGGATTTCGTGCCGTGGCCTTCGCTGCGTTCGCCCTGAGGTGCGGAGAGTGGCGGTTTCCCTGTGAGTTCGACAGGCCAGGGAGCAACGGGACATTGCCGGGCGCGCGGCAACGCCGTTCCCCAATGTGCTTATCGGCGGATGGCGGCGCCGCATAAGTACCTGCGGGGGCAAATCCTTAGAGAGAAGTGAATTCTGTCTTGGTCGCCAGACCTTAATGCCCTGTAATCCTTCCCGATACTCGCGAGAGGATTGACGGATCCCGAAACAATGACTTTTCTCGCTGCCCGCAAATTGACCGGAAGATTAGAGGAGTCGCCAACTCTTCTAACCTCAGGCAGTTAGGAAAACCCGCCTTTCTAATTATTCTCTAATGATTAGCTAATATTAAATATGTTGAAATTCCAATTAGCATTCTATACGATGCTAGTTGTCCCCGGCGTGACGAGTGCAAGGCTCCTTTCCTGTCCCCCATACCCGATGGGAAGGTGGCGTAAGGCTCTTACGTGAAGGGCGGGTGGGCACTGTGGCGTCAAGGTGAGAGCGCAGGCGGCCCGAGGAGTTCTGCTCACCCGTTGCCGGCGGGGTCCGCTGCAGGGGTTCTATTCAGACGCTTTACTTGCTTCTGCATAGCATGGTGACGGATGGACCCCCTCACCCCCAACCCCTCTCCCCCAAGGGGGCGAGGGGAGAGTTGATTGATTCAGTGGTACTACCAACTCCCCTCGACCCCTTGGGGGAGAGGGGTTGGGGGTGAGGGGGGCTTGTCACTCTAATTCGCAGCACTCAATAGGTGCTGTGCCGGGGAGGTTCGGGACATCTGCAAGACCGCCGGCAGTAAGGGGAAAGTCCTTGCGGACGCTGGCGGCTTGCTCGTGGGCCGCTGGTTAGCAGGGGGACCATAGGGGGGAATTGACAATGGCGTTCAGGAATCAGTGTATCCAGATCTGCAGGGTCTTGGGAGCGGATCGAGTCCGACGAGCAGGGGTTTTCCCGCGCGGTTGTCGCGCCACGAATTGGCTCGGGCGCGGCAAGAAGGCTGTCGGGCGGCACGTCGTGATGATTCTGGTGGGATTTCTCGCGGCAACATTGTTTATTCGTCCTGCCCTGGCGGCCGACCCGCCGGTCACGCAAGACCTTACAGGCAAGAATAAGAGCAACTTTTGGGGAACCATGGTTGCTCCCAGCACCAAGAAGCAGAACCGCAAGGCATTCTGGGCGCTCGTTTCGGTGGCTACTGCCAGCAACGTCCTCGATCTCGAATACACCCAGCACATGCTCCACGAGTCTCCGACCGTTTACGAAACCGACCCCATTTACGGGCGGCGCCCATCCCGCCTGGAGGCATATCCGATCAGCTTCGGCATCCAAGCTGGGTATGCGCTGGCCTCCTACGAACTGCGAAAACGCCGAATCAAATTCCTTTGGACGGCGCCCCTTCTCTATGTGACCAGCCAACACCTCGAAGGTCTCGCGGCGGGGATCAAAGCTCAACGCCAATTGGATGCGACGCCGCTTCACTAGTCTCCTGAGTTAGAACTTCGTTGATTTTTCGAGGACCCCCTCACCCCCGACCCCTCTCCCCCAAGGGGGCGAGGGGAGAGTTAAACTTACTCCCTCGCCCCCTTGGGGGAGAGGGGTCGGGGGTGAGGGGGTCACGCTGCAACAAATAGAATGGCGACTTTGATCGCAAACTTCTAACTCAGGACGCTAGCAGTTGGGGACCGGAATATCGCGGCAAGGGGGTGGGCTGCGGAATTCCTCTTACCTCACACCTGATTCAGTTCCCCCGAAAAGAAGCGAACATCAAGATAAAAGTCACGGTGTCGCCGCGGCGAATCCGAGCCAGCCACCCTCATTTTTGGAGCACTTTTTGGTAAGCAGCGCGGATTTCCGGGTCGTCCGGGGAGAGGGAGTAAGCGATTCGCAACTCTTCGATGCCCGCGGCCTGGTCCCCACGGTTATAAAGGACGCCGCCCAGGGAGTAATGGGCGAGGGCAAATCCTGGCTGCAGGCGAATCGCCTCACGATATTCATTCACGGCGCCATCGGAATCACCTTGTCGATAGTCCACCAGGCCCAGGTGAAAGTGCGCCTCGGCATCGTCGGGCTTCAAGCGCAGCACTTCTTGAAGTTCGGCAATCGAACCGCGCAGATCATTCTGCTCCTCCAGGGCATGGCCCAGATTGGAGTGGGCTTCCATATAATCGGGGTTGCGGTGGATCGCTTCCCGGAATTCCGCAATGGCATCCGCCAAATTCCCCTCGGTCTGGAGAGCGACGCCGAGGTTGTTGTGCGCCACCGCGTCAGTGGGCTGCATGGAAATCGCCATGCGCAGGGCGCTGATGGCCTCGTCCCATTTCCTTTCTTCCACCAGAACACGCCCCAGGGCTGACTGGAACCCCTCGTTGTTGGGATCGCGTTGGAGGGCGGCGCGGCATTCCTCCTCCGCCTGGGGGAAGAGCTGTTGGCGCTCGAAGTCCGCCACCGCCGCCAGATGGCGCGCCGTTTCACCACCGGGACCATGGGTCGAGTAATACCAAAGGCTTGCCGCGACAACGGCGACGAGGAATACGATTAATGTTTGCCGAAGATGCGAAGCAGGCGGCGGGCTGTCAAGGTCAAGGGAGGATGCGACGGCGGACTTGGCCGCGTGGGGGTTGCGGGGAGAAGGCAAGGGCGGCAAAGCTGGAGGAATCAAACCGCCAAGTGCTGCGGCAGGAGGCACGGCAACGGCTGGGGGAGGAACAGGAGGCGCCGGCGCGGGCATTCCCTTCTCTATTCGCGTCAGATCCTCAATCAACGCTGCGGCGGAGGGGGGGCGCGTCTCCCGCTTTTTTTGCAGCAAGCGCATCACCAGGCCGCCGAGCGCATCGGGAATGGGCAAGTCGCGGCGAATCCAGCGAACCGGGCGGGGCGCCGTTTGGATATGTGCCAGCAGGAGGTCAATGGTGGAGTCCTGATTGAAGGGCACCGTGCCCGTCAACATCTCGTACATGATGACCCCAAGGGAATAGAGGTCGGACCGCCCGTCCAGGTCATCGCCCCGCTTTCCCTGGGCCTGCTCAGGCGAGATGTAACGCGGAGTGCCCACCACGAATCCCCCGCCGGTAAGGTCCAGGCCCTTTGCCGCTTCCCCTTTTTCGCCTTCTTTGATTCGGGCGATGCCGAAGTCCAGGACCTTGGCCTTCTCCCCCTCGTCAGTTTGCACCAACACGATGTTGTCCGGCTTGATGTCGCGATGAACCATGCCCAGGGCGTGGGCAGCGTCCAAGGCCGCGGCAACTTGTTTGGCGATGGCGCACACGCGCGGCGCCGGCAGAGGGCCTTCCTCCGCCATGACCCGCGACAGGATTTTGCCTTCGATGTACTCCATGACAATAAAGGGGCGGCCGTCTTCCGCTTCATCAATGTCATCCACCTGCACGGCGTTGGGGTGGTGAAGCTTGCGCGTGATGTAAGCTTCCTGCTTGAAGCGCTGGCGGAGTTTCTCATCACCGGCGAGTTCCGGATTGAGCACTTTAATTGCGCGCAACTCGTCAAACCCGGTGTGCTTCACCTTGTAAACCGCGCCCATGGCCCCCTCGCCGATTTGGCTCAGGATGAGATATCGGCCGCGAACGAGGCTCCCGGAAGCCCATGCTCCCGCGGTGCTGAGCTCCGCGCCATCATGCGTGCAAAAGGAAATCGCGTCAGGATAAGTCGCTCGGCAAGTGGGGCAGGTTTTCATTTGCGTCGCCGCTCTGATCGGACGGCCAGACTATATCATACCGGCAACGGGGAGAAGAAAGGAGTGGAAGGGAATAGGTGATGGGTGATCTCGGCCTATGCAACAGGTCTTTCCCCGCGAGTGGCGTGCCCGCACATACTTCGGCTGCCGCATTTGGGCGTCGGCCTAAGGGCATTCGCATCAGGCTTGTTCTGGAGCGCCAAATCGAGTAGCCTGAAGCGCAGTGCCGAAATCCACCCCAACTCGAAAGACCACGGTTTGCCTGCTGTCGTCGCATCCGCTGGTATTGGCCGAATTTGAGCGCCTGCTCGTGCCCGCAGGTTTCAAAGTGCAAGCGCGGCGGCTGGAACCGGCGCTGGCGCCCGGCTTGGAGCGGCTGTCGCTGCCACGCGCTCAGGTTTTTGTTATCGATGCCCACGCTCCCCGCCAGGCAACGGAGGTGCTGGTAGCGGGAATCCAGGAGCGCTATCCCCATGCCCGCCAGATGGTGGTGGCGGAAAGATTCAGCGAAGCCTCGGCATTTCCGCTCCTTCGTCTGGGAGCCAAGGGGCTGCTCAGCTACACAGAGGCGCGCGAGAAGCTGGCGGAAGCCTTGCACGTGGTGGCCCCCGGAGGGTTTTGGGTGCCGCGCGATCTGCTTTCCCGGTTCATCGATTCCCACCTGGGGGGGATGCGCGGGCGGCCCGTGAAATTGAGCCCGGGGAATCTCACCCCGCGCGAACGGCAAGTATTGGACGCCTTGTTGGAAAACCTGGCGAACAAGGAAATTGGCGACCGTCTGAACATTTCAGAAAGAACCGTAAAGTTCCACGTTTCGAGCCTTCTGGAAAAGTTTAGCGTGCGCCGGCGCAGTGACTTGATCCTGCTCTGCTTCCAGGAACACGCTCCTGGCCCTTGACCTGTCCTTTAGTTCAGGTTGACCCCCTGCCCCAAAACTATCCTTCTCACCGATTGTCAGCGCGGGCCGCGCGTCATAATCTTCTAATCGTTATCGGCCATGTGCGTGGTTACCCCCCTTTCGGCCGAAAAGGACGAGACAAGCGCTGTTGGGAGCAAGTTATGGATTGGAAATATTATACCTTCCTTATTTTCCCCGGGGCGCATGGAAAACTCCGCAAGATCCAATTGCCTTCCTACGCCGTGCAATTAATCCTGGGCTTCGCCATAGCCGGTGTGCTCACCCTGGCGGCTCTGGCGAACAGTTACGCCCACATGCTTTTGAAGGTCAATGACTACAATACCGTGCGGACCGAGCGCGAGGCGCTCAAGACCCATTGCCACAGCCTGGAAAGTGTGGTCACGCGGACCCATCAAGAATTGATGTCCCTACAGTCGCTGGCGGCGGAGGTTGCGCTGTCCTACAGCTTTACCCCAGGTGGACGCCAGCGCCTCCCTGCGAATGTGCTGATGATGGCGGACCGGGGACATGCCTCACTGGGAGCGGATTACGAGGCATCCCTGCACGCTTTCAACATGATTGAGGGCAGACCGCTTCTTGCCTCTTACCCTTTGGATGTTTCCGCCCCTTTTCGTGAATTGGTCTATGAAGACTCGGCTACTCCTTCAATTTGGCCCGTGCGGGGAATCGTCACGGCAGGCTTCGGACAACGGATGGACCCCTTTACGGGAGAAGGAGTCTTCCACTCCGGCGTCGACATTGCCGCTCCCATCGGGACGCCTATCAGGGCGGCTGCCGACGGAATTCTCTTTCAGGCCGGGCCGGATGCAAACTACGGCAATGAAGCTTTGATTGACCACGGGTATGGCCTCGCCACCAAGTATGGCCACCTGAGCTCCCTCTCGGTGGTGGTGGGGCAGGAAGTAAGGCGAGGACAAATCATCGGGGCCGTGGGGATCACCGGCCGAACCACTGGACCCCACCTGCATTACGAAGTTCTCGTCGGTGGCACTCCAGTTAACCCGGTAAAATACCTGGAATAGCGGGTCATGAAGTGGTGCCGACCCACTCGACCCCGATGTTCTCGGCAGTCCTCAGCCTATCCATCAATTGTCCCGCATGATGTTGAAGATGCCTGATGTTGTACACGTGGAGTTCCATCCTGCTGAATCGGAGCCAAGGAAACCCCGAGGGTGAGGCCAAATCCATAGATTGCACGCGGTTTTCGATCTCTCTGCGGCAAACCTCAAGATATTCCAGAATCTCCGCTCTGGTATACGGGACCTCGATCTTCGGCCGATCATACGGCGGCCAAGGCACCGAACCCAAGAACTGATAATTGGGCCGATGTTTGGCCCAGGGAGTGAATTCAGTTTCCGACGCCTGCAGGTACAAGTGGGTGAAAAAAAGCGCGTGGTAGGCAATATGCCAGAACTTATTGGGATAGCCGGGCGCAAGCCACAGTGATTCGGGGCACTTGGCGATCGCCTGCGAATGCATCTCGAGCGCTGCACGATACTGCCTTCTCAGCACTTCATGAATGTTCAGTTCAGGCATTTTGCGGTCCCTCGAACGGCCCGTTCCGACCTGGCAAGGGAAGCGCGGCGCCATGACAACAGACGGGCGCATTACCCTCGTTTTCGCGTGTATCTCCGAACGTACTCCGGGACAGCGATTTCCTTGGGCAGGCGGTCGTCGGGGAGGGCTGTATCGGGTGTCAGGTCCAGAGGAAGGACTCCCGCCCAAACGCGGAGCGCGTAGTCTTCCTCGTCGTCGATGGGGGGACCCGTCCGGACCTTGGCGGAAACTTCTTCCAGCGGAAGGGCCAAAACGGTGGTGGCGTTCAATTCTTTCTCGGAGGGCTGGCGGACCTCCTGCCATCGCCCGGGCGCCACGTGCTCTGTGAACACACGCAGAGCCTCCCGCTTGGCGGCGGCATCTTCCACCACCGTAGCCTTGCCGAAGATAACCACCGACCGGTAATTCATGGAGTGATGGAACGCCGAGCGCGCCAACACCAGTCCGTCCACCAGCGTGACGGTGACGCACACGTCCGCGCCCTTGCCCAGTGCGCGAAACATGCGGCTGGCGGGCGAACCGTGCACATAGAGCGTTTCGTCCTTGCGACCATAGCCAGTGGGAATCACCACCGGTTGGCCCTCCGCCACAAATCCAATGTGGCAAACCAAGCCTTCGTCAAGAATGCGATAAACCGCCTCGCGATCGTAAACACCGCGCTTGGGGAGGCGATGCACCTGCGTGCGTTCCGTGGGGGTGAAATCAGCCATAGTTGTCCTTTTGTTCGGCGGCTTGCGACGGTCGAAGGCTTTCAGGGCTCAGCAATCAGCTCTCAGCTCATGCAGCTCAGTCCGAATACGTCACGTCGGCCCTGTTGCGGCGCACTTTTCAGTTTAACCGGGAAGCCTTATGTGGCATACATGAAAAATCTGGTTTAGCGCGTTCTTCCAGCTTGACTTGGGCAAAATCCAAGGAAATACTTCCCGGATGAGATTCCCGGCGCTGGTATGTTCTTTCTTTCTAGCGGCGGTATCCACAGGCGCAGGGAGCGCGAGACCGCAACAGTCGGCGGCGCCTCCCCAAGAACCCAGGCTCCCGGCGCTACTTTCGCCTGCGGAATTAGAATTATACAAACACGCTGAGACGGTGATTGCTTGGACGCCGCGCCAGATTCACAACTCCCCTTTTCTGCACAAACTTCGGCCCGCCGGGAACCAGGATGAGCTACCGACGGTCCTCGAGCGCGCCGGCCAAACGGGAGCCCGGTTATATCATGACTTCCCCAAGGTCGCTTGCGTCGAGCAGGTGCTCTCGGAAGCTATGCGGGAAGGCACTCGTTCAAGACACGGCATGCCCCTTTACCCTCCCAAGCCTCAGACGTTTCTCTATATCGTCATACCCCGGACCCTCGGCGATCCCCCGGGATTAGAAGAGTACCGCACCGACCTCAAGGGGAACCCCGTGAACCCTTCGAGCCTCGACGCGCGCTTCATGATCACAGCCGACTTCGTATCCACATGGCTATACTTGAGCGCGGCCGACCAGCCTGACAGCACTTTCCGGTACTTCGGAATCCAGGCGATTCGTAATCGGGAATGTCATGTCGTGGGATTTGCGCAAAATCCCGAGAGAGTTCACAGTGTCGGAGTGTTCATTTACAGCGGCAAACCCGTCGTCTTATTAGTTCAGGGACTCGCGTGGATTGATCTCCAAACCTTCCAGATCGTGCGAGTCGTAACTTGGCTTCTCGCGCCCCGGACGGACGTCAGCCTCAAGTCCGAAACCTCGACAGTTGACTTCTTCCCCGTCCAGCCCAGCGAGTCGGAGAAAGTGCTCTGGCTGCCCCGCGACGTGACCGTCGAAATCGTCTATCGCAGCATTGTGTTTCGCAACACCCATCATTATTCCTATTTCAAGCTCTTCCGAGCGGAAAGTAACATCAAACCGGGGCCCTAATCACCTCGGACTAATTGCGGGAAACTCACGGTACTCTTGCCGCCAGACCCACGGATGCGGCGGTGGCTGCTGCGCCATCGGGCATGTTCGCGTAACCGCCGATGTACTTTCCCTTGCGGAAGAAGCAGACTCCGCCCAAATACTTATCCTGCAACTCGATGGCTTCGTCGGCGACTTGTGCAGCCTGAGCAGCCGGGTAGCGCACCCGCAATTTGGTCACCACCGCGGCGGCAGATTGGGGCGATTTTTCGAGCACGAGAAAGGCCTTGCCCTGTTCGTACTGCGCCACATAGCCGCGCTTAAGCACGCGAACGCCGAGGACGCTTTCCGGAATCATGCGGGCGCTCACGAGCTTCTCCGGCGGAAACCAATCGAGCGCGACCGGCGTTGTAGTCTGCCCCTCCAGAAGTTTCTCCATGGCGGCCACGAAGGCGGTTAGCTCCGGAGTGTGATCGAGATCGGGGCTGGCGGCGACCTCGACATAATAATTCCCCTTCGCGAAGGTGCCCCGGCGCGGCATGATCTGTCCCCCCATGCCGATCTTCGCCAGGGGATGGCCGGGATCGCGGTTGCCGCTGAAAATCCCGTAGGCGGCGTCGGCATCAACCATTTCCGAGATATCGATGATCAGGGTGCTCTCGCCGGATTTGCACGTTATCCCCTGCATCTGGGTGAATCCGTAAGCCAAGTAGCTTTCCGCACTGCCGTCCATGTAGGTGTAAAGGTTGTCGGCAGTGAAGTGCCGCAACGCGCCCGCCTGCTGCCAGCCCGGGACCAGCGAACAACTGGCGGCGTTCGCAGCCGCGGCTTGCGCCACAGCCGGCGCAACGCAGACAAGCAGGAAGATTTTGAAGCGCAGAATGTGAATTGGAGTTTTCATGGTCGGAACCGAGGAGGTGTCAGGTGCCTGGTGCCAGGTTACGCGCGCGAGGTGTTAGAGTCTCACCCAACCCTTATCCTTGAAACCCGCTAACTCGCTTTTCACTGGCACCTGACACCTGAAACCTGATACCTGCTCTTAGCCAAACATCTCCTGCGCACGGCTGAGGCGCTCGGGAACCTTCACACCAAACCGGCACTTCACCGTACACGTTGGGCAATCACCACAGCGCACGGACGCCAATTTCACCGGCAATTGCCGGAAGTGTTCGCGGCCCAACTCGAACTGGCCATAGCCCTCGGCATACATCGCATAGCGGAGCACGTCCGCTACGGGCAGGCCCTTGGCACAATGGCCATCGCACTCCCCGCACATACGGCAATAGAGTGGCGTAATAAAATCCAGTTGCCGGGCCAGGAGTTGTTCCTCCTTGGGGGAGTAAGGCTCAGTCATGGCCTTCATATTCTCATCCAGTTGATCCATATCGGTAATGCTGGGAATAGTGGTGTGCACGTAAGCATTCTTCAGCACCCACTTGAGCGCCGCCAGCATGGCGCCCTCGCGCTTCATCTTGATCGCATTGGGATCGTTGGGATTGGCCCGGCGAAAACCGCCTGCCATCACCTTCATAGCCACCACACCCAGGCCCGCGGCGTTGGCCTGCGCCATGGCATCCGAAGCGGTCTTGTCCATGGTGAAGTTGTAAGCGGCCAGCATCACATCCGTCGCCCCCCTCTTCACCAGGAAGGGAACCATTTCCTTGGAATTGTGGGTGCTCACACCGGTAAAGCGGATTTTGCCTTGCTGCCGGGCGATTTGCTGCGCCTCGAAAAGTTCGTCGGGCACGGCACTGGGACTGTCTTTCGCGTGCAAATACCAAATATCCAGGTGGTCGGTCCCCAGCTCGCTGAGTGAGGTGTCAAGCTCCTCCAGCGCCTTCTCCTTGGTGGTCCCATCGGTTTTGCTGGAGAGAATAACATTCTGCCGCTTGCCTTTGAGGCCGGTGGCCACCAAGCGCTCGTTGTTTCCGTGCTGATAGCTGCGGCAGGTGTCGAAATAACTGATGCCCATGTCCGCCGCGCGTGCGATCACGCTGGGGTCGGAGGTCACCATGCATCCAAATCCCACACTGGTCACTTTGAGGCCGGTTTTCCCTAAAGTGCGATAGCTGAGTCCCGTGGCGGAATGCGAGTCGGCCCGCGCCCACGTGCTGGACACCGGGACTAAGCCCGCAACAGAAGTAAAAAGCCCTGTGGATAAGAAGTCTCGACGCGTAGACATTTTGTCTATATCCTTCCTTTTATAATTGACGACGGTCATAACCTTCGAGCGGTGTTATCATAGGACGTGTGGAGGTATTTATCCAGTGATTTTCTCTCGCCGCAGATTCTTGCAAGCTACCGGAAGCGGACTACTCCTGTCCGCCTCATGCCGGCTCAGTTCGCAGGCCCCGCCTGCCCTTTCGGTCGCGCCCGTGGTGACCGAGTTTCCCGGAATTTCGCAGGTCTCGATTATGCAAGGGGACGACCGCCGCAAGAATGTTCTTGCCGCGCTGGCGGCGATCGATGACCAGATCATGCCGAAATTGCGACAAAAAAAGTACGTCGTCATCAAGCCCAACATCGTCAATACGGTGAATCAACTCGCTTCCTCCCATGCCGATGCCGTGCGGGGGATCATCGAATACCTGGCGCCGCGCTTCCGCGGGCCCATCGTGATCGCCGAATCCTCCGCCGACGATACGCTGGAAGGTTACGAAAGCTTCCGTTACACGCGTTTGCCGGGCGAGTATGGCGGTCAGAAGATCAGCCTGGTGGACCTAAACCGCGAGGCAAAGTACGAGACCCTTCCTTTGATCGATTTTGACCTGCACGTCACGCCGGTGCGCCTGGCGGCTCGTCTGCTGGACCCTGATGCCTTTGTGATTTGCGCGGCCGTCATGAAAACCCACAACGCCGTGGTGGCGACCCTTTCGGTGAAGAATATGGTCCTGGGCGCGCCTCTGCACAATCCCCCGGGCGAGGGAGAATGGAGCGACAAGCGCAAGTACCACGTGGGGGTGCGCCAGAACCACTACAACATGCTGCTGACCGCGCAAAAGCTCCAGCCCAACTGGGGCGCGGTGGTGATTGACGGCTACGAGGGCATGGAAGGCGATGGCCCTAATTCCGGCAATCCCGTTGCTTCCCGCATCGCCATTGCCTCCACCGATTACATTGCGGCCGATCGCGTGGGCCTGGAGACCATGGGCATCGACTCCTCATGGGTAGGCTACCTGGTCTACTGCGGGCAGGTGGGACTGGGAAATTACGACCTCAAAAAGATTCACATTCAGGGTGCGGCCATCGACGCCGTGCGCAAAAAGTATCGCATTCACCCCGACATTGACCGCGAGTTGCAGTGGATGGGGCCCATGGAAGACTTGCCCCCGAAGCTGGGCTTCAATTACTACGGCAAGCACAAGATCTTCGGCTGAGGCGCGGCCGGCAGGGCTGCATATTTGCAGCAACGACGATGCGTGGGGTAGCATCAAAACTCAGACGATGCCCAAGGCGCACAAAGTTCGGAGCGTGGCGTTAACTTGGCTGTTTGCCGCCATGGCTAGCCTTTGCTTCCCTGCCCTGCTCGCGGCAGATCAGTTGCCGGGTGAGGCACTAAACACTTTTCCTGCCGATACCCTGCAGGTTGCCTTTACGAACCTCGCCACCTTGCGTTCACTTCCCCTTTACCCGCAAATTCGCCAGCGGGTTTTGAACCGGCAATTGCACGCCTTCGAGGACTTTCTGCGTCCCATGGGGATCGAGCCGGAAAAGGACATCGACGAGGTCATGCTGGGATGGCGGGGTGAGATGGTAGGCCCGGCGGGTTACCTGGGATTAGCGGCCGGACGCTTCCAGCCCGCCCTCATTCAGAAGTACTTTGACCGCACCAGCCTGCCGGTCCGCCATTACGACGGCGCCGACCTTTACGCTTTTGGCTCCGGCAGCGACCCGGACGATCTGTTTTTCACTTTCTTCGATAGCACCCTGGCGGGCTTCGGGCGGTTGAGCGACCTAAAAGCCATGCTCGACGCGCGGCAGGGGTCAATCAACGCGCTGAACGCGAATTCCGACTTCGTGAATTGGCAAGGCGAGCTCGATGGCACTGCCCCGCAATGGGGCATCCTAAATGGCAAGTCCGCCGCCAATCTGGCGGGGTTGTGGCTGGCCCCCGGCGGTCAGAAGAATGTGGATTTAAGCTCTCTCGCGCGTTCCGTGCACGCCCTCCTTTACCGCGTGCAGTGGGACACGGGCTTTACCGCGCGTCTCATCATGGTGTGCGACACACCGGAAAGCGCGGCGGGCTTTGCCACCCTCATCGGCCTATTGCAGCAAGCCGCCAAGCAGACTCCCCAAGCAGGCGGCGTACCCCTTCCTTCTATCCTTCAGAATGTCGAGCCGCATCGCGACGGCGCTCGGCTGGAATTGGATGTGTCCGGCCCGCCTGAGCTGCTGGACCAGATCTTGCCGCAAGGCGGAAGCTGAGGCGGAGAGGAGAGAACAAGGCAAAAGTCAAAGCGCAAGAGTGGGAGTCTCTAGCGGTAGTTTACGGCGAAAGTGATTCCGCCGAGGGCCTCTAACTCCGCAATTCTTTGCAAACAAAGTCGTTGCCGCCGATTCCCACTCGCGAGTTTTGTATTACCCTACTACGCGAGTTGGGCCTGGCCGGAGTCCTCTGGCTAGCCGCTCAGCAATCTGGCGTCTTCGCCTTGCTGCAATCCCATTGGGGGGAGCCCCGCTCCGGTGCCTCCCCGGCTCACTACCTGTTGCTGGCGGCCAGGCATCGCGTCTGTGCGCCCGTCCCCAAGGCCACCGTGGCCGACTGGCAGCGCCAGACCATACTCGCTCCCCTCTGGGGCTTCGAGCCCGAGCGCTTCTTCCCCCAAGCCTTCTGGGACTGCTTCGACCAACTCCTGCCGGAGAAAGAAGCTTCCGCGCAGAGCGAAGAACGCGACCCCGCTGGAGGAAGCGCAAGCGCGCCTGCTCGGACTGTGGAAGCAACGACAGCTCGTCGGCCGTCGTTTGCTGGCCTAAGCCACCACCAACTTTCACACCTTCATGGCCACCACCAACACCCGCAATACGGCGGCGCAGCGCGGCCATTGCACGCCTCTGGATGCGGCCATGCCGCGTTATGCCATTTCCCTCCTTACGGCGTTCCGATACTTCCGCAGGAGGGTCAGCATGACAATTCCCGCTGCCAACGTGCCACCCGGACTATGCGTGTAGTTGCCGTTGAGGCTTAGAAGGACGGCTGCCTCCCGGCCGCGTCGCATTCATAGACGCAGCGGGGAGGCAGCGGATTATTGACGTGTCACGGGCATCTTGCCTGTGCTAGGGCATGGCCAGGATGGCCGTGGCACGTCTTTGCTTGCGGCTTCCCCGCGTTACGCCATTTCCCTGCCTGCGGTGTTCCGATACTTCCGCAGAAGGGCCATCATGCCAATCCCTGCTGCCAGCAGCAGGAAAATGGAAGGCTCAGGCGTCGTGGTGGGAGCGCCTTCAAAGGTCAGGTCCACGCAGCCTTCTGCCGGGCAACCGCTGGGGTTGTAGGTTACATCCCAACTCTCACCGGCCGGCAGTGTCGGCAGGTCCAGAGCCGCGAAGGTTCCCGTAACGAGATTGGCTGTAGACTCCAGCAGGTAGAAGTTCTCACCCGAGGTTGGGGTGAAACCACCTATCAGGCTCACATCCAGCGTCCCACCCAGGCTCGCGTTTCCGTGCACCAGCAACTCGCTGTAGCCGGTGCCGGGCGCCGAGCCTCCCAGGAAGGCTTCCAGCGTGCCGGTTGAACCCTGAGTGTAGTCGCCATTGATGGTCAGGATGTCAGGGCTGCCCGGGTCCGAGGCGGTGATGGTGCCCGCGTTATTGACGATGCCAGCGATCGTCCCGCCACCGGAAACGATTCCGCCGGACTGATTGTATAGGGTATACGCCGTCTGCTCAGGGTTCACGCCAATGCCGTTGGGTATAAAGGCGAATCCCTGGGAACCAATCGTAAGGGTGCTTGTGTCTCCCGCCGTTCCCACCTTGATGCTACCGAAGTTTTCGAGATTCGCCGGCGTGGCCATGTTAGCGCCATTTTCGAGGGTGAGGCTGGCGTTGGCATTGACGGTGAAGAGGGAAAGGGCGTTGTAGCCGCCACTGTCAACCACCGCGGCGCTGGCCCCGTTCAAAACAACGCTGGTGGGCTGGGTGCCGTCTCCCAGGGTTTGGATTTCCTTGCCGGTGTTACCCAACTGGTCGATCTGGAGCGTCCCGTTGTTCATCACGTAGCTGCCGCCCGCCAAGGTGCTGCCGCTGAAGTTGGTGAACGAACCCGACGGCCCTTGCAGGTGCATCAGCGAGCCGCTGTTGACTTGCAGGGTGCCGGTATTCGTGATCGTGCCCGGGGCGACAAACAGGGTGTTGGATTGGTTGGCGATAATCGTACCCTGGTTGAGCAAGGTAAAGTTATAGCCGCCATTGTTGATGCCGAGTTGGCCGGCGCCTTGGATGGTGTGATTGGCGCCATTGGTCAGCACGTCCAGGGAAACATCGCCGACGCCATAGACCCGGTTGTAGGGGCTGTTGGACATGGTGTACGAGCCGTTGCCGGCCAGGGTAACGGGGCCGTTGATGTAAACGTCGGTGAAGTTCCCCGCGCCGTTTTGGAGAATGCTGCCGTTGTCGGTAATCGTCCCCTCGAGGGTGGTGTAGGTGTTGTCGAGCAAGGTCACCGTGCTGCCGGTGCTGAGGGTAACGCCGTTCAGCGTTGCTGCCTGGCCGTTATACATCGCGCCGCCTGCGGTGGTGGTGAGCGTGCCGCCGTTAATCGTGCTGTAAGCCAGGTTCACCGTGGATCCCGCGCCGCTCGCCAAGATCAGGCCGTTGGCGTTGTTGAAGACGTTGTCGTACAGGTTGAGGGTGCCGCCGACAGTGGCTTCCAGGATGCCGTTATTGAGCACCGCATCGCTTGGGCTGACCATTAGGGCGGCCGACTGGTTGGCATCGATCGTTCCCTCGTTGTCCAAGGCGAAGGAGTAACCGCCATTGTTAATGCCGACTTGGCCGGAACCCTGGATCAACTGGTAATTGGTCAGGGAGTCCGATGCCAACGTGCCGACGCCGTAGATGCGGTTGTACGGGCTGTTGCTCATGTTCAGCGAGCCGGTCCCGGTCAGGGTACCCGCACCGTTGATGTAGATATCGGTGAAGTTCCCTGTCGAGCCCTGCGCGATGGTCCCGTTGTTGGTGATCGTACCTTCGAGGGTGGTAGTGGTGCCGTTGAGCAGGGTAAGTGTGCTGCCGGTGCTGAGGGTAACGCCGCTAAACGTTGCCGTTCCCGTGTTCTGGAAGGCGCCGCCGCCGGTGGTGGTCAGCGTGCCGCCGTTAATCGTAGCGACGTTCACATTCACCGTGGAACCCGGGCCGCTGGCCAGGATGGTGTGGCCGCTATTGGTGTAGGTGTCGTCGTACAGATAGAGGGTGCCGCCGTTAGTGGCTTCCAGCAGGCCGTTGTTGGCTACCGTAATGCTGGGGCTGATTTGCAGCGTCCCACCGGACTGGTTGGCGTCAATCGTGCCGTTGTTGGTCAGCGCAAAGTAGTAGCCGCCGTTGTCGATGCCGATCTGGCCCGCGCCCTGGATCACTTGATCGTTGGTCAGGGAGTCGGAGGCTACCGTGCCGACGCCGTAGATGCGGTTGTACGGGCTGTTGGTCATGTTGAGCGAGCCGGTGCCGGTAAGGACGATGGCGCCGTTGAGCTGGATATCCGTAAAGTTTCCCGTCGAGTTTAGCGCAATGGTGCCGTTGTTGGTGAACGTCCCCTCGAGGGTGGTGGCGGTGCCGTTGAGCAGGGTGAGCGTGCTGCCGCTGCTGAGGGTAACCCCGTTGAGCGTTGAAATTGCAGTGTTCTCCAGGACGCCGCCGCCGGTGGTGGTGAGCGTGCCGCCATTAATCGTGGCGCCGTTCAGGGACACCGTCGAACCAGCGCCGCTCGCCAGGATCAGGCCAGCCACAGCGTTGTTATAGGTGTTGTCAACCAGGGCGAGGGTGCCGCCACTGGTGGCTTCCAGCGTGCCGTTGTTGGTCACCGCGTAGCCCGGGCTGATGGAAAGGGCATTGGACTGGTTGGCGTCAATCGTCGAGTTGTTGGTCAGCGAAAACGCGTACCCGCCATTATTGATGCCGAATTGCCCCGAACCCTGGATCACTTGATTAACCACCAGTGAGTCGGATGACGGTGTGCCGATACCGTAAATGCGGTTGTAGGGGCTGTTGGAGAGGTTTAGCGAACCAGTGCCCGACAGGACTACAGCGCCGCTGATCTCGACATCGGTGTTGTTGCCGCTCGAGCTTTGCGCGATGGTGCCATTGTTGGTGATGGTCCCCTCGAGGACGGTGGCGGTGCCGTTGGTCAACGTCAGCGTGCTGCCGGTGCTGACGGTAACGCCGTTGAGCATATTCGAGGTGTTGGTCTGCAGGAGGCCGCCGGCGGTGGTGGTGAGCGTGCCACCGTCAACCTCGGTGCTGCTCAGGGTCACCGTGGAACCGGCGCCGCTCGACAGGATCAGGCCGCCGGTGTTGGTGATGGTGTCGTCGAACAGGTATAGGTTGCCGCCGCTGGTGGCTTCCAGCGTGCCCGTGTTGGTCATGGTATTGCTAGGGCTCACCTGGAGGGTACTCGACACGTTGGCATCAATCGTCCCCTGGTTGTCCAGGGTAAAGGCGTAGCCGCTATTGTCGAAGCCGAATTGGCCCGCCCCCTGGATGGTTTCCTGGTTGGTGAAGCTCGCGGTGGAGCCGATGCCGCTGTAAATCCGGTTGGCGCCGTTGTTGCTCAGGGTCAACGTACCCGCCCCACTTAGGGTTACGCTCCCGTCAAGGATCAGGTCCGTGTTGTTCCCGGAGGAATTGATGTTGATGTTCCCATCGTTGCTGATGTTGCCGTAGACCGTCAACGAGACGCCGTTATTTTGGTTGAGAACGTTGCCGCTGGCGACCGTCAGATTGTTGACGGTCGAGCTGATGTCCAAACCCACCGTACTGGTGCCGTCGGTGATGCAGGCGTTTGTCGAGGAGCTGTCGGGATACGTGCCTCCCAGCCAGTTTGAGCCGGTACTCCAATTACCGTTGGCGCCCAGGGTCCAACTTACGCACGGTGAACCCGCCATGGCCGGTGTCGAAAAACAAAGCACTGCAAGCAAGGCCAGGATCGCTCCCGCCCCGCTGATTGCGTGACCTCTTAGTTTCTTTCCAAGCGATAAACCAGTCGCACATGTCATAGCAGACCTATTCTCCTTGTTCGTGTATCGCCGCGGCACCTATGGCCCACCCAGGCGTCCCTACAACTCACAAATCCAGTGACTTCGAATCGACCTGCAAAAGCGCAATATGATGCCGCCCATCAAAGATAATGCCATGCTCCAGAACGATGAAAAAACTTGCGACATGGCAGGGAATGATCTCCATCATACATGTCTTTTGCAATCAACAACATAAATTAATCCATGAAACAACTTTTGCATACATCCGCCCCGGATGCCCTTGGCGCGATTCCCACTCTAGGTTGTAATGCACAGAAATTAAAGGATATAGCTAAGCATTTCCCTGAGACGCTGCTGCACGAGTGCAATCGCCTGGCCAAAACCCAGCTCCTTCCACAACTCCATGGATTTCACCTGTGAGGACTTCCGAAGACTTGTGGAATGGTCGAAAGATAGGGGGGTGAATTGTGAAAACGCAAAGATCTTGAAAGGTCGAGATTTTGAGAGACGGGAATTTGGAAACGAGAAATCTGGAGCCGATGCGGCTTTACCGCGTGCTGCATAATACGGTAACGGACGAACCCCCTCACCCCTAGCCCCTCTGTCGCCGTGGCGACCGAGGGGAGAGTTGAGCGTTTTGTCGCGCGACCACCTCCCCTAGCCCCTTTGGGGGAGAGGGTGAACTGCATCCGGCGCTTTCCTCAGCCGGGGCAGGCCGGGTGAGGGGGGCCAAGCCGAACGCGGTCCACTGCGCAGGTTAATTGACGATATTCGACGTTGACCCTACCCGGCGCAGCACTTCCAAGCCTCCGGAGCAGTCTCATCGCGCTTTTTCGGCTCCGGTCGGCGTGCGGCGAGGGTCGCGGGCCATCAATTCCAGCGACGCTTCATGCCGGGATCTGGTTTTGCGGCGGCCTTGCATGGAATTTGCCGTTGCCTCAGTATTCACAATTCTGACCCCCTCACCCCCACAACGTCCAGAACGTGGGGCCACCTCCCCGCCCCGGCTGGAGAGAACGCCGGATGCGAGCCACCCCGGGGGGGTGGACCGCGCCGCGCAGTTTCACCAGTCCGTCAGCCCGTGGGTGGACGGGTCTTGCGACCGACGGAGAAGGGAGCCCCACGCTTTGCAGGTCGTGGGGGTGTGGGTCTTTTCTTAGGCGACGAACTGTTACTACAGAAGATGTCAGACTCTTACTGCCTCCGCGCAGAGCCGGGGGATCTTCCAAGGGATTAGTGTTGATCAATGATCTCGGTTCCGGCGGGAGGTATGAATTGAAACAGGGAGCGAGGCAAGGGGGGGTTACGTTCGATGTGGTCGAAGCGAAAATCCATGCGGCTGCGGTCCAAGTAGTTGACGATGAGCCTGCGGATATCGAACTGAGGGCCCAATTCCATCAAGACGTCGGTGTACTCCTCCGCGAACTCCTTTTTGGGGTAAGCGCGCAGGACGTGATCAGCGGGTTCGTGGTCGAGCGCCGCGTCCGCCATCTCCACCCGCGCAAAGACCCGGCGCAGATTCAACCGCGTGAGCAGCAAATCAAAAGGGACGCGGAAGTCTTCACTCGATTTCAGGGAAGTGCGAGTAAGTTGATGATCCTCAGGAATGTAAAGCGACACCTGCTTGCCATCGGCGACAAAGAGCTTGGGCGAGGGGCGCTGATAGTCCCAGCGCATCAGCCCGCCCCGCTCGAGCGAGACGGTTCCCGCCTCAATACGCGTCCTTGCCCCCAGGGTATAGGTCTGAGAGAACTCCGCCCGCAGGCTTCGCACCTCGTGATAGCTCGACTCGAATTGCTGCACGTAAGCGTCGGCGCTGGAGGGGGCGGCGGTCTGCGCCCGCAGCGTGCCGGCAAGGGAGCACAACAGGGCCAGACTCATCCATGCGCAAATCGAGCCCCCCCGGGCCGATCTCTTCGCGCCACAATTTGTGCGTGGGTGCGAAGCTCTGGAGTGCGGCCGCTTGCTGCCGCTTTTGCTCCAGCCTGCTTGCTGGCTGGTCGGGAATTGTGCGCTCTGGTGAAATCCCCACGAGATCGCCCGCGAGCTTCCGCTCGTTGCGGATTCCCGCGAGCAGGCGTCCCGCGAGCTTTCGCTCGTTGGGCATTCCCACGAGCAAGCTCGCGGGGAGGAAAGCGGCAGCAAGCGGCCGCACTCCAAAGCTTCGCTACGCGCGATGGCGTTTCGTGAGCGCATGACCTCTTCGCTGATAACCACAGCGGGGGGCGTTCTTCCGCTTCCCGCAACAGGCTTAGGGCTTCGTTGTTTGAACATGGGGTGAATTTGACTTGAGCCGCTGGAGGGCGGCATTCGCTTCCTTATTACGCGGGTCGACGCTCAGGACGGCGCGATATTGAGTCGCCGCTTCAGCGGCGTGGCCATGCGCTTCCAAGATAGACGCCAGTCCAAAGTGTCCGCGGGGGTCGAATTCATCCAGGCCGATCGCCTGGCGATAGTCCTGCTCGGCCGCATCGCTGCGCCCCTGGCGCCGGGCGATATCTCCGAGCGAATCGAAAGCGGCGGAGTTGGGAATGCTTGCCGCCGAAGCCTCGAACTCCGCTGCGGCTTCCGCCAGGCGGCCGGAGGCGAAATACAGGCTCCCCAACTCATTCCGCGTCTGGATACTGAGTGGCGCCAGGGCTACAGCGGCGTGCAATTGCAGCTCCGCCTCCCGGGTCCTTCCCAGGGCTTCGTAGATACGTCCGAGATTCAGGTGCGCGTCGGTATTATTCGGACGCAGCCGCATGGACCGTTGAAAGTACTCGATTGCCCCATCGTATTGTTTGCTGCCGGCGTAAACCAAACCCAGGTTATTGAGAAGCTGGGCGCTGGGATAGGCCTCGAGGGCCATCCTCCACTCGCGCTCGGCGGCGGCAGGCTCCCTGCGATTCCAATACACCGCCCCCAGATTCAGGCGAAGGCTTCCGGCTTCCGGCACCGCCGCCAGCGTGACCCGATAGTAGGTTTCATCATCGCGCCAATCGCGGTTACGGATAACAATGCGCAGGAACGCCAGCACCGCCAGCACACTCAAGAAGGCCCCGAAAATCACACGCCAGCCACGCCGCCGAGCATCGTCTCGCGTGTTGACATTGAAAAAAGATGAGGACCCCCTCCCCTCGCCCCCTTGGGGGAGAGGGGCCGGGGGTGAGGGGGCATGATCGACGTCAACAGCGCCGGAATTTTCCCGGCACGAACGACCGTTCCAAATTCGCTGGATTCCCCAAGCGGCCACCCAGCAGAGGCCCACGGAGGGAAGATAGAGGTACCTTTCGGTGAAGACGTTGGGGCCCAGCCAGCGGGAGTTCAGCACGGGTGCTATGTTGATGAAGAACCAGAGAAAACCGAAGGAAACGCGGTGGGCGCCTTTCCAGAGGGAGCAAAAGGCCAGCGCGCACAAGCCCAGGGCCGCGACTCCTGCCAGCACCCGGGGGTCGAGCGGTGTGACGCTTTTGTGGAAAGGATAAAAGGCCACGAGGTGCAACGGCCAAATCATCTTCCACAAGTATTCGCCCGCCAGGGGTAGGCTGGAAAGAATGGCCTCATACCAGCTCACATTACGCGTCAACTGCACGGGCGCGAAGGCGCCAAAGAAGCGCATGCGAAACAAGACATAGACAATCACCAGCAACCACAGAGCGCCGTAGCGCGACAGTTTCTGCTGCCAGGTGGTGCGGGCGCGATCGCCGCGGTAAAAGTGCTCGAAGATCATGGCCGCCACCGGCAGCGTTACCGCCTGTTCTTTGGAAAGCAGCGCCAGGATGAAGCTTCCCACCATCCCCAACTGCATCCCCTCCGAGCGCGCACCCTGCGGCCGGGCGCTGGCCAGGAAAAACCAGAATGCGCCCAGGTAGAACAGGGCGAGGTCGAGGTCCGTAACTCCTGAAATCCACGCCACCGACTCCGTGTGAATGGGGTGCAGCGCAAAGACCGCTGCGGCAACAAAGGCCAGCCACTGATCGTGGAAGAGGCGTTTGCTAAGTCCGAACAGCAGGCACACAATGAGGGCGTGCAGCAGCAAATTCGCCAGATGGAATCCGTAGGGAAGCAACCCGAACAACTGGTAACAGATCAAGAAGCCAAAAATACTGATGGGCCGATAGTAGTTGGTGGCGCCGCGCGCGCCCAGGTGCGCCAGGATTCGGGTGCTAAAGATGTCGCCCACGTGGGCAAAGCTGCGGATATAGGGATTGGTCAAAACCTCATTGTTGTCGTCATAGACAAATCCATTTTGCAGCGTGTTGGCATAAGGCAGGACAGCCAGCAGGAGCAGCAGGGTGAGGAGCCATTGCTGATTGGGTGATTGGTGATTGGCGATTGATGATTGGGCATGGGTGATGGGTGATGGGTAATTGGCGATTGGCTGTTGCTCCATCAGCGGCGTTCCTCCACTTTTTGCCGGCGATTCACCTCGGGGGGATGAAAAAGCCAAGGCAAATGTGCTGCCCAACGCGCGGGAATGGCCACCCGCACCGGGATTTCACCGAAGCGGCGGAAGAGCCAATTGGCCAGCAGATAGGAAAGCGGCGCCAGGATCAGCCCGGCCACCACATCAATCAGGTAATGGTAGCGAAGATAGAGCGTGGAGAACCAAAGACTGAGGATCAGGGGTGAGAGAATCCAAAATAGCATCTTGGAGTTCCGTCGGGCATAAAGCCAAACCACAAAAGAAATAGCCACGTGCATGCTGGGAAAGACATCGCGGTGAACGCGCGCGAAGTCCATGAAATCCATCTCGCGATTCAACAGCCAAAGTGCTTGATGCAAGGGCACGGTATATTCATGGCGCAAGGTATACATGGGGCCGATGGCGGGAACCATGAGATAGCCCATCACGCCGAGGAAGGTAACCACCACAATGCCGCTCATCATTTCGCGGAAGCGCGCGCGGTCGCGCCAATTATAGACAAAGCAGGCGACCAAAGGAATGTTGATGATGTGGTAGAAATAGGCAAAGCTCATCCACGACGTCAGCCCGGGGGAAACGATCCGTTGCAACGCCAGGCTGGCTTGAAATCCAAAAAGCCGCTGGTCAAGCGTAATCAAAGCCCGGTCGCGGTCCGAGGAAACCAACAACAGCGTGGCGTCACCCCAAAGGGAGTAGTACATCAGCAGAATAAGGAGAAAAGGAAACCAATCACGGATGATTTCCCAAAAAGGCCGGGCGAAACTCCCAGGCCCTTGATTTCCGCCGGGAGAGTCCGGCTTTCCCCCCAGGAAGTAATGGACCAGCTCCTTGGCGAGCAACAGCGTTACCGCCGGGATGATGATGAGAACATCGGCAGGGCTGAAGGTGTCACCTTTCAGGCTGCGGAAAATGATTCGCAGGAGGAGGTTGAGAAGAAAAAAAACGAGAGCGACCAGGTCCTCCAGCCGCACGTGGAAGGTGAGGCGTGGGTTACTGATCATAGAGCCCTTTCAGCGCTTCAAATCTCTCGCGCACGGGCGGAGAGAATGAGATTTTCGCCGTCGCATCAAGCACTGCCAGCGCCTGCTGCCGATCGCCGGCCAGAAAATAGGCGCGCGCCAATCCCTCCACGGCGGCTTGATCGTTGGGGAAGAACTGAAGCACGGCGAGGAAACTCTGCTGCGCCTCGGGATACTTCCTCTCCGCCGTGTACGCAAGGCCCTGCAAAACATAGGGCGCGGCGAAGGAAGGGTTCTGGCGAATCAGGTGTAACGTAGAAGCTACGACCCGGTCGTATTGCGCCAGCGAGAAGGCGCAGAGCGCGAACTGATATTCGTCCGCCTCATCCAATTCGCCCTTGCTCAAGGCCCGCACGGCCGGTTCGTCATCCAGCGCCGAGTGGAACTGTAGCAAGCTTCGTTTGCTCCGCGCCACGGCGCGCCAATAGCTCAAGTTGTTGGGGCGCACGTTGACGGCGCGGAGGGCGTTCGAATAGGCTTTTACCGGATCCCCGTGGTCCAGGTTGCTGTCGCAGCTCCACAGATAAACTTCCGCTGCCACGTCGTTGCCGGCATACCACGCTCCCAGTCCCACCAAAGCCAGGATCAGCGCATAGAGAGCGGGCTTTATCCAACCCTTCCGTACCACCAGAGCAGCCGCCCCCTGGGCGCAAATCAGCCCCAGAATAACCAGGGCCAAAACCTTGACCGCTTCCCAAAAAATAAATCGTATGGCTTCCACGCGAATTCACCTTAATCTAGAAGTTAGGAGTTAGAAGTTAGAAGATAGAAGCTAGCATATAGCCCGTTTTTACGCTTGCCCGATAGCCCTCCATTGAGCGCTGCATAATGCGGTGACGGTCGAACCCCCTCACCCCCAACCCCTCTCCCCCAAGGGGGCGAGGGGAGAGTTGATTGCTGTAACCGTACTACCAACTCCCCTCGCCCCCTTGGGGGAGAGGGGTTGGGGGTGAGGGGGTCTTGTCACTCTAATTTGCAGTACTCAATAACTTCTGACTTCTCGCTCCTAACTTCTAGCTTCCAACTTCTAATCTCCATTTACTCCACCAGACTCAAATCAACCTGGGTGTTTGGCCCCAGCGCGGCGCGGCCATCCGTCCCGACAGCAAAGGGCACGCCCGAGGGATCGTGGGGAACCCCACGCAAGTAACCTGCCGCGATCAGGTCTTGCAGGGAGTGGGCTTCGTGACCCTCCTTCTGCTTGTAAGAGGCAAGCAAAGCGTCGAGCTTTCTTAAATCCTCCTGGGCATCAAGGGCGGCGAGGTGACTTTCCGCACTGTGGCGGATGGAGTCGTTTCCCGCCGTGCGGGCGATTTCCCTCCAGAGAAGGCGCGAAGTCCCAATCTCGCCACCCTTCGCCGCGACCGAGGCGGCGAGCACGCGCATCCAAGGCAGCGCCCCGGGCCGCTCGCTTCCCGTCTGAAATGCCCTGGACGCGTGCGCGTAATCCTTCATATCCCAGTAATAGATGAAACCCAAATCCTCCCAGAAACGCCAGTAATCAGGATTGGCAACGATCCCGCGTTCCAGCAGGTAGACGGCCCGCCGTGGATTTCCCGCGCCTTCCGGGGGCTTTCCCGCCAGAAAAATGGAGCCAAACCGGTAGGCAATCAATAAGTGAGGGTCAAGGGAGGTCGTTATGTCCAGCATCGTCCCGAGAAGCGCAAACTCCTTGGCGTGGGCCAGACGGTGGCGTCCGTAGTATTGCACCACGCGGGTCCAGTAGATATCGGCCAATAAGCCGGCATATCCGCCGCTCAGACGCGAGAATTTGGCCTCCGAGGGCAAGAAGATGAGTTCCTCGCGTTGGCTCATTGCCGAACCGAGCTGCCGGTCAATGCTCTTCTGGAGCGGATAGAGAGTGACCAACCCACCAAACACAATCAACAAGCACAGCAGCCGGGTCCACCCTCTTCCCCGAGTTTCGAAAGGTGAAAACGTCATCGGAACTCGCGCTCCTCAAAGATCAAGACTGCTCCCGATATCAGGACGGCAATGTAAAGGAGGGCGTAGCTGGTGTTCGCGATGATGAATACGCCGGGGATTCTGACCTCGTGCGCCACCTGATTGATGACATTGAAGTCACCGAAATTAGGCAAGAGGTAGTAGAGGATGGCGGTCGCCTTTTCCAGAAGGGGGCTGCCGCTTTCCTGGCCGAAGGAGCGAATGTCACTGGTAAAGTTGCCGATGACGAAGAGGCAAAAAGTGAAGAGGGCAGAGAGAATCGGCGTAGAAATACAGGAGAAGAAAATGGCTATGCCCACGACCATCGCCAATTGGAGCAGAATCAAGTAAACGGCGATCAGCAGGGAAAAATCGGGCCGTGTCAGCCCCTTTTCTTGAATGGCCAGGGCCACGTAAAAACCCGCCGTCATGATAGCCGTATTGACCACCAGGGTCAGCAGCAGGCCCGCATACTTTCCCACAATGAACTCGGCGCGCGCGACCGGCTTCGAGAGGATGTTGTAAATCGTCCGGCGCTCGATCTCCTTTGAGACCAATCCGATTCCGATAAAGATCGCGATCAGCAGGCCGAACACGGAGATCGCCGCCAGGCCCAGATTGACCAGGATGAGCCGCTCCACTCCCACCGAAATGCTTCCCAAAAGGATCGCTGCCCCGATCATCAGAAAGGTGAAGACAATCAGGTTGTAAAGGACACGTTCGCGCACGGACTCCTTGAAGGCCCCAAGCGCGATAGTGGCAATTCGTCCCATAAATCCCCGTCTACCCGTCATGCGTGCTGAGCGACGCAGCCGGTCCCGCCTTGGCGGGCGACACTTTAGCCATGAAGTAATCTTCCAAAGACATTTTTATCGGATTCAAGGAAACCACTTTCGCCTTGCCGCCGAGGGCGAGCGCCAAGACCTTGTCGATGTTTGCCTCCTCACGAATTTCGAGGCGCACTCGATCCCCCGTGCGTATCAGGGAAGAAACGAGGGGGCGCAACTCCTCCAGAATTCCCTCCGCGGGGTTTTCCAGCGTAATCTCGGTGGTGGAGACACCCAAACTCAAGATTTGGCGAAGTTCCCCGCAGCCTTGTAGCTGGCCGCGATTGAGGATTGCAACGCGATCGCAAAGCGTTTCCGCGTCTGACAAGATATGCGTCGAAAAGAATACGGTCTTCTTTTCCTCACGCAATTGCAGAACCAGATCGCGCACTTCGCGGCGCCCGATGGGATCGAGGCCGGACATGGGCTCGTCCAGGAAAACCACGTCGGGATCGTTGATGAGCGCCTGCGCAATGCCCGCTCGCTGCACCATCCCTTTGGAAAACCGCCGCAGCGGCACATGGCGAGACTCCGTGAGTCCTACCCGCTGCAAGAGATGATTGACGCGCCGCCGTAAATCGCCTTTCCCCAGTCCGAAGAGTCGGCCCGCATAGTACAGCAGTTCTTCCGGTGTCAGATGGTCGTAGAAATACGGATTCTCGGGGAGGTAGCCGACACGCTGGTGCATGCGCGTATCATTCAAGTCCTTTCCGAGAATTCGCGCTGTGCCGGAAGTGGGAAAGACCAGACGGAAGAGGAGTTTGAGCGTTGTAGTCTTCCCCGCTCCGTTGGGGCCCAGCAAGCCGAAGACTTCGCCCGACTCCACCTGAAGATTCAGGGAGTCCAGAGCCCGTTTGACCCGTGTTTTCCAGAAACCCAAGCGATAGTCTTTTGTCAGGCTGTCGATTTCAATGGCAAGCATAGCTCTGAACCACTGACGGGCTGAACTCCGCTCCTTGTTATTGCTACACCCGGAGCTCGCGTAATGAGCCGGCTAACTATTATACCTAACCTTGGGCAGAGACCGTATACCTACTGTCCTGCTATCCATCTTTGAATTTCCCCGCCCCGGTGCGCGGCGGCTCGGCGCCGGGGGTCGAACTCGATTTCCCTGGTGAACCCAGCCGATAACTCGAAATGAAGGTCCAAGGGTCTCCGTACGCGAGATACGGGCTGCCTCCATAACAAAAAAGGGGAGTCTTGCGACTCCCCTTTGGAAAAGCGCTTCATTTTTCCGAATGACTTAGCCCGCGATCGGCGAATCCGAGGACTGAGCGACCGTGGTCGAGTTTTGACGAATCACACCGGACTCATCCGTGTAGTAATAGTTCGTGCCGGTGGAACTGTTGATGGGATTAGCGACGAAGTTGTATTGGTTGACGTGGCCGGTTGAGTCCGTTGGACCGGGCGAGTACGTGAAGGTGTAGCCACTCTTATTGGCCGTCATGGCAGCTGGCGTCCCCCCGGACAGAACGCTATCAATCAAGCCCGCAGCGGTCGAGACGGGGTTCCCTGCGCTTGGCATGGGTGCCAGATACCCCAAGGTCAGGGTGAACCCCTGGTTATACGTTGAAGAATAAGTGATCTCGGCGGTGTTGAGGGTGCGCAGTGATCCCACTGCCGAGGATTGGTTTGCTGCGATCCGCGAACGAAGCAGGTTCGGGATGGCGATGGCAGCGATGATCAGAATAATCGCCACGACGATCAAAAGTTCGATGAGGGAGAAGCCCTTGGAGCTCTTTTTCATTCAATCCTCCTCTGGTAATCGACTTTACAACCTGGAAATATCCTTGTAATAGCCAGCCTTACTAGGGCAACTTGCCTTCCAAGTTAGTGCTCGTGCTCACCGAAAGCTGTCCTAGTATCGCTCGTTTTTCAATGGGTTAGCAGAAGCGCCTCGGACGAAGGGCATTTATTGGGCTTTTGGCGCGAAGAGTTGCCGCTTTTTGTCGAGCCGAGGCGACAAAACATGTCCGCTTCGCACCCATAACATATTTAACATTTGCAGGGAGTCCCTAAGTGAAGATATGGGAGAAGAAAGGGGAATCCTGCGACTCCCCTTTCGTAAAGCTTTCCCTCCCCTGAAAGACAAGCACTTAGCCAGCGATCGGCGAATCCGTGGACTGAGCGACCGTGGTCGAGTTTTGACGAATCACACCGGACTCATCAGTGTAATAGTAGTTCGTCCCCGTCGAACTGTTGATAGGACTGGCGTTGAAATAATACATGTTGACGTGGCCAGTTGTGTCTGTTGGACCGGGCGAGTACGTGAAGGTGTAGCCACTCTTATTGGACGACATGGCAGCTGGCGTCCCCCCAGACAGAACGCTATCAATCAAGCCCGCGGCGGTCGAGACGGGGTTCCCTGCACTTGGCATGGGTGCCAGATACCCCAAGGTCAGGGTGAACCCTTGGTTATACGTTGACGAATAGGTGATCTCGGCGGTGTTGAGAGTGCGCAGTGATCCCACTGCCGAGGCTTGGTTTGCAGCAATCCGCGAACGAAGCAGGTTCGGGATAGCGATGGCGGCGATGATCAGAATAATCGCCACGACGATCAAGAGTTCGATGAGTGAGAAGCCCTTGGAGCTCTTTTTCATTCAGTCCTCCTCTGGTAATCTTAGGTTACCACTTGGAAATTTCCAGGTGATACTCGGCTTTAGAGTAAGGCAACTCGCCTTCCAAGTCGCCAGATTGTCTTCCCCAAAGTTCATCTAATCTTACATTCTTTACAATCAGTTACAAGGATCTCCCGCGACGAAAGATGTTTGTGGGTCCCTTTGGAGTGAAAAGTGACGCTTTTTGTCGAAGGAAGCCGACAAATCACGTCATCCTGGTTCCGCATAAAGGACGGCTTCGGGCATTTCGGCGCCCCAACATGCCCCCTCGTTCCTTCTATTTGCATGAGAATATGATCATTCCCCGTCGCAACAATATAACTACCGCAGGTCAAGCCAAGGGGCCGTTCGGCGGGAAGCAGCACCACTATCCCTAAGTAGTTTACCGGCTACCGATTCCGCTCAGGAAAGGTGATCTGCCTCACCTCTATTCGCTAAGGTCACCGGGCAGTTGAATTCTCCGGGGCGGCCATCGAACCCGGCGGAGTTCCCTTCTGTGCTGCCGCCTGCGCGGATTCAATTTCTGCGGCTTGTTGGCGCGCGGAAGCATTCTTCGGGTCCAGGTCCATTTCTTGCTTGAACTCCGACAACGCTCCGGGGAGATTCCCCTGCAACCTCAAGATGACGCCCAAGGCAAAATGGTAGTGTTCGGCGTCGGGCCGGCTGGTAACCGCGCGCTGGACGTTGGCGGCGGCGCCCTCAACGTCACCCAACTTCAATTTCGTCAGTCCCAGGTAGAAGAAGGCATCCGGGCGGCTGGCATCTATTTCCACCGCGCGGCTCAGGTAGCGATCGGCATCGGAATACTTGCCGGTCAAATAATAGGCTAATCCAAGGTTGTAGTTAATAGCCGGATCGTCCGGATGGGTGGGCCAAATCTCCTGGTAAATCTTGATGGCCTCATCCAGATGGCCCTGCTGCCCAAGCAGCCCCGCCAAATCCTCTTTGGAACTGTGCCCTTCCGGCGACATGGAGGTAACGTAAGTAAAAAAAGCGGTGTCGTCGGCAAAGCATGCCGTGGCCTGGATGACGCCCTTGCCCATCGCCAATCCCATTACGCCCGCGAGTCCGAGTTGGATTGCGGGCTGCCCCAGGATAGCGCCCAGCCCAAGCTTTAAACGGCGCAAGCCCAGGGCTACCAGCATGGCGAAACCAAACGACGGCAGGTACAAGTAACGGTCATGAACGAGATGACCTTCCACAAAAGCCCGCAGGTCCAACGCGGGCAAAATGGGTATGACCATCCAGATTGTGGCGACCGCCGCCTTGGGGGATCGTTGGCCCCAAAGCCACAGGCCTGCGCCCACCATCATAACGGGAATGGCGGGCAGCAAAACGTGATGAAGATCCAGGTGGGAGTAAAACTCCCGGAAATAGAAGGGGCAGAGGCGCACGGGCCAAATGAGATGTTGGGTGTAGAACCAGAGCACTGACGGCCATGTGAGGAACATGCTGAGATAGGAGTGCTCCTCCTTCGTGTTCTGAAACCCGTGCAAAGAAGTGATCCGTGCCACCATGTAGAGCGCGAAAAGCGCCAGGCAAGGAGCAACAACTACAAAGGCGTCCCGGGAGCGCCGCACCCAGGTGCGCCAACGCGAAGGGGTTATTCGCTCGCTCCAGAGGACTTCACAAGCAAAGATGATAAGCAGAAGAATGACTGCGGTTTCTTTGGTGAGGCAGGCCAGCGTATACAGCCCCAGCGAGGCCGCCAGATAAGTTCGCGCGCGCGCGGGCTCGCTTCGCTTCTTGAGGTAGCAGAGGTAGGAAGCGAGCAGAAACATCGCAGACAAGGGTTCATTGACGCCCGAAACCCAGGCCACAGCCTCCGCGTGGGTGGGATGCAGTCCGAAAATCACTGTGGCGAAAAGCGCGGCCAGGCGGTCCCCCAACAACCGCGCCGCCGTGTAGTAAACCAGCAGTGTCACCACCAAATGGCAAAGCACTGTGCAAAGGTGCCATCCCCACGGATTCAATCCAAAAACCAGATATTGCAGCCGGAACCAGATCAGAAAAATCGGCCGGTAGAAGGTGCCGCGAGAAACCGGATGCTGGAATGCCCAAACGTCCGCGGTGAAATAGCGGGGCAGATAGTTCCAGGATCGCAGCCAGGTGTTTTGCAGAATTTGCAGGCGATCATCAAAATGAACGAACTGGAACCACAGGGTGTCAAGGTAAGCAAGAAAAACCACTGCCAGGATTAACGCCAGCGCCGCGGTTATTGTCCGCCCGCTCAACGGAGCGCCGGGAAATTCCGTGGCCGCCAACGAGCTTCCGGCTTCCAAACTATCCCGCTTCGATACCAACAATGGCCTCTCTTTCGCCCCTTCCATCTTACTCGCGGGGCACATTTTATGCCATATCCGGAGAATGCAAGGGAATGTTCGGCAGGGTCAGAGGCGGCTGGCTGGGAGCCATTGGAAACACCATAAAAAGATGGCAACCTGCGTAGGAACGCTTCGCCAACCGCCCTTATTTCAGCTCACACCGCGGAAGCCGGCTGCTGCACATGCGGTGCACGTTTAGCGTCCGCGCCAGCCCACCCGATGGCCCTGGCCGCAGCATCTTAATTCGAAAATGTCAACGCGGCTGCGCTGGGACGACCGTCATGTTAGAATCCTCGTTGTTGCAAGGTCCGGGAGCACACTTTGATCCCTAAAGTTTCACGCCGAGCCCTGACGCTGGCCGCGGTGATGGGTCTACTGGCCCTTATGGAGGCGGGGATGCTGCTCTCGGTGCGCGAGGAGTCCCCAACCTGCGACGAGGCTTACAATTTACTAGCAGGCTACCTCCACTTGACGGCGGGGAATTTCTTCATCTGTGTCGCCTACCCCCCCTTGGCCACAGATGTGAGCGCATTGCCCCTCCTTGCCCTCCGGCCGCGTGTACCGCCGATGACGACCGACGAAGCCTCCGGCTTTAAGGGCGGTCGAATCTTTCTCTATGCGAATCGTGCCGATCAGTTGCTTTTCGCCGCGCGCGCCGCCATGACGGTGTTTCCTTTGCTGCTGGCCCTCATCGTCTTTCTGGCAACGCGCGAAATGTTCGCTACCGCCCCGGCGCTGATCGCCCTGGTGTTGATCGTATTCGAACCCAATATTCTAGCCCATGGCCCCTTGATAACCAATGACGTGGCGCTTGCCGGTTGCCTCTTCGCCGCGGTGTATGCCTTCTGGCGTTACGTCGTGAATCCCAACGCATGGCGTTTGGTTGCCAGCGGGATTGCGGGCGGGTTGACCCTGGCGGCCAAACACTCCGGCCTCATTCTATTTCCCATTCTCGCTCTGCTGGCATTGGTGGAGGTGCTGAACCCGCATTGGCACGACCAAGGGGGCCCCGCCCGGGAAGATAAACCGGCCCGCCGCCGGCTCGCCCTGCGCCACCTTCTGGCGCTTATCATCATGGCGGCCATCTCTGTTGCGGTGCTCTGGAGCTTTTACTGCTTCCGGTATAAGCCCATAGCGGGGGCGCCGACACCGTCTATGGCTCCCATATTGAGCGCCGTGCGCAGCCAAGGCACAGCCACTGCCATCGCTGTGGCGGCGCGAGATCATCTGCTGCCGGACGCTTATTTGGCGGGGTTGGCATTTCACTATTCCACCGACTCGCGCCCCACTTACCTTCTGGGCAGGCTCTATGCGCATGGCGTGTGGTTCTATTTTCCCACGGCCTTTGCCATCAAATCCACCCTGGGGCTTCTCCTTCTGCTTGCTCTGGCGTTCGGGGCCCGGCTGCAGCGGCTACGCGAAGGACGCCGCGAAGCATTGTGGATGCTGATCCCAGCCGTTGCCTATCTCGCCGCGACTATGACCTCCAATCTAAATATCGGGGTGCGGCATATTCTTCCGATCTATCCGTTCCTGAGTGTACTGGCGGCACTGGGGGTTTGCACACTGGCGAAAAAACACCGAGCATGGAAACTCGTTGTGGGTGGCCTGTTGCTGATCCACGCCGTCTCTTCGTTGCGGGCGTTTCCCAACTACCTTTCCTATTCCAACGAACTATGGGGAGGTCCTTCAAAAACGTATCGCGTGCTCACGGATTCGAACGTGGATTGGGGGCAAGGCCTCCCGGCCGTGAAGCGCTACCTGCAAACCCACGCTGCCACTCCGTGCTGGTTGGCCTATTTCGGCTCCGTGGATCCCGCTCAATATCAACTTCCCTGCAAGCTGCTCACGGTTTCCCAGGCAAGGATCTGGGAAAGGCCACTTGACGAAGTCCCCCCGATCCTCCAGGGAACAGTGCTGGTAAGCGCGACGGAGATGTCCGGCCAACTCTGGGGGCCCGGGGAGATTAATCCTTACGAACAATTCCGCACGGCGCAACCCGTGGAGTGCCTGGCAGGGTCGATTCTTGTTTACCAGGGAACATTTCACGTGCCACTTGCCTCCGCACTTAGCCGGCTCGGGAAGGTGGTGGCGCTGGCGAACCAGGGGGAGTACGACGCGGCCCTCACCGAGGCGCGCGCGGCAGAGATGCTGGCGCCCCGCTCCGTTGACGTGCAATTCGTTCTGGGGCGCGTACTCAAAGCGCTGGGGCACACCGCAGAATCACAGCAGGCCTTTGGCAATGCTCTGCGCTTCGCCCGGACCATTCACCCCGAAGCGCAGGCGTACTGGATTCCTATTATTGAGGCGGAGATGAGCCCACGGTAGGGGTCCCGAATGGCGCTAAGTTCGACAGGGTGAGCCGTGCGGGAGTTACCCACGAACAAACTGCCCATGGTTGTTCTGAAACCCATTAATCCTGAATTCCGAAGTTGGGCTTGGATTCTACCCTCCTGAGTGAAGCCTGAGGCAGCAGTTTAGGTGCTGGCGAGCGGTTGAAGTTCTAACTTCGGCGAAGTT